>Ga0326727_10013826_pt1 | contig 17801 bp, 19 predicted proteins | sample MB2enrmetagenome_FD_207643 | JGI IMG/M metagenome (GOLD analysis project Ga0326727, IMG submission 207643) | Lab enriched peat soil microbial communities from McLean, Ithaca, NY, United States - MB29MY | ecosystem: Environmental > Terrestrial > Soil > Wetlands > Peat | place: USA: New York...
CAATTTCCTCAACGCCCTGGTGCCGGATGCTCGCGGCTTGATTGACGACGCCCAGGCAAAGGCCCAGGCCGAGTTCGGCGCCGAGCTGCAACGCCGCTTTGGGCACCCCATCGCCCGGACCGACAGCAGCACCGGTTGGCTCGAACCCGGGGTGATCGAGCTGGATCTCGGCGGCCCCAAGAAGATCGCTCACGTCATTCTCGAAGAAGAGATCGCCAAGGGACAGCACGTTCTCAAGTACGCCGTGGACGCGGCGGCCGGCGGAACGTGGAAGACCGTTGCCGAAGGAGAATCCATCGGGCGAAAGCGCATTGAGCGGTTCCAGCCGGCAATCACGGCCGAGAAAATCCGGCTTCGGATCACTCAGGCCAACGCCATCCCAAGCATCAGCGCGCTGGCCGCCTACGACATCGAATGATCAGCACGGCAACCAATGACTGGATTTGGAATCACATCCCGATCTGATCGAGATTGGCGTTACGGTTTTCAATCCCGTCCGACGCGAGTGCCCCGATCTGGCGCAGATGAAAAATCACTTTGGCCACCGGCTGGTCTTCTGGGGCGGCATCGGCACTCAAACCACGATGCCCTTCGCCGCGCCCGCTGAGGTCTATCGCACCGTTCAGCGGACCATTGACGTGCTCGGACCGACCGGTTGTTTCCCCTGTCCGACGCACCTGCTCGAGCCGGAAGTCACTTGGGAGAACATCCTCGACTGCCTCCGGGCGGTCGAACAGCACCGCATTCGCTAGCCATCACGCGAGTATTCAGAATAATGTCGGAAACGGATGGAAATCAGCCTCGATCAAATCATGAACAACTGCTATCATCAAACCCGTTGCCTGCGCCCTTTGTGCATGGCCGCCCTCTTATTGTCTTGCGCGCTGAGAGCCGCCGGCCAGGATAAGCCTGTCAATCTGGCCCTCTCCGCTCACGCCTCGGCTTTCGAGGATTTTGAAGGCATGACCGCCGACCTGGCCCAGGACGGCAAGACCGGTACGCGTTGGTCGGGCGTCCCGGGCCACAACTCCGGCGGCTGGTACGAACTGGACTGGAACCAACCGGTGCGCATCGCCCAGGTCGTCGTCCTCCAATTCGACCGCTTCGTCAACGAGATGGACGTCCAGGCATGGGACGATGCCAGCAAAGCCTGGGTTGCCCTCGGCCATTTGGGCCGGCCGGAGGAGAAACTGCCCAAGGTTGTGGAGTGGCGGTTCGAGGCACGGTCCTGCTCCAAACTCCGGCTGGCCAACATCACCGGCGGGCCGAGCTTCACCGAAGTGGAGGTCTTCGAGCGGCCCTTCACGCCGGCGCCGGAATTGAGCCTGGCCTCCGACGCCAACGGCAATTTCATCGGCATGGTGGCCGACGGCTGGGGCAGCGCGCCGCTGGCCGGAATCGAGGTCTCCCTTTCCGGGCAGGCCGCCGCCGGGCCGTGGCAGGCCCCGGCTCGCTCCGACTCCAACGGTCTCTTTTTCGCCCCCATGCCGCTGGGCCTGAGCGGCGAAGTCTCCGTGACGGCGCGTCCGCCGCAACAGGACGCCTGGCCCGTCACGTCTGCCCATTTCCCTGCGACCGATTTTCAATATGGATTGTCGCCCCGCAATCTGCGTCGGGAGGAAACCAGTTTGGACGGCCAATGGCGCTTTGCCACCGACCCGCCGGCTGATTTCCAGCAAGCCGCTTTCGATGACACCCGTTGGACCCAAATCAAGGTGCCCGCCCATTTTGCCATGGAAGGCTTTCGCTCCCCGGACGGCGTGGCTGGCTACCGCAAGCGATTCCACCCGCCCGGCGGCAAGGGCCGCTTGAAATTGCGTTTCGAGGGCGTCTATAGTGGCGCGGAGGTCTGGGTCAACGGCCGCAGGGCCGCCTATCACGAGGGCGGCGCCTTGCCCTTTGAGGCCGATGTGACCGATCTGGTCCATTCGGGCGAGAATGTTCTGGCGGTGCGCGTGACCGAGCACACGACGGTCAGCGACAGTCTGGATCACATGAGCTTTTACGCCGGTTTCCCGCTGGGCGGCATCATGCGGCCAGTCAATCTGTTTCGCGTCCCGGAGGCGCATGTGGGCGCGTTGCAGGTCAGCACGGCATTTGACCGGGACTTTCGCGACGCCGTGCTCACGGCGCGCGTCTCGGTGTTTAACGAATCCAGCCGGGGGCTGGACAACGGTACGGTGGCGGTGCGCCTGGTGGATGCCCACGGCGCGGTCGTGCCCGCGGAGGTCCAACCCCAAAGCGTCCGCGTCGAGCCGTGGGGACGGACCGAAACAACATCTTCCATCGCCGTGGCCGCGCCGAAGAAATGGGAGGCGGAGCATCCGAATCTTTATACGCTGGAAATCACGCTTCGGGCGGAGGGGCGCGTGGCGGACCAGTTGGCGCAACGGATTGGGTTCCGCCAGACGGAAATCCGCGGCGCTGAACTGCTCATTAACGGTCGTCCGGTGAAAATCCGCGGCACCTGTCACCACGATCAGGACCCGTTGCTGGGCCGGGCCGTGACGGCGGAATTGGAACGGCGCGACGCGCAGTTGATCAAGGAAGCCAACCTCAATTCGATCCGCACCTCGCATTATCCCCCGCTGCCGGCGCTGCTGGACATCGCCGATGAGGAGGGCATTTACATGGAGGACGAAGGCTCTCTCTGCTTTGCCGACAACACGGACGACGTCCGCCTGGCCCCGCGCATCATCCAGCTCAACGCCGAACTGCTGGCCCGCGACCGCAATCATCCCAGCGTGTTTATCTGGTCGGTGGCCAACGAGAGCACCTGGGGCTTCGGCCTGCTGCGCGCCCACGAGTGGATGCGCCGGGCCGATCCGACCCGCCCGTGCGCCGGCAGTTGGTCCGATGCGGGGGACATTGCCGTGGCGCACAACCCCATCTCCCTGCCCGACATTGCCCGCGTGCAGGCCGGTGCCCAACCACTCTCCCTGCCCGACATGGCCCGCGTGCAGACCGGCGCCAGACCGTTCATCTGGGACGAAGCCTGGTGCATCTTCCAAGGTATTCTTGGCGACGACGGCGAAATGTGGGTGGACCCCGGCATCCGCGACTACTACGCCCAGCCGCTCCCCGAAATCTTCGCCAAGATGATGCAAACGACCAACATCATCGGCAGCCAGATTTGGGCCTGGTCGGATGATCTTTTCTGCGTGCCCCATCGGGGCGTCGAATTCGGACGCCGCGCCGGGCTTCTCGATTTTGTCCAAGGTGAGTACCTGCTGCCGAACCGCGGCTTGGTGGGTGATGCGCCTTGGGGGGTGGTGGACGGCTGGCGGCGCAGGAAACCCGAATTCTGGATCACCAAGAAATTGCAGTCGCCTGTCAAGATCAAGGAAGAGCCTCTCGCGCTGCCCGCCCAAGGCCAGCCCATCCACGTGGCGGTCGAGAACCAATACGATTTCACCGACCTCTCCGAGTTGACCACGCGCTGGCAAATCGGCGGCGAGCAAGGGGAGGTCCGCCTCCCTGTTCCGCCTCGGTCAACGGGCGATTTCCAGATCCAGACCAAGGCGCCGCCGCGGGAGGGCGACACGCTGGCGCTGGAGTTTGTGGATGCGCGCGGGCACGAGATTGACGCCTACCGCCTGCCCTTGGGCCGGCGCGCCACCCCCGTTCCGCCCGTCTCGGCGCTTGATGCCGCCCCTTTGCGCATCAGCCACCAAACCTACCTGCAAGGAAACACGACCCTTGTCTCCGGCAAGGATTTCGAGCTGGCCCTCGATGCCAGCCCGCGTGAAAGCGCTTATACCGGCCCCGCCACCGGCAGCCTTCGCCGCGGCCTTGTTTTTGGAAAGCCGGTCTTGACATCGCTTCCCCATTTGCACGTCCTGGCAGGCGACCGGCCCGATTTGCCCCTGCCCAACCTCCGCTCCTGGCGCGTCAGCCAATTGGACATCAAGCCCGACGGCGCAAACGTCCGGGTCCGCATGGCCGGCCACTACGCTCAATTTGAGGGCGCTTACGACCTCCTTATCACGCCCGACGGCCAATTGACCGTCCACTCCTCCTTCAAATACACCGGCGACCCCTTGCTCGCGCGTGAGATCGGCCTCGCCTTTTCCGTCCCCGGCGATTGCGACCTCTTGCGCTGGCAGCGCCAGGGCGAATGGAACGTCTATCCGCCCGACCACATCGGCCGGAACCTCGGTGAGACACGCGCCTTCGCCGTCCACGACCGCCGTTTCCCTCCGGCTTGGCCTTGGGGGCAGGACAATTCGCCTATGGGTTGCAACGACTTTCGCGGCACAAAACGCAACATTGACTGGGCCGCCATCGGCTGCGCGGATGGGGCGGGCGTCTGCGTCGAGTCCGACGGTTCGCAACATTTTCGCGCCACGGTGGAGTTCGACCGCATCGTCTGCTGCGTCAATGACTGGTACGGCGGGAGCTATATGACCGACAACGAATGGGGCGCCAATTACGGCCGGGGCCGGCGGCTGGAATCGGGCCAGACCTTGGAATCCACCGTCCGCTTGCAATTGGGCCGGATACCCAGGAGCGTCATGTAACACAGCTTCGCTTCCATTTTTCTCAAAACGGCAGAAATAATTTGAATCGCGTGGCTCGCCCATTACGCGGGGCGGGCAAACCTCCGGGTTGCGAATAATTATGAACAATTGAGAACCCATCAGTGTCAGATCTTCACCTAAGTTCCCTTAAAAGGTCAGCCAACTCTCCGGGTTGGTCTTCTCCCGGATGCTCAGACAGCGGTTAAGCAGGTCGGTGGCTTCGTTCAATTTGCCCTCCTTTTCCAGCAGCGATCCTAAATGACTCAAGCTGGCGGCGACATCCGAGCGGCGATCCGTCGCCAAGCGAGGCCGACAGTGCCAAGCTGGAACTGCAATGGCGGCAGAAGGACCAGACCATTGAAGTCCACAACCTACTGCGTCAACTGCAAAGCATCCGCCTGGGGCGGTTGGAACTTGGGGGCAAGACTTTCAAAACGATGGTGACGCAGGTTCCCAAGGACCTCAACGACACGCTGGCCAGATTGGATTTGCTGACGCTCTTTGCCCAGCCGCCCATTTGGACGGAAGGCCAGTTGTAGCAAGTGAACAGATACCGGAAGCTTGCAAATCAACGACTTACGCTTGGAGAAAAGGTTCCTCAACACTTTCGGTGGAATAGATTCTCGTTAGAAGCTTCTTTGGGGAGAGTGCCTGGAGCGAAGCTCCAAGGCAGGAAGCCGCCGCCGTGCGGCGGCCTAAGAGGAAGAAACTTATAGAGAAGGACTTACGTAGGCGTCGACCATAAAAAGCACGGTTCCGGACCTAAAGCCCAAAACTGCGGCGGGCTGGGCCGGAATTCTATTCCACTGAAAACGTGGAGGAATTTCGCTTTGCCTGGTGGCCGACCGATGCAAAACCACCGACCTTCGGGCTGGACGCCCATCAACTCCAGTCGTTGCTTTGGAATGCCAAGCCGGCCAACGCCGATGCTGCTCCAATGTGGCGGCCTATTGCGCCTGCAGGCTAACGCACGGCGGTTCTCTGGATTGGCTTTGGGAGAGATGCGCTCTGGGGTTGCGCTCCTTTCTGGGCATCGGGTTGACCGAGGAGACCCGGGTGCATGCCTCCATGACGATCATCCGCCAGCGGTTGCCGGAACCGGTCTTTGATCGGGTCTTTGTTTTTGTGCTGAGCCTTTTGGAGAAGAAGGGACTCTTGCGCGGCAAGGCGGTGGCCATCGATGCCACGACGCTGGAGGCCAATGCGGCCATGAAGAGCATTGTGCGCAAGGACACCGGGGAAGATTGGAAAGAGTATCTGCGGGGACTGGCCAAAGCCGAGGGGATCGAGAACCCGACGGAGGAAGATTTGCGGCGGCTGGATCGGGGACGCCAGGATAAGAAAGTCTCCAACCAGCAGTGGGAAAGCCCGACGGATCGGGACAGTCGGATTGCCAAGATGAAGGACGGGCGCACCCATCTGGCCTAAAAAGCCGAGCACGCGGTGGACTTGGCCAGCGAAGCCATCGTCGCCACAACCATCACCTTTTCCGAGTTGCTTGCGTTACGGGTTCAAGATGTGGCGGGCAAAGCGCCGGGCATTGACATCAAATGAGTGGAGCCGCACTGTGCAACATCATCGTTGAATTCAATGAAGCGCGTGCATCGGTTTTGTGAGCACTCTCTGGCCGCTTCCGTCTGCTGCGCTGCCCTGGCTGTTCATTCCTTGATTCCCAATTTCTTGAGAATCAATTTGTGCTTGAGGATGTAATCGTATCGTGCCGCCAAATCCTCCCAATGAGCCGGATCGGGTTTTAATGCCTCGTCCGGGTGTTCCCTGTTGGCAGCATCAACGGCACTCTTGATGTCCATGCCCTTTGCCAGGAACGCAACGATTGTGTCGTCATACTCAATTTCCGTTTCAGTTCGGTCGCCAAGAATTTCCCGTGCCCGCGCGAGGTAGTCGTTGGTCAGAGGCGCATTCATAAGCTCTCGTCTGCCATTTCGAGTGAACAATGTAAATCAAAGATTCCGCACCGCTGCGCTCCTGGATGGGATCGCGGCACAATCGCGGCGTTCCCTGCATTCTTGTTGGGTGCTGTCATCGCCCGATAAAATGGGGCAGTGCTGGAATGGGTGAAATAAAAAACCAAGGCTATTTCCATTTGGACATGGCACGGGCGACCTGCTTGAAATTGGTGATGCGCCATTTCGCGCCGTCGCCCACCAGTGAAACTCGTCTCTGTTCTGCCACCGCCGCCGCCGGGCTGCGTCTGGCCCTGCGGATCGCGGCCATGCGGCTTCGCGCTTCCTGCCTTTTCACTTCATTGAAAGACATTGTTTTCACTGAAGAAATTCATACCGCAATCTGAAGTCTTGAGCAAGTTTGCGCCGGGATGGAACATGGCTGCCAGATAATAATGGCGGCGCCGCCGGGAGATTGGTTCAATCCAGCAACCGCCTTTGAGGGCGGGTCAAGGTGCCCAGCCAAACGCGCGGGGTCTGCATGGCAATGCCGAAGGGTTTTTCCAGCACCGTTAAATCCCGGTCGCGGGCAATGACCGTGCGTGCTCCCGCCGCCAATGCGGCCTCAATAAATTTGTCATCTTTGGGATCACGGCAGACCTTTTGCTCCAATGACACTGGCGTGACCCACAAGGCCGACGTTCGCAGGGTGTCCAGCCACGGCCCGGTTTCCGTTGTGAAATGTTGCTCCTGCTTCACCCGTTCCAGCACCGTCTCGTATTCAGCAAGGATTTGCTCGCTCATCACGGGCACAAGGATGCCATGCAGCCAGGCTTTCAGGCACAGGTGCGGCTCGTGACGCCAGAAAACACCCGCCACAAAGACGCCGGTGTCAATGACGGCGGTCTTCATCTCGCACCTGGCGCAACGCCTGATTCACAATGGTTGCCGCCTGACGGGGCGAATGCCTGCCGACGGGTGTCTGTTTCAGGAGTTTGGCGATAGCCTGTTTGCCGGGTGCTTTCACCGGGCGGATCAGCAAGCCATCTTTGCCCAGGTCGAACACATTCAACGGACCGCCACGCTCCAATCCCTCCCGGCGGCACCAGTCCAGCGGGAAAATCGTCTGGCGTTTCTCAGTCAAGGTCATGGTCGTTGTTTTCATTGTAATAATCTATTACCTGAAAAACGCCCTTTGTCAAGGGTTTTGCGTAATTTCGCCTATATGATTTTGTGCAATGATTACGAAAAGCCAGCCCCATTTTCTGCCAAGCTGGTGCCGAACGAAAAAATCATCGGCCAAGTGCGTTTGGTGTATCAGCTACACCCGCGCGGGAAACGATTCAGGCAAACTGCCCGGCATGACTGAATTGGTCGAAACCCAAGTTGTGCGTGACGCACACCTGCCGGAGTCGGGAATTCGATAGCCTGACTGCGTATGTTCACTGTCGTTGCGCAAAAAAATCTGGGCGATGCCGAGAGTTATTTTGACGAACACCTGTCGCAGAATGATTACTACGCGGCGGGCGAAATCCGTCCCGGCCAGTGGATCGGCGCGGGCGCGGAACGCTTGGAATTAAAGGGCGAAGTCACCCGCGAACAATTTCATGCGCTGTGCGAAAATCGAAATCCTGAAACCGGCGAACGGCTGACGCAGCGGCAACTGAAGGAGGGCCAGCGGCGGGTAATGTATGATTTCACCTGTTCCGCGCCGAAATCGGTGTCGGTGCTGGCGGTGACGCTGGCTGATGACCGGCTGCTGCTGGCGCACGAGGAGGCCACGCGCCTTGCGGTCCGCGCACTCGAAGCCTTCGCCGCCACGCGCGTCAGAAAACAGGGCAATCAAAAAGACCGGATCACCGGCAATCTTGGTGCCGCCGCGTTCACGCACACGAGCAGCCGCGCGCTCGACCCGCAGTTGCACACACATTTCACGGTGTTCAACGCCACGTTTGATGACCGCGAACGGTCCTGGAAAACCGTTCGATCAACTTCCATGCCTTCGAAAGAGACGTTCCGCCCTTGAATGTCAGATGGGGGCCGTCTTCCGGCAGACCAAAAAGCTCGCGCAGAGTCCAGCACACCCAAAAATCCTTTTCGATGCTGGCGGCGGGCAGACCAAGTCTCGCTTGCGCCTCTTCACAGAATCGGCGGCGGCGCTCCATCGTCATTTGTATGAATTCATCCATGATCAGGGGAATTGAGGTTGCGCAATTTTCCGCATGACCGCCGCCACCCAGGCCGGAGCATGACGCAGATCGGCCATGAGTTGCCTCTTGTCTCTTGGAGACAGCCTCCGACGCAGCTTCGTGATCACCTGATCATCGATATGCCGGGGCCCCAAGTGGCGAAGCGCTTGGATCACCAGACCGCTAATTTTGCCGGCGGTCGCCATATTGCGCGGAGTCGTTCGCTTGAGAATAATTTGCAGCTTCCCCACTTGAATACGGCGGTTGCGGCCGTCGGTCAAAAACACAATTCTCATCGGCACCTGTTCAGACAGTCCAAGCAGATTAGCGGCGTATCCGCCCGACGGTTGCAATCGAATGCCGTGGCGGAAGGTCAAAGCGCGAACGACGGCATCTACAGAAGGTGATAAAAGACCGAGTTGCGAATCCCGACGAGGATAGTCGTAAACGCCGCGTGTCAGGCGGCGTATGATGCCGGCCCGAGCATGGCGCATCAAGGTCAGTCGCACCGCTGTGGGGCTGCCGAGGTCTTGAAAATGGGCGGGAGTGCATACCGAACCCATGCCGCTGCCATAAATGCGGCTTAAGACCCTATTATCAATGGATTGCGCGTATTTCTTCATCTCTTTCATGAAACAAAAACATATACGTTTTTGTTTCGCAAGATTTTAATATCAGGCCACGTTTTCCCCATTGACTTTCCACGGTTGAATTATTGCCCCGGTCCGAGTTGGATGCATACGTTCACGCGGCCATCGCCCAGACGCCGGGCGGCGGCGCTGCGTACTTGAAGAACTGCAATCCGACGTGGAACGCGGTGGGGCGCGTCACGTTTCATTTCGCGAAGAACAAGCGCAATCCCGCGTGCCGGAGCGGATCGCGCCGGGATTCGCATAATATGGTCAGCCTGATTCTTATCCATTGGCTGGAGAGGCGATCAAGGGTCTGGCTGTTCCGACCAGGAAGACGATCACCAGTAACAGCGTGATAATCCCCGAAGGAAAATCCCCAATCAGAGGACGCTTACCTCGTCTGGCCGTGGCCACGCAGAGGATCGAGACCGCGAACAGAAATGCGAAACTCCACCTCACCCACGGCCTGGTAAACGTTGGCAAACCGACTGTCATTTCGAGCCAGCGCCAGTAGCAAACAGCCAGCCAGGCGACTCCGAAAAGAGTGCAGGCCGCGTAAAGCGCATCATGACCCTTGATGCCGCTCGGCCACATCAAGGGCACGGAATTCTGAAGGAGAGGTAGATGCTCGACCAACCAACCATCCTCATGGGTGATGGAATCCAGAAAAAGGTGTGTCCACGATCCAATAAGCAATGAGAGGACGATTGGAAATGGAGCCGCGACAGGTCTTTGGCAAAGCGAAAAAAATGCCTGTTTTAAGCGAGCCGGCAGGATTCCGACGACGGGCAGGCGGATGCTGTAAAAAACAAGCAGCATCAGCAGACCCATCGGCAGACAGAAAGCGAAGCTGCCAGGGAAAAAACTGTGGGAAAAATTACCGTTTCCAAAACAGTAACCGACATCGGGAATGAGACTGCCGATGATAAGGGCGGGATAGCTGAGGCGTTGCGGACAACAGCGTCTCAGCGGCAAGACCGCAGCAGGATGTGCCAAAGGGAAAGGCATCACTGGCTTGAGGATACCGATAAAGTCGCAGGATGGCGAGTCAGATTTAAACGAACGATTTTCGGCATTCAATTCCTCAATGATCGTAAGCGGTAAAAGAGGGTCCCCCTGTTGGTTGCCAGCGGGCCGTGATAAGAACTCGGCCATGAAGCAACATCGTGTTTCTCAGAGACGCCGCGCGCCCCGCACCGATGCCGCCCGGCGCGCTCAGCTTCTGACGGCGTTTGATCGCAGCGGGTTGTCCGCCGCCGATTTCGCCCGTCAGCAAGGCGTCCATTACACCACCTTTTGTGGCTGGCGTCAGCGCCGGGACCGGGGCCAATCTTCGCCGGGTTTCGCGCAGGTGGAAATACCGGAGTCCACGCCGCCGGTGGACCTGTCCGCCGAAGCCTCGGCGAAGGTGGAGCTGGTGATCGAATGGGGCGGGACGGCACGACTGCGTCTGACGAGCGAGGCGCAAATCCCGCTGGCCGCGCATCTGCTCCAAGCCTGCAACGTTGCACGGCCATGCTGAGTTTTCATGCTCATCTCAAGGTGTTCCTGGCGACCGCGCCGTGCGATTTGCGGATGAACTTCAACGGGCTGTGGGCGGCGGCGCAGGAACGGCTGGGCGAGGATCCCAGGGGCGGGGCGCTCTTTGTCTTTGGCAACCGGCGGCACAACCGGATCAAGATTCTTTATTTTGACGGCACGGGTGTCTGCGTCCTGTCCAAGCGGCTGGAAGAGGGGACCTTTCACTGGCCGCGGAGCGCGAGTGAGCCCGGGGCCAAAATCCGTCTGGCCCCACAGGCGCTGCAGTTGTTGCTGGACGGGGTGGATTTGAAGGACGGGGCGCGCCGGGCCTGGTATGAGAGCGCGGCGTAAAGCATAAGAACATTTTTTCCCGAAATCGCAAAAAAGATTGAACATTTTGGGCGACGAGTCGTCTGATTGACAGACGATGAATCCGGCGGAACTGCAAACGCAAATCAACCTGCTGCAACAGCAGGTCTGCTCCTTGCGGCGGGCGTTGGAAGAAACCCGCCAGGCTCTGGAACAGTCCCGCCGCGAGAACACGATTTTGCGCCAGAAGCTCGACGCCCTGGCGCGGCGGTTCTTTGGCAAGAAGAGCGAGCAGTTGAACGCCGCCCAATTGGAGTTGCTCCTCCAAGGTCTGGCCGGGAATGCCGTCTCCGAAGAAAAAGAGGAGCCGCCGGCGCGGCCCGCGCCGCGCACCGTTTCTTCCTCTTCCCAACGCCTTCGCACCCCGGACCACCTGGAAGTGGTGCGCCAAGTGATCGAACCGGAGTTGGTGCGGGCCGAGCCGGAGCAATGGAAAAAAATCGGTGAGGAAATCAGCCGGCGGCTGGACTATCAGCCGGGCAAGTTCTTCTGGCAGGAAACGGTCCGGCCCAAGTATGTCCGCCTGAGCCGCCGGGAGCTGCCGCCGGTGATCGCGGCCGCTCCGGCCCAAGTGGCCGATCACAGCCTGGCCGCGCCTGGCCTGCTGGCGCAAATCCTGGTGGCCAAGTATTGCGACCACCTGCCTTTCTACCGGCAGGAACAGATTTTCCGGCAAAGGCACGGCGTGTTCATCAGCCGGCAACAGATGGTGCAATGGACGGGGCAGAGTGTGCGCCTGCTTTCGGCCATCAGCGACTTTCTCAAAAAGCAACTGCGGCAGAGCCGTTACGTGCAGGTGGATGAAACGCCGGTGCGCTATCAAGACCCCGACCTGCCGGGCCGTTGCGGCCAAGGCTATCTCTGGGCGGCCTCGGTTCCCGGACAGGGCGTGGTTTATGAGTGGCACGCCAGCCGGGTGGCCCGTTGTTTGGACTCCCTGCTGGGTTCGGGCTACCAGGGCAAGCTGCAAAGCGACGGACACAGCGCCTATCCCGCTTTTGTCAAAAACAAGGCGGTCGAACTCTTCGGCTGCTGGGCGCATGCGCGGCGCGGATTTTTCGAGGCCCGGGAACAAGCGCCCAAAGTGGCGGGCTGGATTTTAAACCAGATTGGGCAGATGTATGGCTGGGAAAGACAACTGCGCTTGAGCCGGGCCGGACCGGCCTTGCGCCAAGCCCATCGCCGCGCCCACAGCCGCATGGTGGTGGAACGCTGCCATCGCGCACTCCACCTGCTGCGCCCTCGCTACCTGCCGCAAAGCCCGATGGGCCAGGCCATAACCTATGCTTTGAACCAATGGGCGACCTTGGACCGCTTCCTGAACCATGGCGAAGTGGAGATCGATAACAATCTGGTGGAAAATGCCATCCGGCCCACAGCCATCGGCAAAAAGAACTGGCTGTTCTTCGGCTCCGAAGAAGCGGGCCAGCGCAGCGCGGTCATTTACACCTTGATCGAAAACTGCCGGCGCCACGGTGTGGAACCTTATACCTATCTCAAAGACGTGCTGGAGCGCCTGCCCCGCACGACCAACCAGGAAGTCGGCCAACTGACGCCCCTCAACTGGCAGAAAGCTCGCCAGACCCAAGTCAAGCTGGCCGCTTGATTTTTCCATCGGCATCCTGGCAATCCGCCAAGCTATCACGCCTCCCCGAGCCGCAACAGGGGGACGCTCCTTTACCGCTTACGTTTGCTTGGTGAAAAAGAAAAAGGCCCACCCGCACGGATGGGCCTACATGGATTGTGTCAGGATTGTTGTCGGTTCCGGAGAATGGGTATTACCGGGTGGCGATGGGGAATTGCACGGTTCTTGTGGCGGCTGATTTTGCGTTCAAGGTTTCTTCAGTGCTTTCCTGTTCGTGGTGGATTGCAACGGGCCTTTTCAACTTCGATGGTCAAACTTGCTGAAGGCTTTCGCAGGATATAAACCCCTGATTCTCCAATTTGGACAAATAATCCATCACGCCATAATCCAATATCAATCGGCCTTGTCAACCCCGGCCACGGCCTGCCACGCTGCGTTGCGGAACCAATCCACGAAGAGCGGAAGGCCCTCTTCCATCCTGACTTTGGGCGCATACCCCAGACGCCGGCCCGATTTGGCAAGGTCAGCCCACGTCCGCGGGACATCCCCAGGTTGGTCGGGCTTTCTCTCAACCAGGGCCCTTTTTCCCAAGGCCGCCTCCAGCAGTTCAACCAGACGCGATAACTTGGTCGGGTTGGACCCGCCCAAATTGAAGATTTCATAGCCAAAGGTCTGGCGGACGCAGGCCATGATGCCATCGACGATATCGGTGATGTAGGTGTAATCGCGCGCGCTGGACCCGTCGCCAAAGACCTGGATGGGCTGCCCGGCGACGATGCGCCGGGCGAATTTGTGAATGGCCAGGTCCGGGCGCTGGCGAGGACCATAAACGGTGAAAAAACGGAGCATGACGACATCCATGCCATAGACATGATGATAGACATGGCCGAGGGCCTCGCAGGCCAGCTTGCTGGCGGCGTAGGGGGAGATCGGGCAAAAGACCGGATCGCTCTCAACGAAGGGAATCTTCGAGTTGATGCCATAGACGGAGTACGACGAGGCGAGGGTGATTTTGGTCACGCCGCGGGCGCGGGCGGCTTCCAGGAGGTTCGCCGTCCCCTCGACGTTGACGCGCTGGTAAAGTGCCGGCTCCTCCAAGCTCGGCCGGACGCCGGCCCGGGCCGCCAGGTGAATGACCTGGTCGAATTGGACCTGGCGAAACAAACGCTCGACGCATGGCCGGTCCGCCACGTCCCCTTGGGTGAAGACAAAGGGCTTCTGCCATGCCTGAATCTGCGCCAGATTGCGCCGCTTGAGGGCGGGATCATAGAAGCCGTTCAGGTCGTCCAGCGCCCACACAGCGTGCCCGGCGGCCAGCAACCGCTCGCACACGTGGGAGCCGATGAAGCCCGCCCCGCCTGTGACAAGAAAGTTCATCTGGAAAGAAGCGCCAGGAGTCCCGAGACCAAGGCCGCGCGGTTGACTTTCTGACGCAAATATTAACGATTAAGCAGCGAGTTCCGGTTCGGGGTGGGGGCGTATCAATCCTGAATCGGCACCAGGTCGGCCGGTGGGGCTTGCAAGAAGACCGAAACCTGCCGCCGCAGTTGGCGCAGGTCTTGCCGATCCGGCAGCGTCGCCATTTCCGTTGCCGGAAGAGAGACACGGTACGTATTCGGGCAAAATCCTTTTCAGCATCTGTTTAAGTTCGTCGGGCGACGCCGCGTACAGCGCCTCATCGAACCGGCTCAACGCCGCCCGCACCTCTTCCAGCCGCGCCGGCGGGCTGGTGAGCCGTTTAATGCGCGGGTGGGCGGTGTCCGCGCAGTTGGCCTGCAAATGCTTCAGCTCTTCATAGAGCTTTTCGCCGGGCCTAAGCCCGATGAACTTGATCTCAATGTCGCGGTCAGGCTGCAAGCCGGAGAGCCTCACCATCTGGCGGGCCATTTCAACAATCCTGACCGGCTTGCCCATGTCCAGGACAAAGATCTCCCCGTTCTCGCCCTGGGCGCAGCTCTGCAAGACCAAACCCACGGCCTCGGGGATGGTCATGAAAAAGCGAACGACTTCCGGATGCGTCACGGTGATCGGGCCGCCTTCGGCGATCTGGCGCTCGAAGATCGGGACCACACTACCGGAGGAACCGAGCACATTGCCAAACCGCACGGCCACGAACCTGGTCTGGCCTTCATGGTTCCATGTTCTTTCATTTGCTGGATCACCTGCGCGCGGTCGATGTTCAGCCGATCGAGTTTCAGCCGGATGGCGTAGAGATGCCAGGAGTGGATGCGGTTTGGCATCTCGCGGGGAAGAATCAATTCATCGACCTCCCCCAGGAGCCGCGTGTAAAGCGCTGCAATGTTGCGTCGCTTCTGATGCAACTCATCGGCCCGGCGCAATTGATGAATCCCGATCGCGGCGGCTATATCCGTCATGTTGTACTTATAGCCGGGAGCGACGATCTCGTAATACCACGAGCCCTCAGCCGTGAACCGCTTCCATGCATCTTTGGAAATGCCGTGCAGCGACATGATCCGCATGCGGTCGGCGTATTCATCGTTGTCGGTGCAAGCCATGCCACCCTCACCTGTCGTGATGCATTTGTTGGCGTAAAAGGAAAAACAAGTAATGTCGGTTCCTTTCCCCACTGGTAGCCATTCCTTTGCTCCGTTGCTCTTCGCTCCCGGGCCGTCCTCGGCCTTAAAGAAGGCTGGACAGCAGTGAGCCGCGTCCTCGACGATTTTGAGATGATGGCGTCCGGCTAGCGATTGGGTGCCCGCCATGTCGCCGATTTGGCCTCCGTAATGCATTGGAATAATTGCGGAGACCCGGTTGCCTGACGCCACCGTGGCCGCGAGTTTCCGTTCGGCATCCGCGAGGTCCATATTCAAGTCCTCGGTGCGGCAATCCACCAGCACGGGCGTCGCTCCAAAGTACCGGACGACCTCGGCGGTGGCGGCGAAGGTCATCGTCGGAACGATGACGCCTTCTCCTGCGTTCAACCCCATGGCTTCAAGCGCCAGGTGCAGGGCTGCCGTGCAGGAATTCACCGCCACCGTATGCTTCCGCCTCAGGTACTCCGCAAACTCGAGTTCGAATCTTTTCGTCTTCGGCCCAGTGGTTAACCAGCCGCTCTTGAGTGTATCCAGGACTTCATTAATCTCGTTAGCACCGAGCCACGGCTTGTAAAATGGAACGTCTAACATTGTCACCTTTCCTGGATAATTTCCTCTTTCCTGAGTGGCAGATTCCTTTTTGTCGATCGTTTCGAAGAGAGAGGTCAACCTGGTGCCATGTTCGTGAAACGTTCGCAGACTCGAATGGCGGGCTTTTTGAGCCAGCACATTACGTGAGTGCGCAGATAGAACAGAAAGTTCACCAACCCGTAAAATGAGGGGAAAAGTCGGGTCACTCTGCGGCCAATAGGCGGAGCAAGCGTCACTCGCCAAGTACGGCAGATTGCATTTGGAAATAATTGACGAACACGCCAAACCGGTATTCCTCGCACGTCAGAATTTTTAGGATTGTTGTAAACGAAATCGTACCACAGGATTCCGCCGCCATCTTTGAGCAGAGTCCACATCCGATCCGCCAGATTTTGCTGAAAGGAATCGTCCAGGATCGAAGTGAACACAATGAATTGTAACACAACATCGTAGGATTTCGCTGGCAAATCCAATTCCGCAGCATCGCAGCAGAACATTCGAGTGGCTACAGGCAAGCGACGTCGCGCGGCAGCACAGCGATCCTCCAACAAGTCATTGGCTGCAAGGTTCCCAGGACGGAACCCCAGCCGAATGAAGTCGAGGAGATTCCCGCTTCCGCCGCAACCAATTTCCAACACGCTCCGCGTATCGATAGGGGCAATATCGCACTCGCGAATCCACCGTGTTATTGCGCGTTCTTTCTCTTGTGCTACCCGCAGAGCGTACTCTTCCAAAAGAGAATAGTAACAACCCGACTTTCGCCGGGCATACCGCTGCCTGATTCGCTCAACTTTTTCTTGCAATCGCCCGCCGTTTGCGTCTTGCATTTATCTTGGCGTCTCCCGCCGGGCACCTTCGGAGGATAAACTCATGTTACATGATAAGCGGCCGCAAGCCTCTACCTCTTCCGGTGCGACGACTCAAACCGCCGGAGTTGATAAATACCTATCGCCGCCGCGATATGCGTCATGTTGTATTTGTACCCGAAGGCGATAATTTTATAGTAGCGCGACCCCTGGGCCGTAAATCGTTTCCACGCGTCTTTTAAGATCTAGTAAAACATCCCTTTCCGCATCAATAATCTGCCCCGGATGGCTTGGTAGCGTCTCGAGCCAAGGAGTCGCTGAAGTGACAGATACGCGAACCGTCGAAGCCGCTCTCGCAGGTAAAAGGGTGGATAAGAAGTCACAATGTTGCGGAACGTCGGCAAGTCTATCCCTTGGTTGATTGTCATCCTCCGCAGGGAAAATGGATCGGTTCCTGCTCGATTGATTCCAGGCGAGCTGCATAGAGCACTTTGGTAGCCAGCTTTAATGATAGCTGACCGGACCCGGCGGTTATAGGGACCATGCGGAACTGACATCATTTCTATCGGTTTATGAAGCACTTGCCCAAGAATGCGCCTCGTTTCGCATAGCTCAAACTCCAATTCCCTACCCGATCCGTCGCGGTCAGCATTCGCGTGCAGTGGACATTTACTTCCAAGCCAACGGCAAGTGGGTGGCGATGGAGATCGAATGCACCACCGCCAGAATTCGCAACGACATTGCCAAAGCTGACGCGCTTCGCGCCGACCTGTTACTGATTGTGTTGCCGGATGCGCGCACAACGCGCGCTGCCAGGGCGGCCATCAGCCGGCTGACCAAAGGCAGCGTCGCTGCTGCCGGCAGGATTCAAGCCCAGTCGTTTGGCGCGGCGCTCCAATAAATCGCCAACAACTGTCCTCTGATGGCCCACGCATGATGACTCCAACAACATTTGACATTCAATTGAAGCAAACCACCAACAGACCAAAAATATGAATTTAAAATCACTGTCATCCGGTTAAGAGAGACGGCGTTTACTGGAAGGATTTGCATATGAGCGGTTTGCACAACAAAAACGATGTGATTGATTTCGACTTCGTTTGGCGTTTTTTCGCAGCACGGATGGTGC
>Ga0326727_10013828_pt1 | contig 17800 bp, 16 predicted proteins | sample MB2enrmetagenome_FD_207643 | JGI IMG/M metagenome (GOLD analysis project Ga0326727, IMG submission 207643) | Lab enriched peat soil microbial communities from McLean, Ithaca, NY, United States - MB29MY | ecosystem: Environmental > Terrestrial > Soil > Wetlands > Peat | place: USA: New York...
TCTTCCCGAAATCAAGTGCACCGGTGACGGAGAACGCAAAACGGTACTCGTCCTGCCACGAATAGCATTCGATCTTCTCGGATGTAATCTTGTCGGGAAAGGCCCAACGAATCCCCATCTCTTCTTCCATCGAGTAGTAGGTGACAGCTCTCGGTATAAGCGTCGCGCCGACGGGCAATTCGGCCCGAACGCGTGAGCAAAAGGCGGCAACGCTTCGAATCTCGACGCAACATTCTGCCTCGAATCGAGCACGAAGCTCGTCCTTCATGCAGTTGCCTGCGCACAGAATGAAGATCTCGTCGCTTTTGGTGCTGGCCCGAACAGCCCCCGCTGGAATTATCTGCGTGCAACGTTGCGTTTGGTTGTGAATGATTAGGCCAGCCTCCGGCTGCATGGAAACGGACCCCTCATTTGTGTCGCCCCTAATGGCTCCATCCTCAATCTGCTGATAGTAAGAGAGTGACTTGAAACGCAGGTCACCATGCATGAAGGCTTCGCCCCACCTCGCGCTTGCGGAAATATCGAAACTTGCTGTGCCGAGCCGTCCAACCATTTTATCGTCGTTCTGTTCTTGAGTCACTCTCGGCTCGGAGGTGGTCACCCGCCTTAGCAACCTTCTCGATACTGTCTCGCTATTTCGGCGCCGGTTCGTGATCGTAAACCGGCGACGTGTCGGAAGAACTCCGCCGCCGACCCCGGTCCGCTTCCGGCGCGAAAACCGGGGGGTCTGTGGAAAGAAACGGGACGTTGTCGGCGCTACTTCAGAGTGATGTTGGCGTTCGCGGTATCTCGCTCGACTTGCGAGGCGACCTCGTCGAATCGCGGTGTATGATGACCGCTGAACGCGCGCCAGAAACCACTGGGCTCCTTTGGCCCAAACCATCCCATATCGAGGACGCCGTTGCCGTTGCGGTCCTCAAAAGCGCTGAGAGCCCAACGGCCGGCGGGTACATCGAACTGGAAGACGAGCGGCGCACCCGGCTCGATCCGAATCTGGTGCACCGGCGTTTGCAGGAAGCCATCGGCTTGCCACAACGCGACGTAGACGACCTTTTTTCCCGATGCGCCCGACACCCGTCCCGACAGCCGGAAAGTTGCCGGAGCCGCCGAAGCGAGTATCCACGCGAGGGCGCAAACAACGCACCCCCGCCCCAGACGATTTATCAACGCGCGAGGCATTCGATTGCCCATACTAGCAAAATCGGGCCGTAGGCGTTCAGCATCGTCCGGATGAACGATCTTGCCACCGCCGCCTGCCTGGTGGGCCATGCATCGGCAACCTTCTTCCCGGTTATCCTGGCTGGCTCGCGCTACTTCGGCGCCGGCTCGTGGTCGTAGCTGATGGCGCGCGTCACCTTCCACACGCCGTCCTTGTTCTGCCACAACGTTATGAACTTCGCCTCACCGACGTTGTCGGGCTGGCCGGGATGGTGAAAACGGTGAACGCCAATCTCCACGGCTCCGTATCCCGCGATTGGGTAGACTTCCAGAGTCCCCGGTACCAGCGTGCGCTCCACCTTGCCGCAAATGTTCTCCCTGATTGCCGCGATGAACGGCTCTTTGCCCACCGCCAGGCCTGTCTTATCGTGATAGAACTCCAGGTCGTCCGACACCATTGCCCCCAGCGTCTTCAGGTCGCAGTGGTTGTAGGCGTCAAAGAGCTGCGTGTCGAGAGATCGGACCTTTTCGAAAAGATCGCCCGACTGCGCTTTGGACTGCGCACGGAGAGGCAGGCCGGCGAGCACCAGTGTGGCGAGCGGCGCACAAAGCAACCGTTTCAGGTCCATGTGATGAATCTACGTATCTCGGTCGGGAGTTGTTCCCGGAGAGGTTTGGTGCGCCGGCTGTCGCCGAGGCAGCTAAACTACATCATGGCCGTCGATCACTCGATTTCCGACCTCCGCTATCCCGTCGGCGAATTTCACCCGCCGGCTTCGATAGACCGCGCGCGACTCGATGCGTGGATCGCCGATATCGAGGCCCTTCCTGGCAACCTTCGCAGCGCGGTCGAAGGGCTCAGCGACCCCCAACTGGACACGCCGTATCGGCCCGGCGGCTGGACGATTCGTCAGATCGTGCATCATGTGGCCGACGGTCACCTGAATGCGTATACGCGATTTCGTCTGGCCCTTACGGAACAGACGCCAACCGTCAAGCCGTTCGAGCCGGACGCCTGGGCCGAGTTGGCGGACGCGAAGTGGGGTCCGATTGAGCCATCGCTCGCCCTGCTGGATGGCCTGCACCGGCGCTGGGTGGCGCTGTTACGCTCGTTATCCGATGAGGATTTCAAGCGCGCCTACCGGCGTCCATCGGGCGAAGTGCCCGTACTCGACGCAATCCTCGGATACTTCGCGTGGCACTGCCGCCATCACGTGGCGCAGATTCTCAGCCTGCGCGAGCGCCGGGGCTGGTAGGCGGAACTCGCGGCCCTGATTTTCATCGGAACTTTGCGGAGCTGCTTCGCGTAGCAGGCCACGAAGGAGTAAATCGTGCAATTATTGCGTCTTGTATCGTCCATCGTCATACTGACCGCTTGCTCAGCGGCCTACGCGCAGGCTCCCGCCAAACCCGCCGCGACTTCCGATGCGCAAAAGGCTTTCGACCTGATGAAGACCCTGGCCGGAAACTGGCAGGGTCCGGTAACCACGGACAATGCTGCCTGGTCCACGGACAAGCCGATGTCCATCGCGATGCACGTTGCCTCGCACGGAAACGCGCTGGTTCACGAAATCAATACCGGTGGTCCGGAGGTCACCGTGTTCTATGTGGACAATGATCGCCTGACGCTGGTCCATTACTGCGACTTCGGCAACCGGCCGCTGATGGTCGCTGGGCCGTCGCCGGACGGAAAGACGGTGGAATTCGATCTTGTCAGCTATTCCGGCAGCAATGCGATCGGACATGTGACCCAGGGAGTGTTCACCGTCGTCGACGCCGGCCATCATTTTGAAGACTGGACGTTCATGCTGCCCGGCGACAAGCCGGTGCACGCTCACATTGATCTGAAGCGCGTGCCGTAACACCAATACTGTTCACTTCGCGTGCGACGGATACGCAGGGCCAGCCGCGTCCCTTCGGTACCGGCAACGACGCTGCTGACGCCGCGTGTCCGAGATTTGTGTGAGAACTTATTCGCCTCTTAAAGACCAACGTTCATGTGAAATGTCATCTTCCACGCTGCTTCGCGATGGCTGCCTTGTGCGCCTCCGTCCTCGCCGCTCAACGCGCGGACACCACGGTACTCAAGCAGGTCGTTATCTTCGGTCGGCATGCCGTGCGCACCCCGGTGGCGCCCGCCTCCGTCCTCAACACTTTCTCGGCTCTTCCATTTCCTGTTTTCGCCGCCTCGGGCCAGGCCATGATCACTCCGAACGGCCGGACCAACGAGACGCTTCTCGGCAACTACTTCCGCCTCTGGCTGACTCAGGAAAAACTGCTTACCGGCAACGACCGCTCCGACGCGTCTTTCGTTTACGCCCGCGCCAATGACGCTCCGCTCATTGTGGACACGGCCCAGGCCTTCGCGGCAGGCCTGCTGCCCGCGGCGCCGCCGGCCGTCAACACCGTGCCCGCCCCCGACCCGCTATTCGATCCCATCGATGCCGGTGTCGCGAAGCTGGATACACAAATGGCGGTCGCCGCCGTCAACGGACGTCTTGGCGATAATCCGCAGTCTCTGGCCACGGCTTACTCCGCCGAATTCGCGCTCGCCCGTTCGGTCCTGTTCAACTATCCCGCCGGCACAACGCCAGCGCCCGCCGCCCCCGCGGGTCAGATCGACGTCACCGCTCTTCCCATCACCATGACGGCGGGAAATTCGACCGCTCCTGTCAACCCCGGTGGTCTTGGACCGTTTTACGAGGCGATCGATCCTTTCATGATGGAATACGCCGACGGCATGCCCGCTTCCGAAGTGGGTTGGGGCCAGTTGGACGCCGCCGGCATCAGCCAGATCTTCCGTGTGTACGACGCTCTGCTCGACCTCGAATTTCGCACTCCGTATCTGGCCGGCGTGCAGAGCTCCAATCTCGGCTCGCATATCGTCCGCACCATGCTTCAGGCCGCCACCGACAATGCCATGAGCGGCTCGCTGGGAACTCCTTCGGACAAGATCGTCGTGCTGACCGCCGCCAACACCAATCTCGCCGGGCTCGCCGGTCTCTTTCAGCTCGACTGGCTGGTGGATGGTTACCAGCGCGACGTGGCCTCTCTGGGCGGAGCCCTGGTCTTCGAACTTCGCCAATCCCAGAGCACCGGGCAGTTCATTGTCCGATGCGTCTATGTCGCCCAGACGATGGATCAGCTTCGCAACCAAACTCCCCTGACACTGGCCGCTCCGCCGGCCACCGTGCCTGTTTTCATCCCTGGTTGCAGTGTTCAAAACGCCACCTTCGACTGCCCTCTGGGGACCTTTGTGCGGGTGGCGCGGCGCCAGATCGATTCAAGGTACGCCGATCTCAATAACTGATAACTACCGGCTTAAAAGCCGGTAGGCTCACGTTGCGGCTGAAAGCCGCCTGAAAGTCTTCGGCCCCCGTGGCCTTCATCGTCGGTTGCGGCACTTCGACAAATCGGCTCCCCGGCACCGTCGATCAGTTGAACGATCTCACCCGCAGTCGGCCCGTAGCCACATCCCCCACATCGGCGGCATTTGCGGGAAAAAGACGTGCTGGAAGCTGACCGCCCGAAAGGCGGTGGAATTAGACCCGGAGGCAAGAGCTAAACTAAGCCGACGAATCGAGGCGTTGGCATGCGGATGCAGCCTACTTCGGCTGGCTGGCCAGCAGGATCATTGCTTGCAACACGCGCGCTTTCTGGCCTGGGTCGAGGATCAGGTAGCGGCGGGTACCCTCCGCGTCGGGCGTGAAGATCGTCCGGCCCTCGTCGTCCACGTCTACCCTGCCTGGCTGCGACAGCGAGAAATACCCGCGATCGCCGCGCACGGCGTACAGGGCCGCGGTCAGATCCCACGTGGGACGGTCGTAAGGCATCGGCATGTAATTGCGATAGGCGTCGGCCACCGGATGGTTCGCCACCCACGCGAAATCGTGCTCGATATTCGCGGCCGGGAACAGCAGGGCCTGGCCGATTTCGAATCCGCTGAAGACGATGGGCGACGGCCAGTCGCGGAAGACGCGGCGGGCGGCGGGAATGTCGGTCTTCACGTTGTACTCGGGGTTGCCGATGGGAAACGCGCCGGCCATGGCGGAAAGCAGGCGCACTTTGCGCGCCACCAGATCGGGCGCGGTTTCGAGCAACCGCGCGAGATTGGTGCTGAAGCCCACCTGAATCATCACCACGCTCCCGTCGGGCTGCTTTTCGAGGACGCTGCGCAGCACGGACACTGCGTCGGGCGCCTGCGCGCCATCGGTGATGCGGTGCGGGTAGACGAACGAGCCGTCGGGATTGCGGCGCGTGGCGGGCACGCGGATCATGGCGCTGTCTTCGGGAGTCTTGCCGTTCTTCACCACACCGATGGGGATGCCGGGGCGGCCGTAGAAGGTGTCGACGCAGTCGATGAAGGGCGCGGCGTACTGGTTGTCCTTGGTGATGGTGACGGCCAGGATCTTCGCTTCGCCGCGGCTTTCGAGGGCATGAAGAATGGCCAACGCGAGGGCGTCGTCCACGTCGTTGCCGATGTCGGTGTCGAAGACCACGCGCACGGGCTCGGCGGCCAGCGCGCAGACGGCCAGCAGGGCCGCTGCAGGAGCGCATCGGAGAAGACGCATGATTCAGTGTAGGCTGAGGGGAGCGTGCGCGGGATTCTCTTCGATCTGGACGGCGTGCTCTACAACGGCGACAAGGCGATTGCCGGCGCGGCGGAGGCGGTGGCGTGGGTGCGCGGGCGCGGCATTCCGCATTTGTTCGTGACCAACACGACGTCGCGAGGCGCGGAGGTGATTGCGGAGAAGCTGCGCCGCTTCGGGATTGCGTGCGACGCGGGTGAGATTCTGACACCGCCGCGAGCGGCTGTGGCGTGGCTGGCGACGCAGCCACGAGAGCCTTTGGCGCTGCTCGTACCGCCGAAGACTCAGGGCGAGTTCGAAGGGTTCGATGTGTTGCCGGATGACGCCGAGACGGGCGCAGGATACGTGATTGTCGGCGACCTCGGCGAGCGTTGGGATTTCCGCACGCTGAACCGCGCGTTCCGATTGCTGCACCATAATCCGGACGCGAAGCTCATCGCACTGGGCATGACTCGCTACTGGCAGGCGCCCGATGGCGTTCGACTGGACACTGCACCGTTCGTGGTCGCGCTGGAGCATGCGACCGGACGGCGGGCGGTGGTGCTGGGCAAGCCATCGCGAGAGTTTTTCGATGCCGCGGTGGGCCATCTCGGACTGGCGCACGAAGACGCGCTTATGATCGGCGACGATATTCGCGCCGACATCGCGGGCGCTCAGGCGGCGGGGCTGAAAACCGCACTGGTGCGGACGGGCAAGTTCCGGCCTGCGGATCTGGACGAAGGGATCGTACCGGACATGTTGCTGGATTCGGTGGCGGACCTGCCTCAAGCGTCGCGATGAGTCGCGACGGGGCACGCATGAGTGCGTGCGCTACGTCCGCTCAATAGCCGCCGCGGCGATTTGCGCGATGTCCAGCAGCTTTGGCGCGCCTTCGCCCATTCCGGCAAGTGCATCGCGCAGCATCGTGTTGCAGAACGGGCAGGCCGCGCCCACCGTCGATGCGCCGGTTGCGGCGAGTTGCTCGGCCCTCTCGACGCTCACGCGCTTGCCTTTCTCCTCGCCAAGGAATGTCAACCCGCCACCGGCGCCGCAGCAGAACGACCGTTCGCGCGCGCGTCTCGGATTCACCGGATCGGCAAACCGTGCCAGCACTCTGCGCGGCTCGTCGTAGACGTTGCGATAACGGCCCAGATAACAGGGGTCGTGATAGACCACTTTCCCGCCGGCGTCAGCCGCGGGCAGCTTGTCCAGATGCCGCGCCATGAACTCGCTGTGGTGCTCGATGGCCGGCGGCTCGCCGAACTCGCGCCAGTCGTGAGAAATCGTCTGGACGCAGTGCGGACAGATTGAGACCATCTTCTTCACGCCAGCCTGCTGCAGCACTTCCAGGTTCGCCTCGGCGAGCTGGCCGAAGACGAGGTCATTACCGAGGCGGCGGGCCGGGTCGCCCGTGCAGCGTTCTTTCTTGAGGACGCCGAAGCTGGCGCCGACGTGCCGCATCACTTCGGCGAACGCCGCCACAATTTCGCGGCCGCGCGGGTCGTACGCGCCCATGCAGCCCAGCCAGAGGCAGTATTCCTGAGAGCCATCGAATATCGGCAGCCCCTGCTTCCGGATGAACTTGTCGCGCTCGCTCGAAGCGAAGCCGAGGGCGTTGCCGTTGCGCTCGAGATTCAGGAACAGCTTCGTGCCGTAGTCGTCTTCCCACTTGCCGGTGTTCACCGCGCCGCGCCGCAGGCCCACGATGAGCGGCAGATGCTGGATTCCCACCGGACACTGGAACTCGCAGGACCCGCACGTGGTGCACTGAAACACCGCTTCCTGCGCCAGGTAACGGCCGAGCAGCGGTTCCTCGGCAGCCGGGCCGAATTCGTTCAGATAGCGCCGCGTGCCGAGCGCGATTTCTTTGGGGTTGAGCACCTTGCCGGTGAGATTTGCCGGGCAGTGCTCGGTGCACCGTCCGCATTCCACGCACGAGTAGACCTGCAGCGCAACGATCTTCGTCAGATCTTTGCCGGTGTCGAGGCCGAAATCCTCGTCGCCCGCGAGCGGCGGGATCGCGCTGAACTCGGGGCGTTTCAGGAAGACGGTCACCGGGCTGAGCGCCAGGTGCAGATGCTTGGTGTGCGGGATCAGCGGCAGGAAGATGAGGATGGTCAGCGAATGCGCCCACCACAGGATGCGTCCGCCTGCGGGCGCGACGAGCGCGGCGAGATAGGTGGCCATCAGCAGAAAGATGAGCAGCGCGATCACGCCGGATTCCGCCGAGACCTCGCCGAGCCAGCGCGGGCGCACGATGAATCGTCGAATGGCGAGGCCGATGATCCCAACCGACACCGCGATGGCGAACACCGCCGCGAACCGGGCGTAGAAGCGCGCGAAGGCGCCGGACAGGAACCCCAGCCCGAAGCCCGACGCGAAATGGTTCACCGTCACCAGGGCGAACGCGCAGAATCCCCAGAACACCAGCGCGTGAGCGAGACCGGGCAGGGGCCGCTGGCGGATCACTTTGCCCTGCAGCATTACCTCCCACACGAACGCCCACACGCGCCGGCCCAGTGGGCGCAGACGATATCCGGGCTCGTCCTTCGCATTGCGAATGTTCCGCCAGACAGGTGCCAATCGCCGCCAGAACGCGTAGAGCGACGCAACTATCAGCAACGCGAGAAGCACCCGCTCAGTCAGAGAGAGCATGTCAGCGGCTTCCCTCGAAACTGCCGGCCAGCTCGTCGAGCGTGACTGCCGCCGTGCCCAGCTTGCCGACCACGATGCCGCTGGCACCGTTAGCAATTTCGGCAGCCTCGATCGGTGTTGCGCCTCCGGCCAGTGCAGCGGTCATCGCGGCGATCGCCGTGTCGCCGGCGCCGGAAACATCGAAAACCTCACGAGCGCGCGTAGGCGTGTGGTACGGCGGTTTATCGCGCTCGAAGAGCATCATGCCCTCTTCACCTAACGTGAGAAGCAGTAATCTCGTGTGCCAGCGTTCGAGAAGCTGACCTCCGACAGCCTCAGTCGACGCGTTTTCATGCGCGCCGAGCGCCCGGAATGCTTCCTCCCGATTGGGTTTGATCACGGTCGCGTTTCGCCACTGAATCGGATTCTTCGGACTCGGGTCGATGGCCAGAACCGCATCGTCTTTCGAGGCAAGCTCGCCCAGCGCATCCGCAACCGACTGGGTGATGACGCCCTTGGCATAATCCGCAACCACGACGGCATCCACCGCCTCGATGCCGGCAATGGACGCGGCGGCCGTACGAGGCTGCTCGCGATCCACCCGAACCACCTGCTGGTGTCGCGCGATGATGCGCGTCTTAACGATGGTCACTGAATCGCCATCGCGCCGTACGTGTGCGACATTGATGCCCCTTTGCGTGAGGTCGCCGAGGAGCCGCTCGCCCGCGGCGTCCGCGCCGACGGTGCCCGCCACCGCGACGTGGGCGGAGAACTCCCGCAGATTCCGCGCCACGTTGGCGGCCCCGCCGGGAACGCAGGTCTCCCTGGTTACATGCACCACGGGCACGGGCGCCTCCGGTGAAATGCGGCTCACTTTGCCCCAGACAAACTCGTCGAGCATGAGGTCGCCGACAACGAGGAATCGTTTCGTCGCGGCGGACGCGAAAATGGCGCGGCAGCGCTGGCTGGTCACTTCTTCGATTATGTCCCGTGGGGCTGTCGAACATATACTGGAGTCGGACTGACAGCTCTGCCAGGAGCTGGAGTGGCCGACGCGCCTCGGCTGGGAGGTGTGCCTGGGCCACAATCGGGCCCCAAGGAGTGCGCCCGTGCCTGCCACCAGAAGAGACCTGTTGAAGTCCGTCCTTGCCACGTTGCCCGTGGCCCTCGACTGGGGTTCGCTGCCGACGGCCCGCGCGGCCGATCAGAAATCCGACGAGTTCGATGCGGTGATTATCGGCGCCGGTCTGGGCGGCCTGAGCTGCGCCGCGGCCTTTGCGCGGCAGGGTTTCCGGCCGCTGGTGATCGAGCAGCACAACAAGCCGGGCGGCTATGCCACGGCGTTCGCGCGTCCCGGCGGTTTCCTCTTCGACGTCTCTCTGCACTCCACCAGCGCGGCGCTGCGGAACGGCGCATACAATCTGATTCCCGGGCTACCCGAGATCAACGACGTCGAATTTGTACAGCTTCCATATCTTTATCGGGCCATCTTCCCGAATCACGACTTCCGTGTCGCGCAGAAGGATCCCGCGGCCTATGTGGCCCAGCTCGGCGGGATGTTCCCGCAGGAGCAGGAAGGCATACAAACGCTGGTTGATGAAATGTCCGGCGTCGCGCAGGACCTCTCGAAGTTCTCCCAGGCGCAGGGCAACGTGAACATGAGCCGCTTCCCCGCGGACTTCCCGCACCTGTTCCGCTACGCCACGCACACGTGGGGCGAAGTGCTGGAAGCCCGCATCAAAGATGCGAAGCTTCAGGCGATCCTCTCGGCATTCTGGGAATATTACGGCCTCCCGCCTTCGAAGCTCGCGGCGGTCTATTACGCGCTGCCGACCATCGGCTATCTGTCGCAGGGCGGCTACTATCCGAAAGGCAGGTCGCAGACCATCAGCGACGCCATCGTGCGCTTCATCGAGGCGAAGGGCGGAAAGGTCCTGCTGAGTACGCGGGTGGACCGCATCCTGACGAAAGAGGGCGCGGCGTTCGGCGTGCGCACCACCGATGGACACGAATACAAAGGCAGGGTGGTGGTGTCGAATGCCAACGCCTGGGATACGTTCCACAAATTCATGGATCCCGAGGAGGCGCCGCCGGATTATCTGGCGCGCATGGACCATTACTCCACCAGCCTTTCGACATTTCTGGTATTTCTCGGATTGAAGCGCGATCTGGTGAAGGAAGTGGGGCTGAAGGACGCGGAGATCTTCTGCGAGACGGGCTACGATCCCGAGGCCAGCTACAACGGGCAACTGATCGCCGACGTGACCAATCCCGGCTTCGGGCTGATGATCTACGACAACGTGTACCCAGGATATTCGCCTCCCGGCAGGAACACGCTGAGCATCGTCACCCTGCAGGGGTTCGACCACTGGAAGCCGTTCGAGGCCGACTACTGGAGAGGGCACAAGGCCGCGTACAAAGCGGAAAAGGAGCGGATCGCCAACATCCTGATCCGTCAGGCGGAGCGGATGGTTCTGCCGGGTCTCGCAAAAGCGATCGAGGTGAAAGATATCGCCACGCCGCTGACCAATGTGCGCTACACGGGGAATTATCGCGGCGCGATTTATGGATGGGATCAGACCCTCGACAACAGCGGCATTCGCCGGCTGCCCCACAAAACGCCGATCAGGAACCTGTATCTGGCGGGCGCGTGGACACAGCCGGGCGGCGGATACGCGGCGGTGATCCCCAGCGGGCTGCAGTGCTTCGGCGAAATCATGAAGAGCTGGAGCTGAGGGTTCAGGCGCTCTGCTTTTTGGTGTGGCCGGGGTCGGGTTTTAGATTAAATTTCTTGACTTTATAGCGCAGGGCGTCGCGGCTGATGCCCAGCGCCGCGGCGGCTTTGGTCTGGTTCCAGTACGCATTCTCCAGCGCCTGCAGCAGCATGCTGCGTTCGATCTGCTCGAGTGTGGAACCGGGGAGCGGCGTACTCGGCGCAGCGGCAGCGACGGGCTCCGGCTCATCCGCCTGCTGGCCGCGCATGTCCAGTTGCAGGCTGGGCACCTGAATCCACTCCGTTTCCTCCAGCAGCGTGGCACGCTCCATGATGTTGCGCAACTCGCGCACGTTGCCCGGCCATTCGTAGGCCAGCAGCGCCGCCTCGGCGCCACGCGAGAGACCGCGAATCCGACGCCGGAAGCGCGCGTTGTAGAGCTCGTTGAAGTATCTCGCCAGAGGCAGAATATCGTCGCGGCGCTCGCGCAGCGGCGGAATCCAGACCTGAATCACGTTCAGCCGGTAGTAGAGGTCCAGACGGAACCTGCCCTGATCGATGGCCTCCACCAGAGTCCGGTTTGTGGCGGCCATGACGCGCAGGTCGACGTGAATGTCGCGAACGCCGCCCAGCCGGCGGAATGTCTGCTCTTCCAGAACACGCAGCAGTTTCGCCTGTAATTGCACGGGCATTTCACCGATTTCATCGAGAAATATCGTCCCACCGGACGCTATCTCCAGAATGCCCGCTTTGGCCGCGCGCGCGTCGGTAAATGCGCCCTTCTCGTGACCGAACAATTCGCTCTCGATCAGCGTGTCGGGAATGGCGGCGCAATTCAGCGATACAAACGGACCCTTCCGGCGGCTCCCGAAATGGTGCATGTAGTTGGCGATGACGTCCTTGCCGGTTCCGCTCTCTCCTTCAATCAGAATGGTGGAGGCTTCGCTCTCCGCCACCCGGCGCGCGAATTTGATCACCGCCTTCATCTTCGGAGACGAGGCGACAATCCGGAATTCGCCGACGGACACGCCGTCCTCCTCCCTTTTCTCGGGAACGCCGCCGCCGGGTGGCGTTCCCGGCTCCAGCTCCGCACTTCCAAACACGATCACAGCGCCGGACACTTCGCCCTGGTGGTCGCGCATCGGGGCGATGCTGCCGCCCACGCTCCGCACTTCCCCGCCTTTGGCTTTCAGAACCACGCTGGAACCGAGGTCGCCGGTCGAGCCCTGCAACAAAGCCGCCTCCAGAGCGGCGCTGACCTTTTCGCCGCTGGCGGCGTCCACCAGCGCAAACACGTCGTGAATCGGCAGCCCCCTGGCATCGCCGGCGCTCCACCCCGTCCAGGCTTCCGCGGCGCTGTTGAGCACCATCACCGCGCCGGATCGATCGACGGAAATGACACCCTCGCCCATGGCGCGCAGCGTCGAGCTCAGCCACTCTTCGCGGGCCTGCGACTCCCGATCCGCCGCGTGCTTAAACAATGCCATTTCGATGCTGGCGTGCAGTTCCGCCTCCTGGAACGGCTTGGTGAGGTATCCCAGCGGCTGGGCCAGCCTGGCGCGCTGCAGCGTCTCGGCGTCCGCGTGGGCGGTGAGGTAGATCACCGGGATATTGAAGCGGTTGCGCAGTACCCGGGCCGCCTCGGTGCCGTCCATGTCTCCTTTGATGCGGATGTCCATGACCACGAGATCGGGAGTCTCGTTCTCGGCGAGGAGAATCGCCTCGGGTCCGCTGGAAACCACGTCGATGACGCCGTAGCCGAGTTCGGTCAGAACGTCGCGCAGATCTTCCCCGGTGATCCGTTCATCCTCGACAACAAGAATTCGCGCAGAAATAAGCACCTCCAGCGCAGCCAGGTACCTTGATTGTAGTACTCGGACGGCCGTCGAGTGCTATCTGGGCGTTTCCCCGTATGTTTCGAATTTCTCGTTCGGAAACGCCGCGATCGCCCAGGGCGCAACCAGACTCTCGTTCCCGCTTCGGTCCACGGCTTTGACGCCAAACACCACGTCGTCGATGGAGACATTCGGCAGCGTGTACTCGTGCACGTTGCCAACCTCGACGGCGCGTTCCCAGTACGGCGCCGTGGTGGCCCGCATCATCACCACGTAGCCGGCCAGGTTGGGCTCGGGCTCCGGCTGCGACCAGCGGAGGACCGCGTCGTAGCCCGATTTCCCTCGATCGATCCGCGCCACAACGGGCGCCAGCGGCGCCAGAGCAAGACTGGAGAGGGCCGCTCCGTTCACGCGGGCAACCAGCGCTGTGTACGCCGGCGAGGCATTCGCGAATGTGTCTGTCGGGTTGTGCTGATGCGAGTAGTCTTCCGTGGTGGTGGTGAGCCGCACCGCCGCGTAGCCGGCGCGATCGAAGGGCGTGTGATCGCCGCCGCGCCCAAAGCGATCGTCGCGAAACACGAGATTGACGCGCATGGCCGGGAAGTAGCGCTCGGCGGCGGATTTCACATAGCGGGCCAGCGTTCGCGACGGCGAGTCGGCGGGATCGCCGGAGTAAACGTTGACGGCGCGGTTGTTTCGCCTTCCGTCGCCGGCCACGTCGGTACCGATGATGTCGTTGTTGAGCACGCCTTCGATCTTGGCGCCATCGCGGCGAGCCCTCTCGGCGTAGAGCGTGCTGCCAATCAGCCCCTGCTCCTCGCCCGCGAAGGCGATAAAAACCACCGTGTTCGGGAATTCGCGCTGGCTCATCGCGCGCGCCAGTTCCAGCACCGCGGCGATGCCGCTGCCATCGTCGGAAACGCCGGGCGCGATGGGCGCGTCGGCGGTCTTCTCCCAGTCGATGCGGTGCTCGTCGCCTGGCACATGCACCAGCGCCAGCGAATCGTAATGCGCGGAGATGAGAATCTGACGGTCGGGATGGACCGTGCCGGGCAGCACCGCAACCACATTCACGATGTCGGTGTCGCGTACAATGCGAACGCCTTGCCTGCGCACGTGCCACGTGTCATAGCGAACCTGCAGCCGGGGACTGTAACCGCGGAACTGCTCGTAGAGCCAGTGACGCGCTGCGCCGATGCCATGTTCGGGGTCGCTGGCGCTGGAAAGCGAGTTGCGCGTGCCAAAGGCTTCGAGATGACGCATGGTCCCGGCGATGCGCTCCTGGGAAACGGAATCCACAATAGCCTGCACGGTGGGATCGGCGGCTGGAGCGAATTGCGCGACAGTGATGATCGGAATGAGGAACGCTGCGGAGAAAAGTACGGATCGCACAGACCGGACTATAGCACGCCTGCGACGCGACTGATTTATGCTTGAAAGAGAGTCTTCGCTATGACACCCGCAAGGCTGCTTCCGATTCTTCTCTTCGCATTGGCCGGCGCAGCGCTGGCGCAATCGAGCCCCAATCACAACGATCAGCCCGTGACCTTCAGCGGACTGGCTCCAAAGGTGGAAAAGACGTTCCTCCGCGATATCAAGGGCACGGTGAAAGACGTCAACGGCAACGCGCTCGAGGGCTCCCTCGTGCGCCTGAAGGACCTGAAAACCGGCAAGGTGGTAACCACCGAGACGAACAAGGACGGGGCCTACATTTACTATGACCTCGACATTCGAGACGAGTACGAGTTAACGGCAACTCACGACGGTTTCCAGGGCCCGGTGGTGAAACGGGTCTCGGAGTACGACGCACGACGGCCGGCGATCCGCAACTTCGAACTGGAGCGCAGGACGGAGAAGAAACCGGGCTGAAGCCGCGCACGCGGGTTACACCGGAATCCCCACGCGCCACAACACGTAACCGATGGCCTGCCGGAAGTAGAACCAGCGCGAAACGGGCCCCGATGGCCGCGGCGAACCGTACACCTTCAGTCCGCGCGCTTCCAGCATCTTCTTGACGCGGTAAATGTGATAGCCGTCGCTCACCACGATGCAGGAGTGCAGGCCCATGCGCTGCATGATCTCGCCCACGGTCACCACGCTCTCCACGGTGCTTTCGCCTTCGTTCTCGACAATGATGTCTTCGGGCGGGACGCCGTGCGCGGCCAGATAGGCGCGGCCCACGCCACCTTCGGTGAACAGCGGATCGCCACCCGCGCCGCCCGTGGTCAGAACATACGGCGCTTTGCCCTGCAGATACAGCAGCAGCGCGTGGTTGAGCCGCGCTTCCAGAACCGGCGACGGTTTGCCGCGGTATTCCGCCGCTCCCAGCACGACGATCGCATCGGCCGCCTGGACTTCATCGATGGTCGACTGGCGCTCGATGGCCCTGGCGATGCGATCGAGGTAGCGCAAAGTGAGCGCGGTGGCGATCAGAAAGACCAGCACACCGGCAATAGCGACCCAGCGTTTCATCCCCGGATGCAATCAGCATATCGCGGCCGTCGGTCGCCGCCGCGACTGCACGGAAGAATCATTTCGCACTACGATTGTCCTATGGGGACGGTTACCAGCGCGAGGAATCCGCTGCTGAAGGAACTGCGCAAAGCCGTGCAGCGCGGCAGCCTCACCGACGACGGCTTGTGCGTTGCCGAAGGTTTTCACCTGCTGGAAGAGGCGCTGCGCAGCGATTGCGCGGTGGAGCAGGTGATTGTGGCCGAATCGGTTCGCGGCGCGCTGGCGGCGCACGTGGCCGGGCTGAAGCAGGTGCGCGTCGTGGCCATTGACGACGCCCTGTTCGCGGGCATTTCGTCTACCGAAGCAAGCCAGGGGGTGGTGACGCTGCTGAAGCCGCCGTCGTGGACGCTGGATCACGTTTTCCGGGGGCTTTCGCTGGCGGTGGTGATCGATGGCGTGCAGGACCCCGGCAACGGCGGGGCCATCGTGCGCGCGGCCGAAGCGTTCGGCGCCACCGGCGTGGTGTTCCTGAAAGGATCGGCGAACCCGTACAACCCCAAAGCGCTGCGCGCCTCCGCGGGATCGGTGTTTCGCGTTCCTTTGGTGGCGAACGTGGACGAGCGGCTGTTGCTCGCCGTCGCTGAAAAGAAGCGCGCGCGGCTTTATGCAGCGATGCCGCGCGGCGGACGTACGCTGGACGAGACTGACCTTGGCGCTAAGTGCGCGATCGTCATCGGAGCCGAGGGGCGCGGAGTGAGCCAGGTGCTGGCCGCCGAAGCCACCCCGCTTCGTATCCCGATTTCCGAGGTGGAATCCCTGAATGCCGCCATGTCCGCGGGCATCATCCTCTATGAGGCGCGCCGCCAGCGTTCCGCCGCCTTCGAGGGACCAATGTTAGGGGCCGGGGCATGAGCCTGTTCGAGCCGGAGATGCTGGCGCGGGATCGCGCTGAACGCGACGACGCGAAGCGCCCGCTGGCTGAACGAATGCGGCCGGAGACGCTGGACGGCTTCATCGGCCAGGAGCATCTGCTCGGCCCTGGTAAGCCGTTACGTGCCCAAATCGAGCGCGACGAGCTGACCTCGATGATCCTGTGGGGGCCGCCGGGCGTGGGGAAAACGACGCTGGCGCGGCTCATCGCGCGCATCACTCGCTGCGACTTCATCCCGTTCAGCGCGGTGTTGGCGGGCATCAAGGAAATCAAAGCCGTGATGGCCGACGCTGAGCGCAATCTGCGGCGCGGGCGCCGCACGGTGCTGTTCATCGACGAGATCCACCGCTTCAACAAGGCCCAGCAGGACGCGTTCCTGCCGTACGTGGAGCGCGGCGACATCATCCTGATCGGCGCGACCACGGAGAACCCGTCGTTCGAGGTGATCTCGGCGCTGCTGTCGCGTGCGCGGGTGCACGCGCTGCGGCCGCTGACGGAAGAAGAGGTCGTTACGCTGCTGAAGCGGGCGCTGCCCGTGGTGAAGGCCACCGCGTCCGACGAGCTGCTGCGGCAGATCGCGCTTTACGCCAATGGCGACGCGCGCGCCGCGTACAACGTGCTGGAGATGGCGGCGACCGGGGCGCCCGGAGGCGAGATCACCGAGAAGGTGGTGGAGGATTCGCTGCAGCGCAAGATGCTGCTTTACGACAAGGGCGGCGAGGAGCACTACAATCTGATCTCGGCGCTGCACAAGGCGGTGCGGTCGTCGGATGTGGACGCGGCGCTGTACTGGCTGGCGCGCATGATGGAGGGCGGCGAGGACCGCCTGTACATTGTGCGGCGGATGATTCGCATGGCCATTGAGGACATCGGCCTCGCCGACCCGCGCGCCATGGAGCAGGCCATCGCGGCCATGCAGACCGTGCATTTCCTGGGACAGCCCGAGGGCGATCAGGCGCTGGCGCAACTGGCGATTTATCTCTCGGTGGCGCCGAAGTCGGACGCCGCGTATCAGGCGCTGAACGCGGTGACGGCGGAGGTGCAGAGCGGACGCGCGGAGCCGGTGCCCATGCACATTCGCAACGCGGTGACGAAGCACATGAAGGAGTGGGGCTACGGGAAGGGCTACGAGCACGCGCACAAGTTCGACGACGCGCTGCCCGGTATGGAGTGCCTGCCCGATTCGCTCGCCGGCCGCGAGTTCTATCATCCGACGCAGCGCGGCATGGAGCAGCGCATCGCCGAGCGCCTGACGGAAATCCGGGCGCGGAAAGCGGAGAAGCGAGAAGAGAGATCTCCGGACGCCCGCGCCACTCAGGAAGAATAGGAATTCGCCGATCCGGTTTATGATGTGAGTGTGATGCCTTCACTGCTGCGCCAATATCTCCACTTGCTCCGAAAACTGCGCGAGCGCAAGGCACTTGAGCGCAGCTTCGAGAAACATAGCTTTCACATGAGCAAGCGCACGTGGACGCGGGCGGACTTGTACACGCGACCCTGAGGCTCT
>Ga0326727_10013829_pt1 | contig 17800 bp, 15 predicted proteins | sample MB2enrmetagenome_FD_207643 | JGI IMG/M metagenome (GOLD analysis project Ga0326727, IMG submission 207643) | Lab enriched peat soil microbial communities from McLean, Ithaca, NY, United States - MB29MY | ecosystem: Environmental > Terrestrial > Soil > Wetlands > Peat | place: USA: New York...
CAGCTTGGTGGCGCCATCAACCCTGAGGACGCGGACCCAGTCGTCCGGCAGGTGCTGGCTGCGCAGCACGGCTGGGAACACCACCAGCCCGGCCTCGCCGGTGGTGGCGGCGATGGTCTGCCCCTTGAGACCCTGGATGCTGGTGATGCCGCTGTCCTTGCGTACGATCACGCCGTTCGGGCTGCGGTCCATGATGCCCATCACCGCCTGCACCGGCGCGCCGTGGGCGGCCCCGGAAATGATGGCGGTGCCATCGGCCAGTCCGAACATGTCGGAGCCCGCGGCCACCGCCTGCACGGCGCGGCCGGAGCCCTGGCCCTCGCCGATTTCGATGTCGATCCCGTGCTGGTGGTAGATCCCCTTAGCGGCGCCGAAATAGAACGGCGCATGGAAGCCATACGCCAGCCAGTTGAGGCGGAACGTCACATGGTCGTCGGCGCTCGCGGACGCCGCGAAGCCGATCGCGACGGCGAGGCCGAGCAAGGGGGCGAACAGGCGGCGGTACATGGATGCGTCCTCCCTGTGCGATTCAAAGGCCCGGCAGTTCGCCGGACAGCCGGCGGCGGGAAACATGCCAGGGCACGGTGATGCCTTCCAGCAGCTCGACCAGACCGTACAGGGTCAGGCCGAGGGCGGAAAGAATGAAGATGGCGGCGAAGCTGCCGGCGGTATCGAGGTTGCCGTTGTACTCCAGCAGCAGGTAGCCGAGGCCGCGGTCGGAGGCGACGAACTCGGCCACCACCGCGGCGGTGGCGGCCAGCGCCGCGGCCACCTTGAAGCCGCCGAACAGGGCGGGCAGCGCGTGCGGCAGTTGCACCATCCGAAAGGTGCGCCAGCGGCCGGCGCCGGTCGAGTGCACCAGCTCCAGGATCTCCGGTTCGATCGAGCGGAACGCGGTGATGGCGGCCACCACGATCGGGAAGAACGACAGCAGGAACACCAGCAGCACCTTCGGCATCATGCCGAAGCCGAACCAGATGATGAACAGCGGCGCCACCGCGATTTTCGGCACGATCTGCAGGAACACCAGCAGCGGGTAGGCGAATGCCTGCACGCGGCGGCTGAAGGCGATGGTGAGCGCGATCAGCACGCCGGCCACCACCGCCACCAGGAAGCCGGCCACCATGGGCTGCACGGTGAACGCCGCCGCGATCAGCAGGCTGTGCCAGTTCCGGATGACGTTGGCGATGATGACGCTGGGCGCCGGCAGCACGTAGCCGGGAAAGTGCAACAGGCGCACCACCGCCTCCCACACCAGCAGGAAGCCGACGATGCCCACCGCCGGGCGGAGCCGCCGCAACAGGCCGACCAGCATGCGTGCCGTTTCCTCTCCTGGCGCCGGGCGCCCGACATTGACGCCCCGGCCCCTATTGGGACAGTGATGGGCCATGTGCAAGCCGTGGTGCCCATGAAGCTCGAACTGCTTGGCGCCGGCCGGTGGTTCGACACGCTGCAGGCGGTGGCGCCGCTCGACCTGGTGGTCGAGGACGGCGAGTTCGTTGCCATTGTTGGCCCGTCCGGCTGCGGCAAGAGCACGCTGTTGCGCATGGTTTCCGGCCTGATCCCGGTGAGCGAGGGCGAGATCCGCGCCGGCGGCGCCGTCGTGGCCGGGCCGCTCGCCGAGCTAGGCATGGTGTTCCAGCAGCCCGTGCTGCTGGACTGGCGCACTGCGCTCGGCAACGTGCTGTTCCAGGTGGAAATGCGCGGCCATCGGCCGGGGCCCTGGCGGGTGCGCGCGCTGGAGCTGTTGGCGCAGGTCGGGCTGGCGGACTTCGCCGGCGCCTATCCGCACCAGCTCTCCGGCGGCATGCGCCAGCGGGTGGCGATCGCGCGTGCCCTGCTGCACGACCCCTCGCTGCTGGTAATGGACGAGCCGTTCGGCGCGCTGGATGCGCTGACCCGCGAGCAAATGCGTGTCGACCTCGAGGCGCTGTGGATGCAGCGCCACATGACGGTGCTGTTCGTCACCCACAGCGTGGACGAGGCGGTGCTGCTGGCGGACCGTGTAGTGGTGATGTCGCCGCGGCCGGGCCGGGTGGACCGGGTGCTGCCGATCGACGTGCCGCGCCCACGTGGGTTGGCGGCGCGGCGGCATCCGGAGTTCCTGCGCCGCGAGGAGGAGATCACCGAGATCTTCCTCGCCCGCGGCATTCTGCGGCGGCAGGCGGTGGATACCAAACGGCCGAAAGATTGACTCGTCGCTGAAGGCCAGGGGCGCTGCCCCTGGACCCCGCAAAAGGCCGAGAGGCCCTTTGATTCCATTCTTATGGGCGCTTCGCGCCATCCTCGCCGCGGCACCAAATTAATGAGGTCCAGGGGCCTCTCGGCCCCTGGTGGGTCCCGGGCGAAGCTCGGGCGGAGCGCGAGGCAGCGCCTCGCTATCGATGGGTCAGCAATTCGGCCGGTTGCTATAATGTATGGCTCAGCCAGCAGACCGGGCCAGCGTCACGATGGTCAGCGCAGGCTTGCCGGATGCTGCGGCAATGCGCTGATCCTGCGCGTCAATCTCTGCGCGGGCCGGCTCATCGCCATCGAGCCCCCCAAGCAGCTCGCTTCGCACCTTCCGGTTCGAGCGCCGCGTCCCATCCGCGTAGGTGACATCGAACAGAACGAACTTGCCCTCGGGGTGTCTGCTCATTGCGACTTGTCCTCGTCGGGCCGAGCGGGCGGCGCCGTCTCGTCAGGCCCAGTGCCTTCGCGCGCGGCCCGTCGGCGGGCTACCGCCTCCTCCCGCGCACGCAACTTTTCATCTTGCCGGGCCTGCTTGGCGCGGTTCACGTCGGAGCGGTTCAGTCCGTAGTTCGGCTTCCGAGCCATGACACCACGCGGAAAAAAGCCGCGACGCGGACATCGCGCTGCGGGCCAACACATTCGATCGGGAAGGACATCAGGCTCGAAACCGGCGGCGAGACACGAGGCCATCGCCAAGAGACGAAGCAGATGAACCGAACCAAACGCCTTGACGTCTCTCAGGTAGGCTGATGCCGGGCGTTTTGCAAGGCTATTCCTGCGCGCCGGGCTGGCCTCGCAGCCCGCGTGGAGAGGACGCCTTGGTCGCGCCTGACGCCGAGTTCAGGCACATCGATCCGGCCGAGCCGCTTGAGGCCGGAGGCAGAGACGGCCATCGCCTCCCCCGCCGTGCCGACCGCGGCATCCTCGGCGCCGCAATCGCGCGCAAGGGTGGCATGCGCCCGCAGGTGCGCCTCGGTACCATGAATAGGGATGACGAAGCGCGGGCGGGCATGGCGGTGCATGGTCGCGAGTTCGGCGCGCCCGGCGTGTCCGCTGACATGCACGGTCAGTCCCTCCGGCGCATCGGCCTGGGTCAGGACCTCGACACCCCGCGCACGCAGCGGCTTCAGGATGCGCGCAATCTCATCCTCGTTGCCGGGGATCACGCTGGAGGACATCACCAGCGTGTCGCCCAGGCCGAGCCGCGGCAGGCGCCAGTCGGTGCCGCGCGCCAGGCGGGCCAGGGTCGCGTTCTCCTCGCCCTGCGTGCCGGTGCAGACAAGCGCGATCTCGCGGCGGTCCAGACCCTGCAGGTGTGCAGGCTCGGCGAGGACGTCCTGCGTATCGACGAGGCCGAGCCCGTGGGCCGCCTCCGCATGCGCGCGCAGCGAGCGCCCGGCAAACGCGATCTGCCGCCCGGAGCGAAGGGCGGCGTCGGCGGCGGACATGGCACGGCCAACATTGGTTCCAAAGCAGCAGACGACGACCGTGCCCGGGCGGCCCGCGAAGATGCTCCTGAGCGAATCCCGGACCTGTGCTTCCGAGGTCACCGGCAGGTCGCGCTCGGCGTTCGTGCTGTCGCAGACCATGGCCAGCAGACCCGCGTTGCCGAGGGCATGGATCGCCGCGATGTCGGTTGGCTCGCCGATCTGCGGCGTGGGGTCGAGCTTGAAGTCGCCGGTGTGGAGGACCGTTCCGGCAGGGGTGGCGATGGCGAGCGCAACGGCTTCCGGCACCGAATGGGTCAACCGGATCGAGCGGATGGCGAAGGGTCCGATGCGGAATGCACCTCCGACCGGGAACGTGCGCAGGTCCGCTTCGCCAAGCGTGCCCGCCTCTTCCAGGCGGCGGGAGATCGCCGCTGCCGCAAACGGCGTCGCCCAGATCGGGCAGGAGAGCACACGCGGAAAGGCGTACTGAATGGCACCGATGTGGTCTTCGTGCGCATGCGTCACGAGCAGGGCGTCAATGCGTCCCACGACACGGCGAAGGGCTTCCGGATCCGGGATGAGGGCATCCACCGCTCCCGAGCGGTCTTGTGGGAAACCGATGCCGGCGTCCACCAGGATCCATCGTCCGTCGTGTCCGTACAGGGTCCAGTTCATGCCGATGCGGCCAAGGCCGCCCACTGGCACGACCACGACTTCGCTCGCGCGCGGGCGGGGAAGCCGGTGCAAGGTCCGCGGTCTTGACTGGGAGGTCCTTGATTGAGGGGACGGGGCATTGCCCCGGTTCTGATCCGGAGAGCCGTCCTGGGCCCTCCTGGAGGCGCGCGGCTTGTGGCCGCGCCATTTGCTTGAATCCATCTGCGCACGACATAGGCGGTTGGGAGGCGACAATCAAGAGACCTTTCCAAAGGCGGTGCGGCACCCCCCCGCAGCGGGGTGGCAGGAGCCAGCAAGCGCAGCCCGCATTGGCGCAGCGCAAAGCGGGCACGGATATTGCAGCGAGCCGGCAGCCCAGCTTGACGCGGGTCTCGTTGCAAGGCAGCGGGAGCACCCGCATCGAGATGCGGGCTGCGGCGCACCTACGGCGCCGGAGGCACTATCTTTGCACCCAAAACTGGTACATCGCGGCGAACGTGGCCGGGTGGGCCGTCTCGAACTGATGCCAGCATTCGAGATCGGTCATTGCCACATCGGCGGGAAAGGCCGCGGCGTAGGTGGCGAGCACCGCGGCGGGGAGATCGAAGCCAAGCAGAGTGAGCCCATTGGCGGCAATGAACCCGGCAATCACCGGCAGGGTCAGGCGCGTCTCCTGCACATGGAACAGCAGGTCACGGCACGCACTCAGGCTGTAGAAATCGGAACTTCTAGCCAGTCGCCCCAGGGCCGAACTGGGCTCGGCCTCGGCGATCAGGCGGCGTGCGGCGCGAACGCCGTCGGACGTCGGCGCGAGGCCGCGCTCGGCGATCGCCGCTCGCGCCGCCACAACGTCGCGCCGTGCGGCCTCACTGTAGAAGCCGAGCAGCATGGACCCGCCCGGCCGCAAACAATCGAGCAATGCCCGCCAACCGCTGAGTGGATCCGCCAGGTGGTGCAACACACCGCTTGCCGCGATGACGTCGAACTGACGCCCGAGTGCAGGAAGCTGGAGCAGGTCCGCCTGCGCATACGCGATCCGGTCGATACCGAGTTCAGTGGTCTTGCGCTGGGCGTAGCCAAGGCTCGCCAAGCTGAGGTCAATGGCGAGCACGCGCGCGCCGGGGAACAGCCGTTTCATTTCGATCGGCTGCTGCCCAGTGCCGCAGCCGGCGATCAAAATCTCCGGCTCGGCGCCCCCGGGCACCGGCTTGAGCGCCGCGCGGGGGAACCGGTTCGCCAGGAAGGCGCCCGGATCCGTGGCCGGCGTGGCCGGGCCGGGCGTGACCCACCGAGGATAGGGGTTCTCCTCGTATTGCCGGCGCACCGCGGCGGAGAGAGGCGCATCCATCCTCGTCAGGCGGGACAGCGCGGCGGCTCGAACAGTTTCCTCCTGCGGTTCCTGGACCTGTTGCCTGAGTACTTCCTGGACCGCATCGGGCCATCGACGGGCGAGCAGGCGCTCGCTGTGCGGGATGTCGAGCAGCGAGGCGTGGCAGGCCGCGGCGAGGGTCCACAGGACGGGAATGTCGGCCTCCGCCTCCAAAGCAGCGCTGAGCCGGGCGGCGAGTGCAACGGCCTTTTCGGTGTCCCCGGCGGGGCAGTCGGCGAGATAGTCCGTGATGAAGAACTGGCGGGCGAGCGCGCACCAGAAGGCGAGCGCGTCCGGGGTGAGCGGCGCCGCGTCGCGCATCGCCTGTCGCAGCAGCCCATGGCGTGCCGCCGCCAGCGCACGTTCGAAGTCAAGGTCAGGGATCGGCGTGGCTTCCAGCAGGCGGCACAACAGCGTCTCACGGCCAAGCGCCCCGGGCGAGGGTGTGCCCCCCAGCAGGTCGCGCACCGGCGGGCGCTGCTTCAACACCGCCACCGCGATGCGTGCAAGCTCGCGCGGCCGTCCCCAGCCCTCGGCGATCGCACGCGCGAGCAGGTCGGCGGGCACCCGCTCCGGTGGCGCCTGCCGGACGGCCACCGCGAACACCTGGCGCGCCGGGTCGCTGTCGGACAGCAGGCCGATGGCGAGATCGAGTGCCTCGGCGCCATGGCCGGCGTCCAGCAGCGCCTGCGCCAACCGGACCCGGGCGCCGGCCTCGCCCGGCATCAGTTTGGCAACGCGCCGCCGGTGCGGTAGCGCCGCTTCGGGCCGCCCCAGGGCAAGCAGGGTTGTGCCCATACCGTCATGCGCCTGCGCCATGCCGGGGGCGAGTGCCAGCGCCGCGCTGTAGCAGGACGCCGCCTCGTCAGGCCGGCGCTGGTCAAGCCGGATCCGGCCGAGGTTACACAACACGCGTGGATCGGGCGCGAGTGCCAGCGCCCGTTGGTAGCTGGCGGCGGCGGCTTCCAGGCGCCCCTGCTCATAGAGCAGGCGCCCGAGGTTGTTGTGCGCCCCCTGATGCCGCGGCTCGATCTGAACGGCGCGGCGGTAGCGCGCCGCCGCATCTTCAACGCGCCCGAGCGCAGTGGCTGCGAGGCCGAGATGGAAGACGGCGTCGGCGCTGCGCGGCAAGGCTTCCACAGCCTTACTCAGGTGATCGTAAGCCGCTTCCGTCCGTCCCTGCTGGAGGGCGACCACACCAAGCAGGTGCAGCGCCTCACCGTGCTTCTGCGCCGCGCCAAGCACACGGTGGCAGGCGGCCTCGGCCTCGGGGATGCGGCCCGCGCGGTAGTGCTGCACAGCCTCTGCGAAGGCAACGTTGGCCAGCGAGGGCGCTGAGCCGGACGTGGTGCCGGCGCCACGCCGGCTGGCGCGCCGCTCGTGTCGATTCATGCTGGCCTCCTGTGCGGTTGCGGCGCGGCTGTCAATGCCAACGGCCCGATGCGACCGGCTACCCCACCGCGAGGCGGCAGTGCACGATGTTGGTGCGGTTCCAGGTATAGGTGACGTGCACGCCGTCGGCGGGGGCGATCACCGCCGGATAGGAGAACTCGCCGTCGCCGCTCTCCAGCTCGTAAAGGGGGGCGAAGGTCGTCCCGTTGTCGGCGGAGCCGAACAGGGTGAGCGGCGAGCGCCGGCCCCAGTTGCCCTCGATCGGGTTGCAGGCCAGCACCAGGCGGCCGTCCGCCAGCCGCGCCAGGTCGAGGCCGCTGTTGTTGTTGGGCATCGAAGTCGCCGCCGCCGCGCTCCAGCTCCGGCCATCGTCGGCGGAATCGCTGCGGTAGATCCGGCCGCGCGTGCTGCGCAGCAGCATGTGCACCCGCCCGGGCGCGGATTCCCACAGCGTCGGCTGGATCACGCCGTCCCAACGGAACACGCGGTCGAGGTCGCTCTCCCACAGGGCATTGCGGCTCAGCCCGGTCCACAGGCCGCCATGCGCGGCCCCGCCGGCCGGCCGGTGCACGATCGGCACGTCGCTCAGCACCCAGCTGCGCCCGGCATCGGGCGAGCGGTCGACGAAGGCGTCCCACGTCCGTTCGGTCTCGACCGAGGAGCCGGCGAGCCAGTCCCCGCCCGCGAGCACGATCAGCTTGTTCTTCACCGGCCCGCGCGGGCCATGATCGCCGGGCACGAGGGGGCAAGGGGCCGCCCAGCTCCGCCCGGCGTCCTCCGAGGTCACCAGCCGGGTGGTCCAGTCGTGCACGGTGGCCCCCACCTTGTAGAACAGCCAGACCCGTTCGCCGCTCGCATGCAGCACCGGGTTCCAGTGCGGCAGCCCGGCCTCGGCGAAGGCGCGCACGGCCGGCAGCCAGCGTCCGTCCTCGCGGCGCGACAGCCAGATGGCGACATCGCCCTCGCCCTCGCGGCGGCCGGCGAAGTAGGCCACCAGCAGCGCGCCATCCGCCAACCGCACGATGGTGGAGGCATGGCAGTTGCCGAACCGCCCGTGCCCGTCGGGCAGCAGGAGCTCGCGCTCCAGCAGGGTCAGTCGCATGGGTGGGGCTCGTGGTGGTGCCGGTGGCCGGCAGCGCCGTCCTGCGGCAGCATCACCAGCTGGCCGTAACGGACGCCGCGCTCGGCGATGACGTGGTCGGCCATGTGCTGCACATCGCCCGCCGCCCCCTTGAGCACCGCCACCTCCAGGCACTGCCCGGCATCGAGATGCACGTGCAGCGTCGACACCGCCAGGTGGTGGTGGCCGTGGAACTCCTCGGTGAGGCGGTTCGGCAGGTCGCGCCGCCCGTGGTCGTAGACATAGACCAACGCCCCGACGCAGGCGGCGGCGGGCTGCAGCGGCTCGGCCCTTCGCAGCCCGCCGCGGACGAGGTCGCGCAGGGCTTCGGAGCGGTTCTGGTAGCCCCGCCGGACCACCAGCGCGTCCAGCTCCTCCAGCAACTCCTCTTCCATGGTGATCGTTACGCGCTGCACGGCTGCCCCCCGCTTTTCGAGGTACCCGGACCTTGGTATGATGAATAAGAAAAAAGATCATACCAAAGGAGATCGTGATGCCGGTGTCATTAGCTGCACCCCCCCGGCTTGTCACGCGCCGGGCCGCCCTGGCCGGCGCATTGGCGGCGCCGGCCATTCTTGGAGGGCGCCCCGCCCACGCCGCGGCCGAGCTGAACATTACCGCGTACGACGGCTTCGTGCCCTCCAGTTTCCGCAAGCAGTTCGAAAGCGAGACGGGAACCCAGATCCGCATCCGGCTCGCCGCCAGCCAGGCCCCGGAGCTGACGCTGCTGACCGCCGAGCGCGACCACCCGCTTACCGACATCTGCACCGTGTCCAACAACCGGCTGCACCAGTTCGTCGACAATGGCATCATCGAGTCGCTCGACACCGCGCGGCTCAGCAACTGGAAGCGGATCAACCCGCTCTACGCTGATGCCGACTGGAACCGCGTCAACGGTGCGGTCGTCGGCATCCCTCTGGTGATCGGCGCCAACGTGCTGGTCTACAACACCCAGGAGGTGACACCCGCGCCCGACAGCTGGGGGGTGATGTTCGACCCGAAGTACAACGGCCGCGTCACCTACGACATCGAGGATTTTCTGCAATGCACCATGCTCTACCAGGGGGCGGACCCGACCTTCATCTCCTACCTTTCCGACCGGGCGGCGGCGGTGCGCGCGGTAAACGCCGCGCGCGACATGCTGATCCGCTACAAGTCCCAGGTGGTGCGCTTCTTCGACGAGGGCGCCGAGCTGGAGCAGCTTCTTACCGGCGGCGATGCCGTGCTGGCGATGACCTACTCCCCCATCCCGGGCAAGCTGATTCTCGCCGGCCAGCCGTTCCGGCGGGTGGTGCCGAAGGAAGGCACCCTGGCCCCCGTCTATACCTTCGCCATCGTCAAGGGCGCACCGCACCGTGATGCCGCCTATCACTTCCTCGACGCGATGCTGGGCGCGTCGGGGATGCCGGCGGCGCTCGCCCGCTCCTCTGGCTACACCACCAGCTTCGTCGCCGCCGCCGCCGGGCTCACCGCGGCGGAGGTGGCGGCCTACGGGCTGCCGGCGGAGGCACTCGGGCGCATCCGCTTCAACCGCTTCGAGGGCCAGGCGCTGAGTTCCGACTTGATCGACAGGGCGGTGCAGGAAGTGAAGGCGGCGTGAGGCGCGCCGCCCGCGCGCTGTTCCTGGCGGTTCCGCTGATCTGGGTGGCCGTGGCCCATCTCGGGCCGCTGGCAGCGATGGTACGCATCAGCCTGCTTGCGGTCTATCCCGGCCCGCCGGGGGCAACGCCGCCCTGGAGCGTCGCCGCCTACGCGGCGTTTCTTGAAGGCACGGGCTTTCGCTTTTCGCTCTGGCGTAGCCTCTGGCTGGCGGTGGCGACCACCGGGGCGGCGCTGCTCCTCGCCTATCCACTTGCCTACCACGTGGCGCTCAAGGTCGAGCCGGCGCGGCGGGGGCGGCGGCTCGCGCTGCTGCTGGCGCCGTTCTGGACCAGCGAGGTGCTGCGCATGTTCGCGCTCGTGCTGCTGCTGGCCAACCGCGGCGCCGTCAACTCGCTGCTGCGCTGGGCCGGGCTGGCGCCGCTGCCGATACTCTACGGCAACGGTGCCGTGCTGGCGGGGCTGCTCTACGCCGTGCTGCTGACCATGCTGCTGCCGCTTTACGCGGCGCTGGAACGGATGCGTCCGGACGTGCTGGCGGCCGCCGCCACTCTCGGGGCGCGGGCGGGTCGGCGGTTCTGGCAGGTCACGCTGCCGCTTTCCGCGAGCGGGGTCGCGGCCGGGGTGGTGTTGACCTTCCTCGCCACCCTGGGGATCTTCGCCGCCCCGGCTTTACTCGGCGGCGCCGGCACGCCGGTATTCGCCACCACCATCGTCGACATGTTCGGCGCCGCCAGCGGGCGCTGGCCGTTGGGGGCGGCCTTCGGCTTCATCCTACTGGCGGCCGGCACTGCCGCCGCGGTTTGCCTCGGCGCGCTGGCGCCGGGGCTCAGGCGGGCGCGCTGGCCATGAACCGCGCCGGCAGGCTCGGTGCGCTCTACTGGGCGGTGCTGGCGCTGCTCGCCACCCCACTCGCACTGCTGGCGCTGACCAGCCTTTCCGACGGCCTGGTGGTCGGCTACCCGCTCGGGCGGCCGACGCTGCGTTGGTACGCGGAGGCGCTCGCCGACCCCGCCTTTGGGCAGTCATTCGCTCTTTCGCTCGGTGTCGCCGCTTCTTCCTCGGCGCTGGCAGTGGTGGCGGGCACCTGGATCGCGCTGGCCGCCGGCGCGCTGGGCTCGCGGGCGCTGCGATGGGCGTTGCGCGGCGGGGCGCTGCTGCCGCTGGCCACCCCCGGCATCGTCCACGCGGTGGCGCTACGCATCGCCATCCAGACGGTGGGGCTCGACCCCGGGCCGCTGGCCATGGTGCTGGGCCACGCCGTCCACGCCACTCCCTACGCGGTGATCATGGTGGGGGTGCGGTTGGCCTCGTTGCCGCCCGAGCAGGTGGGTGCGGCGAAGACCCTCGGCGCGGGGCCGGCACGGGTGTTCCTGCGGGTGGTGCTGCCCTGGCTGTGGCCGGCCTTGTTCGGCTCAGCTGCGCTGGCGGCGCTGACCAGCTTCGACGACTTCATCCGCTCGTTTCTCCTGGGCGGCTACGATCAGACCCTGCCGGTGCTGATTTTCGGCCGGTTGCGCTCGGGTCTCACGCCGGAGATCAACGCGATGGCGACCTTGGTGCTGCTGGCTGCCTGCGCCCTCGGCCTCGCGGCTGACTGCCTCGCTGGACATCGGCGAAGGCCAGGGGCGCTGCCGCTCGACCCCGCAAAGGGCCGAGAGGCCCTTTGATCCCGTTCGTTTAAGCGCTTCGCGCCGTCCAAGAATCCCATCGGCGTGATCATGGGCAGGGCCCAAAAGTTCCCCTTGCAGGCCAAATGGGGCTTCGATAGCGTTCCGGTCGGTGAAGCCAAACAGCGGCATCAAGCCGCGGGAATTGGGGGGTCCGACATGCTGCGCTATGTAACAGTGGCGACCGCCAGCAGTGTACTGCTGCTGGCCGCCAGTGCCGCCCAGGCTCAGGAAATCAGAAGCACCGCGAAATTCGGTGACATGACCACGGTCACGCAAGACCTGCTGAATCGGGCCGCCAGCGACGGCAACAACTTCCTTCACACCAACGGCAACTATTCCCAGACCCGCTTCTATCCCAACCGCCAGATCAACACCGGCAACGTCGCGCGTCTGCATCCGGCCTGGATCTTCCAGACCGACGTGATGGAGTCGCTGGAGACATCGCCGATCGTCATCGACGGCATCGCCTACGTCACCACGTCGTTCGACCATGTGTACGCGCTGAACGCGCGCACCGGCGAGGAACTATGGCACTACCAGCACAAGCCGGGGCCGGTGACCACGTTCTGCTGCGGCCCGAACAACCGCGGCGTGGCGGTTTACAATAACCTCGTCTACCTCGCGACGCTCGATGCGAAGCTGCTCGCGCTGGACGCGAAAAGCGGCAAGCTGGTGTGGTCGGTGGACGTCGCCGATCCAGAGCAGGGCTACAGCGAGACCATGGCGCCCACGGCGGTGAATGGGAAGATCCTGCTGGGCACCAATGGCGGCGAATACGGCATCCGAGGCTTCGTCAAGGCGTTCGACGCCACGAGCGGCAAGCTGCTGTGGACCTTCGACACCATTCCGGAGAACTCACAGGGCGTGTGGGCCACCACCGACGCCACCGGCCGCGACCTGCATCGCGACATCGCCGCCGAGAAGGCAGCCTATCAGAAGGACGGCGACCCGTACAAAAGGCTCGGGGGCGGGGTGTGGCAAAACCCCTCCTATGATGCGGCCACCAACCGCATCTTCTTTGTGGTCGGCAATCCCTCGCCCGACCTCGACGGCTCGGTGCGTCCCGGCGACAACCTCTACACCGACAGCCTGGTCAGCCTGGATCTCGACACTGGCAAGTATGCGTGCCACTTCCAGTACATCGCCCACGACCTCTGGGATCTCGACGCGGTCAGCCCGACCGTGCTGGTCAACGTGAAGGACGCCAACGGCCAGAGGGTGCCGGGGGTGCTGCACGCCGGCAAGACCGGCCACCTCTATGTCAACAACCGCAAGGACTGCAGCCTGATCCGCTTCTCCCAGGCGATGGTGCCACAGGAGAACATGTGGGCGCTGCCGACCAAGGAGGGCGTCCGCATGCTGCCGGGCGCCAACGGCGGCGTCGAGTGGTCGCCGATCGCGACCTACCCCGCGCTCGGGCTGGCGTACGCGCTGAACCTGCACCAGCCCATGACCTACCGCGCAGAGAACGCCGCGTATCCGAACGGCAAGCTGTGGCTCGGCGGCGCCTTCACGGTGATCCCCGACGAGGAGCAGTGGGGCAACGTCACCGCCGTGGACTACAACACCGGCCGGATCCGATGGCAGGTGAAGACGCCCGAACCGATGATCGGCGGCGCGCTCGCCACCGCCGGCGGGCTGGTGTTCGCCGGCGAGGGCAACGGCGCATTCAAGGCGTACGACGCACGGACCGGAGCGGTGCTGTGGACCTTCCACGCGGGCGCCGGCGTGAACGCGCCGCCATCGTCGTACAGTGTGGACGGCAAGCAGTACATCATCGTCGGCGCCGGCGGGAACACGCAGCTGCACTACAAGCTCGGCAACGCCATCATCGCCTTCACGCTCGACTGATGACCTGCACGGCGGGTTGCCATGGCCGGCCAACGGGTCGGGCCGATGGCCAGCGCATGGCGACCCGGCCGGGCGACTGAGCGCGATGCGGGTGTCGTGCCGAATGGCCGCGACCATCGCCATACTGGCCGGAACCGCTGTCGCGAGCGCGACCGCTCAGAGCCTGGAGGAGAAGGTCTCGGTGTGCGCGGGCTGCCACGGCGAGAAGGGGGTCCCCGTCGATGGGTCGATTCCGGTGCTGGCCGGCCAGAACGAAGGCTACCTCTATCTCCAGATGCGCGACTACAAGCTCGGCAACCGCAGCAACCCGGTGATGGGCAGCATTGCCCAGGCGCTCGAGAAGCCTGACATGCTGGCGCTGGCTCACTGGTTCGCCACCCAGCCCTGGCCGGACCTGCGGCAGCCGACGGCGCCGCCTGACGTCGCCGAGCGCGCTTCGCGGGTGGCGGATTCCGCGGTCTGCCAGAGCTGCCACATCGACGGCTGGCGCGGCACCGGCGCCACGCCGCGGCTGGCCGGGCAGGGCGAGTCGTACCTGCGGCAGACCATGGCGGCGTTCCGCTCTGGCGAGCGCGCCAACAATCCGTGGATGGCGGCGCTGCTGAAGACCTATTCCGACGGCGACATCGACGCGCTGGCGCGCTACCTGGCTGGGCTCTAACTGGAATATCCCGTGGACAGGCCGGGAAGCGGGGCCTCCCGCCGGCGCGCCGGACGACACCAAACCCGGAGCAACACCGATGGCGCAAGCCGAAGACGACATTCTGACCGTCGCATCCTGCTCCAACATCGGGGAAGACCATCGCGGCCGTGTGGTCGTGGCGGGCTCCTACGGTGGCTGGTTCAATGCGTACAATGCGTGGCGCTTCCTGGTGCGGGGCCTGGTCATGAGCGACGCCGGGGTCGGCAAGGACGATGCCGGCGTCCGCGGGCTGCCCTATCTGGACGGGGTCCATCTGGCGGCGGCCACGGCCGACGCCGCGACCTGCCACATCGGCGATGGCGAGCACATCCTCCGGCACGGCATCGTCAGCCACGTCAATCAGACGGCAAAACGCCTCGGCTGCGCACCGGGGCAGACCGTTCGGGACTGCGCCGCGCTGATGCGCGCCGCGACTCTGCCCGTCGGCACACTGGAAAACCTCGAGCCGGCCGGGCGCTTCGTGATGAAGGAGAGGAATGGCGGCCCGGGCGTGATCTGCGCGGATTCCATCGTCATGTTGCAGCCCGGGGACGCCGGGCAGATCGTTGTCACGGGTTCCCACGCCGCGCTGTTCCGCGGACGGGGGGACAACGCGATCGGGCCGAACGTGCGGGCCATCTTCTTCAGCGACGCAGGAATCGGGTTGGATGATGCCGGCGTCAGCAGGCTGGACCACCTTGATCAGCGAGCGATCCCCGCGGGCGCCGTCTCCGCCATGAGCGCACCGATCGGCGATGCACGCGCGATCTACAGGGACGGCGTGCTGTCCCGCGTCAATGCAACCGCACGATCACTTGGCATCGCAGCGGGGCAGCAGTTGCGCGACGCGATCCATCAGCTTCTTTCGTCAATCTGACTCGGCTGCCCCACGGAGAGACCATCACGCGGACTGCGCTGCCAGGCCCGCCACCGCGTGCTCCCCCTCGACCGGGTGGCGGGTCATCACGAGCGATACCGTCGCGCCGAAGACGAGCAGGCACGCCGCGACGATGAAGGCCCCCGTGAAGCCACCGGTCGCGGCGACGATGTAGCCGGTGATGATCGGCGAGAGGATGCCGAAGCCGTTGCCACCGAAGACAGCGATGCTCCACGTCATGCCGACATCGCGCGGATTGTGCATCAGGTCGGTATTCAGGGTGAGGTTGAGGCTGGCCGCCCCGGTGGCACCGGTCACCACCAGGGTCAGCACCACCAGGAGCTGCCAGGTGGTGCTGATGAACGGTGCCGAGACGACCACGAGCGCCACCATCATCATGGCGACAACGAAGTTACGCCGGCCGCCGGCACGGACTGCCCCCGGTTTGCGCGCCAACACCCAGTCGCTGCCGCGGGCCACGAGAACCGAGAGCCCCAGCGCGCAGACATAGGGAATCGCGGTGAAGATGCCGGTGGTCATGATCGAAATCTGCTGCGTCGATTGCAGGAAGCTCGGCATCCAGGTCAGGAACAGGAAAAGCGTATAGCCGATGCAGCACTGGGTTATCAGCAGGCCCCAGACCGTGCGCTGCGTCAGCATGTAGCGGAACGAGGACGGCCTCGCAGTCGATTCCTCGGGCGAGGCCAGCTCCGTGCCGTTGCGCTCCGCCAGGATACGGTCGCGCTCGGCCGCGCTCAGCCAGCGCGCGCGCTCGGGCTGGTCGAACCAGAGCATCCACGCCGCGAACCAGACGAAACCGGCGGCGCCGAGCAACACGAAGCCGACGCGCCAACCGAACAGCGTCACCAGCACGCCGGTCGCCAGCGCGCCAACTGCCGGACCCAGAAAGGAGCCACCACCGCTGCACAGCATGGTGACCACACCGCGCTCGCGCTGGGGAAACCAGTCCCGCGTGATGCGTCCCAACGCCGGATAGCTGGTCGCCTCGCCGGCCCCCATCACCACCCGGGCCGTCAGCATCGACCCGAAGCCGACGGAGGCGCCGGTGACCATGGTCGCCGCCGACCACAGCGCGAGGCCCCAACCCGCCAGCCGCTTCGTGCCAATACGGTCCGCCAGGACACCGATCGGCAGCACGCAAATCACGTAGCCCCACTGGAAGCACGAGAACAGGTAGCCCATCTGCACCGGCGACAGGCCGAACTCGCTGGCGATCGGTCTGGCCGCCACCGACAGATTCATCCGGTCCACGAAATTAATGAGGATCATCGAAAAAAGGAAAACAGCGATCCACGCTCGGCGGCATCCCATTGTGCTTCACTCCCTTGCTCCCTGGTCGCCAGGGGCTGAAACCAGGCGGACACGTTGTCGCATGGCCCTCCTGTTCGCAGGAGCCGCGACAGGTTACATCAGGGCCCTCACAAAGGCCATACCGGCACCCCAAGGTGCTACGCGCGCTGCGCTGCCAGACCCACCACCGTGTGCTCCGGCTCGACCGGGCGGCGGGTCATTACGAGCGATACCGTCGCGCCGAAGACGAGCAGGCACGCCGCGACGATGAAGGCCCCCGTGAAGCCGCCGGTCGCGGCGACGATGTAGCCGGTGATGATCGGCGAGATGATGCCGAAGCCGTTGCCACCGAAGACAGCGATGCTCCAGGTCAGGCCGACATCGCGCGGATTGCGCATCAGGTCGGTATTCAGGGTGAGGTTGAGGTTGGCCGCCGCGTTGACAGCGGTCACCACCAGGGTCAGCACCACCAGGAGCTGCCAGGTACTGCTGATGAACGGCGCCGTGAGCACCACGAGGGCCACAATCATCATGGCGACAACGAACACCCGCCGGCCGCCGGCACGGACTGCCCCCGGTCTCAGCGCCAACGCCCAGTCGGCGCCGCGGCCCACGAGAACCGCTAGCACCAGCGCGCAGAAATAGGGAATCGCGGTGAAGATGCCGGTGGTCATGATCGACATTTGCTGCGTCGATTGCAGGAAGCTCGGCATCCAGGTCATGAACAGGAAAAGCGTATAGCCGATGCAGCACTGGGTGATCAGCAGGCCCCAGACCGTGCGCTGCGTCAGCATGTAGCGGAGCGAGGACGGGGCCGCGGTCGATGCCTCGGCCGAGGACTGCTCGGTGCCGTTGCGCTCCGCCAGGATACGGTCGCGCTCGGGGGCGCTCAGCCAGCGCGCGCGCTCCGGCTGGTCGAACCAGAACATCCACGCCGCGAACCAGATGAAACCGGCGGCCCCGAGCAACACGAAGCCGAGCCGCCAACCGAACAGCGTCACCAGGAAGCCGGTCAGCAGCGCGCCAATCGCCGAACCTGCGATGCCGCCACCGGCGCCCAGCATGGTGACCACACCGCGCTCGCGCTGGGGAAACCAGTCCCGCGTGATGCGTCCCATCGCGGGATAGCTGGTCGCCTCGCCCGCCCCCATCACCAGCCGGGCCATCATCATCGACCCGAAGCCGACGCTCGCACCGGTGACCATGGTCGCCAGCGACCACAGCGCGAGGCCCCAGCCCGCCAGCCGCTTCGTGCCGACACGGTCCGCCAGGACACCGATCGGCAGCACGCAAATCACGTAGCCCCACTGGAAGCACGAGAACAGGTAGCCCATCTGCACCGGCGACAGGCCGAACTCGCTGGCGATCGGCCTGGCCGCCACCGACAGATTCATCCGGTCCACGAAATTAATCAGCACCAACGTAAACAGGAAGACGGCGACCCACGCTCGGCGGCATGTCATTGTCCGTTCACTCCTTTGCTTCCCGCTTGCCAGGGCTGAAGAGCCGCGACAGCTTACGTCAGTGCCCCCACCGACGCCATACCGTAAACAACGGCCCCGAAATGGCGCCCGGCCAGGGCCAGGCGATGGATCGCGAGGCGCTGCCTC
>Ga0326727_10013830_pt1 | contig 17800 bp, 1 predicted proteins | sample MB2enrmetagenome_FD_207643 | JGI IMG/M metagenome (GOLD analysis project Ga0326727, IMG submission 207643) | Lab enriched peat soil microbial communities from McLean, Ithaca, NY, United States - MB29MY | ecosystem: Environmental > Terrestrial > Soil > Wetlands > Peat | place: USA: New York...
TTGTCGTAGGTCTCCCCTTCTCCCGTCGAAAGCTCGTCGTCGGAGGTATAAGTGACCGTGGGGCTGGAGTTGACGCCGCTGAGCGTCGAGTTAGCCGACTTGCGGTTGCCCACCGGGTCGAGGATATAACCGACGCTGCCGTTGACGTTGTTCGGGTCCGCGGCGATGGCCTCGTTCGTGAGCCGGTAGATGCCGTCGTAACTCCAGTTGAGCGTGCGCCCGGTTCCCTCGACCGCCTTGGTGAGGTTGCCCGCCGGCCCCAGTGTGTAGTTATAGCTCGATACCGGCGTGGAGAGCGCGGTGAGCCGGTCGAGCGTGTCGTAGGTGAAGGCGGATGGGGCGTTGCCGGGGCTGTTGGGATAGGCAGCCGTGGTCAGGTTGTCGGCGGCGTCGTAGGTGTAGGTGGTGGTGTTGCTGCCGGACAGGCGGTTGTCCACCACCGTTTGCAGGCGGCCCGCGTCGTCGTAGGTGTAGGCCGCCCAGACGCCGTTCGCATTGGAGGAGGCAATGGTTTCCACTTGGCCCGTCGGGTAGTAAGTATAGCTCAACGTGCCCTCCGGCGTCGCCTTGGTCGTAAGCCGGTCAATCACCGCTTCTCCGCCGCCCAACCCAAGACAAATCGCACATTTCTGGATCGTTTAATCACTTTGCCGGTTGGCAGCTCCAGGATGGTCACGTTCCCGCCCGAATCGATCACGTCTTCGTTGAAGAGCAGCTTCTCCGCGTCCGGCGACCACACCGCGCCTTTGAAAAACATCCAATAGCCTGCCAACTCTTGAACAACCCTGGCTCCGGTCCCGTCCGGGCGAACAAGAATGCATTTCTTCTTCTTCGGATCATCATAGGCTATCCAATCGCCCTTAGGCGACCAGGAGGGGTCTGTCCCTTCCGCAATAACTTTCCCGGTTCCTGATCCCAGATCGATCACAGCGACCTGCGAAGCTGACGACGCCGAGCAGCAGAATTCTCCTGCCAGATACTTTCCATCTGGGGACCAACTGAGTCGCGCGTGTTTTTCCACTCGCCCAGGATAGAACACTGGGGCCAATTCACCGGTTGCAAGATCGAGAATCTGGAGCACGAATGGATTACCGAAACAATAGCCATTGCCGGACGGGGACCCAGACTGCGATGCAAATGCAACCCTTGTTCCGTCTGGCGAGAAGACCATTGAACCATCGCCGCCCGCACAGAAGTCTCCGTAGGTCCTCCAAGTCTTGTCAAGCAGCGAATAAACGCCAAGGACAGATCTATTTCTCTCCTTTCGAGAGTCATCATGCAGGGAAAGGCCCCAAGCAACTCGATCAGCGCCAGGCGCCAGAGCGGGGAATACAGTGTAATCTTCACCGAAGAAGCCCGCCGGACTTCGCACTACGACCGTGCCTGTAGTCGTGACAACGAGAAGCTCTTCATATGGCGCCCCTGGTAACGATTCTTCGGTTGTCTCAAACAGAAGTACCGAGTTTGGCAATGTGAATGTCCCCTCGATCTGTCCATAGGACGCGCAAGGGAGCATGAGCAACACCACCAACTTCAACGCGATCAGTAGCCGATTTCGCATGACAACACCTTCCTCACCCCTAGTAATAATTGTCGTACCCCGGGGAGTGGTGATAACCAGGAGCAGTGGGCACCCAAGGCGGAGTTATCCCATATGTTTTCCCCCAATTGTAAATCATGTTCCAGGTATAAGTGTTGCTGTTGTTCCCGTCCGGCGGAATGCGCCACCACCAGTTATGGTAATTCTTTCCGCAGGAAGGGCAGACCGAACCATGGCGAAACTCAGAAGCCTCGAGCATACTCGTGAGGGTCTCCGCTTCCGATGTTGTGCAAGAAACATTCTTCTCGCCGCTCCAACCTGCGTGACGGTCTCTATCGTCATTGGGTCGCACTTCCTGGTCATCCCGTGCGATTCGTGGCATGTCGTCGCGGTCTCCAAGCACACCCCACGTATCTGCTATCACGTTATTCCCTGGGTAAATCGTATCGATCTCAATATAGGTGTGATGGAATAGGAACAACGGGTAAAGGTGGTACTTTGTTTCCTTCGGAAACTCGTCCTTTAACAGCGAGCGCCATTCTACTTTTACTATCTTTTTGGGCGGTGGAATCAAGGAAAATGGGATGTTTGGGATAATAATCCCGCACCAGGGAAGAACGGCGACTATCTGACCGTCTACTGTGGTCCCGCACCAGGAGTAAATATTCATACTCGGGAAATGCACCCGGTTCGCGATCTGCGCGACCATTGCAAGCTCAATCAGGTCCATGCCGGTCGGGTCCACGCCGTTCACCGGGTCGGCGCCGGCGTATTGGTAGCGCCGCTGGCCCTGGCTTGCCAGCGGGTCCACGTTCAGGAAGCGCCCAGTGACGGGGTTGTAGTAACGCGCGCGCAGGTAGTAGAGGCCCAGGTCGGGGTCGTACTGCTCGCCGCGGTAGAGATAGTTGTTGGGCGTGTAGGTGTTCTGCGACGGGCCGGTTTTGTCGACCAGGTTGCCGAAGGCGTCGTACTCGTAGGTGTCCGTCGGGGTTCCGGAGGAGTCAGTCAGCTGGCGAACGCTGCCCCCACCGTCAACGCCGTAGAAGCTCGCCGCCCACGCGCCGTTGACAAGCTGGTTCTCGCTGATCCTGTCAAGGCCATAGGTATAACTCCGCGCGACCGCTCCATTGACTAACTCCTCCATCACCTGCGGCAAGCCGGTGGGGTTCACGTCGTCAATCAGGTAGCTCGTGGTGATGCCGCCCACCGTCTTGGCCACGCGGTTGCCGTCGCCATCGTAGACCATCGTTACCACATTGCTTCCGTTGGTCATCGACATCAGATGATTCTCCGCGTCGTAGGCGAAGGTCTTGCCGCCGGTCGTGAGCGTGTTGCCGTTGTTGTCGTAGGTCTCCCCTTCTCCCGTCGAAAGCTCGTCGTCGGAGGTATAAGTGACCGTGGGGCTGGTGCTGACGCCGCTGAGCGTCGAGTTAGCCGACTTGCGGTTGCCCACCGGATCGAGGATATAACCGACGCTGCCGTTGACGTTGTTCGGGTCCGCGGCGATGGCCTCGTTGGTCAGCCGGTAGATGCCGTCGTAGGTCCAGTTGAGCGTGCGCCCGGTTCCCTCGACCGCCTTGGTGAGGTTGCCCGCCGGCCCCAGTGTGTAGTTATAGCTCGATACCGGAGTGGAAAGCGCGGTGAGCCGGTCGAGCGTGTCGTAGGTGAAGGCGGATGGGGCGTTGCCGAGGCTGTTGGGATAGGCAGCCGTGGTCAGGTTGCTGGCCGCGTCGTAGGTGTAGGTGGTGGTGTTGCTGCCGGTGAGGCGGTTGTCCACCACCGTTTGCAGGCGGCCCGCGTCGTCGTAGGTGTAGGCCGCCCAGACGCCGTTCGCATTGGAGGAGGCAATGGTTTCCACTTGGCCCGTCGAGGAGTAAGTATAACTCAACGTGCCCTCCGGCGTCACCTTGGCCGTGAGCCGGTCGAGGCTGTCGTAGCTGTACGTGGTTGTGCCGCTCGAGTCCGTCATGGATTGGCGCTGGCCGGTGAGTGTATAGGCAAATCTCACGGTCGTTTCGCCCGGCGTGGCGCTCGACAGCAGCCGGCTGAGGGCGTCGTAGGTGAAGGTGGTGGTGACGCCGTTGAAGTGAGTGAGCGAGGTCAGATTGCCCGCCGCGTCGTAATACCGCGATTCGGTCAGCGAGCCGTCAGGCAGGATCGTAGAGGTGAGCCGGGAGAGCGCATCGTAGACGCTCGTCGTTGTGTGGCCGTTCTCATCCGTCATGCCGGTCTGGTTGCTCAAGTAGTCGTAGGTATACCCGGTGGTGTTGTTCGGTGCATTGGGAGAATCCACCTGGATTACGGACGTCAACTGGTTGGCGGCATCGTAGGTGCTCTGGACGACATTCCCGGCCTGATCGGTGGTGGAGATGACGTTGCCCACCGTATCGTAGGCATTGCTGACCGTGGTCGTGTCGGGGAAGGTCGTCGTCACCAGACGCTTGCGGGCGTCGTATAGGAAGCTGGTGGTGTGGCCGTTAGGATCGGTGCTGGAGATTTGATTGCCGGCGTCGTCGTAGACGTACTGGGTGCTGCCCACCGCGTTGGTGACGGTGATGAGCCGGCCGGCGGCGTCATAGGTGTTGTTCGTGGTATTGCCGGCAGGATCGGTCTCGCTCAGTTTGCGGCCGTCGGCGTCGTAGGTGTACGAAGTGGTGCTGGAGGTCGCCGAGCCGTAGCCGCGGGTGACCGACTTCAAATGGCCGTCGAGATAGTAGACGTTGAGCGTGACGCTTCCGGCCTGATCTGTCGAGGTGATCACGTTGTTGCGGAAGTCGTAGGTCCGGGTGGTCTTGGTCGCCGGAGTCGTCGAATTCGATGGGTAATCGACCTCACTGAGCCGGTTCAAGGCGTCGTACTTATAGTTCGTGACGTGCCCAAGAGGATCGGTACTCGATGCTCTGTTGCCGTTGGCGTCATAGGTGGAATTGGTCACACTGCCCAGCGGCGCCGCGGTCTGAATCAGGTCGCCCAGGGCATCGTACTGATAGGTGGTGGTGGAGGCAGCCGTGCCCGTGGGCGAATTCGGAGTCGGCACGGTCATGGAGAGTTTGTGGCCCAGCGAGTCGTAGGTATAGGTGGTAGTGCGTCCCAGCGCGTCCGTGCTGCTCGCCAGATTGCCGTTCAAGTCGTAGGTATACAGAGACGCCTTGGCCGGATTCGCGGTTATATCGTAGCCGACAGCGCCTGCCGCGAGCGTGCCGTTGGCGTTGAATTGGAAGCTAGCTACGACTCCCAGACTGTCCGTCGCGCTCTGCGGGTTGTAGTTGGCGTCATAGCTATACGTCCGCACATTGCCCAACTCGTCTGTTACAGAGGTCTGTTCGCTGTACTGGTTGTAGGTGGAGTAGCTTGTCGTGTTCTTGCTGGTTGCTGTCGCCGGGTAGGTGGTTGACGTGCGGTTCCCATTGGAATCGTACGTGTAGGTTGTTGTGTAGCCCATGGGGTCGGTTGTCGATATCAGGTTGTGGTTTGCGTCGTAGATATGCGAGGTGATGTTCCCGAGCGGATCGGTATCCTTCAGCAGAATGCCGTAGCTGTCGGTCACTATCGTCTCCATGCCGATGTTGCCGTTGGCGTCGGGCGGATAGGTGATGGTGGTGGTGTTGGTCGCCAGGTCGTAGGCGTAGCTGGTTGTCTCGCCCAGCGCGTCAGTCACACTCTCCAGGCGGCCACTCAACGGATTCCCATTGGCATCGGTGGCGCCACTGGGGTAGTAAGCCGAGGTGGGCAGAACATGGCAGAGAGCATCCGTGCCGCCGGTGTACAGGTGGCTCGAATTGTAGGTGTAGGTGGTCGTGTTCGGCGCTGTTGCGCCGGAGCAGACAGGGTTGTTCGGAGAGGTGTTGGGATAAGTGACGGTGGTGAGATTGCCGTTTCCGTCGTAGCCGTACTGATAGATGTTGCCGGCAGGATCGGTAATCTGCGTGATGCGATTGTTATTGTTGGGGTCGCGCACGAAGGGCACGGATAGGCCGGTGGTGCTGGTGATGCCGCTGGCGGTGATGGTGAGCCCGTCGCCGCTCAGGTTCTGGATGGATTGCAGGTTGCCGGCCGCGCTGATGGTATACGCGGTTCCGGTTTGATCGGTATAGATGTATTGCGATGGAGTATATTGCCCGCCGCCAACGCAGAACCAAAGACTGCCGTTGGGAACAATCCCAAAGAGATCGCCAATGGGGCAGCCCGTACCGGCATCCGTGAGCGTTCCGTGCAAGCCCGGCTCAGGAGTGAAAGCCGAATTCCACCATGGGAAGAGCTGGCCCACGAGCGGCGAGATATACGTCTGCGGCGTGAGATAGAAGGTTCTTCGTTGTCCACCCAAAGTGAAGGTTACATTGCCCGCGGGGTCCACTGTGAGGTTGACATTGATACCGAGATTCCAGCCATAACCGAAATCGCCGCTTGTGCCGGCATTCAGGCTGTCGTACGTCCGCTGGATGTTGATGGCAAGCCCGGTGGCGGGAACGACCAGGTCGGTCACGCTTGCGGTCACGCGCCCCGGCTTGTAGTTGCCCGAAACGGTGACCATAACAAGGCCGTATTGGGAGCTCCCAGCTTGGTCGGTTGCCTGAAGCTGAATCCAGTAAGTGCCGTTGACCAGCGTGGTTGTGTCCAGCGTACCGATCTGGCCCGAGCCGGCAGCGTTGTTATTGAGAGTTGTGACGTTATTCGGGTTGTTCGCCGGATAGTAAACGAGCGTGCCGCCCGTGAGTGTAACTCCTGGGGCAACCGTGATCGGAACCACTCCGGAGACGGCGGACCCGTAAGCAGGGCTCCCGATCCATCCCTGCGGATCTTGTTGAGCGGGAGTCACTGTGACAGCGTAAGGCAACGAGGCGCTGGCGCCCAAACCATCGCTGGCCGTCACTTCCAGAATGTAGCTTCCGATCTCACTGAAGGTAGCGGTCGTCGAAAAGTCACCATTCGCGCCTACTTGCGGCTGCGAAGGAGTAAAGGTAACGGTGCCTGGTCCTGGGGTCTGGCTCCAGGTGACTGTGAGTGCGTTACCCTGGCTGTCTGTGGCGTTTCCACTTAGTTGCAGGGCATTCGGCATCGACACCGTATTCGGCGCCGAGATGCTGAGGGTAATCTCATCGCCGGGCGGGCTTGACGTGGTAGGTGGTGTCCATACGCCACTGAGCGGGTTGGTGATAACAACGTTTCTGCCGACGGAATCGACGGCTACAATACTGTACGCCCCAGGATTATGGATGAGGTTGAACGGAACGTTACCGTTGATATCCGTCGTCCCGCCCTCGGAAAGGACGTTGGCGCCCGACACATAGAATCCCACGTTCGCATCGAACACCGGCCTCGGAGGAGTGGAGGCATCCAATGCCTGAGCAATATAAACAAGGTGGCTGCTGTTGGGTTGACCTGCCCCGAGCGCGATTGTGAGAGAGCCTGCAGTAGGCGGGGGCGGATCATATTTGGCCCACGTCACACTTTCTTGGCCGGATACAAAGCCAGCCTCTCCGGACGGGAAGGCCTCAGCCTGCAAGTTATCGGTTCCTGCATTGGACCCGCTATAGACGAACGTCGCCGCTCCGGTGGGATCGGTCATTCCCTGTAACTGCTGCGCATTGGCTCCCGTGATGTTGAGCGTCACTGGAACATTCGGCATCGGCATTCCTGAGCCATTGGTAACAAGCGCAGAGAACGTGATGGGCTGGCCTAAAGGATAAGAGGAAGTGGTCGTGTACATCGTCGGGAAATATGTCCCCTGGAATAACACCACGCCCGTTATCCATGTTTGATCGCCGTCGGCATTGACGGACGGGCTGATGGGATAATTGGCCGAGGCCGTTCCGCTCTGATAGGCAATACTGACGCTTTGGCCCTCTGTGAGGCCGGTCGCCGCCACAACCGGGTTTGTACCATCGTTCATTGCGTACTGATAGTTCTTGTTCAACCCTCCAGGCACATTCACCCAGTTCCACGGCATCGCGGTGGGCGGAACGGGTATTGAAACCCCATTGACCACAACTACAAACCCCGAGCCGCCGTTGTCGGAATAATGGTTATCATTCACCCCCAATTGAAGCTGGGTCGCCCCAGCCGGCACCACAAAGGCTCTTGAGGACGCGCCGATTGCTATGGGCTCGATAACTGCTCCATTGCTGTCCGTGAACGCACCAATCAAACCGGCTTGTCCGAGCGCTGGCGGCGCCATGAGCGCAATGTTTCCCTCGGGATTCAACGGCACAGGAGAGATCCAGGACACCGAGATGCTGTTCGAAGTCGATAGTTGACCGCCGACGACTGCTGTCGCCTGGATACTATCGTTTCCATTGTTCGTTCCGGTGTAGGAATACGAGGCGACGCCGTTTACGTCGGTGTTTGCGCTGCCGAGATTGTCGTTCGCGCCGTTGACAATGAAGGTCACATTGACGCCGGTCTCCGGGTTGCCAAATTGATCCTTAAGAGTGGTGGAAAACGCTTGCGAGCTTCCCGTTGTGTAGGGAGGTTGGACGGACGCCGAGAGAGTGATGGGCAGGGGTGGAGGCAGCAGAGTCACCAGGGACGAACCCATTGTTGCGTTGTTGGCCTGATTAGCCGCCGTGATCGTGACCGTTTGCGGCGTCGCGATGCTGTCAGGCGCAATATAGAGCCCGCTCGATGTCAGCGTGCCCGGCGAACCGGCCGGCATTGACCAAGCGACCGAAGCACCGCACAAGCTCGCGGTAGCGAACTGCTGGCTTTGCGATCCGTAGAGGCTTATTGCCGATGGAACAACCTGCGCCGCGCTGGCAGGATTGAAGGTGTAGAAGGTGGACGGCGAGCCTTGATTGTTGTACTCCGTCTGAATCCAATCGCCCGACCGCGGAATGCTCGATACCCTCACCTCATCGATATTCCCATTAAAGTATAACCAATCCGAATTCCCCAACTGATTCAGCCATGTATATGTGGATCCGACAAAGTACACGTAATTTGGACTGTAAGCATATTCAGATACCTGCTGCTCGGAGCCCGCATTCTGGCCGTCAACGTACAACGTATTTGTCCCGTTGCTGGCGTATGTAACGACCGCATAATGCCAATTGTTGTCGCTATACGCCGCAGGCGAGACAACTCTGCCATAATCGAACTCCAGGTGGCCAATGTCGTCAACATAAAGCATCGGATTCGATCCAGGGTTACTGTCGCCGGGCAGCGGATTATTGTTGTCACAAGCGCCAAAAAGGCCGTTGCACTCCGGATCGGGGCTCTGACCCAAAATGCCCCCGGCAGATGCTGTCTGGAACCAGAGTCCAAAGGACGCGGCAAATGGAGGTTCTCCGCTTATTGGAGGTCCAAATGTAGAGCTAGCTGTTGGATAGCTCGGGAAGTCCGCCTCGGGAATCTCTACGTAGCTGGAGGAGCCGTTCAAGTTCGCTACGCCGCCGATTTCGCCGGAGAGGGGCGAGCCATAGATCTTACCGGCAGCGGGCGAGACCGACGTGAATGTTCCGTTGTTGGCGTTCGCGGTTGAGTCCACTGCGGAGCCTATCCCTACGTTCGCCAAGTGATAGACGGCTTGGTAATTGCTATCCCAAACGCCGGCCGGGTTCTGCTGCGAGGCGATAATGTTTGGGTTTCCGTAAAACACATAGATAACGGTGTCCGTCGTATGCGAAAGAGTAGGAATGCGCACCCATGCGATGACCTGGCCGGTCTGTGGATTGTACTCCTCCAGTTCGTGATCCAGCTTGCTAAGCCCGTTTGGATCGGTGCTGAAGAAAATGTCATAGCCATTGGGACTGGCGATCTGGCCGCCGTTGGCTGTCGACTTAAAGACTGGGTCGGTTGTATTGAACAGGAACGGGAAGTTGGTCTGATCGGTGTTTGGGACCTTCGTGTGGTCGATTACGATCGTATGTTGGTTGATGTATCCGTTCGAGACGCACTGGGTCGGGAAGAGTGTGATCGTGGCCGAAGCCGACTTGGTCGTGTCCGCCTGACTGATGGCTGTGATCGTCACCGTTTGCTGCGAAGCGACGCTGGCCGGCGCCGTGTAGAGGCCAGATTCGGTAATCGTGCCCGTCCCTTGCGGACTGACCGTCCAAGTCACGGCGGTGTTCGTGGTGTTAGCCACGCTGACCGTAAACTGTAGCGGCTGGCCTGCTTCGTAGGCAGTCGCGCTGGTCGGAGCCAAGCTCACCGCCACCGGCGGCATTAGGGTCACCGTGGCCGAAACCGACCCGGTCTGGCTGCTCGCCGTAATGAGCACAGTCTGCTGAGTGTCAATGCTGGATGGCGCAGTGTAAAGGCCGTTCGAACTGAGCATCCCCGACGCGCCGGATGACATCGACCAGGTCACGGCAGAGTTGCATGCACCCAAGTCTGTGAAGAACTGCTGGCTCTGCGAGGCGTTGAGCGTTACTGCTGAAGGGCTCACATAACCCGTCTCGGTGCTGAGAGAGTAAAACGTGGAGGGAGAGCTCTCATTGTTGTATTCAGTCGCAATCCAGTCTGCGGATCGCGCTACCGAAGATACCCGCGCCTCATCGATCAGCCCATCGAACGCTCCTCCAGAGGTGTATGGCGAATTCGTTCCAATAGCGAGATCTTGACTCGTGCCGTAATCAATTGCCCCGCTTTGTGGCGAAGTAGACGTCGCTACGCCGTTAACGTAGGTGATCAGATTCGACCCATCATAGGTTCCTACCAAATGTGACCACTGGCCAACCGCTACAGAAGCCGGATCGATTGAAGTCACCTGGTTCCCATTGACTGCTATACCAGTGTAAGGCTGAGACGGAAAGGTCCCGTACCACAAGAAAGCGCCACAACAGAGATTTAGACCATATGCCTGGTATGGAGAATTCCAACTACCGTTTGCCGAATAATCAAGAGAAACAATGGAGGGGTACCACGCCGCTGCTGTCATATTCACCCAGGCTTCGAGTGTTAGCGCCGTCGCGGGTTTGAAGGAAGCGCTCGATGGAATATCGAGGTATGTATTTCCAGTCCCGTCAAATGTCCCGGCCGCTCCGACGATCCCTGTGGCAGGCAATACGCCATTGTTGATCCCATTATTCGCATTTGCTGTCGAATCGCCCGCTATTGAAGCACTTGGAGTGCCGAAGTGCCACACACCCGCATAATTGTTCGACCAGACTCCACCCTTGTTCTCCTGACTTGCGGTAACGCTCGGGTTTCCGTACCACACGTACGCAATCGTGTCCGAGGTGTGAGAGAGAACCGGAATACGCACCCAGAACGCAGCTGCGCCCGTCGTTCCGTTATAACTATCGATCTCGAAATCCAACATGTTCTGACCAGCCGGATCCGAGGTAAACACGATGTCGTAGCCGTTTGCATTCTGCACTCGCCCGCCATTCGTAACTGTTGCGAGGAAGGGATACGTGCCTGAGATCAGAATCGGAAAACTTATCTGATCGGTATTTGGAACCTTTGTGTAATCAATGGCGATTGCGCGATGGTAGCTGTATCCGCTCGCTGCGCACTGCGTTGGGAGGAGCGCGGCCGTGATTGTATCCGACTTAGTCGTATCCGCCACGCTCGTCGCGGTAATCGTTATCGTCTGAGGACTTGCAACGCTGGCTGGAGCCGTGTACAGCCCTGCGGGACTCAGCGTGCCAACCCCTTCGGGGTTCATCGTATAAAGCACCGCTGTGTTGCTCGTATTGGCTACGCTGGCGGTAAACTGCTGGCTCTGTCCCACATAAATCGTTGCGCTGGGCGGAGTGATGCTTACTGCAACGGGAGGCATCAGGTTAATCGTGGCTGAGGCCGACTGAGTCGGGTCAGCTTGACTGGTGGCCGTAACTGTTAGTACCTGTTGGCTGGCGATGCTGGCCGGCGCCGTGTACAGACCCGCCGCGTTGATGATTCCCGCGCCTGCCGGCTCAATCCCCCACGTCACCGCTGTGTTGCCTGCATTGTTCACGTTTGCGGTAAACTGCTGCGTCTGTCCGCCGTTAAGCACCACGGCGCCCGGAGTCACGCTGGCTGTCGCTGCCGGTATCAAGGTCACCGTTGTCGAAATAGAATGTGCCAAGTCTCCAAGGGTAGTCCCGGCTATCGTCACGGTCTGCAGCGTGTCGATGCTGTTGGGTGCTGTATAGAGCCCGCTTGCGGTGAATGTGCCCGGCATACCCGGCGGAATGGACCACGTCACAGCGGGAGAACTGCACGAGCCCGCCGCCGAGCCTATAACCGTGAACTGCTGGCTTTGCGACGCAGAGAGGCTGACCGCGGTGGGGATAATCTCCTCTGCGTTTTCGGGATACAGGGAGTAGAATGTCGAGGGCGAGCTTTGATTGCTGTACTCTGTTTGTATCCAATCGCCAGACCGGGCAATGTTCGATACCTGGACTTCGTCAAGCACGCCATTGAAGTACAGCCACGAAGCATTCGTCGCTGGCCAGTTAGCCGTCTCGCCGGTTCCGACGAAATACGCGTAAGTTGAGTTATAACCGGACTCTGCCTCTTCCTGAGAGCCGACGAATTGTCCATCGACATATAGTTCTTCGGTTCCGTTGGCATATGTATCGACCGCAAAATGCCAATTGTTGTCGTTATAAGCTGTTGCCGTGACAATTTGATCGGCTACGCCGCCATGTGAAAAGACGGATGCCCTTAGCAGGCCTGCGGTATCGATAAGTAGGGCTGGCTGCCATCCGCTTGGATTGCCGCCTGGTTCGGTCCCATCGGTCTGCCCTAGGATCACTCCTGCCGATGATGTCTGGAACCAGATTCCGAACGACGAAGAGAATCCTGTTGTAGTTGAGTTTGAAGTTGGGTAGGAGGAGAAATCCGCGGCCGGAATCTGCAAATAGCTGCTGGTGCCGTTGAAACCGGCTGCTCCGTCGATTTCGCCGGTAACTGCCGATACCGACGTGGATGTCCCATTGTTGCCATTCGCGGTGGAGTCTGCTGCAATGCCTGTCCCGATGTTTGCCAAATGATACACGGCCGTGTGGTTGCTGTCCCAAACGCTGGCCGGGTTCTGCTGCGGTGTGGTAACGCTGGGATTCCCGTAGAACACATAAAGGACAGTGTCCGTGGTGTGCGAAAGAGTTGGGATGCGAACCCACGCAACAACTTGGCCCGTAGCCGGATTGTACTGTTCCAGTTCATGATCCAGCTTGGTCAGGCCGCCTGGATCGGTGCTGAATATAATGTCATAGCCGCTGGAATTGGTTACGTGCCCTCCGTTGGCAGTCGACTTAAAGGCCGGATCTGTGGTGTTGAACAGGAACGGAAAGTCGGCCTGGTCGGTGTTTGGAACTTTCGTGTGGTCGATTACGATTGCACGCTGGTAGCTGTATCGGCTCGATGCGCATTGTGGGGGCGAGAGCGTAATCATAGCCGAGGCTAACTGGGTCGTGTTTGCCTGGCTGATCGCGGTAATCGCAATTGTCTGCGGACTGGAAACTGTGGATGGAGCCGTGTAAAGCCCCGTCGCGTCGATCGTGCCCATTCCAGACGGACTTATAATCCAGCTCACAGTCTGGTTGCTGGTATTGAACACGCTGGCGCTGAACTGCAAGGTCTGGCCGGCGTAGAGCGTTGCACCGGACGGAGTGATACTGACCGACCCGGTCGCAGGCGCTGCGATCACCGACTCGACCATCGGAAAAGATGCGACATTCGAAGAACTGCTTGGGTTATTGGTGACAAACGAGCAAACGATGGTATCTTTTCCGAGCGGAAGACCATTCATCTGTACCGTCGCGCTGCCGTTCGGGCTTACGGTGACTGGCGCCGAAGTTATGCCGGCTCCAGAGCAACTCACTGTTCCCGTTGGCACCGCTCCATTCTGTACCATCAGGGCAATATTGATCGCCACCGGAGAGCCAAACCATGACTCCACCGGAACAAGACTGGCGCTCATCGCGTTGGGCACCGCTTGTAGCGGCGTTGTGGCGGACGTACTGGGAGCAAAGCTGCTGTTGCCGCTATAGCTGGCATCGACATTATGCGTTCCGCTGCCCACAGGCGCAATCCCATTAATCGTGGCCGTCGCGGTTTCGTACAGGTTGGTTTGTAGAATAGTGATGGAGCTTTCGGCATTATTGCCAACAAGGCCATCAGGGTTGCCAAGGCTGACCCACGCCAGGTCCGGAATGCCGTTTCCGTTAAAGTCGCCCACTGCGATGGACCAGGGTCCATTCGAGTTCCAAGACGGACCAAGCCAACTTGGAGGTCCGACGCTCGCGTTGATCCAGTAGTCAGGTGAAAAGGTTCCACTGGTGTTGCCGAGCAGGATCGTGATGGTGCCGTCGTAATTGTTGGCGACGGCAAGGTCTGGAATGCCATCTTGATTGAAGTCTCCCACTGCAATAGAGAAAGGCCCATTGCCGACGTTCACTGTCTCCGGTGGCTGAAAGGTGCCGTCGCCATTGCCCGGCAGGATCGTTACTTGATAGTCATACCGGTCAGCTACAGCCAAATCCAGATTCCCGTCTCCATTGAAGTCTCCTAGCGCAAAAGACCAAGGCCCGTAACCTCCGGGAACAGGGCTTTTGTTCGTTTGCGTAAAGGTTCCGTCACCGTTGTTAAGCAAAATATATACGGAATTTACGGAATCTTCTTCATTGACAGCTACGGCCAGGTCAGGAATGCCGTCCCCGTTGAAGTCGCCTGCCGCGACGAAAGCGGCAGTCCCGGCGTACATGTAATTTGGTGCCCCAATTGACTGCGTGAAAGTTCCATCGCCGTTGCCTAGCAGGATCGTGATGCTAGCTCCTCCCCCATATCCAGTGCATGCGACTGCCAGGTCCAGCTTGCCGTCATTATTAAAGTCGGCCACCGTGAGGGAAGAGCCATATGCGCTGCATGCATTGAATTGATTATTGCCCTCTGAGAAGTTTCCGTGGCCGTCGCCCAGCAGAATCGTGATATCACCCCCTAGGCCCATGACGGCCAAGTCCTGATTGCCGTCTCCGTTGAAGTCGCCTACTGCGACGGCATAGGGCGCAGTAGGAGTGTTGATGTAGGTTCCGCTCGGTGGATTAAAGCCTCCCTGTCCGTTGCCCAGCAGGATCGTGACGCCGTAGTCTGGTAAGAACCCGTTGAATAGATAACTACTAAAGACGACCAAGTCTGGAATGCCGTCCCCGTTGAAGTCGCCCACTGCGACTAGACTGGGATCAAGGTCCTCTGTCTCAGGAAACAACGTGGTCGACACATTGGTAAATGTGACTCCCGTGGATGAGATGGACAACGGCGCCGTGCCCAAGACGGCGTTTGCGTTGCTTGTGTCGAGAATCGACACTGTTCCCGTCAGAGCAGCGGTATTACTGCCCGCGCCCGTCACGGTGCCCGTCACCGTGTAATTGCCAGCGGTTCCGCCGCTTACCGCAATCGTTGTCGTAGTAGGAAAGCTGCTCGCCGCAGCTATCGTCAGTTGGGCAGTGCTCGACGAACTGGTCTCGTAGCTCGATGTCCCGAGGAACTTGGCATAGTAGATGTGACTGCCGATACCGGGCAGGAGGTGGATCGCCGCCGTCCCGGCACTGGTCAACTGCGCCGTACCCAGCAGGTGGATGTCCGTGCAGTACGTTACTGTGGCATCGCAGAAGTTCACTGTGCCCTTTGTGACCGCCGTTGCGCCCGATGTGACCGTCGCCGTCAGCGTCACCATTTTGCCCGAGAGCACAGAAGTCACCGGACCTCCGCTCGAGGTCACTGCCAGCGCCGTCGTCGAGCTCGCGATCGGAGGGAACGTATAGGTGGCCGTTGCAACCGGAGGCGATGCGTATCCGGGCACTACCGCCAATGCCTCCAGGGTCTCAGTCGAGCCGACCGTGATCGCCGTTCCTCTGTTGTACACGGTCGATGCGGTCGTCGGCGTTGTACCCTTAGTGCCGCTGGTTACGGTGTAGTAGATGGTTGCGTTTAAGGACGCATCGTTAATAGAGACCATTTGTGGACCGGGGTAGGCGCCCGACGCAAGTGAGAAGGTGGGTGTGGCCACCGCGGAGGTGATGGTATAGGTTGCGGTAATGGTCGGGCTGGGTGAATTGCCTGCAGATGTAACATATGCCTCAATCGTTTCGGTCGAACTGACGGTGATCGGAATGGTAGAGTTCGTAGTATTCGTTGACTTGTTCGTCGGCGGTGTACCCGTGGTGCCGCTGGTGACTGTGTAGTAAACCGAGTCAGCGAAGCCATCAGGGTTCTCGATCGTCACCGTCTGCGTGCCGACGTAACTGCCTGCGGAAGGAATAATGGTTGGCGCCGGAGCCTGTATCGTGTAAACAGCCGTCGCCGGCTGGGAATTCGTTAAACCCGCGACTACAGCCATCGCCTCCATCGTGAAACCTGATTGCCCACTGACCGCGTATGGACTGCTGCATAGGTTTGAGGGGGTCGCCGTCACCGGTGTACCCGTGTTACCGTTGGCCCATGTGCAGTAGATGGTCGCGTTAGGGTTCGAGTCGCTGATGGTTATTTGTTGAAGCGATCCCCAGGGATAGGTGCCCGCCACAGGAGAAAAGGTTGGCGTGGGAGCCGCGAATGTGTAAGTCGCAGTCGCCACGGCGGAGTTATTGTAGCCGTTTTCCTCTGCGATAGCCTCAACCACCGAAGACACCAACACCGTAAAGCTGGTGCTGCCCGTAAACTTGGTTCCATTGCTGCTGGACGGCGGCGAACCCGCAGTTCCAGCGACGTTGGTGTAATAGCACGTCGCGCCCGATGCACAGGTAATCGTCACCGGTATCGAACTGGTGGTCGTTTCCGTGCCTGGAGAGATAGTCGGCGTGGCCACGGCCGGAGTGATCGTGTAGGTCGCCGTGGCCACCGCGGAGTTGGTGTAGCCGCTCTCCTCGGCGATGGCCTCGACCACCGAAGACACTGACACCGTAAAGCTGGTGTTGCCCGTGAACTTGGTCCCATTGCTGCTGGACGGCGTCGAACCCGTGGTTCCAGCGACGTTGGTGTAGTAGCACGTCGCGCCCGATGCGCAGGTGATGGTGACCGGTATCGAACTGGTGGTGCCTTCTGTGCCCGGAGTGATGGTCGGCGTAGGCACGGTGATGGTGTAGGTTGCCTTAGCCACGGCGGAGTTGGTGTCGCCGCTTTCCTCGGCGATGGCTTCAACAACCGAAGAGACCGAAACCGTGAAGCTGGTGCTGCCGGTGAACTTGGTTCCATTGCTGCTGGACGGCGTCGAACCCGTGGTTCCAGCGACGTTGGTGTAGTAGCACGTCGCGCCCGATGCGCAGGTGATGGTCACCGGGATCGAACTGGTGGTCGTTTCCGTGCCTGGAGTGATGGTCGGCGTAGGCACGGTGATGGTGTAGGTTGCCTTAGCCACGGCGGAGTTGGTGTCGCCGCTTTCCTCGGCGATGGCTTCAACCACCGAAGACACCGACACCTTAAAGCTGGTGCTGCCGGTGAACTTGGTTCCATTGCTGCTGGACGGCGTGGAGCCCGTGGTTCCAGCGACGTTGGTGTAATAACACGTTGCACCCGATGCACAGGTAATCGTCACCGGTATCGAACTGGTGGTCGTTTCCGTGCCTGGAGTGATGGTCGGCGTAGGCACGGTGATGGTGTAGGTTGCCTTAGCCACGGCGGAGTTGGTGTCGCCGCTTTCCTCGGCGATGGCTTCAACCACCGAAGAGACCGAAACCGTGAAGCTGGCGCTCGTGGTGAACTTGGTTCCATTGGTGCTGGATGGCGTGGAGCCCGTCGTTCCGGCAACGTTGGTGTAATAACACGTCGCGCCCGATGCGCAGATGATGGTGACCGGTATCGAACTGGTGGTGCCTTCTGTGTCCGGAGTGATGGTGGGCGTAGGCGCTACAAAGGTGTAGGTCGCAGTCGCCACCGCGGAGTTGGTGTAGCCCGTGACGACCGCAATCGCCTCCAGCGTATCGGTCGATTTGACCGTGATCGGACCGGTGTACTTGGTCGAGGAGGTCGTCGGCGTTGTGCCCGGGTTGGCGAGCGTGTAGTAGATCGTCGCCGCGGAGTTCGCGTCCGTGATGGTCACGGTCTGCGAACTGCCATAGGTGCCCGTCGCGAGTGAAAGCGTGGGCGTGGGCGCTACAAAGGTGTAGGTCGCAGTCGCCACCGCGGAGTTGGTGTAGCCCGTGACGACCGCAATCGCCTCCAGCGTATCGGTCGATTTGACCGTGATCGGACCGGTGTACTTGGTCGAGGAGGTGGTCGGCGTTGTGCCCGGGTTGGCGAGCGTGTAGTAGATCGTCGCCGCGGAGTTCGCGTCCGTGATGGTCACGGTCTGCGAACTGCCATAGGTGCCCGTCGCGAGTGAAAGCGTGGGCGTGGGCGCTA
>Ga0326727_10013832_pt1 | contig 17798 bp, 9 predicted proteins | sample MB2enrmetagenome_FD_207643 | JGI IMG/M metagenome (GOLD analysis project Ga0326727, IMG submission 207643) | Lab enriched peat soil microbial communities from McLean, Ithaca, NY, United States - MB29MY | ecosystem: Environmental > Terrestrial > Soil > Wetlands > Peat | place: USA: New York...
GGCGGGCCCGCGGACTGCACCTTTATGCGTGCAGAGTGGTCCGCGAACTCCACCCCGATGTCCCATTCGGCAGCGCTCGCGTTGGCGTCGCGCCAGAGGAAAGTGGGCGCAGAGATGTCCGGCGGGAAGATGGACCCCTCGGCCGGATAGTCGACCGTGATGCCAGCCGGCCGCTGCGCGCCAAGCCGCTCCACCAGCGCAGCCGACGCCGCCAGCAAAGCAGCGCCCAACAGTGCGCCCGTTCGCCACCTCATCGAGGTGTCGGTGTGCATTCCGAAATCATAGCGCTTCCAAAAACGACAAGTCGGCCTGCCAGCCACAATTCTGAGAGCTTTGTATACATCATTTCGGAAACGCTCCCATTATGTGCCGGTCGTCTTTGCTTCCTGGAAACTAAGAGCAGCTTGCCGCCGCGGTGGAATCGCGCACGATGAATTCCGGATCGATCATGACAGAGCGCCCCGTGGGGTGAGGCGAGTCGGGGTCGGAACGGAGGCATTCGAACGCGATGGCGCCGATTCGGTCGCGGGGGATGTGCACGGTGGTGAGAGCGGGGAAACAGAACTGCGACAGGCTGATGTTGTCAAATCCAGTGACCGAGATATCCCGTGGCACATGTAATCCCCACTCCCTCAGTTGCGACAGAACGCCAACGGCCATGAAGTCGTTGACGCACACAATCGCGGTCGGCTGGAACCCGGAGCTCAGCAGGTCGTAAGCCGCCTGCCTTCCCCCGGCGAGACTGTCGGACCCCGCAATGGTCCTGAACTCCACCGGTGGCGTGTAGCGGCTGACGATCTCCTCAAATGTCTTCTGCCGATCGCCAATGGGACCGAGCGCGGCGTGATGGCCGATGAACGCCATGCGCGCGTGCCCGAGCGTATGCAGGTATTCCACGGCCTTCTCGATTCCCTTGCGGTAATTGACGCCGATGTTGGTTATGTTCCCAACCGCGGTGCCGACGTCGTAGAAGACGGTGGGTATCGCCGCGTCCTGCAGCAACTGGATCAGGCTCGGATCCATTTCCGACACAACCACGGCAAGTCCGGCCACACGGCGGCCGATCATGAGGTGAATACTGGAGACCAGCCGCTCGGGTTCATAACCGGTATTGGCCACGATGACCTCATATCCGGCGCCGAGCGCGGCCGATTCCAGGCTTTCGAAGATATCGAAGAAGAACGGATTGGCGAGATTGGAGACGATAGCTCCCAGAGTGCGGCTGCGGCCACCGGCAAGCGACCGCGCGTGAAGATTCGGATGATACTTCAACTCGGCGACGGCCCTCATCACCCGGCTACGAGTAGAGTTCTTCACGGGCCCGGTGCTGTTCAGGACGCGCGAAACCGTGGAGGTGGAGACCCGCGCACGCCTGGCAACTTCCCGAAGATTCATGGCGCGATCACTCCATCGTGCTCGAGGTTGAGGCACTCCGGCGGGTCGAGAAAGTAAGGCCGCGCATCACGGTTCGACGCGCGGCCTGGGCAAAGCATACGATGACGTCCAGTAATCGCTCTGGAGTTGCCCCAATTAGAAGGTGATCTTGGCGCCCACCTGCATCCAACGCGGCAACTGCTGCGACAGCGCCTGTCCAAACGTGCCATCCACGGGATTGGTATCCACGTTAGTCAGGTTGGCGCGGTTGAAGATGTTGTAGAACTCAAACCGCAACTGCAGGTTCACCCTTTCCCAGATGCGGTTGTTCTTGTAAAAGGAAACATCCGTCTCCGCGAAGTTCGGTCCCCGGAATCCGTTGCTTTTCTCGTTGCCTTCGGAGCCGAAGGCCGGATCCGGGAATTGTGCCAATTGTGCCGCGGCATTGCCGAAGACCCCGCTCAGGAATGCCTGGCGGGAGGTTCCCTGGTTGTAATTGGTCACGTTCGGGTAGTCGAAGTTGTCGCCGTCGGCGTTGAAGTCCCCGCTGCCGGGGGCATAACCGATGTACTTGCCCGCAGCGTTCATTATGTAGTTGGGCCCGGCCGTGTTCACCACGGTGAACGGATAGCCGCTCTGGAAAATGCTGGTGCCGCTGACTCCCCATCCACCGGTCAGGTGGCCGATGACGCCCTCTCCGTGATTCAGGCCCTGCAGCGAATAGTTGAAGGTGGCTGAAAAGCGGTTCGGCACATCCCACGGAGACGGCCCGTAGTACTGCGCCGGGTCTATCGACGTCGGATATTCGCCCGCGTCGTCCTTCGACGAGGAGTGGGTGTAAGAAACGTCGAAGAAGCCCCGCGAGAGCTTGGCGCGGAAGTCGAGGGTCACGCCCTCGTAATTGCCGTACCGGTTGTTGGCCGAATAGAGGATTTCGCCGAAACTGGGATTGATGCGGACCGGAGCGTAGTTGCCGTTGCTGTCGTTGGCAATTATAGAGCCCGGTAAGTTGTTGATGTCGACGCCGTAACTGACGATGCCCGCCTGGTTGTTATTGCCGACAAGGTTCCACGAATGGGAGCCGGAATAACCCACGCTGGCAACGTACCTGCTGGAGAATCGGTGCTCCAGCGTGAAAGCCCAGATATCGGCCCGGGGAGATTGCAGGTTCGGGTTAATGGCGCCAATGTTGGCGGCCGAACCGACAATGCCACCCTGCGAGTTGAGTCCTGCGGACAGAGTCGGGAACGTAAACCCGAACGGGGGTGTGTTGCTGGTGCCGAGCGCGAAGATGGGCGGCCCGGTGGTCGCGGTCCCGCCCGGGTAGAAGGTCGGTTCGATCTCTCCAGGAGGACTACCGCGGAATTCCTCCTGAACGTTTGCCTGTGTAAGCCAGTTATTGTAGACACCGGCTCCGCCGCGCAGCACCCAGTCGCCTTTTCCGTTGGGATCCCAGGCAAAGCCCACGCGCGGGCTGAGCAGATTGGTAACCGCACTATTGAGAGCCTGCCCGGTGGCCTTGACATACCCATTGGCGATCTGCTGGTCGAGCGTCTCTCCCGCGCCGTAATAGAAATTCCCGAAGACCGTGCTGGGGCTGCGTGAGTACGGATTGCCGCTGTCGTCCCAGCGAAAACCGAGTGTCAGGGTCAGATTGTTCTTCACCTTCCAGGTGTCTTCGGCGAACAATCCCCACGTGCTCGATGCCGCGTTCCACGACCACAGTTGCTCCTGCCCGGTGATCGGGTTGTACATCACGCCGCCCTCTCTGGCGGGCGCATCCTGCACCAGGGTGAGCAGATTGTTGAAAGTGAAGGTGGGCTGCGAATAGGGTCCCTCGAACGGCTCGATGTCGGTGCCAAACCAGCCTACATAGCCGAACTTCAGCGAGTGGGCGCCGTGCACGTGCGAGAGAACGTCCTGCCAATGGTAGTTTTGCTGGATGAATTCGCCCTGGGCAAACCCGGTGCCGAAGGCCTGACCGGAGTCGACATTGATGCCGGTCACGTCAATGGAAGGGACTTCGTAGTTTTTTGCCCCGCTGCCGAGATCGCCCTCTACCCTGCTCACCCCGAAGATGGCTTCGTTCAGCGTTGTGGGGGAAAAGGTGTGCGTGTAATTAAACTGGTACGCGTACTCCCAGTTGTTGTTCACCGCCGAAAACGCCGTCATCGGCGACGCCTCGCCATAGTTGAGCAGCGTCCGGTAGTAGCTGCCGTACACGCGGTCGTTCTGCCAGTACTTGTCGCCGCGCACGAAGTACTGCGTCCCGTTGCGGAACTGCGTGCCGTTGAAGCCGCCCTGATCGATCATCGGCGTAGAGCAGGGCAGACCATTGGTGGCGGGACCTCCGCACGTGGTCGGGAATATCTGAGCCGCGGTTTCGGCCACTTTGACGCCGGTCATGTTGACGGGCACAAAGTTGGCCAGCAGGCCTGTGCCCACGTTACCCGGATAGTTCGCCTGAGCCCACGCCGTGAACGCCGGGTCGGCGAACGTGTCCTCCGTGTTGCCGGTGGACGAGGACTCCCGTAAGGGCTCGACCGAGAAGAAGAAATAGAGACCCTGGTGATGCGGAACCACCGGACCGCCAATCGCCGCCGTCACGTTGTTGCTGTGGAACGGAGGATAGTTGTGCGAGAACTCCGTGCCCGCGAACATAGCCTGGTAGTTGAAGTAGTCGGCCACGTCGCCATGGTACTGGTCCGTGCCGGACCGCGTGGTCATGACCATCTGAAGGCCGGTTGCGCGGCTGTACTCGGGCGAGAAGGTGTTGACCTGAATACTGGTTTCCTGGATGGAGTCGGGATTGGGGGTGAGGTTCAGCACGCCCTGGCGGATTCCGCTGGTCACGTCCAGCCCGTCCACGACATACATGTTGGACATCTGCCCCATGCCGTTGGCGCTGGCATCCACCTGCGTTTCCGTGGAGTAGTTGTCTACTCCGGAACCGGGAGTGCCCACGTGGCCAGGCTGGCCGCCGCCCATTGTGCCCAGTCCGGAGGCGCCCGGCGCCAAGGTCGCCAGTGTGACCATGTTACGGCCGGGGATCGGCAATTCGGCCACCGCCTGGGTCTCCAGCGTCATCTGGTTCCGGCTCTCCGCCGTGTTCAGAACCGGAGCTTCGCCCGTGACCGACACGGTTGAGGTAGCCGAGGCGACCGTGACGGACACCGGTACGTTCAGGGTCTGGCTCGTCTCCAGGTCCAACTTGACGGTGGTCTTGTTAAAGCCCGGCGCCTCCACGGTGACCTCATAGGAACCGGGGGCAAGACTGACGAAACTATAGTTCCCCGCGCCGTCCGCCTTCGTTTCGGCGGAGATCTGTGTGCTGGTGTTTAGGAGCCGAACGGTCGCGTTCGGCACAACTGCTCCGGTCGGGTCCTGCACAACCCCCTGAACGCTCCCGTTGAACTGCGCATAGCAAACGCCAGCGCACAGGAACAACACAAGCAGGAACCAGCGACCGGGCTGGATGAGTTTACGTGTTCGCATGCTGAAGCAATCTCCCTGGAACAGCCGCATACGTGCCGCGACAACTGTTCTTATGCTTTGACAAATCCGACCGAGGCGCCTTCGGGCGCCTTTCCATGTTCCTGCGTGCAAGCCCTTCCAGGAAACAGCCTCGCTGCTGCCGGTTCGCGAAACACCTCCCGCCAGCAGAATGCCTGAAAAGACCTGCTCGGGGGAACCTCAACCCTTAACCCAGGGCTCATTAGAGCCCACGTGCGTTTGTACGTAATGGTTATAAACTAGGAGTGGCCCGGAAGTCAACAAAAAATGAAAGCGTTTCCTATTTCCATGATAAGGCCGAATCATGCCTTGGCGATTAGCCATGCGGAAGATCTCATGACGGTGTTGAGTTCAGCCAGATAACCGTTTTCAGGGCGTCTTCTCGACACCGCGGCTCGATCGTCCATGCTCTCCGCGAAGTCGTTCGCGGCAGGAGCAGCGCTGGAAAGATCAACCGCACCACATTGAAACTGGAAGCGTTATCACACGACCGGAATCGTCTGCGGCATGCCCCGGCCGGGGACTTCGCCTGAGTTCCCGGGGCGAGCGGAGTAGGAGTCGGAGTGCGGCGGCCGGAGCGCCGGCGGGGCTCGGACCCCCCTTCTGCGGGGCCTCCATTACCTCGGGCGGCTGACGGCTGAATTTCACTCCTTCACGGCCTTTTGGGCCTCGTCGTTGCGAGGATCGGGAGCAGCTCTTGGGTGTCGAACCAGAGCGCCGCGCGCGCCTATTGGCGATTCTGCTTCGGCGCGCAGGCCGCCAGGGCTTTCCTGACCTCAGCATCGTCGGGCATCGCGGCCAGGATCTTATTGCCGAAAGTTATAGCGCTGGCGCAATCCGAGTTCTGCACGGCGGCGCGGAACTGTTCGCGATAAAAGAACGCAACTCCGAAATCGCTCTGTGACGGGTTGAAGTCGGGATCGACCTCCCGCGCCTTCTGCAAGTGCGCCGTCCCCTCAGCGAGGTTCCCCTGCCACAGCAGCGCGTTCCCGAGGTTGTTCTGGGCCTGGGCGTTGCGAGGATCCAGCTCCAGAACTTTCCTCCACTCCGCGATGGCCGCTTCAAGCTGGCCTTTTGCCGTCAGGTCCGAAGCCAGGTCGAAGAGCCGGTACGACTCGGCCGCGGGCACGTCGATCTTCATCATCCCGTCCGCTGGGATATTCACAAACTCCGGAATATTCACCGCGCGATTCGCCGCTGTCGAGTTGTCGATCAGGATGGCCGGGCTGTCGTTGCCCTGCGTATCGAGGTGCGTCAGAAACATCTGCGTATAGGGCGAACGGCTCTTCGAGGAGAAAACCAGCCAGCGTCCGTTGGGCGAGAAGCTGTGCCAGGAGTTCATCAGCGGAGTGTTGCACCGCATACGCCGCGCCACGCCGCCTTCCGCGGGCACAATGTAGAGCTGGCTGTCGGGGCGCATCAACTGCGCGTTGCGGCACTTCACAAAGACGATCCAGCGGCCGTCGGGCGAAACTTTGGGGAAGCTGTTGCTCATGCCGTCCTGGGAAGCGCCCGCGATGGGCTCCGCCTGGCCACCGTTGCCGTCGTTGAAAGGAATGCGGTAGAGGTCGTACTGGATCTGGGTCTCCTCCGGAGCGTTGGCATGCTCGGGAAGCTTCCCGCCCACGGGGTAGGGGTCCTTCGCTTCCGCACGGGCGAAGACCACATACTTGCCATCGGGACTCCAGACGGCATTTGTGTGCACGTAGCGCGTATCGTCAGCGCCGGGCAGGGGATGCTTTTGGCCGGTCGCCCGGTCGTACCACGCCAGGATTCCGCGCGTCGGATAGAAGACCTGCAGGAAGCGGTAATCCATGAAATTCACGACGAAGTAGCCATTGGCGAGCTCCTTTTTCAGCGTCCGCAACATGGTCAGGACGTACCTGCCGTCCGGCGAGACCTGTGACATGAAACCGATTCGCGAAGGCGAACGAGTCTCATCCCGGAGGGAACTCCACGAGATTACGTCCTGATTGCGGATGGCCATCTCCGGCTTGATGGAGACGAGCGCGTACAGCCCCTTGTCGTTGGCGGGGCCGTCGATATCCATCCCCAGGGTTTTGCCATCCAGGGAAAAGGAATGGCAATTTGCGCAGGTGTGCATGCCCGTCAGCAGCAGACGTCCGCGCGGCTCGGCGATATTTCGAAGGCGCCAGGCAAGCAGGGGCAGATCGCTTTGGGCCAGCGGCTTGATCACCCCCTTCTCCAGTTGGGAAGGTATCAACGGCACGTCGCGGTAGAAGATTGGCGCGCCCACCGGATCCATGGAGGTTTCGATGGCCACCGTTCCGCGGGAAACGGGGTGCTCCGGACGCCCGTCCTCAAATCCGGTGATGGTGATGGTGGCTGGATGCTCCCTCGAGTGCCGCTTGATCGCTTTCCAGGTGGCCGCATCCGGTATCCAGGTTCGCGCCGCGGCTTGCTGGGGTGTCAGCCGGGGTGGTTCGTTGCTTGCCGAAACGCAACGCGGGTCGATTTCGCCTATGCGCAACCGCTCGCCCGCCGATTTCGCCCGAATGCCGGCCGAGCCGTCGGTGAATGCCACGTCGATCGTCCACACGGAGGCGCTGCTCGAAGCATCACGCCAGAGGAACGTTGGGGGTGTGATCTCCGGCGGGAAGATCGATCCTTCCTCCGGGTAGTCCACCGTAATCGCGGCCAGCTTCGGACCATCCGGATTGCCTGAGCCCTCGGCGCGCCGCCCCACGAATACCACGGCGGCGGCAGCCGCAGCGCAGACGCCCAAACTTCTCACGATCGATGGCCGGCAGAGCATCATGGATTCATCTTCCCCTGGGAATATCGGCCGCCCTCTTCTTCAACCAGCCTGAAGCGGTTCCGCGCCTTCTCCTGGTCTCGTAATCCTTCGGTGACCTCCGCCAGCCTTTGCACAAGCTGCGACAATTCGGTGCGCTCGCCCTTCTGACGGAGGCAGACGATAAGGTGGTAAAGCGCGGCCTGGTCGTTGGGATCGGACTTCAAGGCAAGGCGTGAGGTTGCCTCCGCTAGACCCGCCTCTCCTGAGCGCAGGTAAAGCTCGGTGAGGACGTCCTCGGCAACGGCAAAATCCGGCTTGCTGCGCACGGCCCGCTGTGCGGCATCCTTCGCTTCCTGAAAGGAGGGCGTGCCCGGTTGGACGCCCTTGCGAATGAGGAGTTCGGCGAGAAGATAGTTGAGAGTGGGATCGTCGGGCGCCTTCGCGAGACGCTGCTTCACAACCAGAATGGACTCATCCGGCTTGTTCTCCTGAAGCAGTGAGATGCCCAGCGCCACGGAGCTGTCATTCTGGAGCGGGTTCAAGGCCGCGGCTCTCCGGAAATCGGCATTCGCCTCGTCGTACTTTTCCATCTGCACCTCGAGGACGCCGCGCTCGAGATAGAGCGGGGCGGAATCGGGCACGGCGTGCAGTCCGGCGTTGAGCACATCCACTCCAACTTTGAAGGCCCCGTGATCCAGGCTGACGGTGGCCAAGTCGAGATAGTTGTCAACGTCGCCGGGGGCAACCGCGATCGCCTTCTGCAAGGCCGCCACCGCCAGGGGCGTCTGCCGATCGTCTTCGTAGACTGCGGCGATCAGATTCAAGGCCGCCGCCCTTTGCCCTTCCGGACCGTCCTCCGTAAGGGGCAGCAGGGTGCGAATGGCATCCTCATAATGGCGGACGCCGTACTGGGCGAGCCCGAGGTCATAGAGCGCCCTCGGATCCTGGGGCCGAAGTTCGGCAATCCGCTGAAAGACCGGAAGGGCTTCGCCGGCACGATTCAAATGAACCAGACAGGCGCCGAATTGCGAGAGAGCCGAAACATCGTTCGCCACCACCTGAGGACTCTTCTGGTAGTGCGCGACGGTGGTGGCGCAGTCTTTTTGCCGGAAGGCGAGCGCCGCCGTCATCGCGTGGGACGTCTGGTCATCGGGATTCAAGAGAAGCAGCTTCTCCAGAAAAGGCAGCGCTTCGGCGCTGCCGGCCTGGAATTCAAGCTGCGCGGCGGCCTCCAGCGCGGCGACGTTGTTCGGATCGATTTGAAGCGCATGCTCGAAGGCCTGCAAACTCTCCTGGGGCCGGCCCAGACCCTGGAGAGCGATCCCTTGTAATGTCCAGCCGCGCGGATCGGTGGGATGGGCGCTCGCTAAGTCCTGGGCCAGGGCGAGAGCCCGCGCGTTGTCGTGAGACTGCAGCGCGTCCACGACGGACTCCGGGGTGACAGGGGCGCTGGTTTGCGCTCGAAGGAGCGCGGCAAACGAGAACAAAAAGAAGACGGAAAGCAACGAGGCGGGAACTCTCAATCTCACGCGGGGACAGTCCCAGGCCCAACCAATCGCGCCGTTCCGCCGCGGAGATAGAAGAGACACACCCGTCACGGTTTATACCATCGGGTTGGCAGGAAGTCAACGAGGTCATGAAATCGCTTTCATGGCCGATTTGCACCATTCCCGGCCCAGCGGAACATGGTTTCGCGTCGATCGAGGTGCGATAAGCGAATCCCGGGAAGCACCGAGCGGCACAGCGCTTCCATAAACTGTCCCGAACGCAGCCTGTTGTGAGCTAAGCTTCGGGAAGAGCAATGTACAGACTGAGTATCGTGGTTTTGTTCGGAGCGCTGGCCTTTGGGCAGCCCGCAGCCGATCCCGCCTCCGCAGTTACGCAGGCAATTCGCGCTCATCAATACGAGCAGGCCGTGAAACTTTCGCGGGCGGCGCTGGAACGCTCACCGAACGACGTTCGCATCCTCACCATGGAAGCGATTGCCCTATCCGCTCAGGGCCACGACGCGGACGCACTGACGGAGTACAATCGCGCTCTGCGGCTGGCGCCGGACTACCTCGCGGCACTCGAAGGCGCGGCCCAGATCGAATACAAGTCCGGCGGCAAGGCCGCCATTCCGTTCCTCGACCGCCTTCTGAAACTCCAGCCCGGCGATCCGACCGCCCACGCCATGCGTGCGGTGATGGCCTGGAACCAGGATGACTGTGTAACCGCCGCGCAGCATTTCGCGCTTGCCGGCGAGGCGATCTCGGCACAGCCCTCTGCTCTGCGTGAATATGCGATATGCCTGTCCCGTCTGCAGCGGTCCAGGGAGGCCATCCCGATTCTCCGCCAACTGGCAGCCCTCGATCCGACCGACGAACGGATGCGCTACCGGCTGGCCTCGGCGCAATTCATGGCCGGAGCGTATGCCGACGCCATCGACACGCTTGGCCCGCTGATTGAAGAGAAAGATGCCGATCCCGATTCTCTCGATCTGGCGTCGGCAGCCTGGGAAGCCATGAAAGACACGCCGCGCGCGGTGGCCGCCCTCCGCCAGGCCATCGTACAGGCGCCGGGGACCGCGCGCTTCTATGTGGATTTCGCCTCTCTCTGCCTCACGCACAAATCCTACGAGGCCGGCCTTGCCATGATCGACGCCGGCCTGAAACGGTTACCTAAGGCAGCCGAGTTGTATCTGGCCCGCGGCGTCCTCAACGTCCAATTGGCGCGATACGACGAGGCCGACGCCGATTTCGCCACCGCCGAACGGATGGACCCTCGGCAAGCATACGGATCTCTTGCCCTTGGTTTGTCGCAGATTCAGCAGAACGACTTCGACAAGGCGCTGGTCACGGTGCGGGAACAACTGAAGACCCATCAGAAGGACGAATTCCTGTATTACCTTCTCGCGGAGATTCTCACGTCTCAGGGCGCCCAGGTGGGCAGCCCCGAGTTTCAGGAGGCCACGCAGGCCGCAGCGCGCGCGGTGGAGCTCAAGCCGGATTTCGCCCTGGCGCGAGACGTACTCAGCCGCCTGTATCTCGAATCGGGCCAGACCGGGCGGGCCATCGAGCAGTGCCGGCTGGCGCTCCGGGACAATCCTCTGGATGCTACCGCGCTGTATCGCCTGATCCGCGCGCTTCAGAGATCCGGCAAGGAAAGTGATGCCGCGGAGATTCCGGCACTGCTAACGCGTTTCAACGAAGTCCGCCGGCAACTCAGTAAGAAAGAGGACGAGGAGGCGCGTTACAAGCTGCTGGTGGAAGGAGCGCCGCCTGGGCCGGACCGGCCGGACGCACCGCGATAAGCGCAAGGGCCCGCGCGCGCACTGCCATAGAGAAGTTCTTCAAAGGCTGCACTAGACTTGATACAGTCCATGCGCGTCCAGGTTGGTACGCTGCTGCTGCTCGCGGCTTCGGGTTTCTTTCAAGCGGCTTTTGCGTTGCCCGTCAGGTTCCTTCGCAACTGGCGCTGGGAACAGATGTGGGTGGCGCAATCGATTACCGCGAACGTGCTGTTCCCTCTCGCGTGGGCCGCAGTCGTTCCCGCCGCTTTCTGGGTCCAGGCGGCACACGTCCCGTCGTCACACTGGATCATCGCGTATGGTTGGGGGTTGCTCTGGGGGCTCGGCGGAGTGGCCTGGGGCCTGACCATGACCCGGTTGGGCATGGCGTTCGCGAACTCCTTCGTCATCGGTCTTACCGCTCTGACCGGCGCACTGCTTCCCCTGGCTATGAACGCGGTAGAGGGTCCGCCACACCCGTCGCTTTTTGTCGCGGGCCTCGCGCTGTGCGTGCTCGCCACGGTGGCGATGGGATTCCTGCGGCGCCATGGTATCGCGGGGCCTTTGCTGGCGATGCCGCTGACACTGAGTTCATACCCCGTAATCCTGGGCATTGCCATATTCGCGGGGTTTTCCTCGGCCGCCTACGGGCTGGCATTCACATTCAGCTTTGGCGTCATCCGCGGCCTGGTGGAAAGTGGCGTCTCCCAGGCTTCGGCATCGCTGGTGGTGGTGCTGCCGGTGTATTTGGGAGCGGCCTCCGTTGCCATTCCTCTCGGTGTGCTGGTCGCCGCAAGATCCGGCAGTCTGCCGTTATTCGCCGGCACCTACGCGCTCCGTAACTGGTCTCTTGCCCTGGTGATGGGCCTGTGCGCCACGGCCACCGCGGTGATATACGGATTCGCCGGCAACAGAGCGGGACACCCGTCCCCGAATATCTCGTTCGGAGTCTTCGTCAGTTTTCTGATTCTGAGCGGCAACGTCCTCGGCCTGGCCACCGGAGAATTGCGCGAATGCTCGCGCGGCGTCGGCGCGGGCTTGTTGCTGAGCGCCTGCGGACTGGTGGCCGGAGCCTGTTTGCTGAACGTTCGCTGAGGACGTTCAAACCAAGGGCGCTCAGCCGCGGCCCGGTGGCGCGATGCCGGTGGATTCGCGCAGCACCAGCTCCGGATCCAGAAAAATATGCCGTGGAGCGGGCGGAGAATCGGACGCGTCCGGAACCAGTCCCGCCACCACCAGCCGTCCGATCTCGCTTCGGGGAATGTGAATCGTAGTGAGTGACGGGCAGGAGAACTCGGCCATGGTGATGTTGTCGAACCCGGTCACCGAGACGTCGCCTGGCACCGAAAGACCCTGATTCCGCAACTCGCGGATCACGCCAACCGCTACCCAATCGTTTACACACAGAATGGCAGTCGGCGCAAACCCGGTGCGCAGCAGCTCGCGAGTGGCTTCCCGGCCTCCCGCGAATCCGTCCTCGGTTGGAGCTATTACCAAACTTTCGACGCCATGGCGTGCGGTGGTTTCCAGAAACTCCATGCGCCGGGCTTCAGTCGGCCGCACGAACACCGGCGCACTGATATAGGCCATGCGGCGATGCCCCATGGCGTGCAGCAGGTCCAGCAGCATGCGCATGCCCTTGCGGTGATCGAAATGGATGTTGGTGAAACTGTCGGGCACGTCGCCGGCATCGAAAAGCACCACTGGAATCTGCGCCTCGCGCAATTCCTCGAGGATGGCCGGCTCCATCTCGGGAAACACGCCCAGCCCGGCCACCTGCTGACCCAGCAGACGATGCACGCTCGCCTTCAGCAGCTTCACGTCATGGGAGCTGTTGGCCAGCAGTGTCTCGTATCCGCACAGCAGGGCGTTCGTTTCGATGGCGTGATAGATGTCGGCGAAAAACGGGTTATACAGATTCGCCATTACGATGCCGAGCACGCGGCTTCGTCCTCCCGCCAGCGTGCGCGCATGCAGGTTGGGCTTGTACTTCAACTGCTCGACAACACGCAGGACCTTTGCGCGCGTCGAACTCTTTACGCCAGGATGGCCGTTGAGCACGCGGGAGACGGTAGCGCTTCCCACGCCCGCCCGCTTGGCGACGTCTTCCAGGTTCATGTCGTTTATCCTGTGGGGTTGATTCCGATTCCAGATTACATCGTGTTGCCGGGCGCAACCAAGCGGCTTGCCGCCATTTTGTCGATGGCTGCGCTCTCGGCGGCCGGCGCGACGCTGACCGGCGAATGGCAGGTGCGGGTGAGTCAGTAAGGTTCCGGCGTCTCCAGCATCAGCGGAAGTTCATTCCAGTTCGGCGGCTCGATGCCAAGCAGCCAGTGAACGAAGAAGTCGTAACGTTTGCGGTCGCCCCACGGGCCGCCGGGGGTGTGGCCCTGACTGGGCAGGAACACGAAATCGAACGTCTTGCCGGCCTTGATCAGCGCGTTGACCACCTGCATAGTGGACGCCGGGTCTACGTTTTCGTCCAGTTCACCCACCGAGAGCAGCAGCCTGCCCTGCAGCTTCGATGCGTTCTCCATGTTGGAAGAGGCAATGTACTGGGGCCCCAGCGGCCAGCCCATCCACTGCTCGTTCCACCAGATCTTGTCCATGCGATTGTCGTGGCAGCCCGACGTGGAGACGGCCACCTTATAGAACTCCGGATGAAACAACAGCGCTCCCATCGCGCTCTGCCCACCGGCCGAATGCCCGTAGATGCCCACACGCGTGATGTCGTACCACGGATACTTCGCGGCAACGGCTTTGTGCCACAAAATGCGATCGGGGAAACCGGCGTCGGCGAGATTCTTCCAGCAGACATCGTGAAATGCTTTGGATCGGTTTGAGGTTCCCATACCGTCGATCTGCACCACGATGAATCCCAGTTCAGCCAGCGATTGCATGGAATTGTTCGGGCTGAAAGCTTTGGGTACGAACGAGTCCTGCGGTCCCGCGTAGATCTGCTCCACCACCGGGTACTTCTTCGATGGGTCGAAGTTCGAAGGCCGGATGATGATTCCCCAGATGTCCGTCCTGCCATCGCGGCCCTTGGCGACAAAGGCTTCCGGCGCGCGCCAACCGTGCTGGACCAGCGCGCTGATGTCGGTGCGCTCCAGCTCGGCCAGCACCTTGCCATCCTCGGTTCTGCGCAATTCGGACACCGGGGCGAGATCGATGCGCGACTTAATGTCCACGTAGTATTTGAAGTCCGGCGAGAAACTCACCCAGTGGTTCGCGCCCGCTTCCGTGAGCGGCAGCAGCCCGCTGCCGTCGAAATTGATGCGGAAGTAGTGCTCGAAGTACGGATCCTCTCCCGGATGCATGCCGCTCGCGTGAAAGAAGATCTGACGGCGCTGGTCGTCCACCTCATCCACGCCGCGAACCACCCACTCCCCTTTGGTGATCTGGTTCTTCACCTGACCGGTTACGCCGTCGTAAAGATAGAGGTGATTCCAGCCGTCCCGCTCCGACATCCAGATAATCTCTTTGCCGTCGTCGATATCGTGGCGATACATCTTGCCCGAGTAGCAGAAGAAGGTTTTGCTCTCTTCGTCGATGAGCGCGCGAATAGCTCCGGTGGCTGCGCCGGCTTCCAAGACGCGGTACGCCTGGTGGCCGCGCTGATTGTATTCAAACGTCACCGCGTGGCTGTCCTTGCGCCACGCCAGCGGCGACATCTCGTAGGGATTCGGAAACAGCGCATTGTCGATATCGACCTGGCGGCGGGCATCGACGTCGAATAGCACCGGCTGTTGTAAGTCGAGCGTGTCGCCCGGCTTCGCATATTCGATGCTGAACGTCTTCGGCTGGAGCTGATCTTCCGGCGAGGATTGGATGTACTGGATGCGGCGATGATACCCCGGACGAACGCGATACGCCGCCAGCTTTTTCGAGTCCGGCGACCACGCGATCGACTCCCGCGCGTAGTAGTTGTTCTCCGAACCGTCGTAGCTCAGGGCGTACCCAACCTTGGCGCCCTTCGGCCGCACGTACAGGTTGTAGTTGACGATGAGCGCCTCCCACTTTCCATCGGGCGAAGCTTCCGGCGGCGGCGGTGGCTGGGAGGTCTCGGGCGCGGCGACCGTATGGCGCTGGAACCGCCAGTCCGCGGGACCAACCTTCTGGCAGGTGTAATCGGCCAGGCTGCACTTCCATGACGAGTCGGCCGCGGGCACCTCAATGGCCTGACCTTTATCGCGAAACTCAACCACCGGGAACGGGAGCTTGTACGCCGTGTAGTCGTGCCCGGTGGCTTTGGAGAGCGAGGCGGCCAGACGTTGGTGATCGAAGGCTGGCTTTTTCGTCAGCGTGGTGGCGTCCACCATGATGAACTCGTGGCCCTCCTTCGTCGATCGGCGATAGCAGAACTGGTCCGCACCCTCCACCCAGGCGGCGCGGTCCGGGAGACCGATGGCGAGTCCCTCTACGCTCTTGCGCAACCCGGTGGCGCGTTTGTAGTCGTCCAGTTTGCCCTGCGCGCGGGCGGGCAACGCTGTCCATGCCAGGCCGCAGCAGAGTGTAATCGTCCACAAGGAGGCAAATGTTGGTTTCATGTAATCTATAATCTTTAAATCGAATATGCCTGCGTGTCAAGGAGATAGACATGGATCGACGGCAGTTTCTTCAGAGTGTCGCGGCCACGGCCGCCATGGCCGGACCCTTCGCCCCTCCGCCCGAGAACCAGTCAGCGCCAATCTGTGAGTTCCAGCTCGACGGGGCCACGTGGCGGGTCACCGAAGATCTGAGCGAGCGCGATGGCGCGCTTACGTTCGTTTCGTCAACAGGCGAACGGCGCGTACTCGCTAAAAGCTCAGAAGCCACTTTCCCGGAAGCCAATCCGCCCTGGCTGGGACTCAGCCTGAAAGACATCGGGCTCAGCGGCTCCGATCTCCTGGCCGACCGCCTGCTCGCCAACGGCGATCCCGATCCGGAGCTGGTGAAGTCGGCCGCGCCGCCGCTCGGGTCCACCGGCGAAGACGGTCTGCAGCGTTGGACCAGCTTCGTGGGGACGAAGGAAGCGTTCGACACCGCGCCGGTTTTCTATCAGGGCAACACGCGAACGTATCATCCGGTGCAGAATATGCCGGAACTTCGCGACGCGATGCAAAAGAGACGTCTGTACGAAGGTCTGTTGGGAGGCTGGATGCCGGCGGTTCGCAAAGTGGCGCCAGCCGAAGATGGCGCATTCTTCGAGATAATCGTCTTCGGCGACGTCGAGGCCCGCGACAGATTCATAGTACAGACATGGCATCGCACGGCGCTCATCAAAGACGGCGCCATAGTGAAGGTGTTCTATGGATACAGCTACCCGGCGTTTCCACCGGCGCGCAAAGATCCGGCGCCGGAAGCATTCTACCGCGCGCTGCTGATTTTCGCGAACTACTGGGACGGGCAACTGCGCGATCTCGCCCCGGCATTGTTGCCACAACAATCGTGGGTCGATATGTCGCGGCACGCCTTCGCGCGGGAGCTGATGGTTCGTCCGGGCGGCGTGTATCCGAAATATGGTGCCGTCGACCGCGATTATTACGGCTCGGAATACGATGGATTCCAGGATATCTTCACCACCGCTGTTTACACGAACCTCGAATGGGGCCGTTTTGAGATGGCTCGCGCCGTGATTGACAACTATTTCAGCGAGTTTGTGGAACCGAGCGGCATGATCAACATGCGCGGCCCGGAAACGGCGCAGTTCGGGCTGACGTTATCGCTGCTGGCGCGCTACTACAATTACACGCGCGACGCGGAACTTTTCCGGAAGCACGGGGCGAAGATCCGCGCCACGGCCGCTTTGCTGGCGGCATTGCACGAACAGAGTCTGCATCTGGCCGCGAATGATCCTGGCTTCGGATTGATTCACGGGTGGAGCGAATCGGATTCCTGCCTGATGCCTCGGCCGATGACGTGGTGGCAGCCATATTACGCCAACAGCGCCATGGCCGCGCGCGGATTCCGCGACCTGGCGCGCGTGTGGCCGGCCATCGCCGCCGATGGAGACAAAGAAGCGCGGGCGTGGCTCGAGCGAAGCGACGCTCTGCAACAAGCGGTGATCCGCAGCGTGCACCAGAACATCCGCAAAGATGTGTCTCCGCCCTACATCGCGCCTCTGCCGGGCGTGCAGACGCTGGCTCGCGAGGCCATGGCGAAGGAGCGGCGGGGAAGCACTCAGCAGTGGGCCCATCGTCCCTGGTGCGAATTGCTGCAAGCCGACGTGCTGCCGCCCGAACTCACCCATCAGGTGATCGACTGTATGCGCGCATACGGCGGCACCACGCTGGGCGTTGTGGCCAACGTGGAGCCCGCTCACGAGGACGGCCGCGACATCCTCGGCTTCATCTCTTACGGCTATGCGCAGATGCTGCTGCGGCTGGATCGCATCGAGGAGTACCTGCTGTTTCTGTACTCGCACCGCTATCACGACCACACGCGCGGCAGCTGGACCGCGGGCGAAGTGGCCGGCATCACCGGCGACACCGCCACGTTCTGCATCCCCGCTCAGCAGACCATCCCGCTGCTGGTTCGCTGGATGCTGGTGCTCGAGGATTCCGACGCGGACCGCTTGTATCTGGGCCGTGCGCTGCCTCGCGAATGGGTTGCATCCGGCAAAGAGATTCGGATCGACAGTGCGCCGACGCGCTGGGGAAAAGTTGCATTCCGGATGGTGACCCAGGAGCGGCGCGTGCAGGCGACGGTGGAGCTGGAGCGGCCAGGTGCGCCCGCGGAACTGCATGTGAAGCTGCGTGTGCCCGGTTCTATGAAGCTCGGCGCGGTCACGGTGAACGGCCACCCGGCCACTCTCGGCGGCGTTCATGGGGACACCGTGATCATTCAGACAGGGAATCGGCGGCAGTTCGAGGTTCTGGCGCAGGTTTGAAAGGGAGAAGGTAT
>Ga0326727_10013833_pt1 | contig 17795 bp, 19 predicted proteins | sample MB2enrmetagenome_FD_207643 | JGI IMG/M metagenome (GOLD analysis project Ga0326727, IMG submission 207643) | Lab enriched peat soil microbial communities from McLean, Ithaca, NY, United States - MB29MY | ecosystem: Environmental > Terrestrial > Soil > Wetlands > Peat | place: USA: New York...
AAACGCTCGTCGATCGATACAATCTTCGTCATGGGTGTAAGGCTCCTTTTCAGATTGGGCTTTAGCTCGTGAGGCCAAAGCCACCTTACACCCTCCTGCCTTTTACACAATCGAATTTACGTCACCAAGCCAGAGCCTCGGGCCGGCGCAGTTGGCGCTGCAAACTCGACACACCCGACAACGGCAGTATTGTAGCGTACAGTATGTACTGTTTGTAGCGTACATTGTGGTACACTCTCGGCATGGAAGTCCCCATCACCCAGTTCCGCCGCGAAATCTTCTCGCTCGTCAACCAGGCTCTTGACGGCAGCGAGGTCTGGATCACGCATAGAGGCCGCCGCCTGAAGATCGTCCCCGAGGGCCTGCCGGCCAGCCGCCTCAGCCGCATCGCGCCCATGGAGATTCTGAATCCCGAAGTTCTGGACATGGCCAGATCAGCCGCCTACGCTGCATTGCAGGCCGAAGAGGAGGCTGAACCGATGGCCGAGATGAAAAAGGCCTGGGAAAGCGACTGGTTCGTCCTATGAGCGCCCCGGCCGAAACCGCCTACCTGGATACAAATGTCGTCGTCTGGCTGGCTCAGGGCAGCCTGGAGAGCTTGAGCGCGAGGGCAACGGCTCTGTTGGAGACAGCCAATTTGCTCGTCTCGCCCATGGTGCTGGTCGAGCTTGAGTACCTTCACGAGGCCGGCAGGATAAGGCTGCCCGCCCGCGACATTCAGCGCAAGGTGGAGCACGAGCTCGGCGTCCGCATCTGCAATCTGCCTTTTGCAACCGTCGTCAGCGCAGCCCTCGACGAAAGCTGGACCCGAGACCCCTTCGACCGTCTCATCGTCGCCCACGCCAAGGCCAACGGCTTCGCTGCTCTCATCTCCGCCGACGAAGAGATTGCCCGGTGCTATCCGCGAACGGTCTGGTAATGTGCGGATGACTCCCACCATCCGGGTACCGGGCGGCTGCTGCCCAATGCCCCCGCGGCACACGGCCTCACTCGCTGCGGATGGCCTCCTGCGCCGCCTTGGCAAGGAATCCGGACCGGCTCAAATGGTGTGACTGCGCGTATTCATCGATCTGTGAGAGCAGAGAGCCGGGCAGTGAGATATTCACGCGCTGCGGAGCGGAGTCGATGCGCCTCACATCAATGTCAACCAGCATCCAAACGCCGCCATCGTAGCGAGGATCGGCGGCCAGCTTTTCCAGGGCGGTAGGAGCGGGGACAGGTAAGCCCTCGCCCGCCATGTGGCATTCCACGGCTTCCTGGGCCATCCGATTGATCTCCTGCCAGTCGTCCGCTGCCGAAAAACAGCCTGGAAAATCCGGAAATTCAATCCCGTGCGCGTGCTTTTCGTCGCCAACCTGAACATAGACCGGGTAAAGCATTTCTCACCTCCATTGCCAGCCCGCTTGCCGATAGATGCTGCGCAGCGTGCCGATGGGAAGATCCTTTTTCGGATGCGGGACTGTGACAGCGCCGGGCCTCTCCGGGTGCTTGAACTTGATGTGGCTGCCGGCTTGGTGCGCCTTGCGCCAGCCCTCCGATTCAAGCCTGCGGACAACCGCCGCGCTGTTCATATGTGTAATCATACACAACTGCCAATAGGAAAGTGGGGGCGCTTGGTTTCGACCCTGAGACCTGGGAGTCCCGATCCCTGTTCCCCGCCCGCGGTCACTTCCCCGTCCCCTCGGTGATGGTCACAATCCGGTCCACTCCGGGCACGGTGAAGTGCTCCACCTTGCCGCTGGGCCAGTGCACCTCGATCGCGTCCACAGTCGTGGCTTGCCCCAGGCCGAAGTGCGGCCGCGGATCGTTGCTCGAGAGATAACTTCCTCCACTGAGCACATCGCCGCGCTGCTTCATCCCGTTGGCGGTCACGTACACCGTCGCCCCCACGGCGTCGCGCGGGCTCTTGGGCCCGCCCACCAACTTCAATTCGAGCCAGTGGTTCTTATCCGGGCTCACATTCCTCAGCAGCACCGGGTGGCCGTCCATCACGTTGATCACCGCGTCCAGCTTGCCGTCGTTAAACAGGTCGCCCACGGCCATGCCGCGCCCGGCAATCACAACCGCGAGGCCCGAACCCTCCACCGCCGGCACGGCCTCGAACTTCTTGCCTTCGATATTGCGAAAGAGCATGGGCCGCTGCGCCCAGCTTGTGCCCCAGTTATACTTATCGGCCTCCGGGTAGACGTGGCCGTCGGACATCAGCAGATCCCGCCAGCCGTCGTTGTCGTAGTCGATGAAAGCGTCGCCCCAGCTGAGAAAGGGAACTGAAATCTCCGCGATGCCGAGCTGGTAACTAATGTCGGTGAAGTTAGCGTCGCCCTCGTTGCGGTAGAAGGGCTTGTAGTCGTCGGAGAAAGTGGTGTCGAAGATAGCTAGCTGGCCGTTGTTCTGGTAGTCGCCCACAGCGATGCCCATGGAAGCGGTCTCGCGGCCGGCCTCGTTGAGCGCGAACCCCGAGGCATAACTCACATCCTCGAAGGTTCCGTCGCCCTTGTTCAGGTACAGATAGTTGGGCGTCGAATCGTTGCCCACCAGCAGATCGATCCTGCCGTCGTTGTTGATGTCCACAAACAGAGCGCCCAGCCCGTAGTAGCCCGGTTTGTCGGCCACGCCGGCCTTCTCGCTCACATCGGTAAAGGTCCCGTCGCCGTTGTTATGGAACAGGTGGTCCGGCTCGCCCTTCAGGCCCCTTGGTCCGCAAGCTACCGGCTCGCCGCGGAAGGTGCAGAAGGCGTTGTTGCTCCCGTCGGCCTTGCCGCTGGGCAGGTTGTTCCAATCCCAGTGAAGATAGCCCGCGACAAACAGGTCCAGCCGCCCGTCGCCGTCGTAGTCGCCCCAGGTGGCGCCGCTCGACCAGTTTCCAAGCGTAACTCCGGCCTTCTCCGCCACATCGGTAAACGTTCCGTCGTGGTTATTGTGGTAGAGGCGATTCTTGCCCACATTGGAGACGAAGATATCCGGCCAGCCGTCGTTATCGTAGTCGGCAATGGCCACGCCCGTGCCCCAGCGATCGTTGGTCACGCCGGCCTGGGCCGCCACGTCGGTAAAGGTTCCGTCGTGGTTGTTACGGAAGAGAGCCGCGTGAGGCGGCGTCTCTTTGCCGGTCAGAGCGTCCACGGTCGAGCCGTTCACCACGTAGATAGACAGCCAGCCGGAGTTGTCGTAATCGATCAGCCCCACCCCCGAGCCCTTGGTCTCGACGATGTAACTCTTCTCCGGTGTGCCCATCTTATGTGTCCAGTGAGTCAGCCCGGCCTTCTCCGAGTCGTCGATGAAGACGATCGGCCCGCTCTTCACAAAGCCGCTCGCCGTGATGGGCCGGTGCTTGGCATCGAGCTGCAACGGGTGGGATGCATCGACTGCGGAACTTCCAATGGGAGCGGGTTGCACGCTCACGTTGGGTTTCTCGATTTGCTGCCCCTGGGGAGGAGCGCCGGGAGCTGTGGCCTGTGCGGAAAGAAGCGCGGGAATTCCCACCGCCAGCAGTCCCGAGATAGTGGTCGCGCGCAGTGCCTCAAACATGGCTGTCAGTATACGGGGCTGAGTGGTGAGAAGTATCGACCGAAAGTTGGAGGGTCTTTCAGGGCGGACTTGCGACCGCCTTGGTTTGAGCATCCTCTGGACTGAGAATGCAGGCATGGAGACAGGAACTCGCGCATCCGGAAGAACGGCTTGATTCAGCGCGACTTATGACCGACGAGCGGCCGCCCGGCTTGACAACCGCCTGCCCCATCGTGTGTAGTAAGAGAGTGGTTACGGTGAAGGAGTTCACCTTTAACCGCTGTCCATCCGATAGACCGGACAGATGATGACTCCTGACAGGGAATCCTGTTGCGGAGTCATGTCCCGGCCAGTTCCCTGAACGAGAATCTAGGAGTTTCGGTTCATGACAAACACTTGGGCTCTGGCTGCTCTGTGGGTGGGCCTGGCGCTGGCGGCAACGCTGCTGGCTATCTGGTTCAAAATCTCGACGGCGCTCTCTGAAATTGTGGTGGGCACGGTGGCCCAACTTATCATCGGCCTCCTCTTCGCGCAGGGCGGGCTGCTCGGCAACACGCAGTGGATCACGTTTCTTGCCGGAACCGGAGCCATCGTGCTCACGTTTCTTGCCGGCGCGGAGCTCGATCCCACTGTCTTCAAAACCAAGTGGCGCGAAACTCTGGTGATCGGGCTGGCGGGATTCTTCGGCCCCTTTCTCGGTTGCGCGGCCGTCGCGCATTACCTCCTCCACTGGTCGGTCGTGTCCAGTTGGCTCTGTGGCGTCGCTCTCTCAACGACCTCGGTGGCCGTGGTCTATGCGGTCATGCTCGAGCTGGGCTTCAACGTAACGGAGTACGGAAAGTCGATCCTGGCCGCGTGCTTCATCAACGACATCGGCACCGTGGTTGCGCTGGGACTGATCTTTTCGCCGTTCACCATCAAGACGCTGATCTTCATCGCGGTTTCAGTCGCGGTCTTCGTGGCGCTGCCTTTTGTTACTCCGTGGTTCTTCCGCAAGTATGGCGGGCGCGTCTCTGAAATCGAGGCCAAGTACCTTCTCTTCGTTCTCTTCGCCCTGGGCGGGCTGGCGCTGTGGGCGGGCAGTGAAGCGGTGCTCCCTGCTTACATGATCGGCATGGTGCTGGCGGGGACGGTAGGCAAGGACCACGCGCTCATCCGCCGCCTGCGCACGCTCACCTTCGGGCTGCTCACGCCCTTCTACTTCATCCGCGCCGGATCGTTTGTCTCCGTGCCGGCGCTGGTCGCTGCTCCCGCCACCATGCTCATCCTGTTCCTGGCAAAGTCGCTCACCAAGGCGGCCGCTGTGTATCCGGCAGTCAGGGCGCATCGATACGATGGCTCTTCGGGAGCCTACTATACGCTGATGATGTCAACCGGCCTCACATTCGGCACCATCTCAGCGCTCTTTGGATACAATCATCACATCATCGACCAGGCGCAGTACTCCTACATCGTGGGCACGGTCATCGCCAGCGCAGTGATTCCAACCATGATTGCAAACTCATTCTTCCTGCCCCGGCATCTTCTTCCTCACGCGCTGGCCGGCAGGAGACCGGAACCGGCAGTCCAGCGGCAGGCCGCCGCGGAAGAGGCATAGGTCAAACTCATGGGAAGCACAGTCTTTGTCGGATTTCAAAGGATACTGGTCGCATTCGATGCGTCTCCACACGCGGAGCACGCGTTGGATGTGGCCCTGTCGATGGCGGCGGATATGAAGGCCAAGCTATTTGTTCTTTCCGTGATCCGTCCTCCGGAGCCCGCCGAGAGCGCGGAGTTTAACGCCGTCCTCGAAGACATGCGCGAGCGCTATCAGCGCAGTTTCGCGCCCATCCGCGAGCGCGCCCGGCAAAAGGAGATCGAACTCGAAACCGAGATTGTCGTCGGCCATCCGGCGGAACAGATCATTCACCGGGCAGACACCATCCAGGCCAGTCTCATTGTGATGGGCAAGCGCAGCCACACCATCCTTCATCGCTGGATGCTGGGCTCCAACTCGGAGCGCGTGCTCAAGTACGCGCATTGTCCGGTGATGATCGTGCATTGATCTGGGTTTCCAGTTACCTGGAGGAGTTATGCCCGAAGCAGGACCGGAAGCGGCAAGGATGCGGCAGCCGGGGGAACTGAACGATGCCCAGCAGCGGCGCCTGCTCATCACCTGCAAATACATCGACAGCCTGCTCTGCGACATCGAACACGCTCTCCATACCGCGGCGTCGGAATCTCCGTTTCCACGCTACGTCGTAGACATCACTCCCGCGCAGACCCAAGTTATAGAAGACCATATTCGCGGAATCCGGGCGCAACTGCTGCAGACTCTGGCTTGGCAGCATATGAAGCCGGAACCGCCGGAGATTCCGGTAACGCGATCGATCGCCACAGACCTTGCTTTTGTCGACATCGCGATCGAGGAACTCAAACCCCGCTATTTGCGCGGCTCCGGGGCCGTCCCCGAGGATGCGGTAGACGAACTCAATGGAGTAATCCGCGAATTGCGCTCGCTGGTCAAGAGCATGGACAGTTATGTGCGCCATGGATTGGGCTCAAATCCTGAATCGAGGGCCAAGCCGCCGACAGCGGATCACACCGCTAGCAGCTCCGTGTAGACCGCCATGCCCACCACCGCGTCGGCGCCCAGAGCATCCAGCGCATCCACCTCCTGCTGGCTGCGAATGCCCCCTGCCACGATGAGCTGTCGCTGAGTGAGCTTGCGCAGGCGCGCGGCCGCATCGATGGGGAAGCCTTGCATCAGTCCCTCGCCGTCCACGTGCGTATACAGGAATGCGGCGCAATGCGCTTCGAGCTGCGGAATCGCTTCGTCGGGAGTCAGCTCGACCTGCGCCTTCCAGCCCTTTACGGCGATGCGTCCGTTCTTGGTGTCGATGCCGGCCACCACGCGCTCCGCGCCTATGCTCGCGGCTAACTCAGCGGCAAACCCGGTGTTCACGGCCCCACCCGCGGAGAAGAGCGCAGAGCCGATAATGACGCGCCTCGCGCCCGCGTCGAGTACCTGACGCGCGCGCTCGATGGAATGAATGCCGCCACCCGCCTGGACCGGCAGCCGCTTCGCAATCTGCGCCACAAGCTCCGAGTTATCCCCCTGGCGCATCGCGGCGTCGAGATCGATCAACTGCACCAAGGGAAAGCGGGAAAACTTTTCGATCCAGTATTCAAAATCGTCGAAGGCCAGGCGCAGCTTTTCGCCCTGCACCAACTGAACGATGCGCCCGCCCAGCAGATCGATGGAAGGAATCAGCATGGAAGCCTCACGGAAACGCCGGCCCTGGCCAGCTCTTCTTTGAGCGAACGCGCGCTCGACACGCCGAAGTGAAAGATGCTCGCGGCGAGCGCCGCATCGGCCTTGCCGCGCCCGAAAACATCGACGAAATGACCCACCGTTCCAGCGCCGCCGGAGGCGATGACGGGGATGGAGACCGCCTCGCTCACCGCTGCGGTCAGCTCGCAATCGAAGCCGGTACGTGTGCCGTCGCAGTCCATCGAGGTGAGCAGAATCTCACCCGCGCCGCGATCTTCGGCCTCGCGCGCCCACTCCACCACCGTTCGACCGACTGGGCGGCGGCCTCCTTGCACGTAGACTTGCGCGTCGCGGACGGGATCGTCGGCTTTCGGGTCGCGCCGCGCGTCAATGGCCACGACGACGGCCTGCGCGCCAAAGCTGCGGCCAATCGCATCGATCAGCGCTGGATGTGCTAGAGCGGCGGAGTTCACGCTCACCTTGTCCGCGCCGGCCTCGAAGACCTGCGCCGCATCCTTGGCCGAGCGGATGCCGCCGCCCACGCAAAAGGGAACGAACAGCTCGCGCGCCGTGCGGCGCACGGTGTCGAGCAGCGTCTGCCGGCCCTCGTGCGTCGCGGTAATGTCGAGCAGCACAATCTCGTCCGCGCCCTCGCGGGCGTGGCGCGCAGCCTGCGTGGCCGGATCGCCCGCGTCGATGAGATCGACAAACTGCACGCCTTTGACGACTCGGCCACCGTGCACGTCTAGACAGGCTATGATGCGCTTGGTGATCATGATTTTCTCCTCACCACGTTGCGCCTGACGGTGGCGCCGAGTTCCAGCCGCTTTTCAGGAGATAACGCACATGTTGGGATAACCAGGCACTTCTTGCCAAATAAATAAAGCAACGTTAGTCTCTCGTTTTCCGCAAAGTCAGTTATGGAATTCCAAAGGTACTTTCCTTCGCAGTACCCGGGGAAGGCAAAGAGGATTCCCTTGTCATCAATCTCCAGAAAGGGAGCTTGACCCTCTAGTAAAGGCAAATAGTATTTTGTAAACCGGTTGAAGTTCTTGCGGATGTTATAAAAACGCTTCACTCCAGAAAAGAGAGCGACTCCCAGGAAAACAGCTTCGCCTGGGGCACAGAGCTTTAGCCAATCTGTCCAGCCAAGGAGAATGAATACAACAATCGGCACGAATCCCAGAGCCGCAACGACGGGCATAACTGCGAAATAGAACGAGTAACTCGTCTTGTTTCTTCGCGTTCTGCTTCCGTAAAGCCGATGATATGCCTTGAAATCTCCAAGAGTGAGAGTGTAATTGAGCCTCACTGCCTCACCTCCAGAAAATTGCGAAGAATCTTCAACCCAGTCGTACCGGATTTCTCCGGGTGAAACTGCACGCCCATCACGTTGTCCCGCTCGACCGCCGACGCGAAAGGCTCGATGTAGTGCGTGATGGCCGCTGTGTCGGCTGTGACCGGAGCCTTGTAGGAATGCGTGAAGTAGACGTATTCGCCCGGCTCGACGCCGGCCAGCAAGCGAGAGCCAACGCGCACTTCGAGCGAGTTCCAGCCCACGTGCGGAACCTTTTCGCTGCCATCGGGAAAGCGCGCGCACGATTCGGCAAAGTGTGCTAACCCCGGCTGCGAGAGCGCTTCGCTCGATCCCGCGTAGAGCCACTGCATACCGACGCAGATGCCGAGGAAGGGCACGCCGCGCGCGATGGCGGCGCGAATCGCGGCTGTGAGACCCGTTGCGTCGAGCCGCTCAGTGGCCGCGAAGTGACCCACGCCGGGTAGCACGAGCCGCTCTGCCTTCTGCACGAGCTCAAGGTCGCCGTCCGTCACCACAGGCTCAGCGCCCAGGTGACGCAGCGCCTTGAGCACAGAGGTCAGGTTGCCCGCCTTGTAGTCGATCACAGTTACGCGCATTCATTCGTCTCCACATTTGTGCATGGCCGATCTCTCATTTCATCAGGGGCTAAAGCCCAAGCACTTCTATGGGCCATCTTGCGGCACGACTGAAGTCGTGCCCTGTTACAAAACTGATGATTGAAGCGTACTCGAATCCGTTTCAGAGCAGTCCTTTTGTAGACGGCAGCATTTCGCCGAGTTGCTTGTCGCGGGAGCAAGCCACGCGCAACGCGCGCGCGAAGGCCTTGAAGATGGCCTCAATCTTGTGATGGCTCGAGCGGCCATACATCGTCTTCACATGGACGCTGGCGCGAGCGCCGCGCGCGAAACCCTCGAAGAAATCTGTGACCAGTTCCGCTTGCAGATCGCCCACCAGCCGTGTGCGCACCTTGGTATCGACGGCAAAGGAAGCTCGCCCGCTTAGATCGACAGCGGCAATGGCGAGGGTCTCGTCCATCGGCATCAAAAAATAACCGGCGCGCAGTATGCCGCGCTTCGAGCCGAGCGCGCGGTCGAAGGCCTCGCCCAGCGCAATGCCGACGTCTTCGACGGTATGATGCTGATCCACATCGAGGTCGCCGTCGCATTTGAGTTCGAGATCGAATGCGCCGTGGCGGGTGAACAGCTCCAGCATGTGATCGAAGAAGCGAATGCCGGTGGAGATTTTGTATTGGCCGCGGCCTTCGATCATAAGTTGAACTGCGATGCGGGTTTCAGCGGTATTGCGCTCGACGATGGAAGAGCGCGGAGTTGAGGTATCCCAGGTTCCAGAGTCGGGACCTGGGGCACCCAGCGGGTTCAATTCGACAGCGGATTCAGCCTTTTTCCCGGTTTTCATTGCGCTTGTCCTTTGATCTGCAGAGCGGCCAGGATTTCGTTTAGAGCCAAGGCAGCCTGCCGCATTTGCTCTCGTGTTCCAATGGTGATGCGCACACGTCCATCGCAGCCGGGATCGCTGGAGCGGTCGCGCACCAGTACGCCGGCCGCGCGCATCAGCCGCACAAACTCCGCGTGCCGCGCGCCGACCTCGACAAGAACGAAGTTAGCCCGGCTCGGCCAGTGGCGAACCCCGGCCGCATCGAGCACGGCCTCGAACTCCGCGCGCGCCGCGAGCACTTCGCCCACATACCAGTCGAGATAGGTTGAGTCTTCGAGCGCGGGCGACAGACAGGCCAGCGCCAGCGAGTTCACGCTGTAGGGCGAAAGCACGCGGCGCACCCAGCGCATCAATTCCACCGGGCCTGCCAGCAAGCCAAGACGCAAGCCGGCAAGGCCGTAAGCCTTCGAGAAGGTGCGAGCCACAACCAGATTGGGCACAACGCCGATCAGGTCCATCACCGTTTCGCCGTGAAAATGAAAGTACGCCTCATCCACCAGGAGAACCGCTTGCGGCGCGCGGCTGGCAATCTCGATGAGTTGCGCGCGCGTGGCCGCAGAGCCTGACGGGCTGTTGGGATTGGCGATGGCGACGATCTTGGTGCGCGGCGTGATAGCGGCGAGAAGGCGCTCGAAGGGAAACTGCAAATCGTCCCCGGCCTGCACGGTAACCACGCGCGCGTCCGTCGCCGATGCGTAGATCTCATACATCGTATAGGTCGGCACGGGCAACAGCAGCTCATCGCCAGCATCGAGGAAGGCCCCGAAGAGCACGTGGATGGCTTCGTCCACACCGTTGGTGAGAGCCACTTGCGCGGCGGCGAGGCCGAGATGCGCGGCGACGATCGCCTCCACGGGCTCGCGCTCGGGATAACGCGTGAGAGAGCCGGCGGAGATGCGCCCGAGCGCTTCGCGCACCTTGGGCGAACAGGCCAGCGTGTTTTCGTTGAAGTCCAGGCGCAGCGCATCGCGGCTGCCGAGCGGAGGGTGATACTCCTTCATCGCCTGCACGCGGGTGCGCGGGGTTGGTTGCGCCGGCGAAAAGCAAGGCTCAGGGGCTAAAGCCCCATCCTCGTCTTGGTGCGTTTGCGGCACGACTGAAGTCGTGCCCTGACACACAGCAACAGACTTGTCAGTCACGCAGCTTCTCCTTTCGCAAGCGAGTGCGAATAGCCTCGGCATGGCCGGTGAGCCCTTCGGCCTCGGCCAGGAGCGCGGCCCGCGGTCCCAGCGCGCGCAGCCCTTGCGCGGTGTACTCCTGCACCGTGATGAGCTTGACGAAGTCGTTCACACTCAAGCCGCCGCGCACGCGCGCTGTGCCGCCCGTTGGCAGCGTGTGATTTGGACCGGAGATATAGTCGCCCATGGGCTGCGCGGACCAGCGGCCCACAAAAACCGAGCCCGCATTCTCGACCCATTCCAGATCGCTTGCCGCGTCCACCGTGAGGTGCTCGGGCGCAAGGCGATTGGTGATTGCGTGAGACTCGTCCACACTGGACGCGACGATTGCGAGGCCGTTGCGATCCAGAGCCTGGCGCGCAACGGCGTTATTGCGACTGCGCAGCTTTGCTTCCGCAATTACTTCTTTGGCCAGATCGGCGCGCATGGTGATGAAGATGGCCAGCGCCTCGGGATCGTGCTCGGCCTGGGCCACAAGGTCGGAAGCAATATCTGCCGCGCTGCCATTCTCGCTCGTCACCACAATCTCCGTCGGCCCGGCGAGCATATCGATGGCGCAATCGAAGGCCACGAGGCGCTTGGCCGCGGTGACGTAGAGATTGCCGGGTCCAACGATCTTGTCCACGCGCTCGATGCTCGCGGTTCCGTAGGCCAGCGCGGCTATAGCGTGCGCGCCGCCCAGGCGATAGAACTCCGCGATGCCGAGCAGATGGGCGGCGGCGAGAGTCTCCGGCGCGGGCTTGGGCGAGACTGCCACGATGCGCGCGACGCCCGCAACCTGTGCTGGAATTGCTGTCATAAGCAGCGTAGAGGGCAACGGATGGCGGCCGCTGGGCACGTAGCAACCCACCGAACCAAGCGGTCGCACAAGCTGGCCGGTGGTGAGCCCGGCAACAGGAGAAGCATTCCACGAGGCAGGCATTTGCCGCTGAGCAAAGACGCGAATCTGCTCAGCCGACGTGGACAGCGCCTCGCGCAACGCGGGATCGATTGCCCGCCACGCCGCGGCCATCTCGTCCTCGGTCACTCGCAAACTGCCAGCGCCTTCAAGGCCGTCGAATTTGGCCGCGTAGCGCAATAGCGCGCGGTCGCCGTGTTTGCGCACATCGGCCACGATGCGCTTGACCGCGGGCAGCACGCTATCGAGCGCCGCGCCGCCGCGCTGTTCCAGCGCGGCAAGAGCTTCTTCTGTTTGCCGAGCGTTGCGCCCTGTTGTCCGAATCAGCTTCATTGATCACGTCTCCAGCGTATCTCCCACCCTTCGCGAAAAGCGCGAAGGATTGGGCACCCACATTTCAGGAACGGTGAGACCTGCTCATAGCACGACCTTGTTCAGCGGATACTCGACAATCCCCGTCGCCCTGGCTGCTTTCAGCCGCGGAATCACATCGCGCGCCACGCGCTCTTCGACAATGGTGTTCACCGCGACCCACTCCGATTCGCTCAACTGCGAGATGGTGGGTGAGTTCAACGCCGGCAGCACACACAGAACAGCTTCGAGGTTCGCGCGCCTGACGTTGAGCATCAAGCCCACCTGCGATTGCGCATCGATGGCGCCGCGCAGCATGAGGGCGATCTGGTCGATCTTCTTGCGCTTCCACTCGTCGGCGAGCGCGGCCTTGCCGGCGATCAGATGGGTCTCGCTCTCCATCACCGTATCGATGATCTTGAGATGGTTGGCCTTGAGCGAGCTTCCTGTCTCCGTGACTTCGACGATGGCGTCGGCCAGCATGGGCGGCTTGACTTCCGTCGCGCCCCAGCTGAACTCGACCTTTACGTTCACGGCTTTGCCGGCAAAGTAACGCTTGGTTACCTCGACCAATTCGGTGGCGATCGTCTTGCCCTCCAGGTCTTCGGCCTTCTCGAATCCGCTCCCCTCGGGCACGGCCAGCACCCAGCGCACCTTGCACCGGCTTTGCTTGGCATAAGTAAGCGTCGTGACACTGGTTACCTCCAGGCCGCTTTCGACCACCCAGTCGATGCCGGTGAGTCCCGCATCGAGCGCGCCGTGATCCACATAGCGCGCCATCTCCTGCGCGCGAATCAACATGCACTCGATCTCGGGGTCGTCGATCGACGGGAAATACGAGCGGCCGTCGGCGTAGATGTTCCAACCGGCCCGCTTGAACAGAGCAATGGTTGCATCCTGCAAACTGCCCTTGGGGATGCCGAGTCTCAGCTTGTTATCCACGGGTTTCCTCTTTCTTCTTGTTAGCTTCCGAGTTGGCTGCGCCGGCGGGCAGCGGTTTGGTGAAACAACTGACCGTGCCTTCGTGGCAGACCAGCCCATCGCCCTCCACCTCGACGCGAAACAGCAGCGTGTCGTTGTCGCAGTCGGTGGATGCGGAGATCACGCGCAGCCGGTTGCCGCTGGTTTCGCCTTTCATCCACAGCTTCTGGCGGGTGCGGCTCCAGAAGGTCACATAGCCGCTCTCCAGCGTTTTGGCATAGCTGGCGGGGTTGAGAAAGCCCAGCATCAGCACCTCGCCCGTGCGCGCATCCTGCACGATGCCGGCTACCAGGCCGTCCATCTTGTCGAAGTCGATCGTTGTTGTCTTATCGCTCATTTTTCCTTTTTCCGGTTCTGGTTTGGATTCGCGCCGGGCGTGAAAAAGCCCGCCAGCGACGGTCGCCGGCGGGCTTCAAATCTCTCGATCTCTCTGGCCGTCTAGTTCAGGCCATGGCAGTCCGCCGGCATGGAGGTTCCATGATGGTGATGATGACCGTGATGGCGGTAGCCCTGCATCTGTATGAAACCCTAAGGGAAAACCCCATGCCGTGTCAAATGTTTTGCTTGCGGCCGGCGCGGGGCGGGGCGGAGAATGGAGCCGTGCGAGCAGGGACGCGAATGACGGCAGCGGCGGTTGCGATTCTGTGCGTGTGCCTGGCCGGGATGGCGCAGAACCAGGACCGGGATTCCCGCGGCCTGCCCAGGACATCCGCAACGGCCCCGGCGCCGGCGGCGCGCGTCGACATCAATCACACCAGCGTGGATGAGTTGCTGAAACTTCCCGGCATGACGCGCAGTTGGGCCGGGCGGATCGTTCGCTTCCGGCCCTACCGCACCAAGCAGGACCTGCTGGAACGCGGCGTGGTGAGCAGCGAGGTCTACGACCGCATCAAGGACTACGTGATCGCGCACCGCGACAGGCAGTGACCGCTCTGAGGCCCAAGCGCAGATCGACGCTGGCAGGAATCCCCGGAACTTCCGATCCCCCCGCCCGCTCCGTTCAGCAAGAGACGGGAGGAGGACCGGCCCTACTCCTCCAGCTTCGTCAGCTGCACGCTTCTGCCGGTGCGCGCCGACTCCCGCGCCGCATCCAGAATCTGCATCACCACAACATTGGTATCCAGCGAACTCAATTCGCCCTTCGACATGCCAAGTCGATGAGAATCGTCGGACTCCAACGCAGGCTCATCTCCGAAAGGTGTGTAGAAACCCGTCACGACTGCATGCAGATAAGTGAGTGAGTCTCGATCGATGCCATCGAGCGGCGCAAACGTCCGCACTTGCTCATCCGCATCGTGCTCATGCCGAACTCGCAGCCGGTCCGAGCCCACCGTAATGGCATAGCCGGTGGCGCCGTAGACCTCCATGTCCTTGCGGCCGAAGGGCCAGTTCCACGAGGCCTGAATCACCGCCTGAGCATGGGGATAGGCCAGCACGATGGTGGCGTCGTCATCCACGTTCGGGTAAAGCTGCGGCTTATCGCGATTGACCACCGCGGTCACGGTGAGCGGGGCCTCGCCGTGCATCAGCCAGGTCACCAGGTCCGCGCCGTAGCAGCCAAAGTCATACAGAGCGCCAGCGCCATTCTGGGCGGGGTCGGTCAGCCAGTTCAGGAACTCCGGCGGAACGCCGATCTCGCTCGGCCCCTGGTGGCCGTCGTGGATCACCACCCGGCGGATCGCGCCCAGCCGGCCGCTCTCCACCTCGTCATAGGCGGCGCGGTTGCTCGCGTACCAGGTGGTCTCGTAGTTCACCAGCACATGGATATGGTGGTCGCGGGCTGCCTTGCGGATGGCCAGCGCGTCTTCGAGGGAGATCGTCAGCGGCTTCTCCACCATCACCGAGACTCCGTACCGGGCCGCGGTCTCGATCACCTTGCGGTGGTCGCCGACCGAGGTATACACCAGCACGGCCTGCGGATGGCGCGCTTCCATCATGGTTTCCATGCGCGTGAAAAACAGGCTCCGCGGCAGCGCGTATTTCTTGGCATACTTGTTGGCCAGCGCGGGGTCCGGGTCGGCGATGCCCACCAGTTCAACGTCCTTGTGCTGCGGCAAGGCGGAAAGGAGGCCCTCCACGTGGCCATGGACGAGGCCCACAATAGCCACCCGCAGCGGCGCCGGCTGGGCCGCCATTGGCCCCGGCATAGCTGCCAGCAATCCCAGCAGCAAGATGCGGCTCCATCGATCAGCGAAACAAGCGCTCAAACGCCGCATATTCTATGTTTGCCTCCTGGCCCGGAATTCTACTCCAGCAGGCCTCCCGGCATTCGCCGCGAGCCCCCAGGGGAACCCCGATCAAGCTCAACGAGGGACGGTTTTGCGCGTGGGCGCATTCTCTCGCAGGCAAAGTCCAGTTGTCATCTTGACCGTCTGTGGCCCGGTTGAAACCGCGCAGTTTCAAAGCGGTGGCGAGTCTAAACTTGTGCAGGGATTCCCTAAGCCGCCTCGGCCGGCTCACTCGCGCTCACGTCCCCGCGCCTGAGCAGCCGGCTCAAAATCACGTAGAGCACGGGAATGAAGAACAGATTCAACACCGTGGAAAGCAGCATGCCGCCCACGATGGTGGTTCCCACGGAGCGGCGTCCCAGCGCGCCCGCGCCGGTGGCGAAGACCAGCGGCAGAATGCCCAGGATGAAGGCAAACGAGGTCATCAGAATGGGCCGCAGCCGCAGCGCCCCGGCCTCGGCGGCCGCGTCGGCAATGGACCGGCCCTTGCGGCGGAGCTGCTCGGCAAACTCGACGATCAGAATCGAGTTCTTGGCCGAGAGTCCGATCAGCATCACCAGGCCGATCTGACAGTAGACGTCGTTCGATAGCCCGCGCGCCGCCACCAGGCCCAGCGCGCCCAGCACCGCCATGGGCACGGCCAGCAGAATGATGAAAGGCAGCGCAAAGCTCTCGTATTGCGCCGAGAGGGTGAGATAAACGACCAGGATTCCCAGCCCGAAGATGATCAGCGCCTTGCCGCTGGACTCGATCTCGTCCAGGGTCAGTCCCGTCCACTGGTAACCCATGCCGGGCATCTTGTTCTGATTGAAGAGGTCTTCCATGGCCGCCAGCCCCTGCCCTGAGCTGTATCCGGGCGCGGGAGAGCCGTCGATTTCCACCGCGCGGAAGAGATTGTAATGGGTAATCACCGGCGGGCCGGCGCTCTCCGCCACGGTGACCAGGTTATCCAGCGGAACCATCTGGCCGGAGTCCGAGCGCACATAGTAGTTGTGCAGATCTCTCGCCGTCATGCGGAAGGGCTGGTCGGCCTGCACAAAGACGCGATAGGTGCGGTTGTTGTAGTCGAAGTCGTTGATGTACTCCGAGCCCATGAAGACGCCGAGTGTGCTGGTGATCTGCGAGAGCGGAATGTTCAGAACCTTGGCCTTCTCGCGGTCGATGGTCACCAGCACCTGCGGGTCGTTGGCGGAGAAGGTTGTGATCAGGCCGGAAAGATCCTTGCGCGCGCGGCTTGCGCCCACCATCTGGTGGGCCACGCGGTCCAGATCGCTGAGGGTGTTGGTTCCCTGGTCCTGGAGCATGAACTGGAAGCCGCCATAAGCGCCGACGCCGTTCACGGCGGGCGGCTCGAAGATGGCCACCAGGCCGCCGTTGGGGGCGAACATCAGGCTACCCAGCTTGGGCGTGAGGTCGGCCACAATATCCGCGGTGGAGTGGCCCTTGCCGCGCCGCTGATCGGAGGGCGTTGTCGAAACAAACATCATGCCCGCATTGGAGGCTGGTCCGGAAAAGCTGAAGCCCATTACGGAGAAGGCTCCGGCGATGTCGGGATTCGATCTGAGGATTGCGCCCGCTTGATCCGCCAACGCGGTGGTATAGGCCAGCGAGGAACCCGGCGGCGCCTGCACCACCACCATCAGGAAGCTCTGATCCTCCTGGGGAATGAAGCCGGTGGGAACGTGCAGGTAGGTCCAAACGGTGGCGCCCAGCCCGGCAAAGAAAAGCACCAGCAACACATAGCGCAGCTTCAGCGCCAGATGAATCGACTTCGCGTAGGTGGCGCCCAGCCAGACGATCTGGCGGTCGGTGGAGTGAATGAAGGCGGCGAAGGCGCGCGATATGGGGCCAATGCGCAGAAAGTCCAACTGGCGGGGGCGAGCCTCTTCGCCGCGCAGGAAGATGGCCGAGAGCGCCGGCGAGAGCGTGAGCGCGTTGAAGGCCGAGATGGCGATGGCAAAGGCGATGGTGAGCGAGAATTGCCGGTAAAGAATGCCGGTGGTTCCGGGAAAGAACGAGACCGGCACAAAGACCGCAATCAGCACCAGCGAAGTGGCGATGACCGCGCTGGTCACCTCGCCCATGGCCCGCGAGGTGGCTTCGCGTGCCTTGGAGTGCTCCATGGCGATGTGGCGCTGCACGTTCTCGATGACCACAATGGCGTCGTCCACCACCAGTCCCGTGGCCAGGGTGATGCCGAAGAGCGTAAGCGAGTTGATGGAGAAGCCGAAGAGCTTGATGAAGGCGAAGGTCCCGATCAGCGAAACCGGGATGGTGACGGCGGGAATGATGGTGGCGCGCCAGTCGAGCAGGAAGAGGAAGATGACCGTGATGACGATGAAGATGGCTTCAGCGAGGGTGACCAGCACCTCGCGGATCGAGTCGCCTACCACCGTGGTGGCGTCGAAGGCGATGGCGTACTTGAGCCCCGGCGGAAAGCTCTTCGAAAGCTCCGCGAGCGCCGCTGTGGCCTTGCGGTCCACGTCCAGGGCGTTGGCGTTCGAGAGCTGCTCCACGCCGATGCCATCCGCATCCCGCCCCGCGAATTTGAGCGACGAGCTGTAATCCTCGGCGCCCACCACCGAGTGGCCAACGTCCTTCAGCAGCACCACGCCGTTGGCGCTGTTCT
>Ga0326727_10013836_pt1 | contig 17792 bp, 9 predicted proteins | sample MB2enrmetagenome_FD_207643 | JGI IMG/M metagenome (GOLD analysis project Ga0326727, IMG submission 207643) | Lab enriched peat soil microbial communities from McLean, Ithaca, NY, United States - MB29MY | ecosystem: Environmental > Terrestrial > Soil > Wetlands > Peat | place: USA: New York...
CGATCATGGCTTTCGCGGCGCTCCGTGGTGCGCGCGCTCGACTGCGGCACGGGAACCGTCCTCATCGGCTGCGGCGTCGCGCTAGCGCTCGAACGCCGGAGTCTGTAGGACATGCTTTAGCTTGTCCCAGGCCAGCGCAGCTCGTCCCGCTGTTCAGTGCGCCGCCTCAGCCAGCGATCCGGGCGGCGTGAGCTTCGCTCTGGGGCGCCCGCAGGAGCATGTGATCTCCTCGCCGCCTTGCGCCAAGTGCAGCCCGCTTTGCGCTTCGCATTCCCATCCCTCCACGCGCCCGCGACGCTCCAGCAGAGCGTAAACCGGCGCCTGGAACAGCCGCCACAGCTCGTCTCGCTGGCCATCGCTTAACGGCTCGCGCTCACTTGTCAACACGAATACCGCGTACTGCGCTGCGACGCCCCGCGCCGCCGCGCCCGCCAATTCGGCGAATGTGCCGGCCAGCGCCTTCGATCGTCCCCTCGCGTTCGCCGCCGGATCGGCCGCCAGGCCGGGAAAGAATGGATGGCGTATTCTTCGCCGAAACGAAAAGTAGCTCATGTTGGATCTACCGGAAATCCGGTAGTACGGCCGCTGCCCGCGGATTCTCAAAATTCGAGCGCTAGAGCCCGCTGGTAACCTTTTCCAGAAATCTGGCCCCCAGCCTGTTGGCGACCTCGAACACGGCGCCCAGCACCTCCTCGCTCAAAGACTCCAGTTGTGTGTTATCGGTGTGTATCGGCGTCCATCGGCGGCCTACAGAATTGATCGGCAGAGATCACCAAAGAACTAGATGGCCGCAGATGAACGCCGATAAACGCCGATGTTATTGGCGCACGAGGGTGTCGATCTCTACAGCCATTTCTTGGACACTACACTGGGGTTTCACCTTTCACACACGGGCTCCGCGTCCTCTCTGAACTCTCCCAGTTTCGCGTACACTCCACGGTATTCGGGTGGCAACAATGCAGCCAGCCGCGCCATGATGCGATCCGTGTAGAGGCGCATGGTTTCGGCCGACGGGACGCCTTGGGGAAAGCGCAGGGGAGTTCCGGCGCGCACGTGAATCGGGATGCGTCCTAAGCGCTTGCCGCGTTCCCGCCATTTTTCCTGGCCCCAGGCGGCCAGCGGCACCACCGGCACATCGATTTGCGTGGCCAGCCACGCTACGCCCGGCTTTCCGCGGAGCAAGCCCCCGGTCTTACTGCGCGTCCCTTCCGGCGCCACCGCCAACATACCGCCGGCACGTAACACCAGGAGCGCGCGTTGCAAGGACTCTTCGTTCATCTGGTCGCGCGTCACGTAGATGGCTTGACCCATGCCGGAAATGAACCAATGAACAATCGGATTCTGTTTCAACCGGCCGTTCGCGATGGCGATCGTGCGGCGTTTCAACACGGTCAGAAGCAACGGACCCTCGGCCATGCTGAGGTGATTCACTGCCAGCAGGCACGGACCATCGCTCGGAATGTTTTCCAGACCTTCCGTTTCGATTCGGCCGAGTAACCGGAGGCCCGTGGCGGCCGCCATCCGGACTGCCTTTTGAGCGGGAGTCCAGGTCCGGTAATCGAGGGTGCCGTAGTCCAGGTTCTCCACCGTTGGCGGTTCCGCCACCGGCGCCGGCCGCATGGCCGCGGGCGCAGGCGTGGGGCTGGATAACCGTGCCGGCGCCGGTTCGCGCTTTTCGGGTGCTTCCGGCCGAGGCTTTTCGATTGCCGGTTTTCCCTCGGCGGCAGCTTCCGCATCGAAGCCGAGCAAGCCGCGAATTTCCTGGGCCAATGCGCGGGTGCTGATGCCGCTCAATAGCTTCGTCCCGGCGATCTGGACATCCAGATCGCGCTCGAGCACCGCCGTCAATTCGGCGGCGATCAGCGAGTCGAGACCGAATTCGGTGATGGGCCGCTCCGGCTCGATGGCGGAAGGCAGCGCGCCCAGAAGCGCCGCCACCTGTTCCCGCAGATACTGCTCGAGACGCGCCGCGCGGGCGGAGGGATCGTCGGCGTCGAGCAACGCTCGCAACGAGTCTTTCCCGGCTTCGGCCGTCCTTCCCTCCGCCGTCGGGATCAAATGCCGGATGCGGGGAGATGCGGCGGCGCGCGGGCTGAACTCAGCGGCCTGTTTCCAATCGACTCGCGCAACCATTAGCTGGACGGCGTCGTGCCGCAGCATCTCCGAAATCACTTCCAGCGTCTGTTCCTCGGAGAAGCTCGGGTAGCCCTGCCGGTTCAAGAGCTCCATCAACTCCGCGGACTGGCGGACAACCCATCCCGTGCCTCCCAGCACTCCGAAGTTGATGGTGGTGGCCGGCAAACCCCGAGCGCGGCGATACACCGCCAGGGCATCGAGAAATGCGTTCGCCGCCGCATAGTTGGCCTGCAATGGATTCCCCAGGAGCGAGACAATGGACGAAAACGAGAGAAAGAAATCGAGGCTCTCGCCCATGGTCTGCCGGTGCAGGTTCCACGCGCCCAGCGCTTTCGGCGCCATCGCACGATTCAATCCGCTTTCATCGAGATCCGCCAGCGGGGTGTCCGACAACACCATGGCCGCATGCAGAACTCCACGTAACGGCGGAAGGTTCGCGCGGATGAAGCCCAGAACGCGCTCGACGTCCGCGGGTATCGATACGTCCGCCGCCAGCGCTTCCACGCGCGCGCCGGAGCAGCGCAACTCCGCAAGCTGGCCCTCCGCCTCAAGCGACGGAGAGTGTCGTCCCATCAGCACCAGGCTGCGCGCGCCACGCTCCACTAGCCATCTGGCGGTAAGCAAACCGACGCCGCCCAGACCGCCAGTGATGAGGTAGGTTGCGTCCGCGCGCACCGGCGGCCGATCCGGTAGCGCCATACGCACCTTCACGGGAGCTTTATTGGTTACCACCACCTTGCCGATATGCTTCGCCTGGGCCACGAGACGCATGGCTTTGGCGACATCCTGCATGGCAAACTCCGTGTACGGAATCGGCTCTAATGCGCCGGTGGCCAGCTCGTTCGCCAGCTCGTTCAATAGCTGGCCAGTAAACTCGGGACGTCCCGCGATAATGGGAGCGAAATCCAGGGCAAAGAAAGACAGATTTCTCTTGAACGGGAGGAGTTGTAAGCGGCTATTCCGATGGATATCGGATTTTCCCACCTCCACGAACCTGCCATACGGCGCCAGGGCGGCGATACCTTGCTCCAACGCTTCGCCGGGAAGGGAATTGAGGATCACGTCGACTCCCCGGCCGCCGGTCCGGTCGAGGATTTCGGCGGCGAAGGTGAGGGCTCGGGAGTCCATCACATCGGCGATTCCGAGCGATTCCAGGTAGCTTCGCTTGGCCGGGCTGCCGGCGGTGGCGAATATGCGTGCGCCGCAGGCCCGGGCGATCTGAATCGCCGCATGGCCGACGCCCCCAGACGCCGCGTGAATGAGCACGCTTTCTCCCTTCGAAAGCCGAGCCAGATGGCGGAGCCCGTAGTACGGCGTAAGGAACGCGATCGGAATGGTGGACGCTTGTTCGGCGGTGATGCGCGCCGGTCTGGGAACCGCGAGCGCCGAATGCATCACGGCGTAAGACGCGAAGGCTCCTTGCGTGATACCGAACACTTCGTCGCCCGGGCGCAAGTGCCCGACGGCGTCGCCGCAACGCGTGACCGTGCCGGCGAAGTCGCTGCCCAGCAGGGAATTGTCGATGCCGTCTTCAGCCACGGCGCCCATCCCAAGGACGATGTCGCGGAAATTCACGCTCGCGGCACGGACTGCGACCTCAACTTGCTGCGGCCCGAGTTCCCTCGATTGGTTGCGTTTGAGGACGATGCTGTCCAACGAGCCGGTGACCATCTCGGCATGCCATTTCTCGTCGGGACCGGCCTCCACCGCCGGCGCCGCCTCCGCGACTTGTGCCAGCGTCATGCGGCGCAGGCGGCGAACGAAACGTTCGCCGTTGCGGAGAGCCACTTCTTCCTCGAAAATGTCCTCCCCGCCGCCGCTCAGAATCTCCTGTCCGAGGGCGGCGATTTCTTCGTCCGGACATGCCGCGCTCAGGTCGACCATCCGGCAGCGAAGGTGGGGCCATTCCTTTCGGATCACCCTTCCGAGCCCCCATACGGGAGTCTGCAGCATGGCGGGCTCCGCCAGCCCGGCCGGCGATTGCGCTCCCGCCGTCACGAGGATCAGGCCGCGTTCGGCCAGCAGCGAATCTTTGACGAGGATTTGCAGGACGGAGAGCACGCTCCGGCTGCCCAGCCGTTGGGCCGTTGCGAATTCCTTCGCGTCACCGGCAAGCGAATCGTCGAGACGTGGCGCGTCGAGAGACCAAAGATGAACGATGCCCTCGAAAGCGCCGGTCCGCGCGTCTTCGGAGAAGGCAGAGAGATCCGCGCCTTCGGCATAAACCAGCGTGGATTCGATGGCGTGCCCGGCAAGCGCCGAGGCCAGCCGCTTCCCTGCGCCGCTGGCATCGGCGAAAATCAGCCAGCGCTTGGCCGCGCGTGTGGTTGGTTCCGCTCCACGTCGGCCGAAGATCACCGAATACGCCGGTTCGCCCGGCGCGCTGTCGGCGACCACCGTCGGGGTTTCGAAAGCGCACTCCGCCAGGAGATCCTGCCATTGGCGGCCGGTCATCAACGCGTGGTGCGGGCGGCGGTCACGGTCCGCGTACTTCCACCAACCTTCCATCAGGCCGAAAATGATCCCGAGCCAGAGAGCGGCTGCGTGGTTGGTTACCTCCGCCAAAACCAGCGCGCCACCGGGCGCCAGCAGTTCGCGCACACGCTCCACGCACGGCTTCAGCTCCGGGGTGGCGTGCAGAACGTTGACCGCGAGTATCAGATCGAACGATCCGACCTCCAGACCTTGCGCCGAAGCGCTCTTGGTTAAGTCGAACAGGCGGGTGGAAAGAAATGGATACTCCGGGGAAAACTTGGCGCGCGCGCGGTCCAGAAACAGAGGCGAGACATCGGTGAAAACGTAGCTGGTATTGCGCGGGTTCAGCCGGGGCAGAACGTGCACGGTGGTGCCGCCGGTTCCGGCGCCCACTTCCAGCACCCGCATGGGCCGCGCACCCTCGAAAGCGGAAGCGAATTCCGCCACGAGGTTCGCCGTCAGGGCATTGTAATAGGCGTTTCCCGGTCCATCCTTGTAAAACTGTTCGAGGAGGGCATAACCTTCGCCGCTGAACAGAACCTCGACGCCATCCGCGCGCCCCGCTACCACGTCCGCCAGACGGGGACCGCAACGGCGCATTAGATCGAGATTGATGCGGTGCGCCGGGAAATCGCGCGCCAGCTCAGCGCTCAGCTTCGCCGAATTGGCGCTTGGCGTTCCCACCCGGTCGAGGATTTCGAGCAACTGCTGCACCAGGAGGCGCCGCCAGCCGACAGCTGCGTTGGCGTCCCGGGAAAGGCAAGCTTCCGCGATATAGGCAGCGGCCAGCTCGTTCATCCGGTCTTGAATTTTTCCATAGTAGAGATTCCATCCGGTCTCCATGGATAAAGCGTCCGCCCGGGCGCGGAATCGAGCGTGATCCGCCCCCAGGGGCAGGTGCCCCGATACGTTGACGTTAGATGACACGGCCGCGGGATCGAGCGGCCGCGGCTCCCAGCGATAGTCGTAGATCCATTGATTGATTGAATCCTTCGAAGCGCGTTCCGATTGCTCCACCGACCGCGCCTTCAGATCGCGGATTTCCATGCACAGATCCCCGTCTTCACTGACGATGCGGATATCTCCGCACACGCTGGACGCGTGAAGGCCGGTAATTTTGCAGATGACCCAGAAGCGTTCGCCGGGCGGCGCGAAGAAACGAAGTTCGCCGAGATTGGTGGGAAGCAGCATACGCCGCGACTTGGCCACCGCGGAATCGGAATCGACCACCGCGATTAACGCCTGAAACGCGGCATCGAGCAGCGCCGGATGCATCGCGTAGCCCGCACAGTTTAGGCCCTCCGCGGCGATCAGGGCGTAACCTTCACCGTTGGCCGTCCAAAGATTCCGTATTCCGCGGAACACGGGGCCATAGATGAAACTGCGCTCCTCCATCCATGTGTAGAAATCCGCGGGAGCCACCGAGTTGGGGATTCGGTCACGCACCGGATTGAGGTCGACTCGCGTCCGCTGCACTCCCTTGAGCGGCGTCACAAAGCCGCGCGCGTGGCAGATCCAGCTTGCCGAATCGGCGGCGGAAGAAAACGCTTCGAAGCGGCCTTCCTCCGGGTCCAGCGTGAACTGGATGGGCGTGGCGCCATCGCGATGAAGGAGCAACGGCTTCAGAAACTCGACGTCGCGGACCAATATCCCCGATCCTTCGCCCATCGGCAGGCGCGAAGCCAGGGCCATCTCGACATACGCCGCTCCAGGGTACACTGGCGACCCCTGCACCAGGTGTTCCTGCAAATACTGCGAATCTCCCTCGCCAACGATGCCTTCCCACAAGGGGCGCGCGGACCGCAAACGCGCGCCGAGGAGCGGGTGGTCGCCCGCCTGGCGCTCGACCGCGCCGCTCCATGCGGAGGCCTTGGTAGTTGGCTCGAACCAGTGCCTCTCGCGCTGCCACGGATAATGCGGCAAAGCGGCGACCCTCGCCCCTGGCTCCCGCAAGGCGGGCCAGTTCACTTTGCAGCCGGCGGTATATAGCGCGCCCAGGGACCGCCGCATCACGGCGCGTTCGTCTTCGGCGCGCCGGATCGTGGGCAATACCAATCCCTTCACGCCGCGAGCATTCATGCAGTCGAGAATTGAGGTTTTGAGCACGGGATGCGGGCCGACCTCGACGAAGGTTGCGATATCGGCCGCCAGCAACTCCTCCATCCCGTCCCGGAAGAGCACCGGTTCGCGAATCGCGCGCCACCAGTACTGCGCATCGCACTCTTCGCCGCTGGCCCATTTTCCGGTGAGATCCGAAGCAAATGGAATGCGGGCGCGCCGCCCGCGAAGCCCGGCGACCGAGGCCAGAAACTCATCCTTGATCTTGTCCATCGCGGCGCTGTGATAGGCGATGGTGACGGAGAGCATCCGGGCGAAGACCTGTCTCTTCTCCAGCTCGGCGCGGATTTGTTCGAGAGCGCCGCCATCGCCCGTCAGGGTAATGGACGCCGGCCCGTTCACCGCCGACAGAGCCACCAGGCCACCGGTTCCCGCCAGCAGAGGTTCGATATCGCAATAGGGCGCGCCCACGGAGAGCATGTGCCCAGCGTTCGAAGGACGCCCCGTCACGCGGCTGCGGTGATAGGCCAGCCGGATGGCATCCTCAAGGCTGTATATTCCGGCGGCGTAAGCGGCCGACATGGCGCCTCCGCTGTGGCCGATCACCGCGTCCGGTTGGATTCCCCATGAGGCCCATAAATCCACCAGCGCAACCTGGATAGCGAAGTTGGTAAGGTGTGCCAGTTCCGGTGAGGCCACGCGCGATGTGGCTTCCTCCGCCGCGAATTCGTCCAGCAACGACCAGCCGGACTGCGGCCGAAGCGCGGCATCGCACTGCTCCAGACTGCGCCGGAACACTGGTTCGGTGGCGCGGAGCTGTTTTCCCATGCCCCACCACTGCGGCCCCATCCCGGTGAAAACGAACCCGAGTTTGGGCGGGCCGGACATGGCGACGCGGCCCGACGACACACTGGCGTTGGCGACGCCGGCGATGAATTCCGAAAGATAGGCCGCAAAGTCTTCTCGACTGGAGGCGACTACCGCGAGACGGCAATCGTGGTGAGCGCGCCGCTCGGCGGCGGTGTAACAAATGTCGCGAAGCTGGGCGCCTTGGAGGCGGTTGGCGTAGGCGGAGGCCAGCGCTTTGAGAGCTTCCGGAGTCTTGGCGGAGATGGCCAGCAGTCGCGGGATTGCGCTTTCGGCGGGCCTGGTATCGGCCTGCTCCGGCGCAGCCTGCAGAACCACGTGAGCGTTGGCGCCGCCGAAGCCAAAGGAATTGATTCCGGCAATCAGCGGCCGGTTGGCCGACGGCCAAGGCTCGAGCGCCGTTACCACGCGCAAGCGGTAGGCGTCCAGGTCGATGGCGGGATTCGCCTTTTGGAAATGCAGGGATGCCGGAATTCGCCGGTGGCGCAGTGCTAGAGCCGTCTTGATCAGGCCCGCCACTCCGGACGCGGCCTCGAGATGGCCGATATTGGTCTTGACGGATCCGATGGCGCACCGTTCGTTCTCGCCCCGGTCACGGCTCATGACCGAGCCGAGGGCTCGTGCTTCGAGGGGATCGCCAATCGGCGTCCCGGTGCCATGCGCTTCCACGTATTGCACGTCGCGGGCTTCGATCCCGGCCTTCGAAAGCGCTTCCTGGATCATGGCTTGCTGCGCCGCCGCGCTCGGCACGCTCATGCCCACGGTGTGCCCATCCTGATTGATCGCGGTTGCCCGGATGATGGCATAGATCGGATCGCCGTCGTCGAGCGCCGCGCGCAGCGGTTTGAGCACCACCACTCCCGCGCCTTCGCCGCGCACGTATCCGTTGGCCGCGGCGTCGAACGCGTGGCACCGGCCGTCCGGCGATAGCATGGATGCTTTACTGAACCCGATGGTCATCTCGGGCGTCAGAAGAATCTGCACACCTCCCGCCAGGGCGGTAGTACATTCGCCCGCGTGAAGGCTTTGGCAGGCAAAGTGAACCGCGGTGAGCGCGGACGAGCAGGCGGTATCGACGGTCACGCTGGGGCCGCGAAGGTCGTAGAGATAGGAAATGCGGTTGGCGGCGATGGCGCAGGCTACACCGGCGCTGGTGTGCATGCCAATCGCCGCCCGATTCTGCGGGTACAACTGAATATCGCCATAATCGCGGGCAGAGAGCCCGATGAAGACGCCCGTGCGCGATCCCGCCAGCGCCGACGGCGGGATGCCGGCGTCCTCGCAGGCCTCCCAAACCAATTCGAGAAGCAGGCGATGCTGGGGGTCGATATGCACGGCCTCGCGCGGGGAGACGCCGAAAAAGTGCGCGTCGAACATATCGACCTGGTCGAGAAATCCGCCCCAGCGCGAGTAAGTCCGGCCGGGCTTTTTCGGGTCCGGATCGAACAGGTCCCGGAATCCCGGACGGCTTGCCGGCGCTTCCGTGATGGCGTTGAAGCCCTTTTCCAGCTGGCCCCAGAATGCCTGCGGACAGTTGGCGCCTCCCGGGAACCGACATCCCATCCCCACAATGGCGACATCCCGATTGAAGTCCCCCGCGCTCTCTCCTGCGTGCGATTGCATGTTCCCCTCCGGCACAAGTTTCGATGTTTAACGCTGACTGCTGCCAACGAATTGCGAATTTGCATCGCGGCGTAGCTTCATCGCGAAAGCTCCAGCTTGAGACGCATCTTGACGTCGTTATCGGAATAAAGTAAACCGTGATGCTGCCGGACAGGATGAATCTCGGACCCCTCCAGGATCGCGTCGGATACCGGCACCGCGTCATCGCCCGTCGGTTCGACTGTGCTGACAACTTTTCGAAAAAAACCCTGGGGATCGCGATCCACGCTAAATTTGGTGATTGTCTTTAAACCGTATCCAAAGACGCAAACCGTGGGCACGCTGGCGGTGGTTTTCAGCTCACGCCGGAACTTGCGGCCATTGTAGAGTAGACGGCGCCGCTCGGGCGGAACCCAGGAATCGTCTTCCAGCAGATTGACGGGCCTGCCCGCCTGATCGGTGACGCAGGAATAACTCGGTAGAGTCTGGTAAGCCGATGGAAAAGTCGCCATTGCCTCCCGCAGTTTCTGATCCAGCATTCCGAATGGAAGGAGACCTGGTCCGAGCATCATGGCCGTAACGGTTTTAGGAGAGCCAACGTTGGGGGCCCCCAGCAGAAGAAGCCTTCCGACGTTCTTATCGCCTCCCAGGCGCTCGATGTAATAGCGTCCCACCAGAGAGCCCATGCTGTGGCAGATGAGGGTCACTGGCGGCTTCACCTTCCAGGCGTCGATGGCGGCGGCGAGCAGCCGCGCCGATGAAGTCAGGTCCCGGCGGAAGTCGTAGGCGAATTCCAGCAGGTCCTTGCCGCGCTCGTACCCGAGGCTCTCCGACAAGTAGTTCGTCAGGCGCCCATAATGCTCCATCTCGATCAGGTTGGGAACCACTACGACCTGGTCCAGCAGGCCGCGCGCCTCCACCCGCGTGGAGCCGTCCTCTGCCATCCGCAGCACGTCCATGTTGCCCGACAATTTCAGAATGTTGGGCCAAACCTGCTGGCTTCCCAGCCAGAGATTGCTGCCTCCAAACCCGGGGACGATTACCACAGGCCGGTGCTGGGAGAAACTGCCGCCGTTGGTGAGCTCATCCGGCTGGAATCCGCCCTTGAAAGTCAGCAGCGCCGGACCTACCCGAAATGTAGCTCCGGGTTGCAGTGTATGCTCGTTGATCTTGCGCCCATCGAGCAAGGTGACGCCGTTTCCTCCCGGATCGCGAACAACAAAAGCGTTGCCTTTTCTCTCCACGCGAGCGTGGTGCCGCGAGACGTATTCCGACTCGATGACAACTTCGTTTTCCGGGCGGCGGCCGATGGCGATTGCGTCTCCCGTGAGAGGCACTACCCAAGTTCTGCCCGAAAAATGGACCGTCAGGCTGGGCGTGCTAGTTTCCTCGAGTTGAACTTCCAAGGGGACCTGCTGCTGTTCGTTCCGCAGCTCCTCAAAGGTGTATTTGCGAGTGGAGTCGTCCGCGCCATCCGGCGCATCCAGTTCGAAGCGCAGGCTATGGGTGCCGACGGTGATGATGTCGCCCGGTTTGAGGCCGGCGCGTTCCACCCGTACACCGTTGAGCTGCGTGCCGTTGGTGGAGGCCAGGTCCACCAGCACGCATCCGGCTTCGTCGCATCTCAACATCGTATGGTTACGGGATACCCGATAGTCCTCCAAGGCCACGTCGCAGTTGGTGGCACGGCCGATCGTCACCGTGCCCTTGGCCAAAGAGAATTCCTGTCTGGGACCCGCAGGGGGCGTGAGGATCAGCTTGCCAAAGCTCATGGTCGCCGCATTTCCCGGCCGGAAGCGGCCGCAGCCAGGAATTGCGCGTCAGAAAGAGCGATGTGTTTGAGAAATCCGCCCCAGCGCGAATTGGTTTGCCCCGGCTTTTCGGATCCGGATCGAAGGGATACCGGAATCGCGGACGGCTCGCAGGCGCTTCCATAATGGCGTTGAACCCCTTGTCCAGCAAGCCCCGGAGTGTCTGCGGATCCTTTGCGCCTACCGGGAACCGGCATCCGATCCCGGCAATGGCAAGATCCCGACCCGAAATCCTGCCCTGCGCTATTTCCTGTATATGATTGCATGGTCCAGCCTTCGGTGTAGCGTTCGATATCCATCGCTGACAGTTGCCGACGAAGTAAAGCGCAGCACCCCCAAAATCGTCACGTCTGCTCCAACAGGAGAAGGCGCACATGCTCTTCCTTCAACTGAACCTGCCCATAGTGTCGTCCGTGGAAAACTAGCCAACAACTCTATATAGCGTGAAACATTCACAAAACAGCTCACACGAACGTGGGCGTTCGGCCGCCAATCGGGACGATTTCCATGGGGGAGATCGAGTTTAAGTCCACTGAACATCGCGCAAAACGTGCGAAAACTCCCTCATATGGCTCTTGTTATACCCCGCGCCCGAGTCCTGGCGTAGGCTAGCGGTAGTGCCAAACGCAATAGAACCACCCGATGAGGCCGGAGCTTGGCCTTTTTCGTGGGACATGCTTCAGCTTGTCCAGGCGAGCGGAGTTCGCCCCTCGACCTTGGCCGTTCATCGCACGCGGCTGGCCGACTCGCCGGCGCCGGAGCGTGCGGGAGCTAACCGGCCTCAGGATTCCGGGTCTACAGCCTTGTCACGATCTGTGGCTTGCGTTTCCACAGCGCTCTCAGCGCGTCGAGACCCGACGCCGCACGATTTCGACATTCAAGTTTCGACTCCGAATCGCGGCAGTATCCAGCGCTGTAAAATGACGTACGCGGCCAGCAGTATGAGAACCCAATAATTGGACATGTCCGACTCTCAGAATTCCGTCAGAATCCGCCGCAGATTGCCGCCTAGAATCTGCCGCGCGTCCGCTCCGCCAATGCCGAGTGCGCGCAAAGCGCGAGTCTGCGATTCGAATACCTCGTGATTCCATCCGCGCGGGAAAAACGACGAATCTGTCCCGAACAGCAGCCGATTCGGCCCCACCACGCCGAGCGCCCGCTGGAACACCGTGGCCAGGTCCAACCCTTCGTATCGCGTCCAGGAGTTGCTGCTCGATGTGTCCAGATACACGTTCGGGCACAGGTCCGCCAGCATCAGCGCCTCGCGAAAATATCCCGCGCCGAAGTGCGGCACGATAAAGCGCACGTCCGGATGCCGCAGCGCTACCGAGTGGAGATCGATCGGGTTGGAATACCGCATGTCGTAAGGGGAGGGAAGTCCCAGCTTCTTGCGGACCCCCACCGAAAGCACCCCGCAATGCACGAACACCGCGCACCGGTGCGCCGCCGCCTGCTCCAGGAGTACTTCTACGCGCTTGTCCTGGATGGAGTACAGATGCATGGCCGGGAACAGGCAAATGGCGTGCAGTCCCCTGACTACTTCGGCGTGCTCCACCCACGGATTGACCATGGCGAAAGCGAAAAAGCGGTCCGGATAGGCGGCCGCCGCGGCCAGGGTGGACGATTCGTCTTCGGGGATACTGGCGATCAAGGCCGCGCGCGCCACGCCGTGGCTGTCCAGTTCGCCCTGCCAGATGCGCGCCAGCTCCGCGGGATCGTCGGGCGGCGCCTCCCAATTGAGCTGGACGGCCACCTCCTCCGCCGGTATACCGCAGTGTCCTCCCAGCGCCGAGAAGAATCGCCAGGAAAAGAAGTGGACATGCGCGTCGGCGACTTCGCACTCACCCCATGGTGTCTGCATCGGGCTTATTCCAGTGAGTGATGCCGGCCGCCAGGGCGAGCTGCGTCAGGCCGGCCACGTTGTTCACTCCCAGTTTTTTCATCATGGTTTTGCGGTAACTGCGGATGGTCTGCAGTCCCAGGTCCAGCAGCACCGCGATATCTTTACTGGTTTTTCCTTCCGCTACCAGGCGCAGCACCTGCAATTCGCGCGGCGAAAGCGATTCCAGCGGACTGCGGTCGTGGGTATCCAGGTCTCCGCGCTGGATCCGCTGCAGCAGCCGGTCCGACACCTGCGAACTGAGGTACGACCCGCCCCGCGCCACCGTGCGCAGCGCGTCCAACAGCTCGTTCGACGACGCCTTCTTCAGAACGAATGCCCGCGCGCCGGAACGGATGGCGGTCACCACCGAGTTTTCGTCGTCATACATCGAAAGGATCACGACCTTCACTCCGGGGCAGTGCCGCAGTAACTCGGTGGTGGCTTCGATGCCGTTCATTCCGGGCAGCCCGATATCCATCAGCACCAGGTCCGGTTCCGATTTCTTGCACAGTTGTACCGCGTCGGCGCCGTTTTCGGCTTCGCCCACGACGCGGAACTCCGCGCCCCTTTCCAGAATCGTCTTTACTCCATCGCGAACCAGCTTGTGGTCATCGACAAGAACAATGTCGAACGGCATTGTGATTCCTCATGCGGCCTCCGGTACCACGGCCCGAACGGTTGTGCCCGTTTTCTTATCGCTTGTAATCGAAAGGTCCAGACCCGCCTGCGCGGCGTAGTGCTCCATGCTCAATAGTCCCAACCCTCTGGTGCCCCCCGGGATGTCCGCCGGGTCGAATCCCCTGCCATTATCGCGAACCTCCATCGAAACCCCTGTACGTGTGGACTTTACCGCGATTTCTATGGTTGAGCAACTGGAATGTTGCACCGCGTTCTCAATCGCCTCCTGGGCGATGTGGTAAAACGCCGAAGCAATCTTGGGATCGATCTTCAAACTCGGGTCGACATTCACGCGCAGGCCGCCGGGAAAGCGCTCGCGGATGTGTACCGTCAGCCGGTCGAGCGCCGAGCGCAGGCCGGCCCGCTCCACCGCCGAGGGGTTCAGATGATAGCTGTATTCCCGCACCTGCTCCATGATGGTTTCCAGCACCTTCTGGATTTCCGTGATGCGCACGCAGGTCTCCGGGGAAACGCTTTCCACGTCCATACGCGCCAGATCGAGCTGCAACCCCAGTGCGGTGAGATTCTGGCCGACGGCATCGTGGAGAAATTTGGAGAGCATGTTGCGCTCGAACTCCTGCGCCTTCAGCGCGCTCAGCACGGTATTTCGCAATTCATGCTCGGCGCTGTTCCAGGGAGTGATTTCGCGCGCCATTCCGCCCGCATACCGCGTGCCGTCTTTGGCGCGCACCGGGAAGACCGATGTGTTCCAGGTGGCATTGCCGAAACGTTCGCGCAGGTAAAGGGTTTCGCCCGCCAGCGCGCGCGCGAACCGGCCGCACCACGCCGTCGCCGTCGCCGCATCGAGAACATCCAGCGCGCAGGCGCCCGTCAGTTCGCCGGACGTCTTTCCGAAAACCGTATCCGCAGGGCCCCAAACGCGCTGAAAGACCAGGTCCTCGCGCACCAGCCAGAGACACGCCGGGCCTTGCTCCAGCAGCATCTCCGAAAGACATTCGCTCTCTGGCATTTGGTGCGATCAGTTCTTGCGGGCAACCACCTTGCGGACTGCCACCGCTATGTCGCGGGCCACCAGCCCGTACTTATCCAACAGCTCATCCGGATGGCCGGATTCGGCGTAAGTGTCCTGAATGCCCACGAACTCCATGGGGCACGGCCGTGATTCAGCCACCGCCTGCGCCACGCGAACACCCAGACCGGTATCCACCAGGTGCTCCTCCGCCACTACGATCGCCCCGGTATCGGATGCGGCGCGCGCGACTGCCTCACGATCCAGCGGTTTCGCCGTATGCATGTCAACCACGCGAACCGAAATACCCTGGCCTTCGAGCGTCTCGGCGGCAAGCAGCGATTGGGCCACCAGCAGGCCGCTCGCGATGATCGTCGCGTCTTTCCCGTCGGCCACTTGCACGGCCTTGCCGATCTCGAATTTCTGGTCCGCGCCGTACACGATGGGAGCTTTCGGCCGGCCGGTCCGTATGAAAACCGGCCCGACATACGCCGCGGCGGCTTTGACCAGCGCTTTCGTCGAGACCTCATCGGCCGGCGCGATCACCACGAACCCCGCCAGCGAACACGCCAGCCCGATTTCCTCGATACTCATCTGCGAAGGCCCGTCTTCCCCGATGGAAATCCCGCTGTGGGTCCCCACCACTTTCAGGTTGACGTGCGGATAGGCGGCGCAGCAGCGCAATTGTTCGAAACCCTTATTCATGACGAAGGCCGAGAAACTGGAGACGAACGGAATCTTCCCCGCCAGCGCCAGTCCCGCGCCCACGCCGCACATATTTGCTTCGGCGATCCCCAGCGAGATGAAGCGGTCGGGGAACTCCTTGGCGAAATACGTGGTCATGGTCGATTTCGAAAGGTCGGCATCGCACACCACCACGTCTTGGTTCTCGCGGCCGAGCTCCACCAGCGCCCGCCCGAAGGCTTCGCGCGTGGCCGCTCCCAGTCTGATTTCGAATTTCGTCTTCGCGGGCATCTTATTGCAGCTCCTGCAAGGCTAATTTCACTTCGTCCGCGGTGGGCGCGGTCCCGTGGAACTTCGGATTATTCTCCATAAACGACACGCCTTTGCCCTTGACGGTGTGGGCCACCAGGCAGGTCGGTTTGCCCTTAGTCGCCTCGGCTTCATCCAGCGCGGCCTGGATCGCGTGGAAATCGTGGCCGTCGATCTCGATCGTATGCCACCCGAAGGCCCGCCATTTGTCGGCCAAAGGTTCGACGTTCATGATGTCCTTGACGAAGCCGTCGAGCTGGATGCGGTTGTTGTCGACAATAGCCACCACGTTGTCGAGCTTATGGAATGCGCCGGCCATGGCGGCCTCCCAGATTTGTCCTTCTTGGATTTCGCCATCCCCCAACATCACGTACGTGCGCGATTTGCGCCCGTCCATCCGCGCCCCGAGCCCCATCCCGAGAGCCAGCGACAGGCCTTCGCCGAGCGAACCGGTGGACGCTTCCAGCGCCGGGATGTACCGCATGTCCGGGTGGCCCTGGTAAATCGAACCCAATTTTCGCAGCGTGTTCAGCTTGTCCAGCGGAGTCTGTTCATATCCCGCTTCGGCCATGACGGCGTATAGCACCGGAGCCGCATGTCCTTTGGAAAGAATGAACCGGTCGCGGTCGGGCAGCGCCGGATTCTTGGGGTCGATGTGCATGCGGTGGAAATATAACTCCACCAGAATCTCCACCGCCGAGAGCGAACCTCCCGGGTGGCCCGATCCGGCGGCGCCTATCATTACCACGATTTCCCGCCGGATTTGGCGGGCAATAGCTTGCAATTCCTCGATCGATTTTGGCATGGGACGCTTCAATTCTAGCATTTGCGGGCATCCGGTCCGTATACCAGTGCTAACTGCGGCAGCTAACAAAACGCTATATTGTCCTCGAATCCCGCCGGAACGTATGCTATCAATGGCGCCGATAGTGTCCGCCAGGATTTGGGTCCCAATATGCCGTTTAACGAGAGTATCGATTGCAGTCCCGGTAGTGGCATCTCCGATTTATTGGTTCTGCCCGCCGCTCTTCGGCAGCTCCAGGAATGCGGAGAGACAACGCTGGTGGAAGAGTTGATCGTGATCTTTGAGTCGGACACCGCCGAGCGGCTGGCAGTGCTCGCCCGCGCGGTGGAAACCGCCGATAATGCCGCCGCCCGGCAGGAAGCTCATACCATCAAAGGCAGCGCCCTGCAGGTGGGCGCCGTTCCCTTTGCCGAAGCGTGCCGTCAGATGGAAATGGAAGCTCGCAAGGAGGCGCCGTCCGACCTGGCCCCTCTATACCGCGCCATGCTCCAAAGGTTCGACGAGGTTCGAGGCGCCATTGCCGCGCGCCGCTGGCTCGAGCCGGATGGCCCCTCGCACAATGGCCAATGAGACCATCCTCATTGTCGATGACGCGCCAGTCAGCTTAAAGCTGACCGACATGCTTCTCCGCAAAGAAGGTTACCAGGTGCACGCCACCAAAGATGGCGAGCAGGCGCTTTCGATGCTGCATTCGCTGCACCCCGACCTGATGCTCGTCGACATCCAGTTGCCCGGCATGAGCGGGCTGGAATTGACCAGGCGCATCAAGCAGGACTCGCGAACCCGCGACATCGTCGTGGTCGCTCTGACCGCCTGCGCCATGAAAGGTGACGACGACGTGGCCTTCAAGGCCGGCTGCGACGGCTATATTACCAAGCCGGTCGAGACCCTCACATTGGCCGATAAGGTGCGTAAGTACCTGGAAAAGCGCATTCCTCCGCGGGAGCCTGAAGAGGCGCCGGCGGCCGGGGAGCCCGCCAGTCTTCCCGGCGGCATCACGCTCACCCCCACGGAACTGGAAAGTGTGCGCCGGCGGTTCCTCGAGGAGGGTGTTCAGCAGTGCCGGCAGCTCATCGAGAATCTCGAACGCAAGCTCGATATTCCTCACTCCGTACGGACGGTCCACAGCTGGGTGGAAGCCGCCCGGGCGTTGGATTATCCGCAGTTGGCCGGTCTGGCCCGCGACGCCGAAAAGCTGCTGAGCGCGCCCAATCCCGGCCGCCAGGCGCTGTGGGACGCGCTTTCCAGCCTGATGGTCGGCTTCGTCGAGCCGCCCGAGGCTACTATCGGGCCCATTCCTGCCGCGGTGGAAGCGGCCCTGAAAGATAAGCGCGTGGCCCTGGTCGGCCTCGCCGGGGAGGAGGCGGCGCGGCTCTCTGGCGCGCTTGAGCGCGCCGGCGCCCAGCCGCGCCTGTTCGAAGCCGGCGAGCGTCCGGCTGCGGACGCCATCGCCTCCTACCATTTGGTGGCGGTGCAGGTCAGCCCGGCCACCCTGGGGACGTATTGGCTTCATCC
>Ga0326727_10013837_pt1 | contig 17787 bp, 14 predicted proteins | sample MB2enrmetagenome_FD_207643 | JGI IMG/M metagenome (GOLD analysis project Ga0326727, IMG submission 207643) | Lab enriched peat soil microbial communities from McLean, Ithaca, NY, United States - MB29MY | ecosystem: Environmental > Terrestrial > Soil > Wetlands > Peat | place: USA: New York...
TGACGGAGCGCAGCCGCCGAGGCGGACCTTGCCGGCGTCAGCGGTGGCGAGTGACGGAGCGCAGCCGCCGAGGCGGACCTTGCCGGCGTCAGCGGTGGCAAGTGACGGAGCGCAGCCGCCGAGGCGGACCTTGCCGGCATCGGCGGTGGCGAGTGACGGAGCGCAGCCGCCCAGACGGACCTTGCCGGCGTCGGCAGTGGCGAGTGACGGAGCGCAGCCGCCGAGGCGGACCTTGCCCGCATCAGCGATCATCGGCAGGACAGTGGCGATCGAACATGGGGCGATGGGCATTTGGAGGGTCCTTCCCTGGCCAGGCGATTTGAGCAAATGCATCGGACGAGGCGACCGAAGCAACATGGGAGGGACAATGCCGCTTTAAGGATTAATTACCGTATTTTTCACGTTACGTGGGCGTCAAATCAACCGGCCTGCAACCAATTGTATATTTTCTAGTGCGATCAAACCGATATTGGAGCGCACGACCTGCCACAAAGTCCTTTCTCAGAGCCCGAGGATGCACCTCACGCCGTCCAGCGCACCCCATCACGACCGTCAGATAACGCTAAACGTAACTCTGGAATCACGCGGCTGTGCCGCCCACGGTCAGCCCCGCCAGCTTCATCGTGGGCTGTCCAACGCCAACCGGGACGCCCTGCCCGTTCTTGCCGCAGGTCCCGATCCCTGGATCCAGCGCCATGTCGTTACCGACCATCGTGACCTTGGTCAGCGCGTCCGGACCGTTGCCGATCAGTGTCGCACCCTTCACCGGCGCCGTGACTTTGCCGTCCTCGATCAGGTAGGCCTCGGAAGCCGAAAACACGAACTTTCCGGAGGTGATATCAACCTGCCCACCACCGAAATTCACCGCATACAGGCCACGCTTGACCGACTGGATCATCTCCTCCGGCGTATGCGAGCCGCCCAGCATGATCGTGTTCGTCATCCGCGGCATCGGCGCGTGGGCGTAGGATTGGCGGCGGCCATTGCCGGTGGCCCGCATCCCCATCAGCCGTGCGTTCAACCGGTCCTGCAGATAGCCGGTCAGCACCCCGTCCTCGATCAGCACGGTCCGGCTGGTCGGCGTGCCCTCGTCGTCCACCGTCAGACTGCCGCGGCGATCCGGCAACGTCCCGTCATCAACCACGGTGACGCCCGGAGCGCCAACAAGCTGCCCCATAAGCCCAGCGAACGCCGAGGTCTGCTTGCGGTTGAAGTCGCCCTCCAGCCCGTGGCCGATCGCCTCGTGCAGCAGGATGCCGGGCCAGCCCGAACCGAGCACGACCTCCATCTCGCCGGCCGGTGCAGGCCGGCTGTCGAGATTGACCAGCGCCTGGCGCAACGCTTCATCGACTGCTGCCCGCCAGGTTGCCGGCGCCGTCATCGCGGCATAGCCGAACCGTCCGCCGGTGCCGTAGCTGCCGGTCTCTCGGCGCCCATCCTGCTCCACCACGACCGACACATTCAGCCGCACCAGCGGACGCAGGTCCGCGACCCGTGTGCCGTCGGGACGCATGATCTGCACCGCCTGCCATTCGCCGCTCAACGAAGCCATCACCTGCTTGACCCGCGGGTCCTTGCCGCGCGCATACACATCGATGTCACCCAGGACCGCGGTGCGCACCCCGAAATCCATATCCGACAGGGGGTTCGCGTCCGAATACAGCCGCGAATTGGTGGCCCGCGGTGGCTCCGAGGCCACGCCCGCATGCCCCGCCGCGACGGCGGCCACGCTTGCCGCGGCGCGTTCGAGCGCGGCGTCCGACAGCTCACCCGCATGGGCATAACCGGTGGCCTCGCCGGCAACCGCGCGCAGGCCGAAGCCCAGCGCCGTGTCGAACCCGGCACTGCGAATCCGGCCGTCATCCAGGCTGATCTGTTCGCTCTCGCAATACTCAAGAAACAGCTCGCCGTCATCGCTGCCGGCCAGCGCCGCGCCGACGTGACGCTCCGCCGCAACGCGGTCGAGCTGGCTATCCGCCCGTTCGAAAAAAAGCTGATCGGTCACCGAAAGTGCAGTCATGATGGCGCCTCCTGTGCGGCACATGGGCCGCCGTCCGGCCAAGTCAATCGGCTGAGGGTCAGCCGCAACCAAGTGGCCGCGCTGGCGCATGGCTTCGACAGCGACCGCCGGCCCTATGCACCGAGGACAAAGATTGCGCCCTGAGCTGAGTTTACGCCGTCGACGAAGATCATGTCGCGCCCCGCAGTGTATGCAATGTGGCGAGCGCCGCGGTGAGCACGAGCACAGCCACCGCCTGATGCGCCGCCGCCAGCTCGACCGGCACGGCCAGCAGTAACGTCAACACGCCTAGCATGTATTGCATTGCCACAAAGCCGCCGAGCACGATGACCACGCCGCGCACCGGCCGCAGCGCCGCGGCGGAAACGCCAACGGCAACCACCGCGACACCGACCGCCGCCGTCAGGGTCGCGAGCAGTCGATGATCGAACTGCACCGCGGCGATATTCTCAGTCAGATTGCGCACGAACGGCGACAGCCGCGCGTAGCCCTCGGGCACGAGCTGGCCAGACATCAGCGGAAATGTATTGTAGTCAAACCCCGCATGCGTGCCCGCCACAAAGCCGCCAGCGATGATCGTCAGGCTGACAAGGGCGCTGAACACGACCACCAGCCGCCGCAACAGACGCGCCCCCTGAAACCGGCGCCGCGTCGGGTGCAGCACGTCAAATCCGATCCAGACGATGGCGGCATACAGGGCAAGCGCCAGCACCAGATGAACGACCAGCCGGTATGGCGAGACCGCGGTGGTGTCGGGCAGAAAGCCTGATGCAACCATGAACCAACCGACCGCGCCCTGCAGGCCCCCGAGACCGAACAGCAGCAGCAGGCGCGGTCGCAACCGCCGCTCGATCCGCCCGGTCGCCCAGAACCAGATCAGCGGCACAAGAAACACCAGTCCGATCAGCCGCCCCCAAAGGCGATGCACCCACTCCAGCCAGAAGATCTGCTTGAAGCCGTCAAGCCCGAAACCCTCATTGACCAGCGCGTATTGCGGGATCTGCTTGTAAAGGTCGAACAGCTTCTGCCACTCAGCGTCATTCAGCGGTGGCAACACGCCACTGATCGGCGCCCACTCCATGATCGACAGCCCGGATCCGGTCAGCCGCGTCACCCCGCCGAGCACCACCATCACCAGGATCATGCCCGCGACACTGAACAGCCACAGCGCCACCAGTCGACGGTTGCGCCGGCTGCTGGCTTTCTCTCCAGGCGGAAGGTCGGGAAAGTCGCGCACGTCGAAGGGCATGCGCGCCACTATACGCCGGACGTGGCCTCCGCCAACCTCGCTCTGCGTCACAATCCTCCGAACGCCGCCCCCGATATCCACAGCGATCCACAGGCCGCCGCCCCGTGCGGCGTCCAGGCGTAGGGGCTATGCTGCGGCATCCATGAACACCATCGATTCGCCCCTGCTCGGTTTGTCGCAGCGCCTGCCGCCGTCCAATCTACAGGCGGAGCAGGCGTTGCTCGGCGCGCTGCTGGCCAACAACAAGGCGTATGAACGGGTCTCGGAGTTTCTCGCGCCCGACCATTTCGCCGATGCGGTGCATGGCCGCATCTATCAAGCAATCGCCAGGCGGATCGAGGCCGGTCAGCTCGCAGACGCGGTGATGCTGAAGGCCGAATTCGAACACGCCGGCGTGCTCGATGAGGTCGGTGGCACCGCCTATCTCGCGCAGCTTCTCAGCGCCATGGTCGGCATCATCAACGCCGGCGAGTACGGCCGTGCCGTGCATGATGCCTGGCTGCGCCGCCAGCTCATCGATATCGGCGAGACTGTCGTCAACAATGCGTTCGGCGCCGAGCCGGAACTGGACGGCGCCAAACAGATCGAGGCGGCGGAACAATCGCTGTTCGATCTCGCCAAGGACGGCGGCGGCACCGGCGGGTTCATGACGTTCAACACCGCCCTGCGAATCGCGATCGAAGGGGCGGAACGCGCGTTCAATCGGCCGGGGCACGTCTCCGGCCTCGCCACGGGTTTGCGCGATCTCGACAAGAAGATGGGCGGCCTGCATCCGTCGGACCTTCTGATTCTCGCCGGACGGCCGGGCATGGGGAAGACGGCGCTCGCGACGAAGATCGCGTTCGGCGCCGCCAAGGGCCTGCTCGCCGAAGCCCGACAGCAGGACCCCAATGCGGCGGCGAAGCGCGTGGTCGCGTTGTTTTCGTTGGAAATGAGCGCCGAACAGCTCGCCACGCGCCTATTGGCGGAGGAAGCGCGCGTTTCCGGTGATCGCATTCGCCGCGGCGACATCACCGAAAAGGACTTCCTGCGGTTTGTCGCCGTCAGCCGCGAAATCGGCGCCCTGCCGCTGGAGATCGACGACACGCCGGCGGCCAGCATCGCCGCGTTGCGCACGCGCTGCCGACGGCTACAACGCACCAAGGGGCTGGCGCTGGTCGTGGTCGACTATCTGCAACTGATGCGCCCGGCGCCCGGTACGCGGCCGGAGAACCGCGTGCTGGAGATCAGCCAGATCACCCAGGGCCTCAAGGCTATCGCCAAGGAGCTCGCGGTGCCGGTGTTGGCCCTATCGCAGCTCTCCCGCGCGGTGGAAAGCCGCGAGGACAAGCGCCCGCAATTGTCGGATTTGCGCGAGTCCGGAACGATCGAGCAGGACGCCGACGTGGTGATGTTCATCTATCGCGAGGAATACTACCTGTCGCAAAAGATGCCGACGCAGATCGGCTTCGACAACAGCGAGAAGTTCCAGGCGGCGATGGACAAGTGGCAGCGCGACATGGACAGCGTGCACAACAAGGCCGAGGTGATCATCGGCAAGCAGCGTCACGGCCCGACCGGAACGATTCCGTTGTTCTTCGAGGCTGAATTCACCCGCTTCGACGATCTTGATCTGGTGCATTCCGGGAATGACCACCAGGGATGACACTGGCTGACATTCCGCCCGGTGCCGGCGCCGTGCTGGAGGTCGATCTCGCGGCAATCGTCGCCAACTGGCGAACACTGGGTGCGCGGCATCGCGCCGGGCCTGTTGCCGGTGTGGTAAAAGCGGATGCCTACGGTCTCGGTGCAACTCATGTCGCGCCGGCGCTCTATGCGGCGGGATGCCGCCACTTCTTCGTCGCCCTATTGGAGGAGGCGCTGGCGATCCGCCCGTTGCTGCCCGACGCGATGGTCGGGGTGCTGAACGGATTGCTGCCAGGCAGCGAGGCTGAGTTCGTCTCCCAAGGTCTCACGCCGGTGCTCGGTTCGCTGGCGGAGGTCGATCGCTGGACGGCGCAGGCGCGCCGGCTCGGGCGCAACCTGCCCGGGATACTGCATGTCGATACCGGCATGGCGCGCCTCGGTATTGATCGGCACGAACTGGCGATCCTGCAACAGGACCACGCCCGGCTCAGTGGGATCGCGCTACAGTATATAATGACTCACTTGGTCTCCTCCGAGCTGGCCGACGATCCACTGAATGCGCGGCAGTGCGCCCGGTTTGCGGCCGCCTGCGATGGACTTCCACCGGCACGTCGCAGCCTGGCGAACTCCTCCGGCATTTTCCTGGGCGATGCTTTTGCGTCCGACCTGGGCCGGCCCGGCGCGGGGCTGTACGGCATCAACCCAACCCCAGACGCCGCCAACCCGATGCGCCAATCGGTGCTGCTGACCACGCGCGTGCTGCAGGTTCGCGATGTCGGACCCGGCGAAAGCGTCGGCTACAACGCCACTTGGCGGGCCGCACGGCCGAGCCGCATCGCTACCGCCGCCCTTGGCTACGCCGACGGTTGGCACCGCAGCCTGTCCGGTCGCGGCGCGGCATCCTTTGACGGGCTACCGGTGCCACTGGTAGGCCGTGTCTCCATGGACCTGACCACCTTCGACGTAACCGACCACCCTTCCATCGGCCCCGGCGCCTGGCTCGAGCTGATCGGCCCGGCGATCACTCCGGACGATGTGGCCGCCGCCGCCGGCACCAACGGCTACGAGGTCCTGACCTCGCTCGGCCGGCGGTTCCACCGGGTCTATAAACCGGCGTGAACGCGATCCTCGATTTTGTCGCGGCGACCGGACGCGGTTCGATCGGTGCCTGCCGCATTGCCGGGGCGTTGGCCCTGTTCACGGTCGATGGCGTGTCGCACCTGCTGCGTCCCCCCTTCTACTGGCGCATGTTCGGCCGCGCACTGGTGGAGATCGGCTATTTCAGCCTGCCGGTGGTGGCCCTGACCGCGATCTTCACCGGCATGGTCCTGGCGCTGCAATCCTACACCGGCTTCGCACGCTTCTCTGCCTCAGGCGCGGTGGCCACCGTCGTGGTGCTGTCAGTCACCCGCGAGCTTGGCCCCGTGCTCGCCGGCCTGATGGTGGCCGGGCGGGTCGGCGCGGCGATGGCGGCCGAAATCGGCACCATGCGCGTGACCGACCAGATCGACGCGCTCAGCACGCTGTCGACCAACCCGATGAAATATCTCGTGGCACCGCGGCTTGCGGCCGGGATCATCGCGTTGCCGTTGCTGGTGTTGGTCGCCGATGTGCTCGGCGTGATGGGCGGATTTATCGTGTCGACGGTGAAGCTGGGCTTCAATCCGGGCGCCTATCTGCACAGCACGCTCGAATACATGCAGACGATCGATGTCGTGTCAGGCTTGGTGAAGGCCGCGGTGTTCGGCTTCCTGATCACGTTGATGGGTTGCTACCAAGGCTACAACAGTCGTGGCGGCGCGCAGGGCGTCGGCGCTGCGACCACCTCCGCGGTGGTGAGTGCCTCCATCCTCATCCTGGCGTTCGACTATGTGCTGACCGAAATGTTCTTCGCCCGATGAGCGCGACCCAGCCAAGGATTCGGTTGCGCGGCCTGGCCAAGAGTTTCGGCGACAAGGTCGTGCTCGACGGCGTGGACCTCGACGTGCTGCCCGGCACCTCCATGGTGGTGATCGGCGGATCCGGGTCCGGCAAGTCGGTACTGCTGAAATGCATCCTTGGCCTGCTTGAGCCGGACGCCGGCACGATCGAGATCGACGGCCGCGATCTGCTTGCGATGTCGCGCGCCGAGCGGCGGGAGACGCGGCAACGAATCGGCATGCTGTTTCAGAACGGCGCGTTGTTCGACAGCCTGCCGGTCTGGGAGAACATCACCTTCGGCCTGTTGGCGCAGAATCGGCTGTCCCGGCGCGCAGCGCCCGAGGCCGCGGGTAAATTCCTCGCTGAGGTTGGTTTGGCGGCCTCGGTCGGCGAGCTGTCCCCGGCCGAGCTGTCCGGCGGCATGCAGAAGCGCGTCGCTCTGGCGCGTGCCATTGCCGCACAGCCCGACATCATGTTCTTCGACGAGCCGACGACCGGCCTGGACCCGATCATGGGTGCGATCATCGATGGACTCCTGGTGGATTGCGTCAAGCACCTGGGTTCGACCGCGGTCGCGATCACCCATGACATGGCGAGTGCCCGGCGGATCGGCGACACGGTGGCAATGCTGTATCACGGCAAGATCGTCTGGTGCGGTCCGGCGGCAGACCTGATGGACAGCGACAATCCGCTCGTCGACCAGTTCACGCATGGGCGGCGCGAAGGGCCAATCCAGATGGAGCTGCGGAACTGACGATGCCTGATGCGGACCTGGGGGCACACGATGGTCCCGGTCAAGCCGCGTCATCGCCGGACGACGATCGCTCAAACGGCGACCTCCAGCAGGCCGAGGCGCATTTCGCGCGCGGCGTGGCGCTTGCCCGGATGGATCGTCCGCTGGAGGCGGCACAGGCGTTTCAGGCGGCCAACCTGCTGCGGCCGGATAACCCAGCCACGCTGGCCAATCTGGGATTGTTGCTGTCGCAGCTTGGACAATATGCGGCCGCTCTGGCCTGCGCACAGCGCGCGGTCACCCTGAATCCGAACGATGCAGCGGCGGCTTTGGTATTGGCGACGGTGCTGTATCGCAGCGGCGATGTTGTTGCCGCGGTCCCTGCCCATCGACAGACAGTCACGCTCGCACCGGACAATCCGATCGCGTGGACCGCGTTGGGAGACTGCCTGGTCGCAGTCGGGCAACCCGACGAGGCAATCGCATGTTTTCGCCGGGCGCTCATGGTCGATCCAACGCAACTGGCGGCGCGCCGCAGTCTGGCGGCCAGCGGTCGATCAGCCGCCACGCCGCCAGACATCGACTATCTGTCGGGCTTGTTGGATCGCCCGGACCTGCCGACCGGCGACCGGATCGATGCGGGCTTCGCGCTAGGTCAGATTCTGGATAGGGAAGGCCGCGTTGACGAAGCGTTCGCGCGCTTTGCGGCCGCTAATGACCTTGTCCGGGCGACCCAGGCCCGCGCCGGACAGCGTTTCGACGCGGATGCCTTCGATGCCGAGATCGATCGGTTGATTGCCGCGTATACGCCTAGCCTCCTCGCGTTCAGGGCGAAGTGGGGCAATCCGAGCGAACTGCCGGTGTTCATCGTCGGCATGCCACGATCCGGCTCGACGTTGCTGGAGCAAATCCTGGCCAGCCACAGCCAAGTGTGCGCGCTCGGAGAGAGCAAGGTGCTCAGCGAGGCCATCAACGCGATGGTGTCGCATGTCGGTGCACACCCTGATCCCGTTGACTGGGTCGCGGCAAACGCGCGCGGCCTCGCAGATCGGCATTTGGCCAGTCTGATCGACCGCGCCGGCGGCCCGGGCAATGGCAAAACCCGTATTGTCGACAAGCTGCTCGACAATGTGCTGCATCTGGGGCTGATCGCGACGTTGTTCCCCAACGCGAGTGTCATCATCTGCCGCCGCGATCCGCGCGACGTCTGCCTTTCCTGCTACTTCCATCGCTTTGCGGAGGCCGCCCTCTACACCTACGACCTGATCGCCTGCGCCCGGCGTGCGCGGGCGATCGACCGCTTGATCGCGCATTGGCGCGCGGTGCTGCCGATCAGAATGTATGAGGTGGTTTACGAAAACCTCGTCGCGAACCCGATCGAGGAAACCTGGCGGTTGCTGGACTTCCTGGGACTGGCGCGGGAGGCCGCCAGCCTTGCGCCGCACCAGACCGATCGCGTGGTGACCACCACGAGCGCCTGGCAGGTCCGCGAGCCGATCCATACAAGGTCAGTTGGACGATGGCGCGCCTACCGCCGCCATCTACCCGGGTTGCTCCAGGTGCTGGAGTCGGCGTAGGGCGGAAGAGCGAAGCGTCATCCGCCGTTTGGTGCCGCAGGGGCGGATGGCGCTTCCCCCCGGATCAAATCCGGGCCAAGGCTCTTCCACCCCCACATCCGCCCGCGCGCCGATCAGGCCGGCAGTGGCTGGATCCGCGCCTCGATCTCGGCGCCCATCTCCGCCTGCGCCATCGACAGATCATACGCGTTCTGCAACCCCAGCCAGAATTGCGGGCTGGTGCGGAAGCGGCGGGCCAGGCGCAGTGCGATATCCGAGGTCAGCGTGTGAGGCTGCCGGTCGTCGATGATGGCATTGATCCGGTTCGGGGGCACATCAAGCGCGGCAGCCAACTCGCTTGCGCTGAGCTGCATCGGCTCCATGTACTCCTCGCGCAAGACCCTGCCTGGATGCATTCGGGCTCTGACGCGTGCCATTGTTGGCTCCTGGGGTGGCTGCGGCGGATCATGCCTCCGCCGCACTGCAACATGGTGGCGCCTCATGGCAGGAAAGTGGCAGATCGACGGCGCAATCAGGATTCTGCAATCTTTTTTCAGGCGACTGGGCCGGACGCTGCCAACCGCGCAACCGCTCGCCTCGGTCATTGTTCGGCTTGGCAGCGAAGCACTCGCCAAGGCAGAAATCCTCGAACCAGCCCTGCTCCGCCGGCATGCAGAGCTGGGTCGGATCGAACCCGGTCATGCCACGCCGGAGGCGTGCATCGCAGTGATCGCCGCATCAGCGTAGCCGAGCTCGCGCAAGATGGCGTCGGTATGCTCGCCCAGCGCTGGGACCGGACCGATCGCCGCCTCATGGTCAGTGAAGGCGAACGGCGGCAGCAACGCCCGAATGTCACCGTTCGGCGTTGCCACGTCGCGCCAGCGATCGCGCGCGGCCAGTTGCGGATGGTCCCACACGTCCTTTGCCTCGTTCAGCCTGCCATTGGCGATGCCGGCGCGCTCCAGCAACGCGGCCGCGTCCAGCGCAGTCATGGTCGAGAAGAAATCCTCGATCAGCGCGGTCAGCTCGGCCCGATTGGCGACGCGCAGCGCAACCTTGGCGAACCGCGGATCGGCAACCAGGTCAGGCCGCCCCAACACCTTCTCGCAGAACACCACCCATTCGCGTTCGTTCTGGATGCCGAAGATCACCTGCCCGTCCTTGGCCCGATGCGCACCATAGGGGCACAGGATCGGGTGGCTGGTCGGCTGCCGCGGCACCGTCTGGCCGGAATAGGCGTGGCGATACATCGGATACGTCATCCATTCGGCCAGCGCGTCCAGCATGGCGACCTTCACGTTGGCGCCTTCCCCGGTCCGTCCGCGACGCACCAGCGCGGCGAGGATGCCGATCAGCGCATACATCCCCGTGGCGATGTCGGCGATCGAGATGCCGACTCGCGACGGCTGCTCCGGCGTGCCGGTGACGCTGATCAGGCCCGACTCCGCCTGGATCAGCAGGTCGTAGGCCTTCTTCTGCGCGAACGGGCCGCTCTCGCCGTAGCCGGAGATGTCGCAGACCACCAGCTCCGGGTTGCGCGGCGCCAAGTCGGCGTGGCCGAACCCGAGGCGCGCGGCCGCGCCCGGCGCAAGGTTCTGCAACAGCACATCGGCGCCATCCACCAGCTTCTGCAATGCCTCGCGCGCGGCAGGTTGTTTCACATCCAACGTGATGCTGCGCTTGCCGCGGTTGAGCCAGAGAAAGAAGCTGGACTGGCCGTGCACGGCGCTGTCGTAGCCGCGGGCGAAATCGCCCTCGCCCGGCCGCTCGATCTTGATCACGTCGGCGCCGAGATCAGCGAGGTGGCGCGAGCAGATCGGCGCCGCCACCGCATGTTCCAGCGCGATCACACGCATGCCGTCCAAGGGTCGCATGTCCGGTCGCACGGTGCTGTTCTCTCTGGTTGCGTTGCCTCGATGCGAGGAAAGACCGAGGGCGGCGCGGTGTCAAAAGCCAACCGAAGATCCGCGCAGAGTGATGGCCCGCCAGTCCAGCTACCGTACCCCGGTTCTCAGCACGGCCTTCCCGGTGACGCGCCGCTCCCGCAACTGGTCGGCAACTTCGAGGATATCGTGCCAGTCACGCTCCGCGCCGATCTGCGGTGTCAGCGTGCCGTCAGCGACCAGCGATACCAGCAACGCAAGGTCGGGCGCGAAACGTTCCTCGGCTTCGGAGGTGAAATAGCTGAAAGTCTGGACACGGGCGTTGGGCGCGCCGCGGAAGTTGGCAAAGCTTAACGTGGTCGGTTCGGCCGAGGTGTTGCCGTAGACGACGATGGTGCCCTTGGCCTCGACCAGGGTGATCGCCTTGGCCAGCGACGCCCCGCCGGCGGATTCCAGAATCAGCGCGAAGCGACCCTGGGCGTTGTCGATTCCCACGACGACCTCCGCGGCCCCGAGTGCCTGGAGACCGGCCGCGCGGTCGGGACGGCCGACGATGGCCGTGACATAGGCACCGGAATGGGCGGCGATCTGGATGGCGAGCGTGCCGACGCCGCCGGCGGCACCGGTGATCAACACGCGGCGGCCAATAAGCGGGCCGCCGTGACGCAGGGTGCGGAGCGCGGTCAGACCGGCGACGGGCAGGGCGGCAGCCTGGGCGAAGCTGACGCTGTCCGGCAGGACGGCCATGCGGTGGCTGGGCACTGCGGCGCGTTCGGCCCAGCCGAACTCGTCCACCAGGCCCACGATGCGGGCGCCGGCCTGGGGTCCCGTACCGTTGGCGGCCGGCCGCAGAATGGTCCCGGCGATATCCTGTCCCGGCACCCAGCCCTCCTCGTTGCGGGCGAAGGAACTCAGCTCGCCGCGGTTCAGGGAGAAGGCGTGGACCTGGACGAGCGCCTGGTCCTGGGTTGGTTCGGGGTCGGATATCTCGCGCAGCTCGATTGGTGCCGGGCCGTTTGGAGTATTGACGAGCGCGAGCATCGTTGGGTCCTCCAAGGGTCAGATGATGTCGGCGTTTGGTATCGATCAGGCATCGAGTGCGAGCTCTGAAGCCGGCACCGCATGGCAGGTGAGGCAGTTGCCCTCTTCGACAGCGACCTCCGAGAGGTGCGTCACGCTGCCGCTCAGGACCGGCACGGCGCAGCTTTCGCACTGGCCGGCACGACAGCCCGCTTGCAGGGATAGCCCGGCCCGTTCGGCCAACTCCAACAGGGTGCCGTCGGCGACGGTCCAGTCCAGCGTGCGATTCGACCGGCGCAAATGCACACGATGCGGCCCCGGATCGATGGCGGCGCTCGGCGCGGCGGCTTGGAAGCGCTCGGTGAAGATGTCAAAACGGAAAACACCGCGTGCAATGAGCTGCGCGGTTATGTCCCGCATCATGGCGTCGGGGCCGCACAGATAGAACCGGGCGCGCCGGTCGATCCAGGACTGCGGAACAAGCTTAGCCGACACGCGCGCCGTCGGGTACGCCGCGTCCCGACTAAAGCAGGTCACCAAGGTGAAGCCGGGTATTTGTGTGGCCAGTTCCGCGAGGCGTTCGCGAAATGCGTGGCTGCTTGCGTCACGAACGCCATAGAGCAGCATCGTCTCGACCGGTGAGGACCGCCGGTGAAGGGTCTCAAGGTATCCGATGAATGGCGTGATGCCGATGCCGCCGGCGATCATCACCAGCGGGAAATCAGGTTGCAGCGGCAGCGCGAATCCGCCCTGCGGCACCTTTGCCCGGACGATGCTGCCGACCGGTAGTCGGCGGACGATGTGATTAGAGGCGACGCCAGTGTCGCGCACGCTGATCCGGTACGCCGATCGGTCGGCGAGGCCCGATGCGCCTGACAATGAGTAACAGCGCTGTGCGACCGTCCCGTCCGGAAGATCGAGACTGACCGGCAAATGCTGGCCAGGTCGGTAATCGACCATCTTGCCGCCATTCACCGGGACCAGGGTGATCGAAACCGCGTCCACACCTTCCGGCACGCGCAGGCAGACCCGGAAGTCGCGCCACCCCGACCACCCACGCGGTTCGTCGTTGTCCCGGATCAATTCAATATTGCAAGGGAGCGAGCGCATCTCCGGCGCACCGCTGATCGGATCGGAAGCGGCGCCATCGACGAGGCTATTATAGCTCGCGTCGTTTGCACCGCCCGGTGCGAAGCCAGGCAAACCAAGCTCGGGACACGACTCCCACCAGCCATAGGGCGCCACGATTTGACCTTCTGGCAGGCTGGGCTCAACCAGCGCCCGCATCCGGATCGCGCCTGCGGGGGTACTCAGACGCACCCAGTCTCCGGTTTGGATATCCTCGGCCGCCGCCAACGCGGTGCCGATTTCCACGGCGGGTTCGGGGGCACGCCGCCGCAACGAGGCGATGCCGCGATGCTGGCTGTGGCAGAAAACCCCAATCTTGGCGCAGGACAGGCGATAGGGGAAAAATTCGTCCTGTGCGGTTGGCGAAACATGGACTGGCACGGGACTGTAACCGTGCCGGTGCAGCAGAGCGGAGTAAAGCTCCACCCGCCGCGTCTCGGTGGCAAAGCCGGTAACGCCGGCCGCACCGATTTCGGCGTGTTTGGCATAGCGGGGCGCGATTGGCACGCGGACCCCGCCAGGCGCATTCTTGACCGTCTTGAGGTCGAGGCCAATCGGTTCCAGCGCGTGCGCCCAGCCACGCTCCATGTCGCCATCGAACAGATCCGGCCCGAGACCCAAGCGCTGCGCAAGCTGCATCACGATCCACGCGTCCGAGCGGGACTCACCGACCGGCGGGATCATGGCCGGGCGGTACTGCACGAACTGTTCGGCGTCGGCGGAAATCTCGAAGCCGATTTTCAGCGCCGGTCGTTCCCACGGCGTATTCACCGGCAGGATGATGTCTGCCATCTCCGAGGTTGGCGTATGGAACAGGTCGCAATGCACATGGAACGGAAGCCGCGCGAGCGCCTGCCGCCCTCGATTACCCTGCGGTTGAGACACCAATAAATTGGCACCGAAACAGACAAGGACGTGGATCTGGTACGGCTTGCCGGTCAGCACCGCGTCATAGAAATCCGCACCGAGGATCCACCCACTCGCCGGCGGACCAAGCGGCAGGCGATCCAGGCCAAGTGCGCGGGCCGCCTGCGCCGGGCTGAGCCTGCGCTCGTTCGCCAGCGAATGCGCGGGAAGCTTGACGTGGCGGACATTGCCACCGGGCTGATCGAACGACCCAGTCAGCGCGTACAGCGTTGCCACGGCGCGTTCGGTCTGCGTGGCATTGGCGTGTTGCCCCAGCCCGGTCCAAGCGTGATAGGCGATCCGCCTGGCATCGCCGATCAGCGCCGCAGCCGCGTGCAACTTCGCCACCGGTACCGAGGTCAGCGCCTCGACATGCTCGGGCGTGTAAGGCGCGCACGCCGTGGCGTATCTGTCAAAAGCCGGACGGCACGCAACACCGTCCACCGTATAACGTCCATACAGCGCCAACCGAGCCGCCATTTCGGGCGGCAGCGCGATCGACGGATCATACACCACCGGTGCCTCGGCATCCATATCCCATGCGAGGAAGCAGCCCACCTGCTCAGCCTGGAGGAACGCGCCGGTCGCGTCGTCCACCAGCATCGGCGCGTTCGTCCAGCGGCGGACAAAGTCGTTGTCGTAACGTCCTTGTTGGATCAACAGCCGCGCAAGGCCCAGCGCCAGTGCGGCGTCTGTGCCCGGCCGCACCTGCAGCCAGAGATCAGCCGCGGCGGCGTGACGGGTGTGGCGCGGATCGATGACCAGCAGGCGGCCGCCGTTGCGTTGACCTTCGGCGATGGCACTCGCCTGCGCGAGCCAGACATTGGCAGGGTTGTGCCCCCACAGCACCATCAGTTCGGCGTTGCGATAGTCAGCCGTCGGGATGCCGCAGCCAAACGTGAAGGCGTGCGCATGGTCTTTGTGCCAGTTACATAACTCTGTCCCGTAGATGGTGTTCGGACTGCCATAGCTGCGGACGAAACGCTCGATCCAGTCGATGCTGTCAGAGATCGCGGTCCCGCTGGGGGTGGTGCAGCCAAACGCGACCGCCTCCGGCCCGATTGTGCGACGCGCGTCATCCATGTGCCGGGCGACTGTGTCCAGCGCCTCATCCCAACTGATCGGAACCCATCCGGGATTGGAGTCCCCCTTGGGACGCGTGCGCCGCAACGGGTGCAGAACGCGACGATCGCTGTAAACGATCTCCGGTGCGGCACGCCCCTTCGGGCAGAGCGCGCCACCGGTCGGATGATCCGGATCGGGCCGCACGTCCCTAAGCCTGCCGCCCTCGATCCGGCTGATCGAGCCACAACGCGAGCGACAGAACGCGCACCAACCGCGGATGTTGTCTGTGCCGCTTGGACTCCCTCGGCCATCGGCAGCTTCTCGCGATATCGTGGTCAAATAATCGCCTCCGGCATCGTCCTACGCTGCTCGCCGACCGGTACCACCCTGGGTCAGCACCAGCAAGACAGCCTATGGTGCTGTCAACAATATGGCCTGGCGCGTGCTACGCGCTATGTTTCGTGGCCGCCTGATCGCCAAACGGGCAACTTCGCGGATCACCCCTCGCGGCGGGTGCCACTCACCGGTGTCTGGAACAGTCATGCTGACATTTTATTTCGCCCCTGGATCAAGCTCAATGGCGGTGCACATGGCCTTGCACGAGGTCGGAGCAACCTTCGACGCACGGCCGATGTCGTTCGCCAAACGTGAACTTCATCAACCAGCGTTTCGCGCGATCAGCCCGGAAGGTAAGGTCCCCGTGCTGCTGATCGACGGGCGGCGCCTGACCGAGGTTGCCGCGATCCTGTATTATCTCGCCAGGCGATATCCTGCCGCTACGTTGCTGCCCAACAACGATCCGGAATCCGAGGCGCAGGCAATCTCCTGGATGTCGTTCATCGCCGCGACCCTGCACCCGGCGCGAAGGATGGGCACCGATCACATCATGAAGGTGTGGACGCTGGCCGATCAGCGGCTGGGTGAGCGCGAATGGGCGCTCGACCGCTATTCGATCGCTGACATTCACCTGTTCCGCCTTTACTGGCGCCTGGCAAACTCGTTGCAGCCCGCTCCAGGGACCTTCCCCAACCTTGCCGCGCACCATCAACGCATGATGGCCAGACCGGCGGTGCAAAGGACGCTCGAGGCCGAGGCAGCGATCGGTTACGAGCTACCAGCTTAGAGCGTGTTAGTTCTGATCCGCAACGACCAAGCTGTGGGGCGGAAGAGCGAAGCGTCATCCGCCACCACGGCACCGATCGGCGGATGACGCTGCGCTCTTCCGCCCTATGGTGCTACGGTGCGGAGCCGAACCGTTCCCAGGAAACTCTGAGTTACGCGGATTCTCAAATGCCGCTGATCCGCATCATTTCGGCTGCGATCCCTGGCGCGCAGCCCAGGATCGGGTTGCCGCGCTCGGGTCCATCGCCGTCCAGGAACGGGCTGACATAGGCCCCCGCCTCGCCCAGCAGCACGATCGCCGCGGCGACGTCCCACAGATTGATGTGCAGCTCGAAATAAGCGTCGCTGCGCCCGGCGGCGACGTCCGCCAGACCAAGTGCGCCGGACCCTGACGTACGCGGTCCCGCGCCGGCCTCGACAATCCGCTGCACAACCGCGGTGAACGCCGAAGCTGGGCGGCGATGCGACCAGCCAATCTCGACGATCGCCCGCGACAGCTCGGTGGTCTCGGCCGCACGGATCGCGGCGCCATTCAGCGTCGCGCCACCACCCAGCCGTGCAGCAAAGGTTTCGCCAAGGGCGGGCGCCACCAGCACGCCGACCAAGGGCGTGCGGTCCTCCAGCAAAGCGAGAGACACGCAGAAGCGCGGACTGCCCCGCGCGTAATTGGACGTTCCGTCGATTGGATCGACCACCCAACGCAGCGTCCCTTGGCGCGCCTTGCCGCCCTCCTCGCCCTGGAAGCCGTCGGCGGGGAACGCCACCGCCAGCCGGTCGGACAGGAATCGCTCGACCGCGCCGTCCGCCTCGGTCAACCAGTCCTGCGCGCCCTTCAGGGTCGCGGTGCGCGCGCCAGGCGAGGGGCGCATACGCAGCGCTATCGCCCCGGCCTCGATCGCCAGTGAAACCGCCGCATCGAACCGCGTTTCCAGCGCGCGCACGCGAAGCTCAGGCCGGTGCGAGGACGTGGATGACCCGGGTCGCGATCATCTCGCGCGTTTTCGCGCCATAGGCCGCCATGTGCGGCGAGGCGGCATGCGCCTTCAATGCGTCCGCATTCTCCCATTTCTCGATCACCACGAAGGTGTCTGGACCGAACTTCGTCTGGAACGGACCGATGCCATCGGCGTCCGCCGCCGGCCCGTACTCGATGCAGCCTTCCTCGGCATGGACCGCCGGCATGTTGGCGTGAAACGCTTCAAGAATCGCGCTCCGCATGCCTGGCTTCGCGGTGATGATGGCGATGACATGGATCATGAGTTTGGCTCCCTGATGGGCGTCCGCGACCAGTGTTCTCTCGCCTGATCAGGCGTCCCGGGACGAGCTTGCCAGAAGCCAACGCGACCGAGAAGGCGGCCGGCATGAAGCCCGTGTGACGGCTGCGGCATGGCCAGACCCCCGACCCAATGTTAGTCCCTTATCGCCTGACTCACGACACTTTCTGCACTAAAAAATCCCATCAGATCAATGCCGGAATGATGGTGGCGGAGGTGAGGTGTTCGGCTGCGGCGATAGCAGCCCGTCCGGCCTTGGTCAGATAGTAGCGGTATGTTCCGGCG
>Ga0326727_10013838_pt1 | contig 17785 bp, 15 predicted proteins | sample MB2enrmetagenome_FD_207643 | JGI IMG/M metagenome (GOLD analysis project Ga0326727, IMG submission 207643) | Lab enriched peat soil microbial communities from McLean, Ithaca, NY, United States - MB29MY | ecosystem: Environmental > Terrestrial > Soil > Wetlands > Peat | place: USA: New York...
GCTGGCCGTGCATCAGCTCGCATTTCGGGGTTATCGATACCTGCGGCTTCTTCAAGGACCTTGCCTATTACTACCAGGCTTGGTGGAACGGCAAGCCGGTGCTGCACCTCTTCCCCCATTGGAACTGGGCGGGCAGGGAGGGGCAGGAAATCGACGTCTGGTGTTTCAGTAACCTGGACAAGATCGATCTACTCCTCAACGGCAAGAGCCAGGGTATGCAATCCATGAAGAAGGATTCGCACGTGGCCTGGAAGGTGAAATATACGCCCGGCACGCTGGAAGCCCGGGGCTACAAGGAGGGGAAGCTGGTCATGACGACCAAGCGGGAAGCCACCGGCCAGCCGGCAAGAATCATGCTCCAGCCGGATCGCGCGAAAATCCAAGGTGATGGCGAAGACGTTTCCGTGGTCGCGGTGAGTGTGGTGGACGAGCAGGGCCGCGTGGTACCCGTGGCGGACAACTTGGTCACCTTTGAGGTTACAGGCAGCGGTAAGCTGATCGGCGTGGGCAATGGCGATCCCAGCAGCCACGAGCCGGATAAGGCACAACAACGCCACGCCTTCAATGGTCTCTGCTCCTCCATTGTTCAAGCGCAGAAGGGGGCCGGCCAGATCAAGGTCCGGGCCACGTCGCCTGGACTTGCCTCCGCCGTCACCGTGATCCAGTGCGAACAGGCCACGCCGCGACCCGCCGTGGCGTGAGATCTTCACCACGGCGCGAGGCGCCAGCAAGGTACCGCGAATCGAACTCCATGAAGTAGAGAGGGAACAGTCAACAGAGGCCGAGAAGCTCTCTTTCTTTCACCGCGGAGATGGGATGAGAAGGCCGGTCCTAGGCGGGATGCTGTTAAGCTCCCCAGGAACGCACTCGAGGTGCAGAAAGGAACCGGCCGTGAAAAAGCATAGCAAAGCGGGGAAGACAGCAGGGCGCAAGAGCGCGACGCGGGGAACCCAAGAGGAGCAGCCGGCGATCACAATCGGGATCGATGTGGGAGACCAGTACAGCCATTTTTGCTGGCTGGATAACGCCGGAGACGTGGTGAAGCGGGGCCGGGTGGCGAGCACCGAAGGCGCATTGGAAAAAGCCTTCGGCAAGATCGGCCGCAGCCGGATCGCGCTGGAAACGGGGACGCATTGCCACTGGATCAGTGAGGTGCTGAGCCAGTTGGGGCACGAGGTCATCGGGCGGATGCGCGGGAGTTGCAGAGCATCAGTGGCAGCCGGCGCAAGAACGATCCGCGGGATGCGGAGCAGTTGGCACGGCTGGCGCGGGTGGATGTGCGGTTGTTGCATCCGGTGAGATTGCGGAATCGAAAGACGCAGCAGGACCGGAGTGTGTTGCGGGGATTAGGCCTAAAGCGGAAGTGCGCTCTTATATCCTGTGGTTCTCGTAAATTTGGATCTGGTTGATACAACCGGCGTAAAGCAAAGCGACGACGGGCGGCTCCGGCGGGATGACATCTCTACTGCATGGTGATCCAATCTTTTTGCAGAACTTGACAGACACAACTGTCCACGTTTGGAAGAAAAAGTAATCGGACCCGCTCGATAGCGTTGCCAGTCGCCATTTCCAGCTAAACTCAAAACCTCATACCAAGCCGCTCTGGGAAACGGCGCGAAACAACACGGGGTAAAGCAGCCGCTGATTTCTGTGCCGCCAGAGCTGCGAGGCGCTCGTGGGGCCTACGCTGCTGTCACTTCGCCGACTTGAAGGCACGCTCTTCCGAGCGCGGAAGACCTCCGGCTCAGCCGAAGAGAATCCGAAACGCCACTGCGTGTTCACTGGGCCATTGTTGCGGTGACTCGATGTGCAGCCCGTCGTCGGCAAGCTTCCACTGCAGCGGGTCATGCGAGCCGAGCAGTTCGACACGCGCGATCTTGCGCTGTTCCAGCCGGTGCGACTGTGCGAGCGCCTTAATGCGTGTCTCGCGAGGATTCCAGCCCATCGCGAAGGCGTAGAGTTTGTCGCCCTTGGTCGTGAAACGAATGTCCTCGCCGGTGAGGTCGACGCGGTTGTTCTCGTTGTAGTGCTCAGCCGTACCCTCGAAGCCGCTGCCGGCCGGAGTCTTGCGGATGCCCGGGCCTTCGCCGAAGATCTTCCACGGCCGTGTGGCATAGATAGCCTCGGAGTTCACCTTCATCCACGCCGTGATGGATGCGAGGATCTTCAATTCGGCTTCGTCCGGCATACCGCTGGCCGGCAGCGGAATGTTGAGCAGCAGATTGCCGTTGCGGCTGACGATGTCGACCAGCAGATCGATCACCGTCTTGGGCCGCTTGTAGACCGCCTCGCGATCGTAGTGCCAGTCGCCGATGCAGGTGTCTGTCTGGAAGGGTTGCGGCTCGATCGCGTCGGCCACGCCGCGCTCGAGGTCTAGCACGCAGACGCCCGAGGCGCACTCGCTGCGGCGCTTCCCTGTGTAGACGGCGCCGACCTGCCCCGAATGCCAGCGGAGACTCTGGTTGTAGTAGTGCGCCACCAGGCTGCGGCCCCAGCGGCCGAACGGGATGCCACCATCTTCGTAATAGAGATCGGGTTGGTGCTGATCGATCAGATCCCGCGCACGCAAGAACCACTCGCGCTTCCACTCCTCGGGCTCGTTGCCCTGCTCGGCCCAGGCTTCCCGCGCCGGCGCATGCGGCGGGAAGTAGAGATCGCGATTGGCGGGGTCATTGCCGTCGTAGGGAACGCCCGCGTAGTGGCCCTGCTTGTCGGCGCCCTTGTTGGTCTCCCACCAGTTGTAGCTGCCCCAGACGTGCTCGCTGACGCCGAAGCGGAGACCCTCGGCGCGCGCGGCCTCGCGCCACTCGCTGACGATGTCGCGCTTTGGCCCCATCCTCATCGAGTTCCAGCGGCGGTTGCGAGAGTCCCAAAGATCGAAGTTGTCGCAGTGGACGCCCATGCTGACGAAGTACTTCGCGCCGGCCTCGCGGTAAAGGCGCGCGAGGGCTTTGGGGGCGAAGAGCTCGGCCTTCCACAGCGGGATGGTGTCCTTGTATCCGAACTGCGAGGGATGGCCGTAGGTCTTCAGATGGTATTGATACTGGCGACTGCCTTCCATGTACATGTTGCGGGCGTACCAGTCGCCGGCGCCAATGGCGGACGAAGGTCCCCAATGCGCCCAGATGCCGAACTTGGCATCGCGGAACCACTGTGGACAGGTGTAAGTATTGAGCGAATCGCCGGCGGCCTGAAAAGGGCCTTTGGCAATCTCAACATCGGTGGTCGGCTGCGCCTCGCTATGGAGTGACGCGACGCTGGCTGTGCCCAAAAACCCGAGCGCAGCCCTTCTTGAAATTTTCATTGTGGACCCCTTTATCTGTGATTTCCATTGTTGGCTCCCGGCTTCGAGGTAATCTATCACAGGTTGGCAACACTTGATTCTCCAATATCGATGGTCTTGGAACTTTTGCTGCAGAACCCCTGTGCGTAGCCAAAACCGCGTTTGATCCTGATGAAGGTTGAGCAACGGCGCACTACGTTTCCCATGTTGCCCGGTACCGCGTAATGTCCAAGAACTCAAAATCTGATCCCGGCCTGCTACAAAATGAAGCCGTGCGGTTCACATCTCCTCTTGGATTAGCGGAAGGTCGCAGAGATCGACCACCATCGAGTGAAAGCTCCACTCGAACCAGCGATCGAACGCGTCCAGATCACGCCGGTTCGGCCACGTAGCAGGCACACGATACCACCCATCCAGTTGCTCCTCGAATATTTGACCGCACACCTGCCCCAGATATTTGCGCGCTTCTTCCTCGTTCTCACACTCCGGTAGCGATAGACCGTCGGCTCTCGCTGGAGATCTTCCAGACTCAACTCGTTGCTGGTTGAATCCGCTCCATGCAGCCAATCCAGGAATGGCTGGTCTGGCTTCACTACAATCGCCGTTCGGTTGAAAGTGGTCATCCTGTCAGCGCCCGAAGAACTTTTCCCTCAGGCGGCCTGCCGATAATAGTAGTTTGCATCCCCCCAACCGGTCATGTCAGGCACGCAGGACGACGGCGGGGTAGCAAGTGAACTCCTCAGTTTCGATCTGCCAGTAAGGCATGAGTCGAGCGCCGGGGTTGCCGCGGACGTTGAAATGGAGCGAAGAGCCAGGGACGGGCTCGAGCAGGCGCGCGAGGGATTCGGGGGCGGCGTCGGGCTCGAGCTGGAGGTCGACTTTTGAAGCTCCGATAGCGGCCAGGAGGATGGGGCCGTACTCGACTGAGAAGCGCGCCTTGCCGGGGAGCTGATCGGCGCCGGTGTAGCGGCGGGCAAGGAGGGCCGGGGCGAGGGTGAACTCGATGCGGTCGCCATCAGACCAGACGCGATCGAGCGTGACGTAGCTGGACGGCGCGCCGGAGCCGGCGGGCGTGCCATTAACGCGCAGCTCGAAGGGGCCCGCGGCCCAGATGGGCACCCGCACGCGAATGCGCGAGCGGACCGGCGAGGCCGTTTGGAAGGTGGCGGTGACGGCGGTATTGAAGGGGAAGCGGGTGGCAACGGTAAGGGCCAGGGCGGCACCGTCCTGGTGCCAGCGGATGGTGGAAGGCTCGTAAAGGTGGAGGTAGAGGCCATCGGCGGCAAGCGAGTAAATATGCTCCGGGAGCGAGCCGAGCAGGCGCGTGCCTTGGCCCTCGCAGCAGGTGTTCACGCGGGAACCCTTCTCTTTGCGGCCTTCGAGGATGGTGTGGTAACGCAGGCCGAAGGTGCCATCCTGGTTGGCGATGCCGATATTGTAAATGGACTTCTCGATTTCGGCGGCAAAGCGCTCGTCCTCGGGATGGAGCATCTGGAAGCGCTGGGAGAGGAAGACCCAGAATGCGCTGCCGCAAAGCTCGCCGAGCTTTTGACGGAGGTAGTTGGAATCGGGCGGATTGCGCTCGAACTCGATGATGGAGATGGAGCCGCCGGCCTGCTCCCAATGGGCGCGGTAAAGCTCCCAGCCGCCGAGGACGGCGTCATAGTAGCGGCGGTCGCCGGTGAGCAGGTAGAGGTCGAGGTAAGCCTCAAGGTTGGTGAGCAGGTAGCAGTGGGGGCGGTCGTAGGGATACTGCCAAATCTGCTCTGGCTCACGGCGAGCGAGGCCGGCGAGGAAGGCCTCCTCCTGGTAGTAGCGCTGGATGACCTGGGCGTCGGCGGGGCGTCCTACTGGGCTAAGGGCGACGCGGGTGTTGGCGATCATGCCCTGGCCGCCTTGGGTGGCGCCGCGCTCCATCAGCGGGAGGAAGTCCTGGCGGTTGAACCAATCGTAGTAGCGGCGCAGCATCGGCAAGGCCTTGGGATTGCCCGAGTAGCCGGCCTCCAAGAGGCCGTGGGTGAGCCACGCGCGGGTATAGGCAGCGCGCTCGGAGTAGAAGATGGACTCGGGTGGATAGGCCATCATGTAGCCGTCGTCACGGCGGCAATCGGCGATGCCGTCGACGACGGCGGTAACGCGAGCGCAGAGCTCGGGGTGGTCGATCCAGCGGATGGTGTTGGCGGCGCCCATGAGGAAGCGTCCGGCGTTGGAGCCGGCGAGATCCTCTTCCCAAAAGACCTGCGAACCGGTGGGCTTGAAGTCCTTAATGTGGCCGGTGCGCTCGTAGAACTGGCGCAGCAGGTCGGCGGTGGAGTAGGAGGTGAGCAGGTATTCGATGTTGCGGTGCATGGCCTCCTCGAACAGGCCGCCGGCGAGGGTGACGCCGGAGCGCGGCGGGTGCGCGGCCAGCGGCGGGCGGTGCCACTGCGCCGGATCGGTGACGAGCGCGGGATGGTCGATGCGGATCGCCTCGCCGTCCAGACGTGGGCGTCGGGTGAGCTGGGCGAGGAGCTCGGGATTGCCGTGGCTGGGATCAGCGGTGACGGGACAGAGGACAGCGGCATCGCGGCCAGAGGAGAGGACGGCAAGTTTGGCGAGGGTGAGTGTGAAGTCGGCTCGGTCAGCCGGCGTGCTCGCTTGGGACGCCGTCTTGACCGGACGAAGACGCGTGGCGGTGAGGCGGACGTAGCGGGCTCGGAGCCCGGCGGGGGCGGCGTAGCGGGTGATTTCGCCGCCGGGATCGGGGAAGTCCTGGGCGGTGAAGTCGGCGATGGAGCGGGACTGGGCGAAGGCGGCGGCGTCGGAGGCGTCCACTCTGAAGCGCAGTGGGAAGCCCTCGCCGCCGTAATACTCGTCGCGCCCGGGGTACAGGCGCTCGGAGGCAGGGTACAGGACGACAGCATCGATGGGGAGGCTCGAGCCGAGATCGACCTGGACCCAGGTGTGGAGGGTGGGGTCGGTGACCGGTTTGGAGCGGTACGCGCAATACGCCGTGGCGGGGGTGGGTGCCATGCGTTCGCTGGTGAGGTAAGGCTTGAGTGCGGGGAACGCCGAGGAGGGCGCGGAGCCGGCCGCAGCGAGCAGTGCGGGTGCGGCGAAAGTGGAATGGCGGAGGAAGCGGCGACGGGTGTAACGCATGGGTAGCTCCAGTCTGCCGCGGCGGTGGGGGCCGCTCACGGGAAATCACAGCTTATGCAAGAGCGCAGTGGAATGCAATCATGGCGGAGCGAGGACTTCACGGTTTAGCTCGGAGAGGTGCACTCGGAAGTTGGTAACGGGCGCGCTGTCCAGTAGTCGTGTGCCTATCGAACAATCCATCCGCCAGCAAGTCGCTCTTATTGGAAGTCCCGCTTGGCTAAGTGAGCTCTTTGAATGGATTAAACACTTTGATTCCGGGACGCCTGAAATCTCGGTCGTTGCCTGTCGCGACCGTCAGTCCGTGCCGCCGGGCGGTCGCAGCGATGTAGCTGTCTTCGACCGGCATACGCTGGCCCACTTTGTCGAGCAATCGCTCTTGCTCGGCCCACACGTGTGCAACGGACACGTTGAATCCGTGAATTCGTCCTTCGAGTGATTCCACAAGCCGTGTCAGCCAAGCCTGTAGGACCTGACGCTGCCGTCCCTCCTTGGTGCGCACCCAGTAGGCCAGTTGGGCAATCACAACAGCGCTCGTGTAACATCGGTCTTGTTCTTGTTCAAGCCATGCGATGACCCGTGCATCGCCGTGCCGCTTGGCCGGCTGGCAGATGACGTCTGTGTCGATCAACCAGCTCATAGCTTCCGACGCCGGGCCGGCGCGCGGCGACGCCGCGGCACATCGTCCAGACTGACTGGGCAGGCTTTGAGCACGCTGAGCCAATTCTCCTTTCCCGGGAGTCGTCGAAACACCAGCGCGTCTTCTTCGGCGTCGAAACGCGCATCGAAATAGTCTCCGGGCGAGGCCGGAGCAAGCGCAGTCGGGACAGTGAGACGCCGCTTGGCATCAAGCGTAACGATCATAGTGGGATTATCCCACCACCCGCCAAAAGTGTCAATCACTGTGCTTAGCCAAAACCGCGTTTGATTCTGAGGGACGTTGAGCAGCGCTGCACTGCCCGGCACACCTTGCGCCGGCGCCTGTGACCTTGCCGGGGATCAATTCTGGCCCAAACCCCAGGTTCAGCGCTCCCGGTCCGGGTCTTTTGGTTTCGCTCCACGGCGGTAGCTGAAACTTTGACGCTTGGCCTCACCTTCAACGCGGCCACTGCGCCATGACCAAGCCTCACGGCTTCCTTCGGGATGGGGACGGCCTTAAAACCTTCTTCCCATGCTTTCGGGTCTTGCTTAATCACCCTGTGGATGCCGAAAACCGCTGCCGGTGCGAAATTGGGCTCCAGTAGCGTTCTGTAACGTGCCCAATCCCGAGTGTTCATGTCGCGCTCATCGTTTGTTCCGCGCTGTTGCACACTGCTTCAGTCGGATAGTTTCCAGTCCCTGAAAGTTCTGCCAAGCGGTCGAGCACTCGCGCCGTGACGGCCTCAATGATGGCAGAGCGCCACTTGGAGTCCATGCCTTCGGCCGAGGGGTATTGCATCGCAGGGCTCAATGCGGCGGTCAGCACTTCGAGCAGAGCTTCGACGGATTCGTCCGCGGCACGCAGTCGTTCCACCTTGCGGATGGCATGTAGAACGGTGGTGTGATGACGACCGTTATAGAACCTGCCGATCTTGGTCGTGCTCCACCCTCCGATGTGCTTCGCCAAGTACATCGAAATTTGACGGCTGAAGCAGTGGCGCTGTTCTTGGCCGGGGACGCGCCCTGGGACGCGCCCCGTGCCGAGATGGGCCGCAACCGTGGCTTCGATTTGTCCCAGTGACAGCGACCAGATCCCGGTTTTGTGATCAATGGCGCGCATTAGAGCCTCCCAACGGAAGAACCGCGTTTGCCCGGTCCACAAATAACCCGGTGCCATTCGGGTCAATTGAAGCTGGGCACTCGGGCCACATCGTGCGCACCAGATCCAACCACCCTTGCAACTTTTCGCGGAACTTCCGAGGTCTCGCATAGTCAGCACTTCCGAGCTGACTGACAAGACCGAAGTCACCGAAGAGCGGCACACGTTCTCTCCCCCGTGCTGTGAAGCAGCGGTAGGAAAGCCACATGAACAAGTCGAGCGCGGCTGGGCTGGACGAGAGAGCCTTGGCGGCCTCCAGATCGGTCGGAATCGGGTGATTCAGAATCTCGCGAGCGAACTCGTCGCTCAGGACGATCAGGTTCTGGCAGTGCCCCGGCAGAAGCTTCTGCTCGGGGTCCCGGGAATACCAAATCCGGGCTTCGGTCATGAAGTTGAATCTGGCGCGGTGGACCACGGCGGCGCGTTCCGATTGCGTGTCGGTGCCAAAGAAGATCGTCACCCCGAAGATGCGCTGGAAGGCTCCGATCAGGCGGCGATATTGCGAACCACCCTGCTGCATGCCGAAGGTGTCCAGCATTTCGGCGGCGCTATCGAATGTAATCCGCGCGGTCTGCTGACGGATGGCGAGGGTTGCGAGAAAAATGGGGACCAGCCGATCTTGTCCCCACGGCAGGCCATAGCTGGGATGTCCAGTAACCTGCAGAACGAATTGCCCGTTGCGGCGCTCGTGGAGCAGGCAGTTATCCGCCGACCGTTTCACTGGGAGCCCGCATAATACAAAAGGACGCGATGTGAAGCCAAGGTTCTGCCGCGCGTTTTCCCGCTTCAGCCGGACGCACTCGATGGACTCTACTTTACGAAGGCGCCGCTTCGAGAGGACGCGATCGGGATGAGCATCGGCGAGTAGCGGCCCGATCCTTTCCAGACCTCTGGCGGCAGGAGGATGGTCTTTGGTAAGCGGATTGGGACATTACATGGATTGTCTCCGGCGCTGTGCAAGACAGCGCGATTGAGCGATCCAGAGGAGGGTTCAAAAAGAGGGACGGAGTGGGTCGAAAACGAGGCTCGGAATTTTACTCCGTTTACTCCGTTTTCTGGCATTTTGAAGCAACGATTGAAATCTCGGTGGTTTGCAGTGGTCAGAATGCATCGCCATGGTCGCCATTGTTCTTTATTTTCAAATGACGTACACCTTCCCAAGCTGGCAGTCATGGAGGGGATGTGGACGACGCGCGAACTATACGCGAACATCGAGGAGCCGAAAACAGCCCAATCCATCCTACGCCATCCTAAGTCGCCTCTCTTGCAACCCTTTTCCCATCACTTACATCCGCTGATTCCAGACCACATGGCCAATTCGGTAGGAGGCCCTGAAAAGGCTGGCGTCGGCGGTTCGATTCCGTCCCTGGCCACCATGGTTTCAACGAGTTACAGAACTTCCCGAAGTCAGTTTCATTCCGTTTCATTCCAAAACTTTGGTCTGCTGAGATCTGCTTCACGGATGAAACTGGGCATGGGGATGAGTCTGGAATGCTCTCGATTCCGCCTCAAACGGGGGAACGATGAGGGCAGCATCTGTGACGGTCAAACGGGCCGCTAAGTCGGCAGCTTCGTGAAACGTTGGCTATTGAGCTTCTGCGATGAGCTGCGCTACGCGGGAACTCGGGCTTACCGGCTCGACCAGCACGATCATGTTGCTATTCAGGATCATGCGATCGGGCGCGTGCCATTCCTTGCCGCGCTTCACCAGTATGCTGGACACCGCCTTGGTCTGCGGATCCTGGCGGCTCTGGACGTAAAAAACTTCCCGCAGAACTGGAAACGCGGTTCCGAGGCCTTCGAGTTTTCCGAAGTAAACCTGGCCGGTCGTCAGCAACACCGCTTGATACGGTGTCGTCAGAGCGACCGAGGGCTTGCGCGAGGAGGCTACGAACCAGATCACACTACCCGCCGCGATCAATGCCAGCGCGGTCACCAGGATCACCTGGAGCATTCCCGTCCCTTTGCGGTCGCGCATCATCTGCCTCTCCCCGAAGCATCGTAACACACGGCTTCCCTGCGCCCGCCGGCTTCAGTCACCAGCAGGAAAGACATGTGCGTGCTTAAGCTCGGCAGGAAGTCCTCTTCGGATGGAAACGCCGGTTGAGGCGCCGGACGCCCATACAAGCCGCAAGCCCCGTGGCCAGCAAAATCAACGTTGAAGGTTCCGGCACCGTCGGGGGCGCCGACCCTCCAGACGACTCGAAGGTGAGCACAATGTCGTGGGGGTTGTACGCAATGGACCAGTTAAAGCCATCCATGGTGAAGTCCCCCCCAGGCGCATTCGCGAAGGCGCCGCTACTCGAGAGAAATGCCACGATGGTGAAGTCTTCTCCGAGAGTCGGGACGAAGCCGCTTAGCAGATCGATATTCAGGTCGGCGCTCGGCCCAAGCGTGGCATCGCCGAACACGACGAGCAGGCCGTTGGCCGTGCTGCTGATCAGCTCATCGAAGATGCCGCCGGTCTGGTCGTAGTTGCCGATGATCGTCAACGTTCCAGGGGCGTCGCCGGGCTGCATGGTTCCCCCTGATAGCAGGACGTCTCCCAGGATCGTGCCCGTCCCGTCCACGGTCCCGCCGCTGACGTTCATCCCGGCGTTGGCGGTCAGTGTTCCGTCTACCTGTGTTCTGCCGCCGGTTTGATTGTAGGCGACGTCGCTGATCAGGTTGCCGCCGCTGTCTATGGTCACGTTGCCGTCGGTGGTGAATCCGCCGTTGGAGATCTGCATCGTCGCGCTGTTGTATACCTGCATCGTGCCATGGTTGGTGAGCGTTCCCCCGCCATTAAAGAGCAGGGTCTGGCCTGGCGCGTTGGCAAGCAGCGTTCCACCCGCGTCGTTCAACACCGACAGACCGTTTAGCCCAATGATTCCCGCGCCTCGGATGGTGTTATTGACGTTGGTCAGGGTTGTGCCGCCTACGGCTTGTGCAATGATCGCGTTGCCGCCGCCCCCCACCATAGACAGCGTCACCGTGCCCCCGCCCTGTAGCGTCACGTTGGCACTGTCGATCAACAGCACTGAGTTAGTGCCGCTCCCGCCGTTCAACTGGAAGTTGCCGGTGTTGTTGATCGTCCCCAGCACGTAGGTCGCGCTGTTCAGGTCACTGGTGTAGGTGCCGTTGATGGTCACCGCGCCGGCCGCCGTGCTGCCGTCCAGATAGGCCACGTTCCCCTGTGGCGTCCCAAAGAAAGCACCCCCGTTGTTGTTCAGCGTCCCGCCCTGGATCACCGTACTGCCAAACAGTTGCACCGAGGACCCGGCGTTGGCCGTGATGTTTCCGCCAGCATGGTTCACCGTGTCGCCATTTATTTGCAGAATGCCGCCGTTGCTGGCCTCCAGTGTGCCGCTGTTCGTCACCGCCCCGCTGTCCAGTAGAAGGGCCTGACCCGACACGTTCGCATTCACCGTCGCCTGATTCACCAGAGTCAAACCGTTGTAGCCAATGATGCCCGCTCCCTGGATGGTGTTATTGACGTTGGTCAGGGTTGTGCCGCCTACGGCTTGTGCAATGATCGCGTTGCCGCCGCCCCCCACCGTAGACAGCGTCACCGTGCCCCCGCCCTGTAGCGTCACGTTGGCACTGTCGATCAACAGCACTGAGTTAGTGCCGCTCCCGCCGTTCAACTGGAAGTTGCCGGTGTTGTTGATCGTTCCCCGCAGGTAGGTGTCGGTATTCAGGTCGCTGGTGTAGGTGCCGTTGATGGTCACCGCGCCGGCCGCCGTGCTGCCGTCCAGATAGGCCACGTTCCCCTGTGGCGTCCCAAAGAAAGCACCCCCGTTGTTGTTCAGCGTCCCGCCCTGGATCACCGTACTGCCAAACAGTTGCACCGAGGACCCGGCGTTGGCCGTGATGTTTCCGCCAGCATGGTTCACCGTATCGCCACTGATCTGCAGAATGCCGCCGTTGCTGGCCTCCAGCGTTCCGGTGTTCGTCACCGCCCCGTTGTCCAGCAGAAGCACCTGGCCCGACACGTTCGCATTCACCGTCGCCTGATTCACCAGCGTCAAACCGTTAACGCCAATGATGCCTTCTCCTTGGATGGTGTTGTTGACGTTGGTCAGGGTTGTGCCGCCTACGGCTTGTGCAATGATCGCGTTGCCCCCGCCCCCCGCCGTAGACAGCGTCACCGTGCCCCCGCCCTGTAGCGTCACGTTGGTACTGTCGATCAACAGTTCTGAATTGGTGCCACTCCCGCCGTTCAGCTGAATGTTGCCGTTGTTGTTGATCGTTCCCCGCAGGTAGGTGTCGGTATTCAGGTCGCTGGTGTAGGTGCCGTTGATGGTCACCGCACCTGCGCCCGTGCTGCCGTCCAGATAGGCCACGTTCCCCTGTGGCGTCCCAAAGAAAGCACCCCCGTTGTTGTTCAGCGTCCCGCCCTGAATCACGGCACTGCCGAACAGTTGCACCGAGGCGCCAGCCCCGTTGGCCGTGATGTTCCCGCCAGCGTTGTTCACCGTGACAGCATCTAGCTGCAAAATGCCGCCGTTGCTGGCTTCCAGCAGACTGGTGTTGGTGATCCCTCCCGAACCGTCAAGGAGCAGCCCTTGACCCGACGAGTTGGCGTTGATTGTTCCAGAATTGCTCAACGCCAAACCGCCATTCCCGATGACTCCAGCTCCCTGGATGGTGCTTTGGTTGGCCAGCGTTACGCCCCCTACACCCTGCTGGATGAAAGCGCTCCCGCCACCTCCAGCCACATTCATCGTCAAAGTGCCCGTGCCGGATAAAGTAGTGTTCCCATCTAGAAGCAGGAGCGTGTTGGTACCGCCGCCCCCATTGATCCCAATCTGTCCGGCGTTGATGACCTGAGGGCCAGACACGCTCAATTGCGAGTTTTGGTTTAGGGTAAGGCTGTTGCCGCTGCCGACTTGCAGGTTGGCCACAGTCCCAGCGCCGTTCAGAGTTACGGCGCTAGTCCCGTCGGTTATGCAGGCGTTAGTTCCACCGGTAGGAACTCCGGCTGTCCAGTTGCCACCCAGGCTCCAAGCTCCGTTGCCGTCGTTCCAGGTCGTCAGAGCCGCACCAAGCCCGCAGGTGTCGGCAAGAATCAGTCGCGGGTTCAGCAACAACAGCACCGCGAGAAAACGCACCACGAGTGGCGTACGCATGCGCGCGGCTCAGGCACGCCATCGGCCACACCTGCGAAGAGGCGGCAACGGGCCTGCAATCTTATATTTGCCGACTTGGTATCGATGACGGAGCGCCCAAAAACCTGGAAAGTTTCCTAATAAAGCAGAACTCCTCCCATTCCTAGCTGACATCGTGATGCAGTCCGCCCTGAACGTGTCCGGCGTAGGTGATTCAACTGTTCGGAAGGCCCCAACTATCTGGTGATGGAGTACGTCGAGGGCACAGGACGGTCGAGGGCAGCGCTGGGCAGACCTCGGGAAGCGACGGGCCCGCCGATCAGATCCCCATCAAAGAACGAAATCGTCCGGCCGCTTCACTTTCCGCTCTCCAGTCGGCGTTACCCCCACGAGTTGCAGCAAGCGCCTGCCAAATGCCGCGGATGCGGCAACCGCTTGTCCCGACGAATGTCACCGGCGTAAACTCGCGACACACCGAGAGCCTTTGCGATCGCCGATCCAGTAACGCCTGCGAGCCGGGGCTGAATCCTTAGACGGCAGGTCTCCTCATCGAGACAAGCCGGTTGGCTGGACTGTCTCCAACTCCGTCGCTCGGCATGATGACAGCGCTAGCCTAGGTGTCCACGCGGCGGGCCTGCGCCTCGGCAGCTTGTGAGACCACGCGTCCGGCTTGCGCCGCGTTCACGAGGTGCCCCTGCTCGAAACGCCCACCAGTTCCCCCAACTTCACCCAATGCCGTGGATGCGGAAGCCGCTTGCCGCGCCGCCACTATATGTATTTGACATCATATGTATCATATGTCATTTTACAAGAGTGAGCTGGGTTGTTGAGATGGGCGACGAGTTCGAACCGGAGTTCAACGAGATGCACGAGGACGTGCGGACAGAGGTTCTGGCGTTGACCCGTCTTCTACAGCAATTCGGGCCCCAACTAGGACGGCCCCGCGTCGATACGCTGAAAGGCTCCCGCCACGCGAATATGAAGGAACTGCGGTTCAGCGCGACCGATGGAGAGTGGAGAGTGGCCTTTGCCTTCGATACGAGGCGCAAGGCAGTCCTTCTGGTTGCAGGAGATAAATCCGGTGTCAGCGAAAGGCGGTTTTACCGCGAGCTGATCCGCAACGCCGACGACCGTTTCGACGCTCATCTGGCCCGGCTCAAGAAGGAGAAGAAATAACTATGCCCACGAACGTGGATGACATAATCAGGAAGCTAAGCCCCGCCCAACGCAAGAAGGTCGAGGCCCGAGCTGCTCAGTTGATCGCCGAAGAGATGACCCTGCGGGAGTTGCGGCACGCGCGCAAGCTCACGCAGGTCCGGATAGCCAAGACTCTCGGGATCACCCAGGACAGTGTTTCGCGCCTTGAGAAGCGCAGCGATCTGTTGCTCTCCACGCTGCGGAAGACCGTCGAGGCCATGGGCGGGAACCTGTCACTTGTGGCTGAGTTCCCCGACCGCGCGCCGGTGGTTCTGTCCGGGATTGCCGATGACGATCCTGGGGCTAAGCCCACAGGCCGAAAGAACGCGTACGCTTGATCAACGATGCGCTCGCTTTGCACATTATTGAGCTACTGAAGCAGATCTCGATGAATTAAGACGCCAGACCGACGCTTTCGAAGATCGGAGAATAAACCCGGCGCTGAAAATAGAGCGGCAGCATCCATCGCAAAACCGATCCCGGCACGGTTTTTGCGAACGGCCTGGCTGGAAACCACCGAGTTTTTGCGGAGGCACCGTTCTTGCGTGTCGGATGTCCGCTAACGGAGTCCGATCCGCATTGAGTGGGTTATTGGAGACCCCACGCCCTCTGATCGCCAATAGGCCGAACGTCAACGGTAGGAATTCTGATAGCCAGTCCTCTTGAATTCGTCTGCTCCACCACGGGCATGTGCCAAAGTGCGGTCCACGGCGTTGGCGTACCAAAGCGGCAGCAACGGCGGTGGGAAGTAATACAGCCTCTGGCGCTAACTCATTACCAGGAGCGTCATGAAACGTCATACCCGAACGAAATTGGCCTGCGGCACGAGGAATCTGATCCTCCTTTCCCGTTTCCCCCAGGGGAAAGCCGGGGCGGGGACGGTTCCCCCGCAAGAGGGATTTCAAGGCGCTCCGCTGGAATCCCCCTTGCGCGATCCCCCTACGGGTTTTCTGCGCGTCTACGGTCATTCCTGACTGGCGCTAACAGGTCGACACAAGCCGGGCGGCGCTGACGCGCCGACTGAAGGGGTGACACGTCACCCCAGAATGGGTGCTGCAGAGCAACCTTCGGTTGCCATATGGCAACCACTGAAAATGCGCGCTTTTTCTTTTAGCGCCTTTTTCGGTTCCCAACCAGGGAATCTGCTGAAAGCGGAGCGGAGCTCGGAAAATGGCGGTGTCGGCGGTGGTAGGATCGTGCTCAGACTAGAGCGCACCATGGAGTACGACAGGGACAAGGTGGACGAGATGGTGCTGGCGCTGTTATGGCTAACGGCATTCGATGAGGACCAATTCGGGGCGCGAACCTGGAAGTCGCACGACTGGGACGCGCTGGACCGGCTGCACGCCAAGGGGTACATCTCGGACCCTATGATAAGAGCAAAGCGAAATCGGTGGTGCTGAGCGTGGAGGGGTTCGAGCGGTCGCGGGAGCTGTTCGAGCGCCATTTCGGATGCCGGCAAGCCGAAATCTAGACAAAGACACCATCCCTAAGCCTTCGGCTTAGAGATCGCGCCGTCCGGCGCGATGTTGCTCCATCAAGCTTCCGTCAAGTATTCGTCAAGTATTTTTCAAGCTTTTGTTCGGTCTTTGTTCGGCATCGTTTTTCGCCGCAGCGCGGGCGAGTCCGTTGCGGATCTCGCGCTTCTAGTGCTGGCTATGTATGCGGCTGGATTCCGATTCTCATACGGCCGCGCCGGATGTCACAGCTCCACTCCGTCCTGTACCCATGGATGCGGACCCTTGAGCAGGTTCGTCATTGTTGCACCCATTTGCCTCTTTTGAGGCCATCCACCTCATGATCTCACGAGTTCGCTGCGCTCTTCGAACAGTGGTGAACCCGGAGACGTTGGGCCCTGAAGCCGATCTTCTGATAAGCTAACCGGTTCAAGAAGGAGGAGCATCATGCCCGCAAAAGCCGCCAGGGCGCCAGCACGCGTGCGAAAAAGCAAGGCCGAAGTACACCAGGAATTCGAAAACATCCGCGAAGAAGTGGAAGCTTCGCGGGAGAACATCGACGCCAAGACCGAGGAAGCTGCTCGCATCCGCGAAAACGAGGTGCGTCAGGGCGTGGAGGGTGTGACCGTTGAGAATGTGGTCGAGCGAATATCCGGCCTGGGCCTGGAGATCTCAAAGTCCCTCTCCGGCATCTCCGCCAAGCTGGTCGAAGAGGTCAACCTGCTGGCCAGTGTGCGGGACACCGTTGCGCTTGAACGTAAGGAGCTTGAGCGCTTGCACAAAATAGACGTGGCCGCTACAGCGCTCGATCAGCTCGTCGTGGACTACGCCGGACGCAAACAGGAACTGGAGTCCGAAATCGCTGCTCGACGTTCTGGCTGGGAAGAGGAGAGCCACACGGCCGAGCGCGAGCGCAAGGAGCAGGAAGAGAACCTCCGCAAGCAGCGCCAACGAGAGATCGAAGACTACGAGTATAAGAAGAATCTCGAACGCAAAAAGGCCCTGGATAAGTACGAAGAGGATCTCCGCCTCCAGGAAAAGAAGAACCAAGAACGGCAGGAGACCCTGGAAAAGAGCTGGCAACAACGAGAGGCTGCGCTCAAGGAGCGCGAAGAAGAACTCGCGCGCCTGCGGAAGGAGTCCGAAGAGTTCCCCGCGCGCATGAAGAAAGAAGCCCAGGCAGCCGCAGTCGAAGCAGCCCGCACCGCCGAAGCCCGCTTCGAGCAACAAATCCTGATTCTGAAAAAAGACGGTGAAGCCGAGCGCCGCGTCTTCGATCTGCACGTCAAAACACTCGAAGAGGCTGTCTCAAGGCAGGCTGCGCAGATCGCCAGTCTCGAAAAGCAGTTGGGCGAAGCCAAGCAGCAGGTGCAGGACATCGCCGTGAAGGCCATCGAAGGCGCATCGGGCGCCAAGGCGCTGTCCCACATTAACCAGATCGCCATGGAGCAGGCCAAGAACCGCCCGCAGGGCTAATACACGATCTGATCGAGATGATTGCGTAGAAGCGTTTTCCGGTAAGGTCCGGAAAATAGAACGTCCTCCGCTCTCGGCCAGATCTGTGCTTAGACGACGTTCCGGAAATGTAAGAAAAATGCATGCATCCCATCGGGAGTTCACCCCTGCCAAAGTGCATCTCGGGCTAACTGTCTGGTGCAGTGGGACTAAAGCTGGAAAAGAAGGCCCGTGAACCCCACCCTTTATGTCCCACTCTACGTTTGTGTCGACGCCGGGATAAAACGACAGCACTCCCGCCGGTTTTGTAGTCAAAGAACCAGCCATCAGCCAGGATGCAGTACGCACTCTATAGCAGTTTCTAAATCTC
>Ga0326727_10013839_pt1 | contig 17785 bp, 16 predicted proteins | sample MB2enrmetagenome_FD_207643 | JGI IMG/M metagenome (GOLD analysis project Ga0326727, IMG submission 207643) | Lab enriched peat soil microbial communities from McLean, Ithaca, NY, United States - MB29MY | ecosystem: Environmental > Terrestrial > Soil > Wetlands > Peat | place: USA: New York...
GCCGACCATGTCTATGTGTGCAAACGAACACCAGCTGACCCGGATATCGGTAAAACCGGCGTTTTCAAACAGGTCGTACATTTCATTCTCATTATAATAGCGTTCCCCGAAGTTCTTCATCACCACATGCCTGACTCTCATCTTCTCGCTGATATGGTAGAGTACGGGAATACCGCGGGTGAGCAGTTTTTTCCCGAGCGTGCAGATCGCGATTGCACCACCCGGCCGCAGGACGCGGTATGCCTCATCGAGCATTGCTGCAGGGTCCCTCAGGTAACTGAAGACGAGTAGGCTGGAGACCACATCAAAGGAGTTGTCACGAAATGGGATTCTCTCACCACTCCCAATCGTAAATTCTGATGGCTCGCACCGGCAGCGGGCGCGCACAATCATCCTCCTGCTGATATCGATACCTACCGCATGCCCTTCGTTGCCAATGTACTTCTCGATAAAAAGCCCGGTCCCGCACCCGATATCGAGCAAGTCTGCCCTCGCTGGAAGCGATTTCATGACATGCCGGCTGATGTGCATGTGGTAGCACCTGCCGTGAACCTGATCGTAATGGTCGTCATACACATCGGCAACGGCATCATAGTGCTGCCGTATCTTTTCGAGGCTGCCTCTACTCATGGGAAGACCTCCCGGATACCTGTGGCAAAGGATCCGATCTGGAGGTATTCGTTGTTGCAGTGCCCGATGCGGGAGTCTGCTTCGGCAAGGGCAATGGCGAGCAGCGGGTGATTGTAATCGCGCTGTGCAGCCACACGGATATCTGAGAGCACCTCGCGGCCGGAGAGCCCGTAATCGATCATCAGCGATTCGAGCTGTCGGATCGCCCCGCGCATATCTCCTTTCCGGACCAGCTGGAGCGCCGAGGAAGCAACCGTAACGGTCTCCGACCCGGCGATTTTGGTGAGGCTTTTGCATTGCCCGGATTCCATCGCAATCTGGAGCAGCAGGATCGCTTCCCTCATGTCTCCCTGTGAAACCTGCGCGATCAGGTCGATATCATCGCCGGAACATGGGAAGGCCCCGGTTCCCTCGTTCTCCCGGATCATGGTCAGGTGCCGCGCCATCACGTCCAACGGCACAGGAGAGAAGAAGAGCGGGAGACAGCGCGAGGTGATCGCCGGAATGATAGCGCTCTGATTCGTGGTCGAAAAGACAAACCGGCACGTCGCGCTGTACCGTTCCATTATACGGCGGAGCCCCTGCTGGGCGTCGCGGGTGAGAGTGTGGGCATCCTCGAAGACCATGAGCTTGAAATCTGCATCGAGAGGGCGCATCGATGCATACCATTTCAGGATATATTTGAAATTGGCAATCAGGCTCATACTTTTCTGGTACAGGTGGGCGTACCGCTCGTCTTCCTCCAGCAACTTTTTTCCCTGGGAGAAGAGATCGGCGGTCGGGAAAACGGTTGTGTTCATCTCCCAGTTCCCGCCATAGAGTTCTTTTGCGAAGCATTCGATGGCGGTACTCTTGCCGGTCCCGTGCGGGCCGGTCAGCATGAGGTGGGGGACCGTTCCTGAATTGACAAATGATGAGAGAAGCGCTATGACATTTTCCTGCCCGGCAATCCTGTTGAGCTGGGTTGGATGGTACCGTTCAGTCCAGAGCATGGTCGAGTCTCGCAGACATCTCATGTATAGCTTCCGACAAAAGATAAGTGTTGTTTAGCGTCAGGAGGAGATGCCGGATCTCACGTTGCGAGAGATCTTTGCAGGCGCCCGTGATAACCGGCAGAGCACGGGTGACCTCATCGACAATCGTGAGCGTGGCTGTTCGGGCAGTCCGGGAGAGCGGGTTGAGGTCGATGGCGATAACCTGTTTTCCCATGGCGACAAGTGCCTCGCACCGGTCGCCGTCTTCCAATGGCACCAGCACCACGTCAGCGGCGTACATCCCGTCGCGCCGGCACCATTCCCGATCGTGGGGAAGCGGGAGCAGGCGCTCGGCCGGACCGGAGGAGACCTCAGCACCGGTATCGCGAAGCAGTGCTTCGATCTGCTGCACCCGGTCTTCCGTTCTATGGAAGAGGTTCACTTCAACAAGCGCCCCACAGGCATGTTGCAGATCTGCAATTTCTCTGGCCGCGAGCGCGGCGGTATTACCGTTAACGGAGATCACCGGATGCCGTGCCGAGAGGAGCATCGCCGCAGCGGTCCGTTCGGCAAGGCGTGCGCTTTCGGTTGTCCTTTCGCCGATCAGGTAATCGAACGCCTCGCCCCTGCCATGCGCGGTCAGCCCCTCCCATGCGATGATCCCTTTTTTTGCGCAATCCGCAAGATGCTCACGGATGACAAGCGAGCGGTATCTCGGGTGGTCCGGCGGAATCATCCGCGCACCTCAACGATCCGTACACCGGATCGGGCCATATGCAGCTCGTGCACTTCGCCAAATGTTCGGAGCACTGGTCCTGCGGCCTTTCCATAGGCAAAGACTCCATCGCCTAGCATGGTCATGCTTGCCGGGACATTCTCCCGGTCACACGCGGCAAGAACCCGTTTCACAGCCGGGGTCTCCAGACAACTCCGGTCGGCAAATTCACGGGAGAGACGAAAAAAATCACCGGTATTTTCCGGTAGTGTGGTGGGAAACGCTACAGATACCTTTGCCATCTGTTCCGGTGAACCAAGGACGGCCGGCGTATGGATAGGGCCGAAACTGACCGCATACAATGGTTCGGAAAGATCAAAGTACCGTTCGATTGGCCCCCGGATCCCGGCACCGGTGCGGACCACGCGCCCGCCCCCTTGGCATGCAGCAACATCCCCGAGGCCAGTGCGGAAGATCACTTCGATTTCATGGGCAATACCCACGATCTCCTCAACACGCAGGCCGGGCCCAAGAAGCCGGTTTACGGCGCTCAGGGTGGCGAGCAGCGCCGCGGCGGAGAGCCCGAAACCTGCTCCAATGGGAAGCCGGCACTCAGTGACAAGGTTAACCTTAACCCCGATTCTATCGAGCGCTGAACGAAGGGGCGGAGAATCGTGGGCGGTTTCGCGGGTGACACCATCCTGATCGATTTTTTTGATGGTTATCGAAGATGTGGTTGCTGGCCTGACGTTAGCCGTTACGCCAGAATCGATCACGATGCCGGCGCCGATGCTTCCCGTGGCGGCCGGATCAGGTCCGTCAATTCGCCGGAAATAACCGGAAATATGCCCGGGGCAGAAAGCGGTTACGGATGCGGGTGTCATGGTACTGAAATGTTTACCGGAAAGAATTGGGGGTGATCCGCTTAAAGGGATTCTCCTCCGAAGCCGGAGAAAAAAGCCCAGTTAATGATCTCAGGAGATCCTTCCGCTTCCATAATTTCAGCTGTGCTTACGGGTCCGGGAACGGAAGGGCCCCGACCCTCCCCTTTTTGTCAGGTGCTGCCAGATCGCGGCAGCAATCTCCTCTTTATCGCCATCAATCTGTATACTCCCCTCTTTTGTGAGGATCCGGTAGTCACCGGTTTTCGTTCCCATGCTCGCGGGAGTGTTGGTTACGACCATGGCGGTGCCTCGGTCGAGCAGCACCTGAGCCGCAGCACGGGTCTCCTTGCCGATCTTGAATGCGACCACGGTTGTATTTGGGGTCTCCAAGACAAAATCAAGAAGTTTGGGGAGTGGATCGAGTTCAAGGGCTACAGGTTTTCCGCTTGGTATCTTTCCTTCTGTCCTGACCGGAGCAAAGTCAGAGATCGCGGCAGCGCTGATGTAGATATCCGGGGCTTTTTGCTGGAAATACCGCTCCACTGCATCTCGCATCTCTTCAGCCGTATCTGCGAATATATTGGTGACGCACAGCAAGGTGTCGCGGTGGACAACCGTTACATCGGCACCGAGACGGAACGCCTCGAGTGCGAGTTCCCTGCCCATCTGCCCGCTCGAGCGTGTCGTCAGCACCCGGACATCGTCAACCGGTTCACGGCAGGGACCGCTGGTAATAAGGACGCGTTTGCTTGCAAGGGGTTTGCCGAGCACTGCCCGTTCGCATCGGAGCACGATCTCCGTGATGTCAGCAATCTTTGCCTTGCCTTCTTCAACGTTCGGACCGGCAAATTCAATGCCCCAGTCCCTGAGAATATGTACGTTTTCTATCACTGCCGGGTGCCGGAACATACTGTGGTGCATCGCCGGGACGATCACGATGGGCATCCGCCTGCCCAGTGCTGTGGTCGCAAAGGTGGTGACCGGGGTGTCATCAATCCCGCACGCGATTTTACCGATCGTGTTTGCTGTGCAGGGTGCAATCAGCAGGAGGTCAGCGCTCCCATCGTCCCCGCAGAATACCACGTGTTCCACCCTACCGGACAGCCGGGTAATGGTATCCCGCCCACTTGCATAGGTGAGCGTATCGGGATGGATGATACCCTGCGCCGCGGCACTCATCACGGGCTGGACAATCGCTCCCCGGCGGCGGAGAGCGTGGATCAGCTTCACCGTCTCGATCGCCGCGATGCTGCCGGTCACGCCGATCACGATCTCCCTGCCAACAAGTGTCTTCCGGGTCATGAAAGAGTCACGTCCTGCACCACGTGCATCGCATGGGGGCGGTATTTCTTCACCTTATGTACGTGGATGGTGGCAGAAAAACCCGCGTTTTCTGCAAGCTTGCTGATCGCATCCGTAACCGGGCCAATACTGTGGAGATGGATGACACTGCCGGTATGGACGTGATCGAATACCGCCAAGAGCATACGGATCGCGTTGAAATGCCCCATGACGACCCGGTCATAATCACCGTCCAGCAGGTCACGGCAGTCACCGAGCGCAGCTTCCACACGTGAAACAAGACAGTTCTCTTCGATATTCCGCTGCAGGTAGCCAAAGGCCACGGGATCGATCTCCATCGCATGGACCGTTGCACCACCTCCTGCCATTGGGATCGTGAAGTACCCGATACCGGCAAACATGTCAGCCACCCGGCTTCCTTCCGGGCTCCCGCGCACGAGCTGCGCCATCCGCATCTTCTCGTTCCGGTTTCCCTGTGCAAACATCACCTGACGGGGATCGAGGAAATACGTGTACCCGCTCTCCCGGTGACGCACCTCCCCCACATCGCCCCGGAGAACCTCGGTCCGCGGGGTGCGGGTATCGTCCATGAGGGATTCTATCCAGAGAATACCATGCGGATGGCGGAACCTGATGATCTCCTCAACCTCGTCCTCGCGCGGTCTCCTGCCATGGATTACTGCCACGTCACCGAGCATGAAAAATCCCCGGCCACGGTAGTGGTGCCGCTCCGGGATCTCACGGTCGAACGGCTCCCCATCCATTGCCGGCACCCAGACAATATCGCCTTCTGCGTACGGCCGCCGGCTCCGGTCCACCCAAGCGGCATCCCGCACTTCTGCCAGCCTCTCTTTTGCGACCCCCCGCACATTCATGGTTCACCGCACCATCACGAGATGGTTGCCGTCACGCAGGACCCGGATGTAACGCCCGGTATCCACACCCGGCCACGGCGGTTTCCGGTATTCTGCCGATACGCCGGATTCAGGATCAAGTATGCCTGCCATATCTCCGGATACATAGGCCACGAATGCCGGTTCCGCGTTTCGCGCGTTGCCTACGAGCCGTACAATGGCATCCTCCGGTATGGAACGGCTCCTGCCTTCGTCAAGGTCGAAGACCCGGATACGCCGCCCGTCGATCTGCTCCACCTCTGCATAGGTCCTTTCAAGCCGGACCACGTCCTGTTTCTGGAAGCGGGGGAGCCGGACCGAGAATGTGATACGGTAGAGCTGCCTCCCGTCTTTCTCACCTACCAGTTTCGGGTGCGTGGTATACCTCCCGCCCAGCTGAGCCGTGATGCCCTGTGCAATCATGAGGCCAATATGCTGAGATCCCACGGTGATGTCGAGCCCGTCGCGCGTCTCGGCCATGTCCGATATAAACGAGAGGCGCTCCCCCCCTGCCTGCAGGGATTCCTCGACCTGCGTTGCAATCGCCGATGCAGTCTGCGTCTCGAACGGGCTTACATACCTGCTCTCCGCCCGGACCTGCACGATCCCCTCATAATAGCTCCCGCTGATCCGGTTGCATCGGTCGCACTGCTCTTTCTGCCAGATGATCTCGACCGTGCACGCCTTATCGACCGGAACGGAATACAATGTACCTTTCACCGTGATGACGGCACGGGACCGTTTGGGGCCGGTTTCATTCAGGTGAATGATTATTTTTGGTTTTTTCAGTTCGGGATGGAGGTGCACGGCACCTCTCGCGAGTTCCTGCGCGAGTCCGGTTCGATCCACACGGGTATCCGTCCATGTATTCACCCTTTTTGTTGCACCACAAGATGGGCAATGGATGGCAGTGACCCGGAGATCACAGGTCATCCATGGGGTATCTTTGGCCCGGCAGAGGTTGCAGAGCCCGTCCGTATCCGAAGGCCTGCCGCACTTCGGGCAGAACCGGTCCTGTAGTGTCTTTCTCATAGCCGGTAGATCTGGGCATGGGGGACGGTACCGATCATGATGCAGTCCCCCCTAGTGATAAGCCCCATCCCGATAGCAAGGGAGACGGCGCGTTCTCCAATGATGTTGATAATGTCCCCCTTCTCCAGCGCTTCCTGCACCTCATCGGCGCTCGCCCGGGTGGTGCCATAAAACTGTTCGGATATCGTCACGTTCAGGTCACCATGCGCGATGGTCGTGTTCAGCAACTCACCGTCACAGACCGCTACCACATCACCTAACTCACGCGAATGGTGGATCTTGAGAATCATTGATCACCCGTTGGCCGGGAAGGCAGATAAAAGATAAGCCGGAACCGGTCAACCAAGGGTGATGGTAACCCCGTACACCCGTTCAACCGTCTTCGCATGGATCCGGAAGCAGTCTTCTTCCGTGATCAGCCCGGATTCGAGCAGTTTTTTTGTGTTCCTCGGCACGGACTTTGGCCCTGTTACCGCACCGGGCCGCGAGTTCTCGTCCATGAAATCGCTCTCCATCGTGAAGGGCCGGTGCTCCCGTGCAAGGGCCGGAACAGCCTCATGTTTTGCGATAAGCGAGGGATGGAGGGGGGTATCCGGGGAACCGTAGTGCTTCACCACCCGCTCTTTTGTCATGCCGGCACGCTCCGCCATTGCCACGAGATCAGCACAAGGGCCGCTCTCTGCATGTATCTGGAGAGCACAGCCAGCATCTCCGGCAAGAGTAAGTGCGTGAAGCAGGATCGCATTTGACGCATCCCATACTTTTGCATCGACCGGGTAATGCGGGCGCCCGCTCTTCAGCGCCACCGCGCGGCCGTCCTGAACGTAACGGGCGGCAGCATCAAGTCCCGCTTTCATAATCGAAACTGCGTCTTCAATGGACATGTGTTCGGTGAGATGGCTGATCTCTGCGGGGTGCACACCAAGAACAGGGAATACGACAAGACCTGTTGCACTTATAAGGCCGGCGATCCTGATAGTCTCATCAAAAATCTTGGTGTAGTCAGCACCGGTCCTTGGGTGAATGTCCAGCGACCACGAGGGTTTGGAGACCAAAAAGAGGTGCGTGCCACCGGCACGCTGGAAGTCCCCGGCTGCACCGATCCCCCGGCCGTTTCTCGGGTCGATGTGAATATGATCGTCAGTGATCGGAAACCGGGGAGATCTCATTGCACTCCACGATCCGCATCAGCGGGTACCCGTCGCTGGCCACAAGCTGCGCCCGGCAGTACGCAAACCCGACCCGGGTCACGATCTCGACGTCAAGCATCAGGCCGGACACCTCGCTGTACCCGAACCGGTTCGGGGTCATCAGGTTCCGGTTGAGCCGTACCGATACTTTCTCCACGCACGGCTGAAGGATCACCGCTTTCTCGATTGCTGCCTCAACGCTTGCTGCAGATACCCGCGAGAGCGGGGTCCCAACCCACTGGTGGTACAGCGCCCCGAGCTTGATCCCCGCTTCAAAAGCAGCCTGTTCACGGTCACTGATCATGACAATGCTCCTTATCAGATCAACTTGATGATTCCCTGCTTGGGTTCCATTGCTTCTCCGTGGCGGAGGAGTATCTCGATGCCTTCCCGCACCTTGTCATGGGCAAAGCCCCGTCCTGCAACTGTTTCGACCACCTGATCGATCGCGGCACGCCGCCCCTCACCGCCGATATCGCGGATCGCGTCTTTGATAACCCGGATGATATCCCGCTTCTCCTTGGAGATGCCGGTTGCGACCTTGTCGATATCGAAATTGCCGGTCTTTGCATCATACGCGATCTGGCGCAGGCACGCGTCCACGATGTGGATCACGCGTTCCGCATCCCCCATCTCGATCGTGTTCGAGAGCCGGATTCGGGCACTGGCCTCGGCGAGCCTGACCAGCGCCTCAAGTTGCCGTGCCGTCACCGGAACCGGCTTGTTGGGCTCCGCGATTCCCCGCAGTTTGAGATAGTAGGCGATGAGCGCCTCGTTTGCCTCTGCGGAAAGTATGGGGAAGCAGGTGCGTTTGGAGTAGGCGACGTACTTCCGGAAGAGCCCGGGTTCGATATCCGGCATCACGGGCTTGAGCTGTTGCTCAATATATTCTTCCGTAATTCCGGGAATAGGTGTTTTCCTGTGCTGCACGATCAGCTCCCCGATGCCGTGCGCCTTGAGGATATGTTCGGCAATCGCAAGGTCCCGTTTCTGCTCCGGCTGGTCGGTCATGATAAAGATCAGGTCGAAGCGCGATAGGAGGGTGGGTGGCATATTGATCTGGTCGGCGATGTCACCATACATGTCAAACCTCCCATACTTCGGGTTTGCCGCGCCAAGAAGTGCGCACCGAGACTTGAGTGTTGCAGTGATACCCGCTTTTGCCACGCTGATGGTCTGCTGCTCCATTGCCTCATGAAGGGCTGAGCGATCCTCTTTCTGCATCTTGTCCATCTCGTCGACCGCCGCGATTCCCATGTCCGCGAGCACGAGCGCACCTGCTTCGAGTGTCCACCGTCCTTCCCCGAACTCGTCCTTGACTGCGGTTGCTGTAAGTCCGGCAGAGGTCGAAGACTGCCCACTCGTATAGATGGCACGGGGCGAGCACTTCACGATATAGCGCAGGATCTGGCTCTTGGCAATACCGGGGTCGCCGATGAGGAGGACGTGGATGTCGCCCCTCAGGTGGGTCCCGTCCGGCATCTCCTTTGCAATCCCCCCGAAGAGCTGGAGCGCGATCGCCTCTTTCACGTCCTCGTTCCCGTAAATCGTGGGGGCAATAGAGTGGGTGGCCATCCTGTAAATCATCGGGTCACGCGAAAGTTTTTTGATCTCATCTTCCGCCCGGTCATCGATCTCCACCTCCTCGAACTCCTTCTCCGCGATCTCGAGGGAGTTGCATTCCAGAAAGATGTCAAAGACCGTGCTCTTCTCCCCTCGCACGAGCCGCTGCATCGAGCGGAGGATGCCGTTGATCACTACGCGATCTCCTGGGGAGACCTTACCCGAAAGGTCATCGGTTACATCGATGTCCAGCGTCTGCGGCTGCTCACCGCCCCTCAGGCCCTCCGGGGATTCCTGCACCCGCAGTTTCTGGGAATCGACAAACGTGGAACGCCGGGGGACCAGCTCCACCTTCCGGAAGGTGCAACCATCTGTCCCGCAGCCGTCCGGTTCGATGAATTTGCCGTATTTCTGCACTTTTTTCGTGAAGTGCCCGGCCGGGCACCTGAAAATCGCCTCGACAATTCGGGGACGTACTTCCGTGGTCTTGCGCAGGATCCCCTCTACCGAGATGAATTTATTGATATCATCTGACCGGATGTCGCGGATGGCGATCTTTTTTGGGAGGTTGATAAACCGGATGTTGACACTGCGGGGTGGTTTCCCGTCCTTCAGCCGTACCAGCTGGTTGTTTTTGATGGCATCCCCGACATCTTCCAGCACCTTGCCCGGGTTTTCCAGCAGTTCGTCGGCAAGAGTAATGCCGGCCTTACCGAACCGCTCAACATCACGGTAGTCAATGCAAAGTGAACGCCGGTGCGGGTACTCCCGGGCGATCTCGCCGAGTTCTTTTTTGTACCGGCTCTTCAGGAACCGGGCCCAGTCCTCTGATCTCTCTCCGGCATGCTGCTCTGGTGCCTTCTCCATCCTCACTCCTCACCGTTTCTTATGCGCCCTTTTCTGGCTCGCGAGCACAAAACGGGCGATCAACGCCTCCATCTGGATATCACTGTCCGCCCCCTCGGAAAGCCGGAAATCCGTCTCACCAAGATGGTCAATCAGCTCCACCTTCAGGCCACGGTCCATGTCACGCTTCACGAGCGCCCGGTAGCACTGGTTGATCAGCTCGTTCGGAGCGATCCCCCGCTCATGAAGCAGGTGCGCGAGCAGCGACTCTGCCCCATCAAAGTCTTCCGCGAGCGACAGTTTCAGCAGTTCTTCGATCTCGTCCGGCCTGGCGTTGGAAGTGATTGCGTAGACCATTGTTCCCTCGATCGTGGTACTGATGATTGCCGCTCCCTGCAGGGCGTTGATCGCTTTGCGCATATCTCCCTGCGCGATGTAGACAATTGCATCCATGGCTTTGGGGGTGATATGGAGCCCTTCACGGGCGGCAATCCGGGATATCTCCTCGTTAACAGCCTGCGGGCCGAGCGGCCTGAACCGGTAGATCGCACACCGGCTCTGGATGGGGTCGATGATCTTGGACGAGTAGTTGCACGAGAGGATGAACCTGCAGGTCTGTGCATAGCTCTCCATCGTCCTGCGCAGTGCCGCCTGTGCGTCGGTGGTAAGGGCATCTGCCTCGTCCAGAAAGAGGATCTTGAACGTCGCATCCCCGAGCGGGGTGGTGCGGGCGAACTGCTTGATCTGGTTGCGCACCACGTCGATCCCCCGTTCGTCGGAGGCGTTCAGTTCGCGGAAGTTCATCTGCCACGATTCGCTGAAAAACTCCCGCGCGAGTGTGACTGCCGCTGTCGTCTTGCCCACACCGGCACTTCCGGTAAAGAGGAGGTGTGGAAGGTTACCGCTCCTGACATAGGAAGAGAGGCGCTCGACAATCTCGTCCTGCCCGACGATATCCGCCAGCCGGGCCGGGCGGTATTTCTCGATCCAGATGGTGTGGTTCTCGTCCATGCGCTTCTTCCCGATCTACTCACTATGATGTTGTCCGGGCACATTTAGCTGATCGTTTTATATGGCGATCTTTTAACAGCAAGTGAAAGAGCCTCTGTTACTGATCACATGAATGTCAATATCTTTATCATAATGGTTTTGAAATTAATTTTCATGAAATATTACCGTATTCTGGTCGTTCTTTTGGTCATCATTGTTATCCTCTTAATTCCCGCGTCAGCGAGCCTTGCAAAGATCGCCGCCGGCGCTCCGGTCTTTATCGGGGAAAGCAATATGGACATATCGTCCACATTGAACGGGTACACGATGATTGCCTGGTGGCCACCGGGAGCAGATATGAGTACGGTTCCGGTAAAGATCCTGACTATTACCAACCCGACAACGTTTACCTTTGATCCCGATAATTTTTCCGGGTATACGGGAACATGGTACACTTGGGGCAAGTGGCCATATAACGTAGCATTCACGGTCATCCAGCCCCAGATTGACCTGAAAGTCTGGGACGTGGATCATAATACGGATATCACCGGGCAGTCCGTTCCTCTGACCATCAATATTACATACCGGATCGACACGAACCTGTGGCAGGCGCTCAATTACACATACCGGCCGAATGCCAATCCTTCAGATGCCTTCTTAACTGTCACGCTCACCAGCCCGCTGGGTGCACGCCTCTCGCAGATATATACCGGGGATCTCGGGGCACAAAATACTCAGATCCTCCCGTTTGACAGTAATCCCGTCATTACCTCAACCCCCTATTACGGGGAGAATTTAGCGTCCTGGGACCGCCTTGCCCGCAGCACCGTTGGCAGCATTATCTACCCGGCCGGCACGTACACCTTCTCGGTATCGCAGAATCTCAATGGTATGAGCGGCGTCTATAGCACCAATGCATCGGTGAATCCGGTCGGACTTCTCACCAGTGGCGATAAGACTGTTACGTTCCTGCCGGCGCCAGCGCCCACTTCCTCTGCTCCTGTCCCACAAGCGACGACTGCCTCATCTCCGGAAACGTCCTCGGTGCAGACGGTTGCAGGGAATCCGGGGGCAACGGTCGTTCCGGTAAATACCACCTATTCGCCCCTGCCGGCTGGAACTGTGGTAACTGGTGTAGGGATTGCCCTTCTCGTATTTATCACCACCCGTCGGCAATCCTGATCCCACTCCATTCTTTTTATCTTTTCAAAAAGAGATACTACTGGTAACTATGCATATGAAGTGTTCGTACTTTATCGCCATTACCGTCGTTGCGGTTGTCTGTGCATGTGTATTTATCACGGGCTGCACCGAACAGTCAAAACCCGCTTCTGCGGTAAACCAGACCTCCCCATTCCAGACTGCAAACACTCTTTATTCAAAGAGTGTCGATCTTGCCACTGCAGGTAATTATAAGGATGCGCTCCAGGCAGCGGATCTGGCACTGGCGCAGAATGTCAGCACCCTCATACCAACCATTCAGGCAAATCGTGCAGCGATCCTCGTGGAGCTCAAGCAGTATAACGATGCAATTACAGCAGCAGATTCATCGATTGCCACAGGCGGAAACCTTACCGTCGCACATTCTATTGCGTGGTTCGAGAAAGCTGAGGCTCTCTATGCACTCAACCTGACTCAGGAAGCACGTGCCGCCTATGCAAACGCAACGGCACTTGATCCGATGCACCAGAATATCCCTGCCAGATTCCCCTGATTGTATCATGGCGATCCGGCCCTGTCATGTTGAAGTTGGCCGGATTTTTCATGATTTTCACGAGGGGGTTATTCCCAATAACAGACGTTTGTGAGGTTCACGGAGAAGTTTCTGCACGTGATCTGGTTATTGCTCAAGCAAACCCTCCTAAAAACATGACCAACAGCAGGATACAGGTGCTGCTGTTCCGTGAAGGAGGTGCATCGGTGCCTCTCCGTCACTGACTATACTTTGAATACCTCTCTTTTTCAAATAGTGATCACGGATATGGAAGGTGCAACCCGCGTTTTTGCCGGTGATTACTCCAGAGCTACGCTCTCCGTAGCCGGTGATGAAGGTAGCACAGGCTGGGTGGTCACTCCCGGCGGTGCATGGTGCCGATCCCTGTATCTTGCCGGGGCATTAACAGAGGTTATCGATGGTGGCGATATGTTGCGCTGCCGGCTTGCCGACCCGACCGGGGCATTTGACGTGGTGCTTGGCGGGTGCGGTGCACCGGTCGCCAGCTTGATCCGGAAGATCACGGTTCCATCGTTTGTCACCCTCACCGGCACCGCCCATCTCTCCCGAAGGAATGGCGCGGTGGTGGTATCAGTGCGCCCGGATCACGTGATGATGGCTGACCGCGGGACCCGCGACCAGTGGGTGCTCGCGACGACCGAATCGACCATCTGCCGTCTGGAACGGTTGCTGGAAGCGCTCTGCGGGCGATCAACCGACGAGAACGTCCTTGCCGTGGTACGCCACTACGGCCTTACCCGGGCCATGCTCGGGGAGATGGCTGCGATGGTTGATCGGGCTGTTCAGAGTGTACGGCCAACCGGAACGATTCCGACAGTCGGAAATGACGTCCGGGATGTCGTCATAGAGATCCTGCGTGCGGAGAGCGGATCACGGGGTGTGTCCGTGCAGAACGTTATCGAGCGTGCAGCATCGCAGGGACTCGCACAGGAAACGGTGCTTGCCGCAATCGGTGAACTGGTCCAAAATGACGACTGCTACCAGCCCCAGAAGGGGTACATCAAACTACTATGAAAATGGAATTTTTACCGGATGGCCCGGCCCTGGTTGTCGAGGGGGAACAGCGTCTTCTCGTTGTCGCTGACCTTCATTTCGGAATTGAAGCAGATCTCGCCGCCCACGGGTTGCACATCCGGAGCCACAGCGCGGAACGACTCGAACGGCTTATGCGGACGATCGATGCTGCCAAAGCGGATTTCCTTGTCCTTCTGGGTGATGTCAAGCACAGCATCCCCTCTCCGACTCGGCAGGAGTACGCGGAGATGCCCGGGATCCTTGGTACAATCCGCAACCGAATTCCCATCAGGGTATTCCCCGGCAACCACGATATCGGGATCGAACGATTTCTTGACGCCGCCGAGATCCTGCCCAAGGAAGGTGCGGTAATCGATGGAGTCGGGTACCTCCATGGCCACATGTATCCTTCCCCCTCACTCTCCTGCCGCCTGATCATTGCCGGTCACCACCACCCGCTGGTCGCACTTCGCGACGATGTGGGATGTGCACTTCAGGCACCGGCATATCTCCGGGCCGATCTTGATACGGCAGCACTGGGTCTGGTAAGCACAGAGGATAATCCTGCGCCGACCTGTGTCCTCCTGATGCCGGCATTTAACGAGATTGCCGGCTATGACATCTTACAGATTGCCCACAATCCCTTCTCCCCGCTCTCACGGTACATGAATGCAGATAAGGCAGAGGTGATCCTTGCTGACGGGACCTATATCGGCCCGCTGCGATCGCTGGTGGGCGATGAGCGGGATTGAGGGGTTGGACCCGAGGGTCCAAGCATGCATCCGGAAGCGGGGTTTTGAGAAACTTTCCGAGGCGCAGGAGCAGGCGATACCGCAGGTTCTTACGGGAAACCACTGCATCCTGATCGCTCCCACCGGTACCGGAAAGACCGAGAGCGTGATGTTCCCGGTATTCAATGCGCTGCTGGGTATGCCGGCGGGCGGAGGGTTCAAGGTGCTCTATGTCACTCCCCTGCGTTCGCTCAACCGGGATATCCTTGCACGGATGGAATGGTGGTGCCGGGAACTTGACCTGACGGTCGGGGTCCGGCACGGTGACACGTCCATGAGCGAGCGGCGCAAACAGGCCGTTTCCCCCCCCGACCTCCTCATCACCACGCCGGAGACCCTCCAGGCGCTCTTCACAGGAAAAAGGCTCCGTAACCATCTGGCGCATATCCGTTTTGTTATTATTGATGAGATCCATGAGCTCGCAGGGAGCAAGCGGGGTGCACAGCTCGCCGTCGCGCTCGAAAGGCTTGTTGTCTATGCCGGTGAATTCCAGCGAATCGGACTTTCAGCCACGGTGGGCAACCCGGAAGATATCGCCAGATTCCTGTGTGGCACACGCCCGTGTCCGATCGTGCAGGTACCTGTGGCAAAACAGTTGCAGATCGATATCAGGTTTGCCGGAAAAGACTTCGCGCAGCAGGTAAAGGCGCTTGGGCGTGCGCTGGACCGGGAAGGTTCAACGCTGGTATTCGTGAATACCCGCGTGACTGCAGAGGCCCTCGGGCATGCGCTCTTCGAACGCGGGGACGTGGAAGTGCACCACGGTTCGCTCTCGAAGGAGATCCGGATTGACGCGGAGGAGCGGTTCAAGCGGGGCGAGATACGGGTGCTCATCTGTACCTCTTCAATGGAGCTCGGGATCGATATCGGGCGGGTGGATCATGTGATTCAGTTCGGTTCCCCCCGGGAGGTGGTGCGGCTGGTGCAGCGGGTGGGGCGGGCTGGTCACCAGTTGAATACCGTATCCCGCGGAACCATCCTTGCGACCGGATTTGATGATCTTCTGGAGTCACTCGTGATAGCCCGCCGGGCACTGGCAAACGAGATCGAACCGGTTGTAATAGAGATCAATCCCGGTGACGTGCTTGCCAACCAGATCACCGCTCTTGCTGTAGAATATGGTGAGATCGGACGGTCACGGATCCGGGAGATCGTGGAGCAAACGGCCGTGTTTGCCGGGTGTGGTACGCTGTTGGACGATGTATGCCGGCAACTCGATGAGCACCGGATCATCCGTATTGATGGCGAACGGATCATCACGACTACCCGTGCCCGGCGGTACCTTGCCGGTAACCTCTCGATGATCCATGATGAGCGCAAGGTGCCGATCTACGATATGGTCTCGCGCCGGACCGTCGGAACGCTCGACGAGTCATTTGTCGTGGGCTGGGTGCACAACGGGGCAGTTTTCATCACCAAGGGGCAGCTCTGGAGGATCTTGGAGATCGCAGATGGCAGGCTCACGGTCGAGCCGGCAAAAAAAACGCAGGGGGAGCTCCCATCATGGGAGGGCGAACAGATCCCGGTCCCGTTTGCAGTTGCCCGCGAGGTAGGCAGTATCCGGCGGAAACGCACGGTCAGCAGGTATACCGGTGAAAAGGAGAGTCTTGACTTTGCCAAGCACTTCCTATCAGAGATGGAAAAGAACCGTTCACTGATCCCTACCGATCGGCTTGTCACGCTGGAACCTGCCGAAGAAGGCGTCCTCTGCAATGTCTGTGCCGGCCATAAAGCAAACGAGGCGCTCGGCCGGGTGCTCTCCATCCTGATCTCGGCACGGTACGGCACCACGGTCGGTATCGAGCTGGACGCGTACCGGATCCTGCTGCGCCTCCCGTCATCGATCCGGGCTGCCGATGTCCGCGACCTGCTGTGCAGCCTCGACCCGTCCCATCTGCCCGGCATCCTCCGGCTCGCGCTCAAGCGGACGGCGCTCTTTAAGTGGAAGATTGTGCAGATTGCAAAAAAATTCGGGGCCATCGATCCCGATGCGGATTATGAGAAGATCAGCATCCAGCGTCTGCTCGATTATTTTGATGATACGGTTGTCCAGCTGGAAGCGTACCGGGAACTGCTCACTGACTATATGGACGCGGATACCGCTGCGGGTATCATATCGGATATCCGTGCGGGCACGATTACAACAGCGATCGCCCCACGCTCAATAATCGGAGCGGTGGGGCTCCTCTCCTCCCGCGATAATATCCCGCCGCCAATTGCTGATCAGGCAGTCCTCGCGACCTTGAAACGGCGGCTCGACCAAGATGAGATGGTGCTCGCCTGCATGAACTGCCGGAGCTGGAAAAGCCGCACTGTGGTCTCCCGGGTACCGGAACACCCGCAGTGCCCGAAATGCGGGGCGCGCCTGATCGCGGCGCTCAAATCGTACGAAGAAGAAGATTACGCTCTTGCAGTAAAAAAGAAGAAGAACGATGATGAGCGAGCGGTCGAACAGCGGCTGATAAAAAACGCGAATATCGTCCTTTCCAGCGGCAAAAAAGCGGTGATTGCACTCTCTGCACGGGGCGTGGGCCCGGACACCGCCTCCCGGATCCTCGGGACGCTGACGGAAGGCGATGCATTCTACCGTGAAATCCTCAAGGCCGAGCGTACATTTATCCAGACACACCGGTACTGGTCATGATGAGTAAATCCAGTCGTACATACTCAAGAATAGTTTTTTTTCATTGGCACTGTCTGCTGCCGCCTCCGATGTGGCCCCCCGCGGCCGGAACCCGCGTAAGAATGTAAATTAAAAAAAAGACGGATCGCAAATTTTCTGATTTTTCTGATTTATGTGCGAATGAAATAAAAAATTACATAATACTTTCGAGTTTCTGCTCCAGAAAGTCAAGGCCCCTTTTGATATCGTTTAAGTTTTTTCCGCCCGTCAGGATGATCTTGCCGGATGAAAAAAGAAGCGCAACGATCTTCGGGTCCTTGATGCGATAGACAAGGCCCGGGAACTGCTCGGGCTCGTACTCGATATTTTCGAGATTGAGAGTGACTACTACCTTGTTGAGGTTGATGTATTTGCCGATATCATACGAACAGACGATGTTGGTGGTCGCGACTTTCGGCTTGTCATACGTCTTGACACCGGCTTCTTTGAGGGACCTGATGATGATCGCAAGGCCCTCTTTCAAAGCCTTATCGTCACGGATACCGGTGAGGACTACTTTGCCCGAAGAAAAAATCAGCGAGGCGATCTTCGGTTTTTCTATCC
>Ga0326727_10013840_pt1 | contig 17784 bp, 11 predicted proteins | sample MB2enrmetagenome_FD_207643 | JGI IMG/M metagenome (GOLD analysis project Ga0326727, IMG submission 207643) | Lab enriched peat soil microbial communities from McLean, Ithaca, NY, United States - MB29MY | ecosystem: Environmental > Terrestrial > Soil > Wetlands > Peat | place: USA: New York...
AGCAAATAGGCAACCTCAACCAGACGTTACGCGGTCACTATGCTTATTACGGCATCGCCGGAAACTTCCATGCACTTCGGAAGGTATACCGCTATGCGGAATACTACTGGCGCAAGATGCTGTGTAGTCGGAGCCGAGCTGGATATATCCCGTGGCCTGTATTTCATAGGATACGGGAGCGGCTACCGCTACTGCGACCAAAGCTGCTGCTTCCATATCTGAAGTTGCAAGCTCTCGCAGTGCTGTGAATCAATTTCTGAAGAGCGCAATGCGGGAAATCTGCATGTTGCGTTCTGTGGGAACCGGGGGCGGGTGACCGCCCTCGGTGACCCGGTGGTGGCGCGTAACCGACATCCCTACCGTAACTATACTCCCTGATCCATATAAACACGGTAATCTCTTTCAGACTCCTAGATACCGGTTCCGCACAAACATGATGTGGTCGCGTAGCACGTAATATTGGTCGGAATAGCCCAGGGGCACTTTCATTTTGTTCACCCCGGCCTCCACCTCGTCGAGCTTCTTCAGCAGCGCCTGACGCTCTTCCTGGTCCGGTTCCGACAGCATGCTCCTTTCGAGGGCGATCAGGATGCCGTACCAGCGGTGGATACGGGATCGGATGCGCCAGCTGTAGAGCGCCGGTGCCAGCTTCAGGCCGGGTATAAGTAAAATGATCACCGGCACGACCACCACCAGAAGACGGTCCATGAGGCTTGCAAGCCAGAACGGCAGGGTGCGATAAAAGAAACTTTTGCCGGAAGTGTAGTAACGCCGCGCATCGTTGCTGATGCGGTATTCATGCTCTTGGGGGGAGGGGAATTCGCCTGCGTGTTGCATGAGAGTGGTGCCCCCATGAACCTCCTGTGCCGCCTCGATCAGGAGATCGGACAAAGCTGGATGGAGACTCTCTCTAGCCACCAGCTCAACAGTGGGTGCGACCAGTTGAATATCTCGTGAAGGTACATTTTTGCCAAAATCGAACGCCCCCATCGGGATATTGATCTTGTTCAGGTAGGGGTAGCGGCGCGCATAGGCTTCCGCCTGGGAGAAATTCACCATCTGGACGCCGGGGGTCCAGAGCAGCTTGCGCATCATCGCCGGCGTTGCGGAATCCCCCATCAGGAACGCGGCATCGACCTTCTTTCCGATCAGCGCCTCCGCCGCCTCTTCTCCACCCAGGTCCAGAAGCGTCGTGGCTCCTCCCGGTTCGATACCGTTCGCCTTCAACAGGATCAGGGCCAGAACCCGAGTGCCGCTCCCTTCCGGGCCAATGGCCAGCCTTTTACCGGTCAGGGTGGAAAGCCGCTCCACGGGTTTGCCAGCACGACAGAAAAGCGCCAGCGGCTCATGGAACATGCTGCCGAGCGAAACCAGATGCTCCAGCTTCATCCCTTGGGACACGCCACCCTGCACGAAGCCGACATCAACCTGGACGGCGGGGTCGCTAAGCATCCGGAGATTATCCAGCGAACCTTCCGATGGGAGAATCCGCAGCTTCACCCCGTTGCGGGCCAGGATTTTACGGTACTTCTCCGCAGTAACCCGGAAACTGCTGCCGCTCGGGCCGCTAACGATGGTGATGGTATCGGGTGGGGCGGGGCGGACGATCCAGAAGGCCGCGCCGATCACGATTGCAGTGAGCAGGATTATCGGGCCGACCGTTACCAAGAGATCGCGCAGGGAAATCCCGGTGAATCGTGCCATGGGGCGCAATGCGGCATATTCACGGATGTTTTTTAATTGAGACGTTGATTTTCCCGGCCATTTCATGAGCAGCACCCCCCGCTGGCGCCGGTGCTGTTCCGTTCCCGGAGCCACTCATTGATGAGCCCAGTGGCGCAGCCGGCACCAGCGTCAACCTTCAGGGCGGCGACAGGACAGTTCTGGTTGCAGGCGTCGCAATCAACAATCCCCGCCTTCCTCTTTGCGATCCGGAACACCTGGTGCTGACAGACCCCCAGGCATCTTTCGCAGTCGATGCATACGGGATGCGAGAGCTCCAGCGTCGCCTCATTGCGTATGTATCTGATCCTATTCATGGTAATTCTCCTCTCCGCTACCACCACCATCCCGCCATTACGAGCAGCGCACCTAGCGCCATCACGACCCCCATGGCCGGAAAAGCCCTCCGCAGCTTTTTCTGACGCGTTATACGAGGTAAAGGTGGTGCAGCCGGTAAAGTTGAGTACAGGGCCAACTAAAACGTAGCTGGGTTTTCACGCAGTATAAGTTCCCTTTTATATTTAATTGAACTGGAATAAAATGCTCACTGTATTGGGAAATCCTTCATTGCATCCCTGTAGTCCTTCTCTATGGACAAGACCCGAAACGGAATTTTACGTACGCTAAGCCGCTTAACCCTTATCAGTGGCTTATTGGCGTCATGTTGTCCCAAAGTAGACTATAAAAGGACCGCCATTTTACAACGGCAGAATGCGGGTTCCAGACCTGTCTTGCGGAGAGGGGTCAATTGAGCAAGATTGTAGCTGTATATTATCGGGTCTCGACAAGAGAAAGCTGGCCGCGGCTGATGGCAGCATCGCACAAAATGGCTTAGTGTAAAATTCCGTTTCGTCTTGTCCCCTGATGCGAGAGCGGAACAATCAGGGGGCTGTCTCATTCGGGAACGTATCAGGTCTGGTTTGGCCAATGCCCATTTGTGAATTCGAATGAATAATTCCAGCCTTCAGCCTGTCAACCCGAATGGTTATTCTTCCCACTTGAATTCGCTCCCCGTGGGCTTTTCGGCGGGAGGAGCGCCTCCTGTCGCCGCCTTTCCGCGGGCCGCCGCCTCCCTGATCGTCGTGAAAAGATGATCCAGGCTGATCTTGTTCTGCACTGGTGCCACGGACACGCTTAGGTCCCTGATTCCCAGGAAGTTGGTATGGGAAATGTCTAGGGTTTCGAACGTCAGGTAACCCCCCTCAAGATATGCGCCGATTTCCCCCCGGTCAAAGGGGCGGTCTTCCTGAAAGAATATCCCCTTTATTTTTTTGCCGGACAGCTTCTGTAGGAATTCCTTGCTCACTAGCATTTTCTCATTCTTGCTGCTGCGCGTCCAGAAAGCCACCAGACCTTTCAGGCCGGGCAATCCCTTTTCTGTTCCGAGGAGGCTCACAAAACCATCCACCCGTCCGGAGAGGTACCCTTTGATGCCTGAATACGAGTTGCACACCTCCCGAAGGCTTATGTCATGGACAAGGATATCGACGCCGTACAGCACCCCTCCCTGATAACGGAAAAACCCGCGGCCGAGCAAGGCTCCCTGGTAAAGCCCCGACTCGATCGACGATATCTCCGTCAAACCGTTTCCGGACCGAATGGCCAATGTGGTTGTCGCGAATTCAGTTGTGCCGAAACGGATCCTGCCAATGGTGAGGATATGCTCCCCTCTCACCGGCTGCTGCAAGACTGACAGGAGCCTGGGGTAGTTTTCCCTGCTGAAACTCAGCTTTTCCGGCAGGTTCAGCGCTGTTCTCCCGGCAAAATCGAGGGAGAAGGGGATGGCACCATTAATGGCGACGATACTCAGTTTCTGGCTTGGGACCTCCAGTGATCCCCCGTCCAGGGTCATCTCGCCGGTAACTTTCGCCTGCTTCCCCGTAATCAGCAACTTTCCGTCCATTATGACGTTTCCCGCAGCGGTTGCCTCCTGTAACGAACGCGGGAGGACATTGGCAAAAGCATCGAAAAGCGAAGTTAGAGAAACCCTGGGGATCGCCAGGGTAAATTCTCCCTCCCTCTCCGGAGAGGCAGCACGCATTATTTTTCCCCGCAGGGAAACTGACGACTCCTTGCCGACGGCAACCTTTCCTTCTCTTAACAGAAGATTGCCATCACCCCATTCTCCATCTAGCTTGAGTCCCCCTTCCGTGAGGAGGGTCCTGCCGTTTTTAGCAGTAAAGGCAAGATCGCTGCAGGATATGGCCATAAGGCAGCGCAGACCATTTTTAGCGCCGTAAACCCCTGTTGCCGACGCAGCCAGCACACCCCTGGAAACCTGCGCAGGCCAGGCCTTGCCTAGAACTTCAGTCATAGCAGGCCCCTGTATACCGTCAAGGTTCACCGCAAACGTAGCCTCCCTCTTAGCTGTAAACGGATCGACACCTGCCGAAGCGGTCAGATTGCCTTCCAGAACCTTTCCCGATACGACGATGGTCCCCTTCCCATTTGACAAAACAAAGCGGACCGCCAGGAAGCCGACACCCTTCCCCCTGTATGTGAGGCGTGGCGCACTAAAAGACCCCTCCCCCTCCAGTCTGCGCCCCCCCGCGCCTGAAACAAAGAACGCATTCAGTCGTCCCGAAATGCCGTCGACGCCGCTGTCGTCCTGCCGGCATTGAATGCCGGTGAAACGCAGGCTTACAGGGACTTTATTCTCGCCTGCAGAGGAAATCCTTTTGGGTATGGCGGCGTTTATTTCAGTGAAGTTGATACGTGTCCGGTCCACAGCGCAGTCGCCGCCAGTCAGGGCGACCATGCCGTTCGCGATCCGAAAGGCAAAGGATGTCGCAAGTTTTTTGCCTTCAAAGAGCCCTCCGCTGGCCTTGAGTGAGCCTGTTAATGCCATCTTCCCAGCGCTGAAGCTCGCGGCGGCCTGGGAGGAGAGATCGGCAAGCGCAAGCTTATTCCCGGCGTACGTACCCTCGATATTTTTGAGTCTAGCAATAATGTTCCCCCGGAATTCTCCGGGTCCTCTGCCTGAGGCCCGGACCGAGGCGGTCGCGGAACCCGTTACAAACGCCATCTTCTTACCTGGAAACAAACGGGTGAGAACGGCCAGGGGGACGTCCGGCATATCAATACGTAAAGTAACGGGATCCTGCGCAAAAGCCCTGTATGTAACATCTCCCTTGACCGGAATGCCATTGATGCGGGCTGAGATAAAGGGGAGTTCGGCCTTAATGGGACGCATTCGGTCGGAAAAACTGCCGGTTACCGGGATATCTAGAAGCTGCACAGGTATGCCGGCCGTCTTCCCCTGTTGGGAAACCCTGCCGCGCATTATCCAGCCGTTGCTCTCTCTGGTGAGAACGGCATCGACCGAAACCTCTTCGACCAGCATTCGCCCCCCCCTGCCAAGCCGCCCGTGGCGCAGGGAAAATGTCGCTTGGCCGGAGGTCACGCCGACTGGGCCACTCCCGGCAATTCGGAAGGAGCCGGGGAGCACTGTTCCGTCAGGACTGAGATCACTACGGAGCTTCCGCGGTAGAAGGGCAAAGAGATTATTTACCTCAATGCCGTCGTAAGAGACCTCCGCCGTATAGGCCCGCTCTTTCTTTACCCGCTCCATCCTTCCCCGGGCATTAAGGTTTATCAACCCGTCCACCTTCAATGCGCATTTCTCCAGGGTTGCGGTATCCTCTTTAAAGTCATATCGCGTGGCGAAATTGAGGACTCCTGAAAGGGGGCGTTCTTCCCCCTTGAGAAGTATCGTCAGCCGCTCAAAAGCGGTGTTGCCGGCGAGTTTCAATTCATTCCCATGCATCTCCGCCCTGAGGAGAAGCTTCCCCTTTCCTTTTTCCGGGTTAAGGAAGGGTTTAAACCTCTGAAGCGCTTTGAACGAGAGGGACGGTGCGCAAAGGGAGAGGTCCAGTGAGGGCTTGATGCCGAGGCGGGCATTTCCCGCAAGTTGGTAAGGGGCGCCGTAATCATCATCGAAAGTGAGAAGGATTACTGCGCCGGTTGATCCTTTGGTGGAGAGGTTGTTGATAGACAGGGAAATATCTGTGATCCCTCTTCCGTTCACGGAAACAGCGGACCTTTCCAGGAGAAGTCGTTTGATGAAGGTTTCGCTGGTGCTCTTCTTCTTCCCGGCAAGATGTGCAAGACCCGAAAAGTTCCAGGCTCCGGCACTGTTTTTAAGGATACTGAGCTTGAGACCCTGGATGCTGATGGCCGTGAAACTTTTCCGCCCTGCCAGGAGCGCGCTCCAGGCCGGGGTAACCGTTATCGACCGGGCGATGAGCAGATTTCCCCCGGCAAACCCCGGCGGATTGGTGATGGTTAAGCCATGTATAACTATTGTTCCGCCGGCTAAGTTCACCCCCTCAATAGTGGCAGGCTGATGGAGCGCATCGCTTAAAATCCGGGAGATGTGGCCGGTCGTCTGATGGATGTTCAGAACGACATTTAGCAGGAGATAGAGGGCCGCAATGAATAGGAGCGCCCAGGCCATAACCCTGACCGCAATCTTTTTCACCCTGGCACTCTTTTTTACCACATCCATTTGCTCGGTCATATTTTTGTATTCCTTGCAGAGTGTGACGATCTCTCACACCACTCCCATTACAATTTTGAACCCGGTGGAACCCGGAAGTGATCGCCCCCTGTTGAAGGAGTCCATTATCTGTGGCCACTCCTCCCGCGACGCAAAGGTAATAATGATTACTAAAGACCCGTATCCAATCTCCTGGAGCTTGCCGCGGTAAGCGGTCAGGGGAGAAGCACCGCTGTAGCCTGACCACGGTCAGTTCCTTCTTCACTGCCACCGCAACTCGGTCACCTTCTTCGTTCAGACCGAAATCGGAAATGGCTCGTCCCACAGCATGCTTGATCTTCTTATAATATCTATCTTCGATTAATGCAACTTTGACTACGATTTCCCCCTTCATTTATATCATTATTAAACGAAATGAGAAGAAGAAGTCAACGACGGTGTTTTGGAAATCAGTTTATGTAAATGGCGAAGAAAAATAGTAAGCAAAGTTATGCATGTAATGAGAACCTATGTATATGCGAAATAAAGGGTATCTCCTCCACCCTTAATGGAATGGATGTCGACAGAGTGAAACATGCTCAGCAGAAGTTGCGCTGTGTAGTAGCGCATGGTATCTTTAATATAGATTAGAAAACGGTCAATCAGGTTTTTCATTAAACTGAAATGCTAGCTTGCCTAATCCTGCAAATCTTTATGCCTTTGGACTGCACGACATACAAGACCCAGTTAACCCGCTTCTGGCCGCCAGAAGCGTATACGGGCTACCAAAATTTTTGATGCGTGACAATCGGCGGCGAGGCCTATGTAATCATAACCTACACTAAAATGGTCGTTGTTTTGATATCAGGGGAGCAGGACTTTTGCTGGTACAAATCGTCCAGAATAATAAATGTTGGCAGATATTGGCAAAAGTTCCCGGCAGGTCTTCTTGTTGGATAACGACGGCCGACAAGGGGGCGGCAGGTGGAGGAATCAACTGCGGAATGAAGGGGGAACCGCAGGTGAACGGGAACACCGGATAACGGACGATATTTGTGCAAAGAGTACTGAAGGGAAGGTCATCTTGATAGATTCGTTCGCCAACGGCTTCCATTTTCCCCCGGGTTAAGCAAATGGCGCCAGGCTATTGCGCCTTCAAAACCGGAAAAGAGAAACCAACGCGGAACATTAATTTGGTAATTAAACTATAAACAAGGTAATGCTGCGGATAGTAACTTTTAACGTAAACTTCAGGAGGAAAGAAATGTTCGCCAATATCTTAAAATTGTTTATCTCCGTTTTCTTTGGCCTGATTGCCGCCTGCGCAGTCATCACCGTCAATGTCTATTTCCCGGAAAAGGATGTGAAGCAGGCGTACAAGTCTCTCGACGAAATGCTCCTCAAACAAGGAGGAGATGATAAGAAACCGGCGGAGGGGCAACCACCGGCGGGACAACCGACGGGTGAACAGCCACCCGGCACAGAGGAGAAAAAACTGCCTGAGGAAGTCAAGCCCCAGAGCAGGCTTAACAATACGCGATTTGATTATTCCCTAGTCGCCGTGACTTACGCCGCGGAAAACATTGCCGACGACCTAGCGGTGGAGATGTCCAGCATGCCGGAAGTTCTCAAGGCCTATGACAACATAAAGGCAAATTTACCAAAGCTCAATGCCCTGCGCGACAGCGGCGCGGTCGGTGAAAACAAACAGGGGCTCATTTCGATAATGGACAAAGGGAAATTGGGGGATAATGAGGCAGTTGTCAAGGCTGTGAACGAAGACCGCAAGGTGGTGATCACCGGCATGGCTAGGGCCATTTTAAAGGTCAACAAACAACCTGAATCCAAAGATGCGATTAACCAGGTATTGGGGAAGGCCGCTGCCATGTTTGCAGATGTCAGGCATGAAAAAGCAAAACCAGGATGGTGGATTGAACTCCCCAACGGGAGATGGGTACAGAAGTAATCGGAGGCCGAGACTATGGCATAGCCGATAAGCATGTAACCCTCATAGAATGTTACTTTCGGCGTTAAGTAGAAATGCCCGTCTGTAGCAAATGAATTGTCCGCTTTTTGTTAGGGAAGGAAGGCTGCCGGAGCAGAGCGAATTCAGCCTTCCTTACTTTTCTGTGAACCGGCTTGGAAATTAGGCCCATACCGCCATCCGGTTTGACCCACCATCATAGGTAACATCAGTAAGTTAAGAATGGTAAGTGGGTTAACAACGATGCCGATAAGGGGTCAAAATTGAAAGCCGGTCCACAAGCGGGGAATAACCCGGTATGGTGAGCCCTGTGGATTGTGGCTGTGGTTAGTCCTCGTCCGCCCTCTGCATCGCTATTATTCCTTGTACTATCAGGTCATGCATCTTCTCCATCGAGGCTTTAATCTTGTCCTCTTCGAGTCCTTGATCTCGAAGTCCTTGCCCTGGAGGTACAGTATCAGTTCCGGTCCCGTCATATTCCTTGGATTGATCATCGCTATTGGTTTCCTCCTTATCATCTATTACATCATCTTCCCCCGCTGCAATTTTTTCCCATAGTGTCTTCAGTCTACTCCTTTTTCTGAAGCATTGTGTAAAATACCGGCTAGAATCCAACAGGGGTGTGTTCCGCCTCAGACGGAAATGGACTTTTAAGCCGTTTGAAGTGGTTTATCACATACGAGCCAAAAGACCAAGTCACGCTGAGCCAAAAAATACTTTGTTCAATGTTTATATAGGCATCGAACAATTATCGCAACATGATGTAATAACAGGAATATATACAACCTAAAATTCCAATGTACCCCCAAACAATACCCCCCAAAGTTTCGCCTCCGGAATAGAGATAATAACCCAACATGTCACTTCATGCGACAAGGGGGAGCTTATACGACGCATTTCTCAACTCAAGTTCAGTTCGATCAAGGGGGAACCAACCAGACTCGAAATCACTCCTTTTAAACTGGTTTGCGGACAAAAAGACGAAGCAGGTTCTCTTTGTAAAATACAAAACCGACAAACGCAATGAACATAATGCTGTTCATAATCAGAGGCAAATAGTGAGAATGAAAATACCAAATATTGCTGACGAAGTAAATTGAGAGCGCCAAAAGAAAATATCTTGTGATTTTCGTCAGGTCGTATTCCACATGGAAATGTCTTTGTCCCCAGAAATAGGATAGGATCATCATCAGGAGATAACAGACGAATGTGGCCCAGGCAGCGCCGGCATATCCCATCAACGGAATGAGCAGACAGTTCGCAGCGATGGTTACAACTGCTCCAAAGATGGTAATATAGGCGCCGTATTTGGTCATGTTATTCAATTTGTACCATATGGAGAGGTTGAATACGATGCCGAGAAATAAATTGGCCAGCAGCAGGATGGGGACGATGCTGATCCCCGAATAGTACTTTGTGCCGATAAAATGTTTCACGATGTCAATATAAAGCATTATCCCCAAGAAAATAGTCAGTCCGAAGAGAATGAAATAGGTCATCACCTTCGCGTAAAGCTGCCGGGAATCGTTTTCCTTGGCATGGGAAAAGAAAAACGGCTCGGCTGCATACCTGAATGTCTGAACGAAGAGCGTCATCAGGATCGAGACCTTGTAATTGGCCCCGTAAATCCCTATCTGCGCCATTATATATTCATTGGCATCGGCTATTCCGGCGGGGACGACCAAAAGATAGCGCAATAGGATCCTGTCGAGCGTTTCGTTCACCATGCCTGCCATGCCGGCCAGCAGAAGCGGCAGGGCATATACAAACATCTCCCTGAACAGCTTTCTGTCGAATTCCACCTTGAACCTGCAGATATCTCCGTACAGAAGCAGCACTCCGATGGCGCTTGCAATCATGTTTGACAGGAAGACATAGCCGACGCCGATGGACGGGTTGTACACCGTGTTTATTCCATTAAAACCTTGTCTAAGGAGATATGGGCAAAGCAAAAGGAAAAACAGGTTAAGAATTACATTGATGGCAATATTGATCAACTTGAGCAGTGCAAACTTGAGTGATCTGTGCTGCTGCCTCAGCCTTGCAAAAGGTATGGCCGTAACCGCATCAAGACCGACGATAAAAACAAAATAAATCAGATATTCCGAGTGATGACCATAATGCAGCCTGTCGGCGATAAATGACGAACCAAGTATCCCCAGGAGGATAAAAACCAGGTTTACCCCGATTACCGGCATGATCGAAGTTGAATATACCTTATCTTTTTCAATGCGGCTTTCCGAAAAACGGAAGAAGGTGGTTTCCATGCCGAAAGTGAGGAAGACCATCAGGAAGCTGGCATAAGCGTACAATTCAGTTACAATTCCATATTCGTGAGGCAGGAAAATACGGGTATAAAGCGGAACCAGAAAATAATTCAGCAATCGACCGATAATACTGCTCAAACCATAGACAGCAGTTTCTCTGGCAAGTCTTTTAAGGGGATTCATGTCGGTATCTTAGGGAATTCGTTAATCGGAATTGGGGGATACTGGAATTCATAACATGTCGTTACAGATGGTAATTTGCTTTTTCAGCTCAGGATATTACACCCACTGGTAATCGGTGTCAAAGTGATATGTTACCCACAGCGCGTTATTATAAATCACATGCAACTTGGAGAGTGGGATAATCCGGGGGGCTAGAGCTTCTATGCCGCTGCCTTTAGCGTCTCTTGCTCCTCTGAGCGTGAACCCGCAGGTGGTCATAAGAAAGAACGCAAATGGGAATAATAAACAGTGGTATGAATTGAAAGGGGGCAATTGTCCCCTTTTTTATTACCTCTTTTAGCTCTCCCATCTAGGTGGCAGCGCATTTACCGAAATTTGTCTTAAAACCCCGCAAGGAAAGGTACATTTTTACGAATCAAGCATGAAGGAACGCGAAAATATTTCGCATCCGCTAATAAGTAGTTATTCATTTGCCAAAGCTGCCTTTTACCAGAATCGGCCGTAAACCCCGTCTCTTCAGTTGCGCGGAGTTATAAGGCCCTCCATACCAATGGGAAACCTACCGGGAGATAAGATTATTGCATGACATATCAATTATTTTGGTCTGTAAATTGCAACAATCATGATGCGACGCTTTCTTCACTGTGCTGTTCAAGAGGTTTAAGGCAATGTTCAATCTAAAGGTATACGTATTCGCATTTATCGTTTCCCTGTCCCTGTCATTACCCATTGCATCGGCTGATATCTACAAGTATGAGGACGACGAAGGGGTGCTTCACTTCACGGACGCTCCTACCGATCATCGCTTCAAGATATTCATACGGGATATTAAAAAGGACAAACAGTTCCGCACGCATTTCCGTCTGGCAAAATGTGTTGGAAACCCCACAGAGTTCGAACCGATCATTAATTCCTGCGCATTGGAGTTTGGGGTCGACAAGTCTCTGGTCAAAGCAGTGATTCATGCCGAATCGGGGTATGATCCCAATGCGGTTTCCGCCAAGGGGGCGAGCGGCCTCATGCAATTGATGCCGAATACCGCCAGAAGCCTTAAAGTGGGCAATTCTTTCGACCCCGCGGAAAACATTCGTGGCGGAGTCAGGTACCTGCGTTTTCTTCTGGATACCTTCGGGGGGGATGAGGCTTTGGCACTTGCCGCATATAATGCCGGTCTTTCCCGAGTGGCCAAGTACGGAGGTATCCCACCATACGAGGAGACCCGTAATTACGTAGCCAAGGTATTGGAGTACAGAAAATCATACCAGTAGGGGGGGTAAGCCCAAACCGCCGAAAATTCCGCAAGCCTGGCTGGAGTGAGATGTTTACCCGATTTCCCCTTATCCCAAGTCCAATCCGGCCACGTTCACTTCCAAATCAATAACCTGCCCGCTACCGAGGAAGTTATAGTGCAGAGAAACAACGTGAGTGAATCAGCTTTCAATTTTGACCTTTATCGGCACTGAAGTGTGACCAACCTACGTCCTTAATATGTTGATCTACAATGATGGTTCAAGTACAAGTGGGTCAAATTGGACGCCGATTCCGGGTAAATATTCAACGCCGGTCAACATGTTTCTTCACAAAGCGCTTGCTGACCACGTAATTCACGGTCTATTCGGCGAACGAGTCAGCTTGACTGCCGAAAAGTTTGTCGATTGTTCCAGTTCCCGGATTAATTCGCTCTTCCTATACGAACAGCCAGTTGGGTAAAGCTCCTTGTCGATTGGCCAATTCCTGACTGCTACTGCATGTATCTTGGGTTGACCATGTTATAGGAAAAAGTTTGGATTCGATAATATCCTGTAGTCCGGCTTTCTGTCCTAAACAGAAAATAAAACCGTCACAGGGCTTCTTAATGGGTTGGCGCGTATTTTCTCAGAACGTTCATCACTTGACGTCTTTATCTAACATCTTTATCTTGAGTTTCAACCTTTAGAAATAATCTTCATCCTTGCCGTACTTTCCTATCTTCTTCGGATAACTCCGCAGCAAGTCATACGAGAAGCTTTGCCCGCGTTCAATCCGGCGCTCCGCCGCGATGGGGAGTCCGGACGATTCCAGGCCGGCCATGGTCGCCAAGCTGTCGATGGAATCCCAGAGTTGCGGCTGAGCAAATTCCTTTATCATCCTCAGGTTTAGTGCCTCGTAAACCAGCAGCCAGGACTCTTCTCCGGCAGACCTGCGCCGTATCTACAGTTCAGGATTCAACTGGTACTTGCCCTGAGCAAGACGTTTAAAAAGACGCCGATTGTAAGGGTAATCCCGATCAATCTCATTCCGGGACAGTACATTGGAAAGATGCTGGCGCGTGTTGCGTTGGGGTTTCAGCACATTGGGTGGCAGGTGCCGCCATGCCTCAAGGATGGTGGCGGTGTCGAAGGCCGCAACATTTCTCCAGTCCCACTTTAGGAAACAAACCTTGAACAGCACCCACACAGTTTGCAGCAGAAAATACTCGGTCAGGTGTCGGTCGATGCGCACAAGACGTTCTCCAGCCATCAGATCAACCCCCGACGGTGCGATCAATTCGTAAATAGCCGCAAAGGCGCCTTTGGCGTATTTCGGTTCGCGGAAGGCCTCCAGCATGGCCCAGTGCAGGGGAGTACGCCCAAGGTAATCGGTGCATTCTGGATTGGCGCCCTTTCCCAACAGGATTTCCAACAGGGGAACGTTGCCGGCAATGGCCGCCGCCATCAGTGGCGTAAGGTTCATGGAGGTGCGGTGATCGACACCGTGCTGCTCGCACTGCCGTAATATTCCGTCGTAATTTTTGGCGTAATAGGGCATTAGATGCCGATAGCCTAAAGTAGAACGCTCTGCCTGAAATTTGCGGGCCGGAGCGAATCCCGCTTCCTGGTCCAGATATGCGGCCAGAATCGGTTCGTCGTAGGCGGCGGAGAACTCATACAGCTGTTGTTTGAATTTCGAGCCGGGCGCCTGATCACGGAATACCTTAACAAGGGTTTCCTTGAGACGTGCCTCGTTGAACACCGTCCATGGGGGCGGAGTCTCCCTGAGGATAGTCTTGCGGATGGCGTCGGCCTGCTCCTGCTTGCCTTGAAGTTCCAGTTTGCGCGCTTCTTTCTGCCAGTCGTCCAATGTCGAGGTTTTCGCAGTAACCGCAATCCGGTCACCGTCTGCATTCAACTCCAATAGCTTCAGCAGATCGTGACGGGTGTCGGATTCGATCAGGTAAACATTCTTAATGGCGCGGGTCAGAGCCACATGCAGGGCGTTTACGTAGAACTTGCATATTTCCAGCGACTTGTCGGCCTTATCTCTAGCGCGGCAGTATTCCAGCTCCTCGCAATCCAGGTCCCTGGACGTTACCCCGTCTGCGATCTCGGCAAACTCGGCTCGGTGGTCGGAGGGGAAGCGGTAGAGGATGATATTCTCATACTCAAGTCCCTTTGCTTCATGTATGGAGAAAATCAGCGGGGTTTGGAAATGCCTGCGCGCCTCGCCCTTCTCTTCGTCGCGCATCACCAGAACTGCGAATTGGGTGGACCCCCTGGTCTTCTGATTGAGCTCCTTTTTCACGGTGTCCTTGTCGCTTAACACCGTCACCGTCCCGGCGTCGCCTGCCACCGCGTCCACCAAGAAAGTGCTTTCCCGGTCGATGGAGCCGAACCGCTTCTGCTTGATTTTTAAGAGGGTGTTGGCTACCCGGGTGGCTTCCAGTCCGTTGCGGAAATTAGCTTTCAAGACCTTGAGTTCCTGCCGGGCGGCCAGTTCCGGATCGCGCCAAAACAGGGATTTTACCTTGCTCCAGGAGAAAAAGTTGGGATGAACGATCTGGTTGGAATCGCCACATAACAGGAAATGCCCCGACTTTCTAAGCGTCTTCAGGATCAGTGCAAGCTGAACGATGGTGATGTCCTGCACCTCGTCCACTACCACGAAATCATAGCGGGGTGCAGCCGCCGGTAGCCATTCGTGCGCTACCAGGTTGAGATCGTATAATCTTGCCTCAATAAGCCATTGCCTGTACAGCTCGAACAGATCGAAGAGCCGGTCCCTTTCATCCGAAGGGAAAATCGACTGGCGCACTCCCAACTGACGGTAGGCCTCACGGGAAAGTACGCCGACCGAATCGGCCGTAATGACCCCGCGGATTTCCTCGAATGCCTGGTGGGGATCGATCCCCTTGAACTGTTGTAGCATCCGCCTGAACCAACCGCCGAAATCGCGCCATGCTGCCTCACGACCCTTGGGGACCCGAATGCTTTCAACGAATTCCCGAAACGAGTAAAAGGTGGTGTCCTGACCCTCTTTCTCAAAACCGCGAGCGTAGTAGAGATCTCGGGCGCTCTGGGCGAGATAGGCGGAGTGGGTAACATGCAGCACCTCCCCTTCAGTCTGTTTCAGTTTCTCCAGGGTCAGAGCGGTCTTGCCGCTACCGGCCGAACCGACCACGATAAGGGGTGGCGACAGGCGGTATACGGCTTCCTGGATGTCGTCGAAAGAGATGACCTTGTCAAGGAGGTGAATCTCGCGCCGCTCCGGATGGATGTAGCGCACCGGCACCGCTTCCACGGCAACCTGCGCCGCGTCCACGTCCGGCAATTTATCCTCATCCACAATGGCTCCGCGCAAAAAACGGGATTTGTCATAAGCGTGATTCTCGATCACCTCCTTGCAATAATAAAAAGGCATGATCTTGGTGACCATGCCTTAATTACCTAAATTTCATATGGTCCCCTATTCTACTTTTATACCTTTTCTTTTCTCCTCAATCCCAATAAACCCATCAGACCAGAACCTAGAAGCCAAGCAGTTGCAGGAATCGGAGTGGGGGTTCCGGTTTCTAAGGTGCCTATATTGGAGCCAACCCAAGCGCTTCCGCTTCCGCCAGAAGGTGTGTTCTGCACATGTATTGCTGCGTACCAATCCCCATTCCCACCACCTTCACTACTTATGTAGTTTGTAAAATCAGTTGCATGGATAGTTCCACTACTAGTAGTTATTTTATAGGTCTGCGACTCTCCGGTTGTGAATGCCTTTGTAGAGGAAGTGAAGGTAAATTCGATGTCATAGTACCCATCTCCATCTGCTTTGAAATTATCTGCTACGGAAGATACGGCAGATGCCTGGCTGAATTTCGTATTCCCTATCAACGAAAAGGAGAGCTTTGATAGAATTGAATCATCAGCCGGGTTAATGTTGAAATAGAGCGCCTTTCCTGGATCGAGGTTTTCACCTGATGCAAGATTGCTGGTGATTACTAACTGAACACCACCAGCAACGTCGGAGAAGACAGCAGTTAGAGAACCGGCAGGTGCAGTACCGCTGAAAGTATTGCCCGGATCAAAACTAAGAGAGTAATCTGCATAAGCCTGACCCCAGCTCATACAAACCAGAGTCGTAACGAGGAATAATAATTTCTTCAATATTTATTCCTCCTTTCTTTAGAGTAGTAAATAATACATCCTGTTCTACCATTTATTGCAGCTTGTTTCTTGTGAAAACACTCACATTTTCAGTTGTGTGATATTCGGTTGTCATGAGCTTTCATGTACCAGGCAGTGTGTTTATAATGAACCTATGAAGGTCTAATGGGTCAGCCTCAAAAGGGATCCCCTGCATTATAACCACAACTGTCAAGCAAGTATGCTTTGCTCATATGATGCTCTGTTACCTCCTTTCATGTGGCTTCACAACAACAAAAGCCAGGTCGCCTATCATAGTTGATTAGCAACCCGGCTATCCAATATGGACCCGTGGCTTTCCGTCCCCACCTTACGATGGGTTTGGCTTTGTGGATTCTATATAGTTGATGCTCTCTGGAGATGTGAGACATTACATAAAAAAAAGCCCGCAATACTCCACTATAGAGCCGTGCGGGCTTTCTGGGGCCTGAAGTGGTCAGCAAAGTACCCTAAAATAGCTTGACCTATTTATTTTATGCTATCATGCCTTATACCAGACCATTGTGACATTTTCATGGCAACCATCTAAAAGTTTCATATAAAATTTAATAGGAAGATCCAGCTGGTATATTTTGATCTGGATGGTAAGAAGCAGGAGGTTAGGATGTTTACTTATTCTTGCAAGTCGAGAGATGGCACTACATGTTGTATGTGGTGGATTTAATTACTGGTCCTTGAGCTATAGGGATATGGTCTTGATGGTAGGATTACTGGCGGGTATATTATGCTTCTTGATCTTCAACTAATTCCTCTTCACCTCCCTTCCTATTCATGATGAAATCACTGGCCTTCTGAGCCGCTGCCGCCGCACGTACCAAAGCTGTCTTATCTCCCTTCAGAAGTTTTAGAAATCCTTGGATGTATGCAGCGTTGTTTTCAATGGTCTTCTGAACGATACCGGCATGACCACATAGGAAGGCTGCTGACATTTCCGCTATTAATTCCTCTTTATTATATTCATAAGTTCCATAATGAGTTGCTTCCAGAATACCTTTTCTTTTAAGCCTGGTTTCATGGCCGGTGGAGTGTCCTAATTCGTGGAAAAGAGTATCGTAATAATCATCTGGTGTATCGAATGCAGATGGTTCTGGTAACTGCACGCAATCTAATGAGGGGATGTATTTGGGCTGGTTGCCACCATGCTTAATCTCTGGTCTTAGCGACATTCCAGCAATGATCTGCTCGGCTCTCTCTATTGGTGAGAACGGATTGCTGTTCACTGTTGTGGGAGGTGTTTTAATATTCTCGCATTGATCGCTGTTAAATACGCTGTAGTATCTTAGAAATGGTATTTTTTCGTTGGTCTCGCTGCCAGTAGTGGTCTTATCGAGCATCTTCCAGAAAATTACAGGCATGCTCTTTGATCCACGTTTAACGTGTCCTCCGAGGTCTACAGCCTGCTTGTAGGTCAACCAATATGGGGAAGAGTAAGGACTACATGCCAAAATAAACAAATTAACTCCCCTGTATCCTTTCTTACTTACAAGATTCTTTGGCATCTCTCCTGCTGACCATGTTTTCCTCCAGGGGATTGTTCCTTGTTCAAGTAGTTCCATAATTCTGTTGTTGATTACCTCATAGACCTTGATAGACATACAGGAGTTTCAGGGTAAACGAGTCGTCCAGCCAATAAAACCTGCAATATTAACATGTTACACCGGTTCCCATGTAAGACCCTGCTAATTCCCCCTAAAAAACAGTAAAAAATAAATTATTTCAGTT
>Ga0326727_10013841_pt1 | contig 17784 bp, 13 predicted proteins | sample MB2enrmetagenome_FD_207643 | JGI IMG/M metagenome (GOLD analysis project Ga0326727, IMG submission 207643) | Lab enriched peat soil microbial communities from McLean, Ithaca, NY, United States - MB29MY | ecosystem: Environmental > Terrestrial > Soil > Wetlands > Peat | place: USA: New York...
CGTGCCGACACAACCGGAGCAATTGCCGGCAAAGAGAACCGCGCCGGGGATGCCGCCGGCGCCTGGGTTGGGCGTGGTGGGCCCGAAATCGCTCCAGCGATTGTTCAGACCGGTGGGCGGCAGGTTGACGTCGTAGCGCAGCCCGTAATTGATCACCAGCTTGGAGCTGATGCGAAAGTCGTCCTGAATATATCCGCCGAAGTAATAGAACTGCTGGCCGATGAAGCGCACAGTATCGATCTGCCCGCTGTCCGCGTAGCCCAGCAGGAACGAGGCGAAGGCGTTGCCGCCGGCGTTGGGGTTCGATCCGCCGGGTACGCCGGTCTCCTGGTAGCTGAAGCCCACGCAGCCGGCCTCGCACTGGCGGCCGAAGCCGTTGTAGTGATTAAGCTGGTACATGCCGCCGGCCTTGACAGTGTGCCTTCCCTTGGTCCAGGTGAAGTCGTCGTTAAAAGCGTAGACGGTGTTCTCGCTTCCGTTGTCGGCCTGCCCGCCCCAGGTGCTGTACGTGTCGCCGGTGCCGCCGGAGAAAAGATTCACCAGGTTCTCGTTGCAGTTCGGGACGTTGATCAGGCAGAACTTGCTTTGCCAGTTGCCGATGTACTCCTGAGGGGGCTTGTGGTCCTGGCGCCAGTTGTTGCCGCCGGCGTAGAAGTGATTCAGCATGGTGGGCGCAAAGCTCCAGTCAAAACTGAACCGCACGACGTCGGTCTTCTGGATGAGGTCGTTGTAATTGCTGTAGAGGCCGGGCAGGGTGGGCGGACCGTCGGGACCGAAAGTCTGGTGTTCGCTGTCGTGGCCATAGTAGCCGGAGATGCGGTACTTCGGCCCGAAGATATGGTCGCCCTTGACGCTTTCCTTGTTTACGGGGTAGACCTGGGTACCGGAAGTCTCGAGGTAGTTGTTGGAGACATACGCCGCCGTGCCCGGCGCGCCGCCGTTGTTGGGCGCGAGAGCTCCGGCGCTCTGGAACACGCCCAGGGCCTTGACCGACGCCGCGCTAAAGAGGCTCTTGGGAATCACGTTGCCTGGGAAGACCGTGCGGGTGACGCTTCCATCCGCGTTCGTCACCTGGCTGAGCGGATTGTAAATGGGAATCAGCGCGCCGGACGACGTCACCCATTTGCTGAAGTCGCCGTTGTACATTTCCGGAGTCGGCACGGTGAACGTCTGCCCGTTGGCCCCCGTACGATTGCGGAATCCCTCGTAGGAAAAGAAGAAGAACGTCTTGTCCTTGCCGTGATAGACCTTGGGAATCCAGACGGGTCCGCCCACCGTGGCGCCGAAATCGTTCTGCTTGTAAATGGAATTGGCAATACCGGAAGTGTTGTTGAAGAAGTTGTTGGCGTCGAAATCGTTGTTGCGAACAAATTCGTAAGCCGAACCGTGGAGTTGGTTGGTGCCCGATTTGGAGACGTAGGTCATGTTGCCGCCCCCGGCGTGGCCATACTCCGCCTTGAACCCGTTGGTGTCCACCGTGAACTGTTCGATGGCATCGAGCGAGGGTGAGTTGGATGAGACCCAGCTCATGGAAAGCGCGCGGCTGGTGTTGGTGGAAACGCCATCGAGCGACGTGCCGTAGGAGGCCGCCTGCCCGCCGCCGAGCATGAAGCCGTTGTCGCCGCCGAGGTTCTTGGCATCGGGGATGAGGGCCGCCAGACCGAACGGCGTGCGGACGGTTCCGTTGACCAACACCGGCAGGTCGTCCACCAGCTTATTCTGCAGCGTGGTGCTGCTCTTGGCGTCGTCGGTCTGCAACGAAACCGAAGAGGCTATGACTTCGACTGTCTGGGTGGCCTGCCCGACCTCCAGTGTCGCATCGGCACGCACGGTCTGCGCAGCGTTGAGGGCCAGGCCCATCTCTTCGGACGTGCGGAAACCGTCCTTGAGGACCCGCACGTTGTAGGTGCCCGGCTGAAGGCTGGGCGCGGTGTATTCGCCAGCGTCGTTGGTCGTGGCGGTAATCGTGACGTTGGTCGAAACATTGGTGATGGTGACCCTGGCGCCTGGAACCACCGCGCCGGAACTATCGTGCACGATTCCGGTGATGTTTCCGCGCTCGGACTGAGCGAATGCCATAGCGGCCATCAGGATGACAAAAAGGGCCTGCGTGGCCCACGTTCTTGCACCGTGGAAGAACATAAGCAATCTCCTTTTAAGTGAGACCAGTTTGATGTTGCCCCTGGATAGGCAACAGTATACACCAAGGTCTTCCAAAGGGGATGTGAAACTCTTTAGGAGCAAAATTCAACCGGGCGCCGGCCAGCCACGTTTCCCACGCTTTTGTGGAAAAGCCTGTGGAAATGCGCCGGCGATTAAGCCCGATCTATGTGCCGGTCATGGTTTTGTGACATTCTGCACCGCCTTTCAGCAGAGTGCCCTTCCCGCCCGGAAGCCATTGATTCAGCAAAGGATTTCAGCCGCGAAAGGTTCCCCGCCCGGCGCTATTGTGGCTCGCCGGCGCTAAACCCAGACTTTTTCCAGGCGTTCGCCGCGTTTGCACAGTTCGCAGTGCGCGCCATCGGCGTAGTAACTGGCATCCAGCTCAGCCAGGTAGTAGAGCGGAAGCGAGCCGAAGCCGACCGTGTCGGGCGTCGGCTGGTAAATGAGCACCGCCAGGCCCACCACGCTCGCGCCGCTGGCTTCCAGAAGCCGCTTCAATTCCATCAGTTTGCTGCCGGTGCGCAGAATATCGTCCACCAGCACCACCTGCTCGCCCGGTTGCGGCTCCACGAACTGGCGAAAACGCAGCGGCTCGTTGTCGTGGTTGCGTTCCGCCCAATAAACCTGTTTGGCGCGCAGCGATTCGCATACGCCGTAGGCCACGGGCAACCCGGCAGTCGCCGGCACGACGATGGAAAGCTGCGGCACGATGGCCCGGATTTCCGGATTGGCCCGCAGCAGGCGGCTCAGCCCCACCGAAAGCAGGCGCTGATGCTGATAATGGCGCATGGCCAGCGGTATCTGGAGATACTCGTTGGAATGCAGGCCGCTGGAATACTCGAAGTGGCCATGGCGCAGCGCGCCGGTTTCCCGCAGCAGGGCGACCACCTCGTCTTGGGTGGGAATCAGGTGCATGTGCGTGTTCCTTTTCCGTTATGGGACCGCAATCTTGTTCGCGTCTCCTGGGGATCAAGCGGCCCGGCCCACGGCCCCTGGCCCCCGGTACTCAGTTCGCTCCGCGGCCGGTGAGCACTCGCGGGATGGTGCGCAGGAGAATCTTCCAGTCCAACGCCAGCGACCAATTATCAATGTACTGCATATCCATCTTCATCCAGGTTTCAAAATCCACGGCGTCGCGGCCGCAGACGGCCCACAGGCAAGTGAGCCCCGGGCGCATGCGCAGGCGGCGGCGTTGCCAGGTCTGATACTGGTCCACCTCGGAGGGAACCGCGGGCCGCGGCCCCACCAGCGACATGTCCCCCCGCAAAACATTCCAAAGCTGCGGCCACTCGTCGATGGAAAACTTTCGCAGGTAGCGGCCCAGCCCGGTGAGGCGCGGGTCGTCCGCGATCTTGAAGGCGGTTTCGCGCATGCTGAGATGCGCCAGGGATTCCTTCATCTCCTCGGCGTTCTCGCACATCGAGCGGAACTTGTAGAACAGGAAGCGGCGGCCGTTGAGCCCGCATCGCACCTGCCGGAAAATCGCCGGCCCCGGCGAGGTAAGCCGGATCAGGACGCCGATCATTACCAGGAAGGGCGCGAGCACCAACAGTCCCGCGGCGGCCACCGCGATATCGGTGATGCGCTTCACCAGCAGCCGGATCTCGTCGTAGGGAGCCGCGGAAAATGTGAGCAGCGGCGTGCTTCCCAGGCGGTCCAGCGATACCGTGCTGTTCACGTGCGGAAAGAAGTCCACCGCCACGCGCGTGCGCACGCCTTCCTCATCGCACAGCAGGAAGGATTCTTCCAGCTCGGCGAGGCTCTGGCTGCCGACCGAAAAGATGATCTCGTCCACCACGTGCTGCCGCAGAATCGCCGGCAACTCCGCGATGGGATGCACCGGGTACCGGGCGCCCAGAAAGATCTCGGCCGGGGCGTGGGCGTCCGGCGATTCCGAGAGGAAGCCGCGCAGCCTCACGCCGTATTCGATGGACTGCTCCAGCGCTTCCGCCATGCGCAGGGCGCGCTCTCCGGTACCCACCACCATGACATAGTGGGGCGCCGCGAACTCGCGGCGGAGGACCCCCAGCAGCCGCCCGGCGGTCAGGCGAAACAGCAGCAGGATCACCCACGCGTACACCGAGAAGAAGACCAGGAACGGGCGGCTCATATCCAGCCGGAAAACGTATTCGAAGACGATCAGGAAGAGGGCTCCGTAGCCGCACTGGCGCGCCGTGTCGCGCAGGATGACGCGCGGATGTCCGGAGTCGAGTTTTTCGTAGATTTCCAGCCAGAGTCCGATGGCCACCCAGGAGAACAGGGAAAAAGTCAGGATCAGCGCCTTCTTGTCCGGCGTAAAGAAGAATTCGCGTTCCAGGTGCAGCAGGACGCGCGTCCGGTAGGCGGCCTCGAATGCCAGCGAGACCAGGATGATGTCCGATAAGCCGAAGATAACACGGGCTCTGCGGTGGCGGCTGAACATCCGGACTCAGGATAGCACCGTGCGGGAGCGGCGGAATCTGGAAGCCACGTGGCACAGGCATTCGTGCCTGTGTTGGGTTTCGGCGCTCTTGGGTTTTTGCCGCTCGTACCATAATGAATGAAGTCATGAATCCCCAGCCGGCCGATCCCCTATGGTACGTGCCGGAGTGGCGCCGGCGGTTCCTCGAAGGCGGATGGTGGCATTCCTTCGAGTTGCCCGATGGCACCGTAATTCGCGGCGTCTCCGACCTGGACGCGCAGAAGATGCGCATCGCCCAGTTCCCCATTCCGCAAGACCTCAGCGGCCGGCGCGTGCTGGACGTCGGCGCGTGGGACGGTTGGTTCAGCTTCGAAATGGAGCGCCGCGGAGCGGAAGTCGTGGCCATCGACCGCTTCGACAATCCGCGGTTTCATGAAATCCGCGAGCGGCTGGGGTCGCGCGTGGAGTACCGCCGGCTGGACGTATACGACGTCAGCCCGCGCACCGTGGGGCGCTACGACATCGTGCTGTTCATGGGCGTGCTCTACCATTTGAAACATCCCCTGCTGGCGCTGGAGCGGGTGTGCTCGGTCACTCGCGAGATGGCCGCCGTGGAATCGTTCGTCCTGAGGGAACAGCATGGGCTGGCAGCCGGGCAGGAAGAGCGCAACCTGCTCCAGTTCTTCGAAGACGACGATTTCGGCGGGCAAGTGGACAACTGGTTCGCGCCTACCACTGCCTGCCTGATGGCGCTCTGCCGCGCCGCGGGCTTCGCGCGCGCGGAGCTGACCAACCGGCATGCTTATGGCGCGGCAGTCGCCTGTTACCGCCAGTGGGAGCGGCCAACCGGCGTCGCTGTTCCGCACTTACTGGCCGCCGTAAATGCAGACGATTTCGGGATCAACTTCAGCTCGGACGCCGATCAGTACGTGGCCTGCTGCGTTCAGGGTAAGGATTTGTCGCGGGAGTCGGCGCGCCCCGAGGTCGGCGGATATGGCGTCCGTCCGGTGGCGGTGTGCGCGCTCGCCGGCGGAAACAGCCTGGTGAATTTCAGGCTGCCGCCGGGATTGGCCGCCGGCTGGCACGAAGTACGGCTGGGACCGGGCGGCAATGCGATCTTGATCGCGGTGGATGTGGACGAGGTTGCGGAACGCCTCGCCATCCGGGGCGTGTGCGATGGAGTCAGTTGGCAACCCTCTCGCGTGTCGCTGGCCAACGGGTTCCTGTCCCTGTGGGTGGAAGGGCTTCCGGCGACGAGCGACATTGCCAACGTGAAAGTGGATGTGGGAACTCGCCGGCAGTTGGTGACTTTTGTGGGGGCACCCGACGCGAGCGGTGTCCGCCAGGTGAATGCCCGCCTCGACCGCTGCGGCCCCGGCGAGCAGGAGGTGTTCGTCGGTTTCGGGAACGCGCGCTCGGCCGGGAGTGTGGTGGTGTTTGAAAACGGGTACTAAAGTACCCGTTTTCAGCGTTTTCACCTCGTAAGTTACTGATTCCTCGTAAGCAGTGGGTACTTTGTACCGGTTTGGGGCAGCCAGACAGCGTCCCGTTCCCAGCGCGGCAACTTCTGCGACAGGGCTAGGTCCCGCTGAGCCTGACCAGCAACTGCTGGATCTTTTCGCGGTCGCCTTTCGACGGGTCGTATTTCAGCGACTCGCGAAGCTCCTTAACGGCTTCCGTCTTGGCGCCTTTCTGGGAAAGCGCCATGGCGAGGTGATAGCGGTAGGCGGCCTGCTCCTCGGCGGGCGCTTTGTCCACCAGTTGTTTGAAAATGTCGATCGCGTTGTCGTTCAGGCCCTTCTTGAGGTAGATCCACCCCAGCGTGTCGGAGGCGTTGCGCAGGTTGGGCAGCAGTTGCCTGGCCTTCAGCGCCTTAATGAGAGCGTCGTTCAGGTCGCCGCCATGCTCCGCCAGCAGGAACGCCAGGTTATTGAGGACCAGCCCGTTGTTGGGGTCCAGCTTGAGCGCGGCTTCGTAGGTCTGCTTGCTTTCGCTGGTGCGCCCCGCCTCGTCCAGGGCCAGCGCCAGGCTGATCAGCACGGTGGTTTCGTCGGGCTCGGACTCGCGCGCCTTCTGCATATTGGCGATGGCGCTCGAGTAATCCCCCTTGTGCTGGTAGGCTTCTCCCAGCCGCAGGTACGCCGCGGCGCGCTGCCGCGTATTCTTGCCGGACGCGCCGAGCACATTCTGGTACTCGGCGATGGCCAGATCGAATTTGCCCATATCCAGGCCCACGTTGGCCACCGCCAGCCGCAGATCGGCACGCGCCGGCGCCTTGTCGGACTCCGTCTGGAGTAAGGCCAGCGCCGCCTCGGATTTGTTATCCGCCAGGTAGCAGCGCACCACGCCCATCAGGCCGCGCGAGTCGGTGGGGTTCAACTCGTAGGCTTTGCGAAATGCTCCCTGGCACTCCGCGAGCTTGTGGTCCTCCAGGTTCAGCACCCCCAACTGGAGATACACGTCGGGCGATCCGCCGCCTCCTTCGGTCATGCTCTCGAGCAGCCTGCGTGCCTCCCCGTATTGGTGCTGCCCGATCAGCGAGCCGGTCACGATCAATTCCGCGGTGGAGTTGTTGCGGTCGTAGTTGGCCAGGATGGCCTGGGCCGATTTCAGCGCGGAGCCGTATTCGTTGCGCGACAACTGGAGCTTGGCCAGAGCCACTCGCGGCAGCAGGTAATCGGGCTTGATCTCGAGAGACTTCTGAAAGGACTGGCGGGCCTGCTCCCACGCCCCTTTCTCGGCGTAGGCGCGGCCTAGATCTAAGCGCGCCACCGGGTTGTCGGGCGCGGTGGTTACCACGGCTTCGAGTTCGGTGATGGCCTTGGCGGCGTCACCCTGGTCCAGCAGGAAGGCGGCGGCCAGCCCGCGCGCATCGGGGTCTTTGGGCGCCTCTTTGAGGATCGCCACGTTCAACTCGAGGGCCTCCGCGCGGCGGCCCTGGTGGAGCATGACTTCGATGATGTGCTTTTGATAGCTCACCTTCCGCTGGGGGTCCCGGGCGATGCCCTGGTTGTATTCGGCGATGGCCGCATCGTGGTCGCCCTGACGGTAGTAAAAGTCGCCCACCACGATGTACGCGTCGGGGTACTCCTTGGCGTGTGCTTGGATCTGATCGAGAACGCCGGCCATGTCGGATTTCCGGTGCTGCAGCGAATACTGTAGCGCCAGCGTGGTCAGGTAACCGACCTCCCCTGGATTGTTCCGGCAGGCGAGTTTCAGCACGTCTTCGGCGTCGTCCGGCGTATTTTCGAACCACAACAGTTTGTAAAGCTCGGTGTAAGCCGCCTGGAGGTTCTTATCCCGGTCCAGGACCTCGCGATAGCTGCGCTCCGCCGCGGGCAGGTCGCCCTGGGAGGCTGCCGTGCGAGCCAACTGCATGAGTACGATGGTCTGGCCGGGTTTGATGGCGTCGGCTTTGTGGTACTCCTCGATGGCCTTATCCAGGTGTTCGGCGGCGCCCTGCTTTTCGGCCACCGCGGCGTCGGCGGCCGATTTCGCCAGCTCCAGATCGCCGGCCACGCGATGGCCGTCGAAAGAATTCGCATCGCGTTTGAGCAACTCCCCCGACCAGCGGCCGACATCCGCAATGTACTGCTTCTGAATGCGCGGATCGCGTTCCTGATGGCAGGCCACCAGGTAGATGTCGGAAAGCCGGATCATGGCGTCCCAGCGCAGCGGGCTGTTGGCCGGAATCTGCTCGATAGCGCGCTCGAACGCCTGCACGGCGGGCCCGTAGGACCCCAGCTTGATCTCGCTCAGCCCCCATCGATAGTAGGCTTCGCCGAAGCGCAGATCTTTCTGCTTGGCGCGGATATACATGAGGCGCGCCTCAGCGAAGCGGCCCTTATTGAAATACCGGTTGCCCGAATCCAGGTAGTTGCGCGCCGCCACCTTGGGGTCGCGGCCACACGAAACCAGGGCGCAGAGGGCCAGGACAATGGCCGCCGTAATTCGTTTGCCACCCATGAAAACCTCTTCCGCAACTTCACTCTACGCCACTGCGGAACAGGAAGCCATACCACCAGCGTCCGAGAGGGGATACCCCGACTTTCATGGAAGTACCGGTACGGGAGAAAGGATATCGTTCGGCGTCCGCGGCACTACGCGATAACGGAAGAAAGGCGCTATGGCGAGGGGCATCCTGGGGGAGAGTCATTAAGCGACATCCGCATAGTGCCTGGTCCCGCTTTCGCATGACACTCTGGGTTGCGCGGCGCGGTCCTGGGCAGGGGTCGATGGCGGCAGCCGCGCTTTGGGTGAGTGGGTCCCAGCCAGCATGTCGCGCACACTCGCGGACTCGGGAGTAAGATTGCAGAATGACAAGAATGTTTCCGACGGCGGCGGCGCGTTTTCCGCGGGTGGCGGCGTAGTATGAAGCGCATACTACCGATGGTTCTGGGCTGCTCGCTGGCCGCGCTGGCGGCGAGCGACTTCATCACCGACAAGACCGACCCAGGCGCGGCCGGCATGAATGCGGCGAGGCTGGAGCGGATTCCGGCGCGCATGCAGGAGTACGTCGACGCGGGGATGACCGCGGGCGTGGTGACGCTGGTGGCGCGGCACGGGCATATCGCCGCGTGGAACGCGGTGGGATACCGCGAACTGGAAAGCAAGGCGCCCATGCGCACCGACACGATCTTCCGGATCGCTTCGGTGACCAAGCCGATCACCTGCGCGGGCGTGATGATCCTGGTGGACGAGGGCCGCGTGTCGCTGATCGACCCGGTGGAGAAGTACCTGCCGGAATTCAAGGGCTTGAAGCTGAATCCCTGCGGGACGCGCGCGGGCATCAACTGCGAGCTGGTCACGCCGGCGCGGCCGGTGAACATCCTCGACTTGATGACCCACACCTCGGGGCTTCCGGGCGCGGCGCCGGCGGGCGGCACGGCGCCGAACACGCTCGCGGAGGCGGTAGCCAACGTGGCGCGCGCGACCCTGCTCTTCGAGCCGGGCAGCGAGTGGAACTACAGCAATATCGGGATCGCGGCGCTCGGGCGGGTGATCGAGGTGGCGGCCAAGCAGCCGTACGACCGCTTCCTGGAGGAGCGGATTTTCCGGCCGCTGGGGATGCAGGACACCTTCTTCTTCATTCCGCCGGACAAGGAAGGGCGCGTGGCCGCAGTCTACACGTACGAAGCGGACGGGCTTAAGCGGGCGCCCATGACGCAGAGAAAATATCCGGCGCCCGAGGGCGGGCTGTTGAGCACGGCGAGCGACCTGGCGCGGTTTCACCAGATGATGCTCAATCGCGGAGCGCTGAACGGGCAGAGGATCCTTTCGGCGGCTGCCGTGGAGGCGATGACAACGTCCGAAACCGGGTCGATCAAGGCGGGCTTCGCTCCGGGGGTGGGGCACGGGCTGGGTTTTGAAGTGGTACGCGAGACGCTGGGGACGTACCGCTACAACTCGATCGGCAGCTACGTGAAAGGCGGGGCGTACCGCACGTACGGGTGGGTGGATCCGGCGAAGGACTTGGTGGGCATCATCCTGATGCAGCGCACCAATGGCGGCGGCGACGTGGCGGACGAGATCAACAGCTTTATGGCGATGGCCGCGGCGGCGATCGAGGAGTGAGGCGTCGCGCGGATATAAGTTGTTCGGTAGACCAGACTGGACCTCACTGCGGAGGAACGGAGGAACGGAGATCGGCGCGGAGGAAGACCGAGAGAAAGAAGAGAAAGCGTATTCGCGTGAATAGGCGGGCTCGACTTCGCGGTCGGGTTCGAGAACGCGGAGGAAGCGGGGGATCGCGAATCCTGAACGCGGCGACGTGTCTCAGGGCTGCCAATCGACCATGTTATTTCTGCGCGGCATCTGAGGGTAAATCGCAGGAAACGGCTGGGTCGATGGTGCGAGGCTCGCAGGTGTGGCCGGCCCGCAGCCGTCCACGCGAGTAGAATGCCGGGCATACAGTATTCAGGCGGCCGGCGGAGCGAAGCCTGGTGGCGGCGCCGGGGTAGGAACCGTGGCGGCGGTCCGTGGCTGGCGAAGCCGGCCATGAGTGGTTACCCCGGCAACCGGCTCGCCGGCACGAGGACGATCACCACGTGCCCCTTCTTGTGTCCCGCCTCCACATACCGGTGAGCTTCCGCGATCTCGTCCAGCGAATAGCGCCTGTCGATCACCGTCCTCAGTTTTCCGCTTTCGATAAGCTCCTTGAGAAAGGACACATCCCCGGGCGCGACGTGCGCGGCTCCGCTGACCACTTTCGCGACGCCCGTGGCGGAAGCCCACATTCCTTCGAGAATCCCTCCAAGAATCGATAACAACCGTCCGGAGCCCCCCACCCGGACATAGAAGCCGCCTGGCTTGAGAGATTTGAGGCTGCGCGAGAAGCCGCTCTGGCCCACCGTGTCGAAGACCATGTCATAAACCCGGCCGGCTCTCGAGAAATCCTCCCTGGTGTAATCGACCACCTCGTCGGCGCCCAGTGACGTGCGCCCCGAAGTGCTTGGCCAACTGAACCGCGAAAACCCCCACACTCCCCGACGCTCCGTAAATGAGGGCTCTCTGTCCCGCCTGGATCTTTCCCCTCCTCAGGAAATACAAAGCCGATATCCCGCCAAACAAGACCGCCGCGGCTTCCTCCATCGTCATGTTGACCGGCTTGATGGCCAGTGCGCCGTCCTCAGGCACGCATCGATACTCGGCGTGGGCGCCGAATTGGAACCCCGTCGACCCGAATACCTGGTCGCCCTCGGCGAACCGGGTCACGGCCTTGCCCCTCGACTCGACTGTGCCGGCGAACTCCATCCCCAGTATCTGGATCTTCTTCGGCCTCCAGATGCCGTTCATGAATCTCACCAGCAATGGATCGGCCCTTCTCATCCTCCAGTCTCCCGCGCAAACCGTCGTGGCATGTATGCGAATCAGGACTTCGTTGTCCTGGGGAGCGGGCTTTTCGACGTCCTTGATCTGGAGAACTTCCGGAGGTCCGTATCTGCTATAGACGGCGGCTTTCATGTGATGGCTCTCCCTAAAGCACCGAGGGGCCGTGCAACGCCCCGACGCAGTATACCAATGCTCACCTGGCGGCGAATTGGCGGCGCCGGCGGCCCGGCCGGCTCCTGCCGTCTGCTAGAATGATCGCCGAACCGATCCCTTACTCCAGGAGACGCCGCATGACCAGAAGAGGAATGTTGCTCGCGGTTGGCTCCGCCGCGGCCGCGTCGTGGCCGCTCGAGTCCCCGGCCGCTGCCGCCGCCATACCGAACCCCCAGGGCAAGCGAGGCCTCGGCGCTACGCCGACGGGTTTTGGAGCGCGCAACCGCGCCAACGCAGAAGCCACGCCGCCGGTCGATCCCATCGACTATTACCACAGTCTCGGCCTGGGCGGCGCCGAGGTGACGGGCGTTCCGCCCACCGACCCGGAGGCCATCCGCAAGCTGCGCGACAAGCTGCAGTCGTACGACATGCACATCGTCTACAACATCCGCCTGCCCAACCAGGAAAGCGATGTTCCGGCTTTCGACGCGGCGGTGGGCCGCGCCGTGGAGGTCGGCGCGTACGGCCTGCATGCCGCACTTACCGCCCGGCGTTACGAGACCTTCGACACCCTCGAGGCCTACCGGAAGAGCTTCGAACAAAACCAGAAACAGGTGGCCCTGGCCGAGCCGGTTTTGCGGCGACACAAGATCCGCCTCGCGATCGAAAATCACAAGGGCTGGAGCGCGCAGGAACAGGCTGCCTGGCTGAAACGGCTGAGCAGCGAATACGTGGGCGTGACCCTCGATTTCGGCAACAATGTTTCGTTTTGCGAAGATCCCATGTTCACGCTGGAGACGCTCAAGCCGTGGATCTTCGCCGCCCACCTGAAGGATATGGCCGTGGCGCCTTACGAGGACGGCTTCCTTCTGTCGGAAGTGATCTGTGGCGAAGGCTTTCTGGACCTGAAGAAAATGGTTCAGGCCCTCCGCCAGAAGGACCCCAACATCATTTTCGACCTGGAGATGATCACGCGCGACCCGCTGAAGATCCCCATCTACACCGACAAGTATTGGATCACCTTTGAGGACATGCCGGCGCGCCAGCTCGCCCGCATGATGGAAATCGTCCAGAAGAAGACTCCGTCCAAGCCGTTGCCCAAGATCACCGGGCTGAGCCCGGCCGAGCGGCTCCAGTTCGAAGACGACAACAACCTGGCTTGCCTGCGATACGCCAGGCAGAATCTCGGGCTCTGATCGCGGCCCGATGATTTCCCCGCCGGCTCTCCGCGGGCGTTTGATATATCATGTGCGTGGAGGTTTTCCCGTGGCAAACTCCGACCCTAGCCGCAGAGATCTTCTGATGGGGGCGCGCTACCTGGCCGCCACCCCGCTGATCGGCGCCGCAATGGCCCACCCTCCGTTTCAGGTGAAGGCCGTATCCAAGCTGAAAGGCGCTGCCAAATCGGTGGTCATCCCGACGCACGAGTTTGCCGGCCCGAACGGCGCGCCCTGGATCGAGGAACGCATCGACTTTCCGGCTGCCTGGGACCTCCACGTGATGGACATGGCCGGGCACAATATGCCGATCCTCACGCCGCAGCAGATCGGCGAGCAGGCGAGTCAGCCGATCGGATCGAAGGCCCTGCGCGAACTGGCCGAAGGGAAGAAGACCGTCGCCATCAGCTTCGACGACCTCACCCGCACCACCCCGGCCTACACCGTGACTCCCTGGCTGATGGCGGAACTGGCCCGCGCCGGCATCCAGGACGAGAACGTGCTCTTCATCGGCTCCTTCGGCACCCACCGCGCGATGACCCAGGAAGAAGTGGGCAGGAAGCTGGGGGTGGACATCGCCAGGAAATACGCGTGGCTGAATCACGACGTCTTCGACAACGTCAAGGAGGTGGGCACGACCACGCGCGGCAACAAGGTCCTCCTCAACCAGACGTTCCTCGGGGCGGACCTGAAAATCTGCATCAGCGGCATCAAGGTCCATCAGGATGCCGGCTACGGCGGCGGCGCCAAGGCGGTCCTGCCGGGTCTTTCCGCCCTGCCCACGGTCGAATACAACCATACGCAAATCCTGACCAAGGTGCGGACCACCGGTCCGGTGAAGATTTTCAAGAACGACATGCGGCAGGACATGATCGAAGCGGCCCGCATGGCCAAGGTCGATTACACCATCCAGATCCTCTACAACGACCGCCTGCGGCCCACCCGCATCTGGGCGGGCGACATCGTGGAGGCGCACCATGCCGGCGTGCGCGTGGCCGCCAAAACTTACTGCACCCCCACCTTGAAGGACGCCGATATCGTGGTGGCCAACGCCTATCCGCAGAACGCCCAGGCTTACCACGGAGGGTTGTGGATCAACTACTCGGTGCGCGACGGCGGCACGGGAGTCATGATCGTTCAGCACCCGCTGGGCATCGACCCGGTTCACTACCTCAACAACCGCCTCGCGGGACGCAGCGGCGCCACGCAATTCGACCTGACGGCGCGGCGTTTGAATCCGGGGCCGGGCCGCGGCGGCCGCGGACCCGCCAAGCGCGTCAACATGATCGTGTACTCGCAGTATCTCACCCGCAACATGCGCAACAACTATCGCACCGGCACGTTCTTCTACGACAAGTGGGAAGACGTGATCGCCAAGCTCACCGAGCTTCATCCAGGCGATCCCAAGGTCGCGGTCTACCCTTACGCCGGCATGCAGCATCAGGAGATCGAGCTCGACGGATAGAGTCACGCCGGGCCCCGGCTCCTGGACCACCCCGGTCCCGCTGTATACTGACCACACTATGCGAACACTGGCTCTTTGCCTCCTCACCGGGTTTGGCCTCTTGGCCCAAACCTCGCCCCTCGAAGAAGCGATTGAGGCCGCGCGTGGCGGCCCGGGCAATCCCGAACTGAAGACTTGCATCGCGAAGGCGATGTCCGGCCCCCAGGGAGTTGTCGTCTGGGGACAAGACTACCTGTTTGCCGCCACGGCCCCCTCGCCGGTCACGGTCTCGATCGATCAGCAGTTGCCTGTCCCTCTGGCGCCAATTCCCGGTTCGAACGACTGGATGCTACTGGTCAAAATGCGCACCGGCGTGACGCACTCGTACCAGTTCTACGCCGCCGGCAAGCCGCTGGGCGCGCGCGGCGATGCGGTGGGCTACAATCCCGATTCGTATCCCAAGCCCGGTGTTCCCAAAGGCAAGCTCAGCGGCAGACAGACCATCACGAGCAAAGTCTTCGACGGCATGAAATCCGATTACTGGGTCTACGCGTCGCCGGGAGTCGATCCGGCGATTCCGGCGCCGCTGATGGTCTGGCAGGATGGTCAAAGCCTCATCGGCGATTTCTCCGGCCTGAGGCTTTTGACCGTGACGGAGAACCTGGTCCGACAGAAACTGATCCCGCCCATGGTTCACGTGATGATACAGCCCGGCACATCGCCCGATGGCCGCGCTTTGCGGTCCGTGGAATACGACACCGTCAGAGACCGGTACGCCCGTTTTCTGATGGAAGAGGTGCTGCCGGAGGTCGCCAAGATGTACAAGCTCCGGACGGACGGCTACAGCCGGGCGATCGCCGGCTCGTCCTCGGGCGGTATCTGCGCGTTCAACGTGGCGTGGCTGATGCCCGACAAATTCGCCCGCGTGCACTCCACGGTGGGCAGCTTCACTTCCATTCAATGGCATCCCGAGGAGAAACTGGAAGGCGGCAACGTCTATCCGTTCAAGGTGCGCAAGGAGAGCAAGCGCAACATCCGCGTTTGGATGAGCGACGGGTCCGACGACCTGGAAAACAATCACGGCTCCTGGCCGATGCAGAATATTCAGATGGCCAACTCACTCAAATTCCGCGAATACGATTTTCACTTCCGTTTCGGCACCGCCGCCCATGGCGGCGCCCAGGGCGCACTCGACCTTCCGGAGTCTCTCGCCTGGCTCTGGCGCGATTACGATCCCCAGAAGAGCGCTCAGGAGTTCCAGATGGATGCGAGTGAGAAGGAGAAGCCCTTCTTCCGCGTAACCATCTCGAATCGCGACGCGTGGTAAGCAACCGCCCGGCGAAGCTATGCGAGCAAGTCCGAAAACGGTTTCGAACTCACGTTCCATATGCCCTGAAATGGATTGTCCGTGTCACGCATCACCAGGTTCGCAAGAAAGAGAACGAAGGCCAGAAGCCCGAAGCATGCCAGCCCCGCGAGCGCACGGTGAAATGGGTAGACGAACACCAGCAGCAGCAGCGCGCTCGCCATGGTGTCGACCAGCCGGATCAATGTCGGGGGAATCTGCGTCAGGCTCTTCGTCAGGCGGTCGTCGCGATGCTCCCCGGTCCTCCGGGCGATGTCGATCAGCCGTCCGTGAATCACAGCTTCGGCCGGAGTGGAAGGGACTATCTCGACCACCGCGTCCACCAACTCGGAGAACGACTTCTCGGTTTGCCGGTCTCTTCGGCGCTCGCCGAGAGCCTCCCACTCGGATTTCAACGCCCGGTGTACGTAGTCGGTGACGGCGCGGCGGATCGTATGGCTGGCATCGCGATTGAGGTACTCGCCGAAACGCAGCAAATCGCGCAGCGAATTGCATTCCCGCATGATGAAGTTCTCCACGTCGGTGAACTGGCCCCAGATCACAAAAATAACGAACGCGAACATGACAGCATAGATGTTTCCGATCAGCAGGATCAGCGTGTTCAGCCCTTCCGCCTCTCGTCGAGTGAAATCGTAGAGACCCGTGCCGCGCAACATCCCATAAGCCAGGGCCGCAGCGGCCAGCAGGGCCACGAACCTGAATGCCTGCTTCGAAATTGCCCGCCAGTTCATGCCATTATCTTGCCATTATCTTAGCGGGCTCCGCGCAGCGCCCGGTGCTACCCTGGACCCTTGGTGACAAGGTGAAAACCGCTACCGTGGTGCTTCTGCTGGCGGCCTCGGCCAACCTGGCCCGCGCGGCAAAAACCCTGGATGTTTACGATATCGACGTGGAAGGCGGCAAGTCCGTTCTGATCGTGTCGCCGTCCGGCGAATCGATGTTGTACGACGTGGGCTGGCCGGGCTTCAATGGCCGCGACGCGGACCGCATCGTGACCGCCGCCAAAGCGGCAGGCGTGAGCCGCATCGACTACCTGGTGATCTCGCACTACGATATCGATCACCTGGGCGACGTGCCGTTGCTGGTTTCGAAGCTCCCCGCAATCCACATCGTGGATCACGGGCCCATGGAAGCCGCCAAGCCGCCCTCGGATCAATACCGCGCCTACGCCGCGGTGCGCGACAAACTGGACCACATCGTGGTCAAGCCAGGGGACCGGATTCCCATCAAGGGCGTCGACGTGTTCGTGGTGACGGCCGGCCGGCAACACATAGAGAAGCCATTGAAAGGCGCCGGCGCGCCCAACCGGCTGTGCGCCGCCAACCCGCCGAAGCCGGAACTTCCCAGCGATGTCGAAGACAACATGTCCATCGGCCTCCTGTTCACGTTCGGCAAGTTCCGCATGCTCGATCTCGCGGACCTCGAATCGGCCTACGACTACAAGCTGATGTGTCCCAACAATCCCATCGGCAGCGTCGATGTCTACCAGGTGAGCATCCACGGCCAGGACAAGGGCGTTGCGCCCGTGCTCGCGCAAGCCCTCGACGCCCGCGTCGCCCTGATGGGGAACGGCCCGCGCAAAGGCGGCGCGCCGCTGACCTGGGAGACGCTGCGCGGCGCCGCCGGCCTGGAGGACATCTGGCAGGTGCACTACTCCCTCGCCGGAGGCCCGGAGCACAACCCGCCCGCCGATTTCATCGCCAACCTGGAGGGCGCCGACGAGGCGCATTGGCTCAAGCTGTCCGCCCAGTCGTCCGGCACATTCACCGTCACGAACAGCCGCAACGGCTTCAGCAAGACCTACCAGCGCAAGCAGCGCCGCCCATGACGGTCTACGAGCTCCGCCGCGAGACGTTCATCCCCAGCCCTCTGCCGGCCGTGTTTGCCTTCTTCTCCGCGGCCGAAAACCTGGCGGTCATCACTCCGCCCTGGATGCGCTTCCGCGTTTTGACGCCGGAGCCGATCACTCTCCGCGCGGGCGCCGAGCTGAACTATTCGCTGCGCGTGCGCGGGATTCCGGTGCGCTGGACGACCATCATCGAAACCTGGAATCCGCCGCGCGAATTCTCCGACATTCAATCCCGCGGGCCCTACAAGCTCTGGCATCACACCCACCGCTTCCGCGAAGCCGATGGCGGCGCCTGGATGGAGGACGTGGTGCGCTACGTTCTGCCCTTCGGACTCCTCGGCCGCCTGGTGCATTGGCTCT
>Ga0326727_10013842_pt1 | contig 17784 bp, 13 predicted proteins | sample MB2enrmetagenome_FD_207643 | JGI IMG/M metagenome (GOLD analysis project Ga0326727, IMG submission 207643) | Lab enriched peat soil microbial communities from McLean, Ithaca, NY, United States - MB29MY | ecosystem: Environmental > Terrestrial > Soil > Wetlands > Peat | place: USA: New York...
CGTCCACTGATTGATGTTGCTGGAGACCATGTTCATCAGGGCCATGGGCGCGCGGGTCACTGTCCGTGCGAAGTAAAACGTGGAGAGCATCTCCGGGAACTCCGAAGCGAACGGCGCCACCCACTGGATGAACAGAAAGCCGGGAATGGCGAGGAATGCGGAGAGCGCCAGCAGGCTGCCGAGGAAAGGTTCGGCTGCGAAGTAGAGGAGCGCTCCGCCTGCGCCGAAACATAAACCGATGAGCAGAATGCGACGCCATCGCGGGGCAAGTACGATGGCGCGGGGAATTGCGCCCAAATCGTCGATGCCTTCCTCGCTCTCCGGCGGGATGCGGCGGAGAATGGCCAGATACGCGAAATAGATCGCAATCAGAATCGCGGAATCGACGAGACTCAGTGAGCCCTTGGCAAGCACAAAGGACATATAGACGAGCGCCACCAGAAGGCCGACGACGTTGACGCTGTGCTCCCGATCCAGGTGAATGCCGCGCAATGGCCGATGCGTCCGGCGACGGTAGTAGAAGGAGGTGGCGAAGTAGATCATGGGCCAGCCGAGCCCGGTGAGCATGCGCAGGGCGCCAGTGAGGTTGGCCAGCAGGTAGGCAGTTTGTTGTTTCCACGCCAGCACGGCTTCCACCGCGAGTTCGGGCAGCGTCTGCATCCACGCGAGAATAGCGAGCGCGAATCCCTGGGCGATGAAGAACTGCGCGGATTCGGCGCCCCAGGCGATGGTCATGGACGCGAACAGGATGCTGGGAGCAGTCCACAGGATGGCCTCCGGGCCAACGACGCGGAGAGGTTCAGCGCCTATGACCAGCAGCGCGAGGAAGCAGGCGGCGGAGCTATGCAGCGAAAACGGGCGGGATTTCACGGGCGGGCGTGCGTCACACCACATGGTACAACAGAGGTTTGATCCACGCCGTTCGAACCTCGCAGCGAACCTATAACGCCATCATTGAGCGCGGCTGCATCGGGCGAATCGCGGAGTTTCTGCCGCCGAACCCAAGCACGATCTTCGTCGTAACCGAGAAACATGTGTGGGAGCTCTACGGTGCGCAGATCGCCGCTGCGCTGCCAGACCATGAACTTCTGTTCTTCCTGGGCGGCGAGGTGAACAAGCGCCTCTCGGCACTCGAGGAGCTTGCGGAACAGATGGTGGCGCGAGGCGCGGACCGAGCCAGCGTCGTGATTGCCGTGGGCGGCGGCATCGTGAATGACGTGGGCGGATTCCTTGCGGCCGTGTTCATGCGCGGCATTCCGGTGATTCAGGTGCCGACTACATTGTTGGCCCAGGTTGATGCTTCGGTGGGCGGAAAGACCGGCGTGAATCTCTGTGGCGGGAAGAATCTCATCGGCAGCTTTCATCAGCCGCTGGCGGTGCTCATCGATCCTCTGGTGCTGGCCAGCTTGCCCGATCGTGAGTATCGTGCCGGCTTGTTCGAGATCATCAAGTGCGGCGTCATCGCCGACGCGGAGCTGTTCGAGGTTTTGCGCACAGAGAAGGACCGCATTCTCGCTCGCGACAGCGCAGTGCTGGAGCGAATAATCTCCGACTCGGTGCGCATCAAGGCCGAAGTGGTTTCCGCGGATGAGAAGGAAGGCGGGCTGCGCAGAATCCTGAATTTCGGTCATACGTTCGGTCATGCCCTCGAAGCGGAGACCGGGTACACGCGATTTCTTCACGGTGAAGCGGTGGGCTGGGGCATGAAGGCGGCGACGGCGCTTTCGCGGCTGGAGGGCATTCTCAGCGAGGCGGACGGGGATGCGATTATCGCCTGCATCGATTCATACGGGAGCATTCCCTCGTTCGATGGCATCTCCGCCGAACGAATTGCCGCCCGCCTGCGCAGCGACAAGAAGACCTTGCACGGTCGCACTCATTTCGTACTGGCTGAGCGCATCGGTGCGACTCGCATCACTGCCGACGTGAGCGATGCAAACGCGCTTGCGGCCATTCGCGCGGCACTGGCGGGCTGAGTGCGACCGGGAACAACACCTGCCGGAGCCCAAACTGAAGAACAGGCGGCGGCATGGGTGCGCGAGATGTTCGGGCGCGTCGCGCCTCGTTACGATCTGCTGAATCACCTGCTCTCGGCGAATGTGGATCGCCACTGGCGCGCACGCACGGTCAGGCGCGTCAGCGATGTACTGAGCCGTCCCGGCGCTTTGTCTCTGGATCTATGTTGCGGCACGGGCGATCTCATGTTCGCGCTTCGAAAAGCGGCAGCGGGGCGAGTGCTGGGAAGCGACTTCTGCCATCCCATGCTGGTGGCGGCCCGCGCGAAGCGTCTGTGCGACGTTTTTGAATCGGACGCCTTGCGGCTGCCCCTCCGTGATCACTCGCTCGATCTGATTACCGTCGCCTTCGGCTTCCGCAATCTGGCGAATTACCGGCGTGGGCTGGAAGAGATGTTGCGTGTGCTGAAGCCCGGCGGCGCGGCGGCGATACTCGAATTCTCGCAGCCGCCCAATCGCACATTCGCCGCGCTCTATAACTTCTATTCGCGACACGTGCTGCCCGTTATCGGTGGAGTGCTTTCCGGATCGCGCGATGCTTACACGTATTTGCCCGAATCGGTCCGCAAGTTTCCCAGCGCTCCCGAACTGGCCGAACAGATGCGCGCCGCGGGCTTTCGCGATGTCGATTACGAGCTTATGACCGGCGGTATCGTGGCGGTGCACATCGGCAGGACCTAGCGTTCGCCGCACTCGCGCAGAGCGGCCTCAAGCTGCTCCCGCGTGTACGACGTGCTGATGAACAGCTCCTGTCTTGCGCCGGAGCTCAACGCGATCGCTTTCCAGCCGTTCGTTGTGGGCACGGTAACGCGCACCTTCACTTCGCCTTTCGCGTCACGAACCGGCCGAATTACTCCGGGGATCACCGACCGTACCTCCGCATGCCTCGCCAACAGGCGTTCCAGCAGATCGCGCACGCCTTCGATGATGCTGTGCTCTATCTTGAGCTTGCCCTTGGCCGCGCGCAGTCTCACTTGAAGCGCTTCCTCAATTGAAAATCGATGCCGAAAAATCCGTTTTCATCGCGGACCGCCACCACGGACCAATCGCGGCTCAAATTCCATTCAAGCTGCACGAACTGCTCCTGCGTGCGCGCGAGGTTTGTTGTGTACGTCAGAGTGACATTCTGTGAGATCTGTTGTTCCAGCGAAAGGTGCGCCTGAGGAAGAGTGGTGACGTCGGACACCTGCGGGTCAATCCGGATGTGACTGACTCCAAAAAACTTCTCCAGTCTTCCGCCGGCCGGTGCTGTGAGCGCTTGCTGGAGCAGTTGGTTGGAACCGCCGGTAATGGAGCCCTGTTGCGCATTGGCTTCCGAATTAGCCAAACCGCCCGGACCGTTCGGCGTGCGGCCCACGGTGAGCAGCGCCACAATCTGATCGCTCTTCAGCGGCGGGTCGGAGCGGTAGGAAAGGTTCAGCCTGGTGAGCGGTCCGGAAATCATGATGTCCACGGTGACGCCGCGTTCGCGTGTTTGAAGATCGAGGTCGACCACCGGTTCCAGCTTGAGCGGATTATTGAAGTGCACTTCGCCGCGGTTGATGGTGTAGCGATTGCCGAAAAACTCTATGAGCCCCTGATTGACGCTGATGCGGCCGAGAAGCACCGGACGTTGCGGAGTGCCCGTAATGTGGAGATCGGCCTGGCCCTGAAGCCCCCGCGCCAGCGATGTTTGGATTTCGAGGTTCAGGGCGCTCTGCACATAAACATCGAACTGCAAGCCGGCGAAATACTCGTTCGACTGCGGCGGCGTGACGGAAGGCCTGGCCGCTTGCGACAGAAGCGTGCCGATATCGGTGCTCGGGTTGAAGCTGGCCTTATTGACTGTCAGGGTCCCCGACACAATGCTGCTTTTCGAGGTGCCGGTCAGATCCAGGGCGCCGTCCATAGTGAGGCTGGCGCCCTGCGGTGAACGGTAGCGAACATTCTCCGCGCGCGCGCCCACGCGATACGTCAGCATCGGAGCCGCGAAGCCGACGAAGCCAGTGAACGAAATGTGTCCGCCGCCACTCTCCGCGTCCAGCTTCTGGATCGTCGCGCGGTTGCGATTGAATACAATCACGCCGTTCGCCTTGTCCACGCCGTTCGGCAGATCGGAGAGATAAAGCGACGCGTTCTGCAATTCGAGGCGCCCGTTCACCTGGGGATCCGCCAGCGATCCGCGGACGGTGGCACGCAGAGTGGAATGTCCGGAGGCCAGCAGATCTGAATTGAACAACCGCAAAATGCGCAGGTTGATGGAGCCGGTGACCGCAACGTCCCAGGGGGTTTGGTCGCCAAAGCCGATGCGTCCTCGTGCTTCCAGTTGCGTATCCGTCGCGGCGAAGCGCGCGTCACGGATATCGGCTCCCGTCCGCGTCACGTCGAAGACAATGGGGCTGGCATTCTCCAGCGTGACGTCGGGTGTGGCATTACGGCCCTGCACGTCGGGGTTTGGCGTAACGCGAATCTGTTCCAGCCGCGCCTCGCCGCGCATTTGATCGAGATTGTTCAGCGGTCCGGCGAAGGAAGCGGAGCCGCTTACTGTGCCACGGAATGGCAAGTCGTGCGGGGGGACGGATCGCGCGGCTGAGACGATGCCATCCAGCGTAGCCAGGCTCGCCGAGGTGAACGCGACGTGCGCGTTTCCGGGATACCCAGCCGCCAGCTTCCACTCGCCGCTTCCGTCGACGTGAGCTTCGCGAAGATTGCCTTGCGCCGTAATCTTGAGAGTTTCGCCATTGGTGTTCGCATTGAGAGCAAGGCTGCCCGCCGGTTTGTCGTTCACGGTGGCGTCGCGTACGGTAAGTGAGCCGTTCAGGGCTTGCAGGTCGAACTTAAGTTTGGCAATGCGGGCACTTCCGGCGGCGTGCAGCTCGGCCTTCCCCCCCAACGAGCCGCCTAGATCGCGTACATGACTGATGCGCTCCAGGCTGACATCCCGGGCAGCCACGTTGAACGCCAGGGTTCCGTCCATCCACTGGCCAACGGCATGATGCCATGTTCCCGAGAATTGAAAATGGCCTCCTGCCGCGTCACCTTCGCCTTTGCTGATTTCGATCGTGTTTGCCGCGTAACCAGTCTCAGCTTGTGCGCTGGCGATCTTCTCATTCCATGCCGTCAAGTTCACGCCGTGCACGCTGGCGTTCACCACCGGCTTGCCCCATGCGCCTTGCACGGTAAGCGATCCCGAAAAAGAGCCGCTGGCGGGCCAGCTCTCACCGGTTTCCGCAATCAGCCGCGCCAGATCGCCATTGTGAACCTGGAAAGAGCCGGACAGCCTACTCGCGTCGGATAAGTGCCAATCGACAAGGGCCAGATCGCCGCTCCCGCTCATGCGCATTTGATCGTGGGTGATGACGAGATCGCTCGCATTGAGATGTGAGCGCGAGAGCTGCACGCTGGCCGCGAGCCGATTAAAGCTCTGCTTAGCGTATTCAAACTGCCCAAGCTCAAGGCGCCCCCGCAGCATGGGGTTGTCCAAGGGGCCTTCGAGCACACCAGTAAATTTGGCCGAGGAACCATTGACCAGTTTCACCGGGACACGCGCCGGCGGATTCGTACCAGCCAGAACGGCGAGAGGAAGCAGATCGTCAATATCGCCCGTCGCGACACTCACATTGAGAGGCTGCCCCAGCGTGCCTTCCAAAGTGATGTTGCTTCGCCCGGTGGAGAGCTGAGACGGTCCCAGACGGAGAGCCTCTGCCCGCTGATCGTAACTTAAGCCGACGTGACCGGAGACAGAGGGACCGGTGGATGCGGGTGCGATGTCCATCTGAGTCTCGATCAGCGCGTCGCGAATCCCTTCGCCCGTGAGAACACCGGACGCGCGTAACGTCCCACCCACCGTTCCATCCCAGGGAAGCGGGCGCAATCGCGCGGCTTCCGCAAACTGGCGGATCGAAATACTGCGGCCCTGCCCTTCCAAACGAAAGGTCTTCCATCCGTCGATTGTTAGGCGGCCCTGGAAACTCCCGCCTGCCGCCGAGAGCGTCAGATTGCTAAGGTCCGCTCGCGATTCCGTGATAGCGGCGTTCGCCGAGAATGACGAGCCCGCCAAATGAAGGCCGGTGGTGTGGAGCTCGAGGCCGCGACCGGTTGCTCGCCCCGAGAGCCGAAAACCGGCCTCTGAGAATTGCAGCCGCCCGTCGAACGCCAGATCGCCGCGATCCGGGAAGCCGGACCCGAGAGAATTCCGCACATCGCCCATCGCCAGGTGTGTGCGCGCGGCAAAATCTCCGGCCGGAGCGGCCCAGTTGAGCATGTTGCCGCTAACGGTGAGTTCAGAATGTGGCATGGACAAGCGCCCCTGCGCGACGTGCAGCCCATTCCTGTCGAGAGCGATGGACGCTCCCAGGCCGAACTTCAGATCGCGCGCCGACCCGGCGTTGATGTGCACGACAGAGAACGAAACGTCGCCCAGGTATTGCGGTCCCTTGCGATTGAAGAGGAGAGTCATCGCCAGATTCTCGCCATCGAGTTCCAAAGGAATCCGCTGTTCGTTGTATTCCACGAAGCCGTCGTCGATGGCCACCTTCTTAATCGCCAACTTCAGCACCTGTTCGACGAACTCCCCGGATTGCGGGGGAATCATCGGGTGCGGGAAATTGGTTGAACCATCGGGGTGCACTACGATTGCCAGCTCGGGTTTCTCTACGGTCAGCGAGCGGAAATCGACATCGCGCCTAAGCATGGACACGATCTTCAACCCGAGGCGGATGGAGCGGGCGCGGAAAAGAGGCCGCGCGGCCCGCGGTTCGGTTCCATGCAGGACGAACGGAGAAAAGTCGGCTGTCAGGTTGTGCCAGTCGAAACGAAACGAACCGATCTCAACGTGCCCGCCGGTGTAGCGCTCCACTTCGCTGACGATGCGCTCGCGGACTTTGTCGCGGAACCAGCCGGACCGGACGATGAGGACGCCCGTACCAGCGGTGAGCAAACAGAGTGCCACGAATCCGCCAGCGAACCAGCAAACGAGCTTCGTTCGCCGGCTCATTGAAAGGCCTCGTCTCGGTATTTTACGTTGGCGTGCTTACGCGCTTCGTCGAGCCAGGAATCGAGCGCCTGATCCACGCGCTGATCGGCCAGGATCTCTTCAATTGAGTCGTGGCTCTGTTCAAGGGAAGGAATATTCTTCTGGCCCTGCGCTTTCCATTTATCAACTTCTTGCTCGTAGTAAGCCGCGATGTCCGCTTCGGGTATGTGTACGGCCGGTTTGAAACGAAAGTCAATGAAGCGCAGGGTGGTGAGTTGCCACCATAACTGATCGAGAATATCGCCGCGCGTCAGGTGGCTTGATGCGAGGGCGGCGGTGTACGGCGCTTCTCCTCCATACAGATCGATTACCTGTTTCTCCAACGGTCCCGCCTCGCTCTTCTCGGGCAATGGATAATGCGTGGACCCCATCTCGCGGCGGACGAGCTCTTGTTTGATCAGTCGGTCCGCGGCAGCATGTTTGGACGCCGCGGAAATATCCGGCGTCTCGCGATTCAGGAAAGCGGCTATGCGAATCTCATGCGCGATCTGCCGCGCGGTAATGACATGATCGCCTATTGTGATTGCGATACGATCGATGATTTCCGCTCGCAGTGCACAGGCAAGCAATGCGAATGACAAGGCTCCCAACCATGGCTTACTCATCAGCATTAGAACGCCTGCCCCAGTGAAAAATGGAATTGAAACCGGTCGATCCGCTGCTCTACCTGCTGTCCGGTGCCATAGAGTAACTGATCATAAGTGCCCTGGTAACCAAAGAAGCGCGGCGAGTTAGGGCTGAACGCCAGATCGAGACTCAGCGGACCGATGGGCGTGTGATAACGGACGCCGAACCCAAGAGTCTGCACGGCGTAGTTGAAGTCCTGCAGATTGTTCTGGTGATAGCGCAGGCTCAAGTCGCTCAGGTCCGAGTAGACGTTGCCCATATCATGAAACAGAACGCCGCCGAGATTGTCGCCAATCAGCGGGAAGCGCAGCTCGATGGTGTTCATGAGAAGCGCCGTGCCGCCCAGCGGGAAGCCGGTTTCCGGATCGCGCGGACCTGCCTGATTGTCCGGGAAGCCACGATCGGTCGTCGAGCCGCCCGAAAAAAATCGCTCAGCCAAAGGAATGTCCGGTTCCCCGCCGAATCGCGCGATATCGCCGAAGTAAGTGGACCGGGCCAGCACTACTGAGCGAGTAAGTGGATGATAAGTGGCATTTCGGAAGATGACTTTTCCATAGTCAGTATTCGATCCGAATAACCCCGCGGCAACACTCATATCGAGCGTAGTGTAAATGCCGCGGTGGGGATCTACAGGATCGTCACGGCGGTCGTCGATGATGCTCATCGCAACGCTGCCCACTTTCACCGGTTGAGAGAGCAACGGTATAAGTTCGGGTGAAATCAGCGGCGTCCCAATGATATCCGATTTGCGAAACAGAAACCGGTATTGAAAGGTCAGTGCGCGAGAACGGTGTTGCGAGAGCTGGATCGACGCTTCCTCGCGGCGGTCCGTAAACGTGCGGACGTAGTGCGAATAATCGTAGAGCAGCGAAAACTGGAGATCCACCTTACCATTTCCACGGAACTGCGGAGCCAGGTAAGTGAACAGACCCGATTGTTCAAACGTGGACAGTTGACTCTGCAGACTTAACGTGTGCCCCAAACCGAGAAAGTTGATCCGGCTGATCCCGAGAGTTACACGCGGGCTGAACCCAGGAGCGCCCGCTGGATTACTCAGATCCGTCGTTCCACCACCGATACGGGCGATCTCGGCTCCGAAGCCGATTGTAAGCGAGTATTTGTGCGCCTCGTCCATATCGAATAACGCGTACTTATCGGGTTGCTGGCCTTCGGGATTTTGAAACGCCGTTTGGACACGGGCGAATATGCCCAGATCGTATAGCCTTCGTTGACTGTCGTTCATTTTCGCCTGGGATGCCGGATCGCCCTCCTTGACGCTGATTCGCCGCGCGACCAGACTTTGTTTGGTTTCATTCAGGCCGGTGACCAGCACTCCGCGAACGAAGCGGCGGTTGCCGGAATGAACGGTGTAAGTGACGGCAACGCGTTTGCTCGCCGGGTCCGGGGTAGCGATGTAATCGAAGGTGGCATCCTCATAGCCGTTGTCAAAGAAGTGGCTGAGTATCAGATCGCGGTCGGTGGCGATCCCGAGATCGCTATACGGCTGACCGGCACTCAGCCGCAGAACGGAGCGTATAGCCTCGCTGTCCGCGGCGGCGATCCCTTCGATATCAAGCCGCGAGACGAACCACTGTGGTCCCTCTACGACATCAATGAATACGGCCAAGTGGCCTCGCTTCCCCCGGTAATCGTCCTCTGTGTGGGCGGTGACGCTTACGTCTCGAAAGCCATTGGAGCGATATAAGTCGCGAATCGAGTTCAGGTCCTGGTCGAGGAACTCGTGGCTGAAGCGTCCATGATGGTAGCGGATTAGAGTGGCTGGCACGATATACATTCGTTCTCGAATCGCCGTCGTTGTGAAGTATTTGTTCCCGCGAATCTCGAGATGGGTGAAGTAACTTCGATCGCCTCGATTCACCGTGTAAGTAATCACCTGCTCGCCAGGATTCGTTTCAGACCGTGCGAAATCCGCCTGAGCCTCAAAGTACCCGTCTGATTGCAGGAACTCGACGATGTTATGGCGACCTTCTGCCAGTAAATCGTTGTCTACCGATCGCTCCTGATAAACGGGGATCAACTGTTTGAGATGTCCGCGAGACAAGTGGGCGCCAGTCACTTTGATGAGAACCAGGGGGCCGGGATCGATACTCAGCGCCGGCGTTACCGTGTTCGTGGATTCATGATAGGCAACACCCGTGAGATCCACCCGCGCCAGCAGGCGATTTTGTTTTTGAAAGCTTTTCCGAAGGCCGTCCACACCATCGTTGAGGCGCGCCTCCGTCAGTTGTTTCCAACCGCGAAAGCCAAATGGGTTGCGCCAGCCCGTGGAGTGAACCATCTGCTCCATTGTGCGGCCCGGATTTCCGGTGATTTGGACGCCATCGAATTTGGCGCGAGCGCCGGTGTGCACAATGAACTCGATATCTATCTGCCGGGTGTCTTGGTGAGGCGTCGCGCGAGCTTCAACCGATTCGTGATAAAAACCGTTCCTGCGAAGGGCATCGTCAATATTCCTACGCGCCTGTTGGACCTCGTCGATCAGGTACGGAGCCCCCAGTTGGAGCCGCGTGGCAGTTTCCAGTTGTGCAGTGGTAGGCGGTTCGGACGCGCCGATCACCACCACCCGTCCCACGAAGAAAGCGCCGCGTGTAATAAAGCGAAGTGCCACGCCGCCATCGGTTGAAGTCGCATCCACCGCGATTTCGAGGTACTCGCCGGTCGAATAGAGCCGTTGCAGCGCCGCCGGAATGTCGCCCTCTTTCAGAATCTGGCCAACCTGGATCGGCAATATCGCCTTCAACTGGGCATCGGGCAGCGGTTGCCGCGGAGGATCGAACAGGATCGCGGTCACCTGTTTTCCCTCGTAATCGCCGGGCGCGGCCAGCGAGGGGAGAGCGCAAAACACGCTCAGCGCCGCAAGAATACACAAATGGCGTTCTGCGAGCGCGGGCACAATCCTACATAGTATCGCAGGGATTGTTAACATCGTTACTTCATGGACAGCGGGGCGAGCGACCGATATTCGCGGCAGATATTGTTTCCGGGTGTCGGCCAGCAAGGCCAGCAACGTATATTGGACGCGTCGGCCGCCATCGTAGGTTGCGGCGCTCTTGGCAGCTTTCAGGCCGCTGCGCTGGCGCGTGCGGGCACGGGGAAAATCCGCATTGTCGATCGCGATTATGTAGAGTTGAGCAATCTCCAGCGGCAGTGGCTTTTCGACGAGTGCGATGCTGCGGAGGGGCTGCCTAAAGCGGAGGCGGCACGGCGGCAAATTGCTCGCATCAACGCCAGCGTGCAGGTGCAAGCGGAGGTGGCCGACCTCACGGCATCGAACATCGACGACTTATTGGAGGGCGCGGATCTCATCCTGGACGGTACCGACAACTTCGAGACCCGATATCTCCTGAACGATTACTGCGTACGTGCCGGAATCCCGTGGGTTTACGGAGGCGTCGTGGGTAGTTACGGCATCGTGATGCCGGTGATCCCCGGACGCACCGCCTGTTTCGCCTGCGTCTATCCGGAGCCGCCATCGGGCGTGCAGCCCACCTGCGAGACTTCGGGTGTGCTGAGCGCGGTGACCTCGCTGGTGGCGAGCCTGCAGGTGAGCGCGGCGCTGAAGTGGATTATCACTGGGGACATGCCCGCGTCCATCGTCACCGCCGACGTCTGGACCGGCGACCTGCGGCGCATCGCACAGCCTGATCGTGACCCCGTTTGCCGTGCCTGTGGGCGGCGCGAGTTTACCTGGCTGGAAAAGCGCCGGCGGGCGCCCATCAGCATGTGCGGCCGCGATGCGGTACAGATCCACGAAATGAGCCGGCCGCTGGATCTGGTCGAACTGGCGGATCGGCTGCGTCCGCTGGGCCGGATTCGCGCCAACGAGTTCGCGCTGCGTTTCGAAATTCCGTCTTACGTGATGACGGTGTTCCCCGATGGCCGTGTGATCGTGAAAGGTACGACGGACGCGGGCATCGCGCGAAGCTTGTACGCGCACTATATCGGCGGGTGATTGCGTTCAATGTTGGCCGCGATCTGCGCGCGGGCCTGTGCCGTTATCTGTTCGCGGCACTTCAACGAGAGACCTTCTGTCGGAATCGGGTTGCCCACCACCATGCGGACGCGGCCAGGGCGGGGAAGGCCTGAACCGAACGGCAACACTGCACGCGTTCCCAGCAACGTCAGCGGAACCAGAGGCACTCCCGCTTTGATGGCGATGTACGCGGCGCCTTCGCTGAACGCACCGAGCTTGCCATCCTGCGAACGCCCGCCTTCCGGGAAAATCAGCAGTGAGATCCCGCGCTGCTGCACCGTCTCGGCGGCCATGCCCAGCGTTTTTAGGTTCTGGCGCGCATTGCCGCGAAACACCGGAATGTGACCGGCGCGCTGCAGGTGCGTGCCAAGAAACGGGATCATGAACAACCCTCGCTTGGCTAAGAAGCGAAACTGCACCGGAACGTTTCCCAGCACCACGGGCGTGTCCATATAACTCGCGTGATTGCTCGCGAAGACATACACGCCGTCGGGCGAGATGTTTTCAAGCCCCGCCACCTCTGCCCTCACGCCACTGATCTTCAGCAGCGCGCGCGACCATGCCTCGGCGATCCGGGCCTGGCGGCGTCCGGTTGCGTCGAACAGGGAAACGGCGACGCTAACCGTTGCGAAGACGATTGTGGCGAGAATAATCAGCGGGTCGGTGACGAGCGCGGCCCACACGGTCTGGAACATGAACCTTCATTCTACGAGCAGCGCGCGCGCTTCGCCCACTAGATACAGGGACCCGGTGACGATGATGACGCCATCGAATCCCGCCTTGTCTCGCGCCATCTCGATTGCGGCCCGGATGTTTGGCGCCGAGCTGACACATGGATGCGGCGTAGCTTCGCGAATCACGTCGCCGGGCGGCATGGCGCGCGTGTTCGCTGGTGCAGTTACAACGACGCCGGAGGCAAGAGGGAATAAATGGCACGTCATCTCGCGCACGGGCTTATCCTGCATAACGCCGTACACGAGTTGGACACTGCGGTCCGGCCAGGTCTGCCGGATGTATTTCGCCAGCGCTCGCGCCCCTGCGGGATTGTGCGCGCCGTCCAGGATGATGTCCGGCTGTTCAGCGACGTGCTCCAAACGCCCTGGCCATCGTACAGCGGCGATGCCCGCGCATGAGTACCCGAGCCGCCTCAAGGCCAGCGCGGCCACTATGGCGTTGTCCACCTGATGCTCGCCAGCGAGCGGGCACGTCACGCGCTCTCCGTCGAGCAAAAAACTGCTCCCGCTCGAAGTGATTTCGACATCGGACACCACAGCCTCTTCGGCCTTCTCAAACGAGATGTCCAGCTCCGCGGCACGCGCCTCCAATACGCACATCACTGCCGCACTCTGCCGCGCGAACACCGCTCGAACCCCCGCTTTGAGGATCCCCGCTTTCTCGGCTGCGATCTGCTCGATCCGGTCACCCAGATAGTTCTGATGATCGTAATCGATCGGCGTGATCGCACACAAACGCGGCGCGATCACGTTGGTGGCGTCCAGACGTCCACCCAGTCCCACCTCCATTACCGCGATCTCAACGCCCCGCGCTCGAAACACCAGAAAGGCCATCGCGGTGACGCTCTCGAAGTAAGTGGGATGAAGGTCAAGCTCCCCCGCCTCCATCATTCGAGCCACCGCGTTGTGCACCTCGTCGAACGCAGCCGCGAATTCATCTTCTGAAACCGGCTCATCAGCGATCCGGATTCGCTCCGTCGGCTCCACCAGGTGGGGCGATGTAAACAGGCCCGTGCGGATGCCAGCCCCTCGCAGTCCCGCTTCCACCATGGCCGAAACGGAGCCCTTCCCGTTGGTTCCCGCGACATGGACGTAGCTGCATGCCGCCTGCGGATCGCCCAGCCGCCGTAACAGCAGGCGAATCCGGTCCAATCCCAGCTTTGCTGTGCTGACCTCGTTGCCGAGCGCGTACAACTGCTCCACTGCCTGCCGGTACGTCATGAGCGATTTCATGATGCCACAGGCGCCGGCTTTGTAGACTAAACATACAGGGTGTTTCGCGATATGCCGAAACTGGAAGACAACCGCATCGTCACCGTGGCCGAACTCACAGAGCGCCTGCTGGCGTCTTACAGTTGCTGCGGCGGCATCAATCACGTCGACGGTAAGAACCTGCCGTCGAGGAATGCCATCGCCGGCATCGCCGCTGATCTTCTGCGCCTGCTGTTCCCCGGCTTCTTCGACGAAAGCCCGATTCATTCCTCAGAGATCGGCGCGATAACCAACGATCTTCTCGACCATGTCCTGGCGCGTTTGGAGGAGGAGATCCGAAAGAGCCTCGAGTATGCGCGCCCCCCCGGCGTACCGGATGCCGACCTGCCGGATTTCGCGCGCGCGCTGACGCTTCGGTTCCTCGGCAAGCTGCCACACGTGAGGGAGCTTCTCCAAACCGACACCGACGCCGCATTCAGCGGCGACCCGGCCGCGTTCAGCAAAGAAGAAGTGATTGTGGCCTATCCGTTCATTGAGGCGATTTCGGTGCAGCGGCTGGCCCACGAACTGTATCTCGATAACGTCCCGCTCATCCCGCGCATTATGACCGAATGGGCGCACGCGCGAACGGGAATGGATCTGCACCCAGGGGCGCGCATCGGAACGCATTTCTTCGTCGATCACTGCACTGGCACGGTGGTCGGCGAGACCACGATCATTGGCAACCACGTGAAGATGTATCAGGGTGTCGGCCTGGTGGCGAGATCGCTCGCGGCCGGACAGGCGCTGCGCGGACAGAAACGCCATCCCACGCTCGGCGATCGCGTGACGGTGTATGCGGGAGCAACCATCATGGGCGGCGACACCGTGGTGGGCGAAGGAAGCACCATCGGCGCCAGCGTGTTCCTGACCACCAGTGTGCCTGCAAATTCGCTGGTCATCCAGGAAGCGACCAACGTGCGCGTGATTCCGAAAAAACCGAACGACGGCTACGTGCTGGATTACCAGATCTGAACGGCACGACCGAATCACTTGCGTGCCTTCGGGTGGGCCTTGTCGTAGACGGCCATCAGATCTGCCAGCGACACCTGCGTATATTTCTGCGTGGTGGAGAGCCGCGCGTGGCCCAGCAATTCCTGAATGGACCGCAGGTCCGCGCCCGCGCTGAGCAGATGCGTAGCGAAAGCGTGTCGAAAGCTGTGCGGATGCAGCGATGTGTCGCCAGCCAGGAACCGCGCGTAAAACGCGACGATGCCGCGCGCGCCACGATCGGTCAGCCGGTGGCCATTGCAATTCACAAACACCGCGTTCTCTCCGGCCGCGGCCTGCCGTTCGCCGAAGTACTGCTCCAGCGCCACCGCGGCCTTTCCGCCGTATGGTGTCTGCCGCTCCTTTTTTCCCTTGCCGCGGACGCGCACCCAGCGCGAGGAGAAATCGAAATCGTCCATGTTCAGGCCGCACAACTCGCTGATACGCAGCCCGCAGCCGTAGAGCATCTCAAAGATAGCCAGGTCGCGTTTCGGGAATGGGCGTTCCATCTTTCCGGCAGCGATTCCATCGAGCAGCGCGTTGGTCTGTTCTTCGGTTGGGACGCGCGGAAGCAGCTTAGGGGCCTTCGGCGTTCGCACCAGCTTCGCCACGTTTTTCTCCACCTCCCCTTCGCGCAGAAGGAACTTCAGAAGCGATCGCACTGCGGCCAGTTTGCGGCGAATGCTCACCGTGGTCAGGTTGAGATCGTACAGATGGGCCATCCACTCGCGGATCAGCAGCGCATCGAACTCAGGGGGATCGGGTGGTTCGCCCTCGGGCGGTGTCAGGTAGGTGAGGAACTCGTGAAGATCCGTGCCGTAGTTCCGCATCGTGTGCTCGGACGCGTCCTGGCGCCGCAGTTCGTCCAGAAACCTGTCGATGGCCTCAGCAAGCTGCATCCGCGAACCTGTAGCTTTCCAGCGCCGCCAGGGCACGGCGGCACACCTCGGCGTGGCGCCCCTGCTTGTCGTGTCGCAGACGATGCCGCATTTCATCATCCAGCTTCGGCAGCAGATCGAAGGTGATGTTGGCCGGCTGGTAGTCTGAAGCGCTGGCGCCGGAGATATACGCGCACAACGATCCCAGCGCCGTCTCCCGTGGAGGCGCCGTGGGCACGCACCCGGAAGCCAGACACGCCGCGTGTCGGCCCGCCAGCAACCCGGTGGCAATCGATTCGACGTATCCTTCCACGCCGGAGATCTGGCCCGCGAAAAGAACGGTGGACCGCGAACGGAGCTGTAACGTCGGCGCAAGCAGCGCGGGGGCGTTGATATACGTGTTGCGGTGGATCTGCCCGTAGCGAACGAATTCGGCTCGCTCAAGGCCCGGTATCATGCGGAACACGCGCGCCTGTTCCGGAAAGCGCATGTGATTCTGGAACCCCACCAGATTGTAACTGTCCGCCCGCAGATTCTCCTGGCGAAGCTGAACCACCGCCCAGGGCCGCCTGCCATCGCGCGGATCGGCCAGCCCCATCGGTTTCATCGGACCGAAACGCAGCGTTTCCCGCCCGCGCCGCGCCAGCTCCTCAATGGGCAGGCACGACTCGAAATAACAGGCGTTGTCCTCGGGAATATGCCAGGGCACGCTGGTGGCCTCGATCAGCGCATCGAGGAAGCGCTCATATCGTTCTTTGTCGAACGGGCAGTTGATGTAGTCGTCCGAGTTGTCCATGGACTTGCCGTAACGCGATGCGCGGAACGCGATGGACATGTCGATGGATTCGGCCTCGACAATCGGGCTGATGGCGTCGTAGAAGAACAGCCGCTCGGCCCCGGTGAGGCGCGCGATATCGGCGGCGAGCGCGTCGCTGGTGAGCGGCCCAGTGGCGACAATCACGATGCCTTCATGCGGAACTCTCGCGACCTCTTCGCGGCGAATTTCGATCAGCGGATTCGCCTCCACCTCGCGCGATACTTCTTCGGCGAACACGACGCGATCCACTGTCAGGGCATGCCCCGCCGGAACGCGCGCGCGCCACGCGGCGTCGATCAGGAACGAGCCGAGGCGGCGAAGCTCCTGCTTTAGCAGCCACGGCGCAGTGTTCTCCTGTTCGCTCTTGAGCGAATTGCTGCATACCAGTTCGGCAAACCGGTCCGTCTGATGAGCAGGTGTTTGCCGAATCGGCCGCATCTCATACAGAATCGATGGCACGCCGGAATGGGCGAGCTGAAGAGCTGCCTCCGAGCCGGCCAGGCCGCCGCCAATGACATGAACGGGAACCACTGTGACGAGGATAGCGAAGCTAGGAACGCGAAATCCGCCGCGCCCGCCAGAACGAAGCGATTCCGAAGCAGGCCAGGAAGACGGCGAAGCCAAAACCGGCCACCAGCACCAGCGGGGCAGGGCCGTCGCCGCCGCTCCGCCGCCAGGTTTCCATTCCTATGAGCGCCGCTAACACCAAAAAGATGAATCCAATGAGTTGATTCCAAAGAACCCGCATCGGGCGGACGATGGCTGGCAGGATATGATGAAGGAACTTGCCAGCCAATGTAAACATGCTCTGCTGCCAGTGTAAACGAACGGCCTGGCGCGGGGGTTGCCAGCCGGTGTACCATCTACTGAAACGCTGTTTTCCAGACGATATGATGGTTGAGGCGTGGAAAACGAAACTAACGTTAACGCCTGCTCATCTCGTATACAGGGATAGGGATGAGGCCAGCCCGCTGAGGAGCCGATGATAAGCGAGGTGCTCACTTGGACGACCGACTCAAGGAGTTGATGCAGGAGCTGGGAAACGCGATTAATGAGTCGCTTTCCGACTCCGACCGTATCGCGGGCGCGATCGGCGAAATCAAACGCGCCGGCTACGACGTGTTCCTTGTCCTTGAGGCCACCATCGGATTCAACAAACGCGAGGAAGGCGACGAAGAATCGTCCGAATCGGAAACCGAAGAAACAGAGGCGGCGCCAACCAAGCGCCGGTTCGAAGCAGGCAAGATCCGCCTGACCTCTCAGGATCAGAAGTTCCTCAAAGCCCTCAAGATTTCCATCGACGAAGAAGCCGAGCGTTAAGCCGGGCAATCGTCGCCGTCCGCCTTATTCCGCCAGTCAGCCGCCCTATTCCACCAGCGTTGCCTCCGCAATCGCAATCAGATCGAGTGGAACTGTGTCTATGGCAATTTGCTGCGGAGCCGCAACCGCATCCGCCAACCTCGT
>Ga0326727_10013845_pt1 | contig 17780 bp, 17 predicted proteins | sample MB2enrmetagenome_FD_207643 | JGI IMG/M metagenome (GOLD analysis project Ga0326727, IMG submission 207643) | Lab enriched peat soil microbial communities from McLean, Ithaca, NY, United States - MB29MY | ecosystem: Environmental > Terrestrial > Soil > Wetlands > Peat | place: USA: New York...
GCAATTTCGGCGATATCGATAATTCGGGGTTTCTGAGCATCTACATGGGAATGGGGAATCCGTCGTTCGCGGCGCTGCTGCCCAACGTGCTGCTGTACAACAAAGACGGAAAACGTTTTATCGACGCCTCCGCGTCTTCGGGTACCGGCGCCCTCGCCAAGGGACACGGCATCGCGTTCGCCGATCTCGGTAACCACGGCGACGAGGACATCTTCGCCAATCTGGGCGGCGCGGAGCCCGGCGATCGGTTCATCAGCCGTTTGTTCCGCAATCCCGGAGGGCATGGGAACAACTGGATCACCGTGCGGCTGGTGGGGGTGAAATCGAATCGGTCGGCCATTGGAGCACGCATTACCGTAACGGTGAACGACGCGGACCGGGGGCATCGCGGGATTTTTCGAACGGTGGGCAGCGGCGGATCGTTTGGCGCGTCGCCGCTGGAGCAGCATATCGGCATCGGGCGGTCGGCGCGGGTGGAGAGTGTCGAGGTGTGGTGGCCGGCGTCGAAAACGCACCAGATGTTCCGGGATCTCGCGCCGAATCAGTTCCTGGAAATCAAGGAATTTGCCGACGCGCCAGTGAAGCTGAACCGGCCGTCGTTCGTGATTGGTGACGCGACGGTGCGCTGAGCCGCTCCACAGACTGAAGTCTGTGCCACCGTTTCTCAGTGGCCCAGCAGCGCCCGGTGGCATAGGCTTTAGCCTGTGAAGGCCTTTTTCACCCACTCTGTTAGAATGCCCGCCTGTGGGTTACAGCGCCGTCGCTCTGGGCACGCGGTACACGTTCCACGACCTGAAAACGCTGCTGGCGAAAGCGTCGCCGGCGCGCTCGGGAGATCAACTGGCGGGCATCGCCGCGAGCAGCGCCACCGAACGAGCGGCCGCGTGCATGGCGCTGGCGGATGTGCCGCTCACGGATTTTCTCGCCGAACCACTGATCCCGTACGAGCGGGACGAGGTCACGCGGCTCATCTTCGAGACGCACGACAGCCTCGGGACCCACCTCACCTGGCATCCGGCCCTGGGGCGAACCGACGCGGAGCGGAACTGCATTTCCAACATCCGGCCCGAGGGCCTGGGCTATCGCGAGGCGGCAGATCGCATCTTCGCGCTGGCTCGTGAAGCACGGCGGCGTCAGTTGACCGGTGTCGCGCTGAAGGAAGATCGAGGGGCGCCGGCAGGGACTCAGCCGAAGATCCTGGACAAACCGTGAATGCCAGTCCCGCCTGGCACCCCGGCTTCACGCTACGTCCCTCGCTATCTGATGGCCTGAAAGGGCTTCTCTCGGGGGACTCGGGATTGCTCTGGCTCTGCCAGGAAGACGTGTGGGTGTTTTCCCGGTGGAAGCGGCGGTACCCGCGCCATGCGGTGGGGCGTCTGACTGTATACTGGTAAGTTCGCAAATTCCTGTTTATGAAGTATCTTGCAGCCACCATCCTGAGCGCTGGAGTGTTGTCCGCGCAGGGCTTCCTTACGGGCCAGTCCGCCCGCGCCGAATTCGGCCAGGACAACTTTACTGCTCAGGCATTCGACCAGCAGCTGACGACGGACACCACCACAAACGAGGAGTCCCACCTCGGTGGCGTGTCCGGCCTGGCCTATGCCAACGGTCTGCTTTTTGTGGTGGATTCGAATCGGCTCGGCTCCACTCCGGACGATAACCGTGTGATGGTGTATCCCACGGCGGGGATCCCGCCGCGCACCGCGGAACTCACCCAGGACACATATCTCTCGCCCTGCGCGGTTTGCGCCGTCCAGCCCAACTTCGCTCTGGGTCTCCACGATAACACCGACGACCCCGCCAATCCGCCCATCCACCCCCTGTGGATGGCTTCGGGAATCACGCAGAACGGCTTCAACGAGCCCACGGCGGTGGCCACCGACGGAACCAGACTTGTCGTTGCCGACACCAACAACAACCGGGTGCTGATCTGGAACACCATCCCCACCACCACGGGGCAGAACGCCGACCTCGTGCTGGGGCAGACCTCGTTCACCTCCATCGGCACGCCTTCAACGACGCAGAGCACGATGCGGGCGCCCGAGGGCGTGTGGATTCAGGGCAATCGCCTGTTTGTGGCCGATACCGACAACAACCGCATCCTGATCTGGAACAACTTTCCCACGCAGAGCGGCCAGCAGGCCGATCTGGTGCTCGGAGAGCCCGATTTCACGACCACGCAATCTTCTTCGGTAACCGTTACTCCGCACACCACGGCAAGCAACATGATCACGCCGGTGGGCGTTTCTTCCGATGGCGTGCACCTGTTTGTGGCGGACCTCGGGCAGAACCGCATCCTCATCTGGAACAGCATCCCGACCCAGAATAATCAGGCGGCAGACGTGGAGATCGGCCAGCCGGACATGAGCAGCAACGCCGTGAACAACTCGTTCACCGGGACGGCCGCGACTTCCTCCACGGACACCACCGACAAGGAAACGCCGGTGCTGTGCACGGTGCCGGTGCCCAATGGAAACGACCCCGCCGGGAATCCGACCTATCCGCAGCGCTGCGCCTACACCCTGGACTGGCCACGAGTGGTGATCACCGACGGGACGCGTCTTTTTGTGGCCGACGGCGGCAATGACCGGGTCCTGATTTACAACACGATTCCCACGCAGAACACCGCAAAGGCGGACATCATCCTGGGCGAACCCGACGAGTTCTCGGACAACGTCAGCGATTCGGGAAATGCCACCGATAACGTCGAAATCGCCAGCGCGGACAGCATCCGCACTCCCGCGGGGCTGGCGTGGGATGGAACGAATCTGTACGTCAGCGATCCCTACTCCCGCCGCGTGTCGGTGTTCACGGGAGGAGATCAGCCGCTGCCCTACACCGCGAGTCTCAACTCCGCCAGCCTGGAGACCTTCGCCAGCGCCGTGTTTACGTTTGCGGGAACGGTGACCACTGGCGAAAAGGTGACCATCACCATCACCAACCCGAACCCCACATCCTCTACCTACACGGCGCCGAGCTACAGCTACACGGTTCAGAAGAACGACACGTTCGACACCATCGCCACGGCCCTGGCCAACGTGATTGACGCCAACCCGAACAATGCCGCGCAGAACACAACACCGGACCCGGAGGTCACGGCCCGCGGCGAGATCGGCGTGGCTTCCGTTCTGCTGAGCGCGCAGGCGTCTGGCGCCGCGGGAGACGGTATTGAATACTCGATCGTGATCGCGGGCGTTGGCAATAACGCCGCGACACTCACCGTTTCGCCCTCCAGCGGCACCACGGACGGCGGAACGGATGCGGCGCGCCTCGCTCCGGGCATGCTGGTAACTCTCTTCGGGACCGGACTCACCGATGGTGGGACGATGGCGGCGGACACTTCGACGACTCTTCCGCGGCAGCTCCTGGGAACGGAAGTTTATGTGGATGGAGAACGCGCTCCGCTGCTGTATGTTTCGCCGACGCAGATCAATCTTCAGATTCCTTACGAATACAGCGACCGGAACGGAAGCACCGCGTGGGTGCGCGTCGCGCACGCCAACGGTACGGTGACCGTGACAAATTCCATTCCTTTCCCGCTGGCGCCGCAGAACCCGGGGATCTTCGCGTACCCCGGGAACGATCCGCGGATCGCCGTGGCCACGCAATCCAGCAGCAGCGCGCTGGCGGTGATCGATATCGAGGGACTGCCGGCCGCCAACTCGGTGGGGACCATCACCATCGGTGGGACTGCGTACACCTACACCATACAAACCGCCGACCTCGCGGCGATAACAAGCCTGACTCTGACAAACGTAGTCAACGGCCAGACAGTCACGACCACCGCCGCCTCCTCCTCCTCCCCAATCACGCCCGATGCGCTTGAGGTCCTCCGCTACCAGTTGATGAACCAGATCAACAACGATCCGAATGCGCAGGTAACCGCGACGGAAGGCAGCCAGTTCCACTATCTGATTCTGACGGCCAAGACTCCGGGCGCAGCCGGAAACGGCATTTCGGTAACCACGTCGGCTACGGCGACCAGCAGCAGCAGCCTTACCCTGACGGTACTTACCACTTACAACAGCAACACGGCGACCTGCTGCGCCAGCAACGGCGGATCGCTGATCAGTGTCAACAATCCGGCCGTTCCGGGCGGTTTTCTGACCATCTACGCGGCGGGGCTGGGAACCACCACGACGGGCCTCGAAGAAAACGGCCAGTATTGTCCTATTGCCACGCCGGCGGAGTCGCAGCAGAACTTCAACATCCTCGGCGTGATTTGCACCCCGACTCCGGCGCCAGCCACCGGCGAGCCCTATAGCGGTCCGATCGCCAACGGGATCACCAGTTTCGTTTCGGCCATTGCCGGGGGCAGCACCGCGAACGTCTTCAATATCGGATTGATGCCCGGTGCGCCGGGCGTGTACCAGTTGCTGTTGCAACTCGACAGCAGTCTGACGACGAACCCGCTGACGCCGTTGACGATTTATCAGGACGTCTATCACAGCAACACGGTGACCATCCCGGTACAGGCGCCGTAGCGCTTTTTCGCGTCGGCCGCCTGCGCCCGCGTGCTACGCTGTTGGCAGCACCCCACGTCGGCGGTATCGCCTTTTCAGATATGCAAAAGCAGGACAAGAAAGTTCTGGCGGCGGTGGATGATCTTCTGTTCACCGTCAAGATCAACGACGCGGCCAAACGCGCCGGCCTCGCGGCGGAATTCGTGAAATCGGAGAAGGATATTCTCGACAAAGCGAAGGAGCGGCCGCGACTGATCATCCTCGACCTGAACGCCAGCTCGGTGAAACCGCTGAGCGTCATTGCGGCGCTGAAGAGCGACGCGGAAACGAAAAGCATCAGCCTGATCGCCTATCTCTCGCACATTCAGGGCGAACTGAAGCAGCAGGCGCACGATGCGGGAGCCGACATGGTGATGGCCCGCTCGGCGTTTTCGCAGAACCTGCTGCAGATTCTGAAGCGTCACGCGGGATAATTTCGGGCCGCAACAACCGCTTGCTTACGCGCGCGGCTCCGTACCGAGGCGCGACCGTGAGGGAGCGGTCCCCAGGCCATCCCGTTACCTCCAGATCAGCTTGGCGATCAGCCAGGCGGCGCCGGCCAGAAAACCGAGCAGAGCCTGATATTCCTCGTTTCGCCAGTAAAGATCCATGCGAAACGCGCCGGCCGGGGCTTTGATGGGCTTACGGGGCAGAAATCCTGGAACGGCTCGGGAATATTCGTCAAAATCGCTGAACAATTCGCGCAGATATTCCTCTTCCCGCTGCACCGCCGGAAGATATACAAGCACGAATGCGAGAGCGAACAACAGGGTCAGCGCGGGCCGGCGCGACGCGATTACCAGTCCGGCGGCCACCAGAACGGTGCCCAGATACAGCGGATTGCGAACCCATGCATACGGGCCGCCGGTGGCCAGCCGGATGTTCTTCTCGAGGTGCCCGGCGGCCCAGCCGCGCAGCAGCAGTCCCATGATGGCCACCGGGAAACCGATGGTCAGAGAGAGCATCGACGGTCGCGAGAGCCAGCCAAACGCGATGGCCAGCAGAAAACCCAGGGGGACGCGCAGCCGGGCGGCGAGATGAGCGTAGCCTGCCGGAAAGCGGAGGCTCATCTTGACGGGCTCACCGGCAGGCCAGCTTCCGCCAGTGCCGGCTGCAGCGCCTGGAACACGGCGTCGGGATGCACCTCGCGCATCGGCGTGTCGGGAGCATTTCGCTTGTAGGTGGTGACGGCGCGCGGGCTGCGCAGCACCGTAATGTTACCGCCGCACGGGCCGTTCTGCGCCGGATCGGTGGCCCCGAAGATGGCCACGCCGGATTTGCCCAGCGCCGCCGCCAGATGCATCGGGCCGCTGTCCAGACCGACAATGGCCGCGGCGCGCCGGGTGGCGTCGATCAGCCCGGGCAGTCCGGAGACGTGCGAGTGGGTGTGCGGAACGTCGCTCGGTGCGCGTCCGTTCAGCACCAGCGGGCAACCGCATTCGACGCCGAGACGCCGCCCCAGTTCGGAGTAGTATTCCAGCGGCCACTGTTTCGCGGCCCAGCCGGCGCCGGGGCTGGCCAGAACGTACGGTCTCGACGGCAGCGATCCTTCGGGTTTTCCGGCGGGAATCGGGAAACACCGCAGCAGGCGGGAAGCACCGGCCGCGGCGGCGAGGTCGAGATAACGATCCACGCGGTGTACCGCGGACGAGTCCACGGTGACCGAGTAGAACCAGGCGGCGATCTTCTCGCGCACCACCGATCGGGTGTAACCGAACAGCCGCTCGGCCCGCGAAGCCGCAGCCACCAGCGCGGACTTGAGCAGGCCCTGGAAATCCACGGCGATGTCGTATCGCTCGGCGCGGAGTTCCCGCCACGAGCGCGACAGGCCGGAGAGGGACGTGCGGTCCAGCAAAACAACGCGATCGACGTAAGGGTTCTGTTCCAGCAGCGGCGCCCAGCGCGTCTCAATCACCCAGGTCACGTGGGAGCGCGGGATTCCCTGCTTCAGGCTGGCCACCGCGGGCAGGCACTGGATCACGTCGCCCATGGCCCCCAGGCGAATCGCCAGAATGCGCATCGGTTCACTCACCGGCCCGCCTTCGCACGCGTCGCAGGAACTCCTCGCGCAGGTGCGCGTCGGCGATAAGGCCCTCGGCGCCAACGCCGGGATGGACGCGGTCCACCATGGAGAGCGCCGCCACCACGCGCGCGCGGTCGGCCAGAGGCAGCAGGGGCTGGGGAGGATCGACGATGCACACGGCAAGCGGCATTCCCGGAACGCGCTGTTGAGCCAGCAGGCGCACGTGCGCCGCCAGCAACGGATCGAAGAAGCCGCACACGCAGACCATTTCCTGGCCGGCGGGTGCCTCGGCGACTTTGCTCGTGGTGTCCAGAAACTTCATTTCAACAGGTGAAGGGCGGTTTCCGCTACTTCGGCGGCGCCCACCCGGGTCATGCATCGATGATCGATGGGGCATTGGCGCAAAAGGCAGGGACTGCATTCCACCGGATGCCGGACAACGCGGCTGTGCGCGCTGGCCGGTCCCGTGGCCACGTGGTCGGTCGCCCCGAAAATGGCCACAGTCGGTACGCCCAGGGCCGAAGCGACATGCATGGCGCCGGAATCATTGGTGAGAAAGACCGCGCAGGCGGCGGCCATGTCGATAAACCGGGCGAGCGTGGTCTCGCCGGCGAAGTTGACGGCGGGAATCTTGTGCGCGGCAACCTGACCGGCGATGGACCCGCACAGATCGCGTTCGGCGGCGGATCCGAAGAGCGCCACCGGGTGGCCACTCGCGCGGGCAATGGAGACGGCGGCTTCGGCAAAGCGTTCGGGCAGCCAGCGTTTGGCCCCGCCGTAAGCGGCCCCCGGACTGATTCCGATGGCCGGTGGTTCCAGCCCGGCGGCGGCCAGCAGGCGGGTACCGTTCGCACATGCCCGGTCGGCACCCTCCAGGCGGATTTCCGGCTCCTCCGGCAACGGGGCGTCCATCAGTCCCGCGCGGCGAAGGAGCTCGAGATAGTAATAGCTTTCGTGGCGAGGAATTTCGCCGGGGCGGGGCACGCGGACGGCACAGGTGAGCAGTGGCGAACGCCCGTCGCGGGCATAGCCGATGCGCCGCGGAATACGGGCGGCGAAGGCCAGGGCGGCGGCTCCGAAGGCGTTCTGGAACAGGATGGCGCAATCGAAGCGCATTCGCCTGAGGGATACCGCCAGGGTATATTTCCGCGAGAAAGAAGAACCCGCAAGCGGCACTGTTTCATTGGAGAATGATTCGCGGGAATACAGATCGAGCACCCCGGGGCGCCCCAGGACGGCGATGTGGGCGTCGGGAAAACGTCCGCGAACCTGGCGGAGAGCGGGGAGGCTCATCACGGCATCGCCGATCCAGTTCGTAGCGCGGATGAGAATTTTCACGGGCAGCCGGGCGGAAAAGCGTCCCTCTCTCATTGTATCGGCCGGGCCACAGGCCGATCGGGGCCGCAGGGTACTGGAACCGGATACCCCGGCCCCCTGACTAACTAATAGTTGCGCATAGGGTTCAGGAATCGTGTATTATGGATGCTTAATCCGAAGAGCGGTAAACGCGTATCCTATCCGACCGAGGTGGGCATGGCCAGTGTAGAGTCGCCTGTGGTGCGCCGCGGGCGAGTGCGCTCGATGGGGAGACTGAATCTGTGCGGCTGCCGTCAGAAGCGCGGCGTGACGCTGGAGCAGATCGCCGAGAGCACCAAGATCAGCATGCGCTTTCTGCGCGCGATAGAGGATGAGGAGTTTGAGAAGCTGCCGGGTGGTATCTTCTCCACCAGCTATCTGCGGCAGTATGCTTCGGAGATCGGTTTTGACGAGTCCGAGCTGCTCAGCCACTACAACGAGGTGATGTTTCCGCCTTCGCCGCTCGAGACAGCGAGGACCGGTGAAGCGCCGAAGGGCCTGCTGGGACGCTGGCTGGGGCTGGCAGCGCCGGTGCAGAGACCGTAGCCCGCATCGGTTATCGGTTGTATTCCTCCGAACTCCTTTTTCTATTCCCTGTTGTTCTGCGCGGATCGTCCGATGTGCAATGCAGGAGGCCCAGCGGCTGATCCTATGAAGGTAACGAATTCCGATACGAGCGCATTAACGGGTGCGGCGCAGGCCCAGCAGACTTCGGCCGGGTCGGCGGCATCGCGATCGCGCGCAGATGCGGCCGGCAGCAGTTCGGATCGCGTGCAACTCTCCAGTCTGAGCGGCCATTTGCGGGCACTGAGCGCTAACTCGGAGGCGCGCGCACAGCATCTGGGGAGCATTGAAACGGCGGTGGGCTCCGGAAACTACCGGCCGGATTCCAGCGCGGTCAGCGGGAAGATCATCGAGCAAAGCATGCGGGGCGAATCGGCCGCGTAACGAATGCCGGGCGCAAACGTGGGGTACGGCGTGAATACGCGGGTTCCCGAGGGGGCTCTTGCACAGGTGAATGGCGCCTGCGCGTCGCTGCTGCGCGGGGACGCGGCCGCCCTGGTCGAGGCCGGGCGCGCATTCGAAGCCGCCGTTGCCGCCGTCGACCAGTCAGGCGGAGCCGCGCGGCAAGCGCCGATGGTACCCTGGAGCGATTTCCACCGCGCCGTCGAGCGCGCCGGGCAGCTTCTGGGAGCCATAGGCAGGTGGCAGCGGCATCGGCATGCGGTCCTCTTTGCCGATCAGACAGGTCCCTCTGGTTACGGTGCGAATGGCCGGGCGCTGAGCGCCCCGGCGGCGGGTTCGTTGACGCTGGAAGGGTAATTCTCATGGCCACGCTCACTACCGCTCTCTTCAACTCGGCTCAGGCGCTGCAGGTCATCGGGCAAAGCCTGGCGGTGACCCAGAATAATGTCACTAACGCGCAGACGCCCGGCTGGGCGAAACAGGTGCAGACCGTGGAGGCAAGGCCGCTCGACATCCCCGAGGGCCTGCCCGGGGGCACTTACGCCGGCCCGCTGGTGTCCACCCGCGACACCTACGCCGAAGCCTCCGTCGAGCAGCAACAATCGGCGCTCAACTTCTCGCAGCAAACAGTTTCGGATCTGCAGAATCTGCAGCCGCTGTTCGACCTGACCGCCGCCTCCGGCGTGTCCGGCGCGATCGACAATCTGTTCGACAGCTTCTCGCAACTGAGCATCAACCCCAACGACACGGTTTCACGCCAGAATGTGCTCACCCAGGCGCAGACCACCGCCCAGGCTTTCCAGCAGGCGGCGCAGGGAATCATGAGCCAGGGCAGCACGGTGGAAACCGAAACCGCGGGAACGGTGAGCGATATCAACCGCCTGGGCGGAATCATCGCGCAGATCAATTCGCAAACCCAGGTGAACGAGGATGGCTCGGTGGACGCCGGCGTGGACGCGCAGATGTACAGCACGCTGGAGCAGCTGTCGCAGGACGTAAACTTCACCACCATTCGCGGGTCCGACGGGAAGATCTCGGTGTACCTGGGGGGACAGACGCCGCTGGTGCTCGGCGATACGGCGTACACCATTCAGGGCAACTTCTCTCTGCCCCAGGCGGAGATCACCGATCAGAACGGCAGCGACATCACCGGCCAACTGACCGGCGGCCAGATTGGGTCGGAGATCAACACCACCAACAACCTCCTGCCCTCGTACCTCAGCGGGCTGAACACCCTGGCGCAGACGCTGGCCGATCAGGTGAACACCACGCTGGCGGGCGGCCTGGACCAGAACGGTCAGGCGCCCACCGAAGACCTGTTCCAGTACGACAACTCGTCCGACGCCGCATTTTCGCTATCGGTGAATCCGCTCACCCCGGATCAAGTGGCCGCGGCGTCGGCTGACGCGCCGGGCGGCAACGGCAACGCGCTGGCCCTCTCCGCGCTGGCCACGGCGAAGGTGGTGAACGGCTACACGTTCAGCGCCGCGTTCGGGAACCTGGGAGGGCAGGTTGGCCAGGACGTCTCCAACGCTCAGAGCGAGCAGCAGGCGCAGCAGAACCTGCTTACTCAGGCGCAGAACCTGCGCCAGCAGGTTTCGGGCGTCGATCTGGACCAGGAGGCCGCCAATCTGATTAACGAGCAGTCGGCCTACCAGGCAACCGCCAAAATGTTCGACATTCTGAACACCCTCGACGACGCCGTGCTGGGCATGATTCCAGCGGCCTCGTCGTAAGCATCGGGGGCAGCGCGATGATCACTTTCTACGACGCACAGACGCAGTCATTCCTCGACGGCATGCAGCAGATCCAGCAACGCGAAGCGCAGGCGCAACAGGAGCTCACCAGCGGCCTGCGCATCAATACCGTCTCGGACGCGCCGGACCAGATCTCGGATCTCCTTTCGCTGCGCTCGGCCATCGCGCGCAATACGCAGATCGGACAGAACCTGGCCAGTGTCAAGTCGGAAACCGATGCGGCCGAGTCGGCGGTGAGCAGCGCGGTGAGTCTGGTGGAAAACGCGCAATCGCTGGGTACGCAGGGGGCCAGCGACATGGCCTCCGCCACCACGCGGCAGCAACTGGCCCAGCAACTCGGGAATGTCCTGACGGAGCTCGTCAACACCGCCAACACCACCGTGGGTGGCCGCTACATTTTCGCCGGCGACAGCGACCAGACGCAGCCCTATACCATCGACCTCACGCAGGCCAATCCCATCAGCGCCTACGCGGGGTCGGCTTCCACGCGCCAGGTGGAAGCGCCGAACGGGTCCACTTTTGTGATCGCCCAGACGGCCCAGCAGCTCTTCGACGCGCCCGGCGACGACAACAACGTGTTCGCGTCCATCAACAACCTGAGGAACGCGCTGCTCAACAACGATTCCAGCGGCATCCAGACCGCCATGGCCCAGGTGGGCGGCGCGGATCAGTATCTGAACAATGAGCTGGCTTTCTACGGCAACGTGCAGGACCAGGTGGCGGACGCCACAAACGACCAGGCAACCGCGGATACGCAACTGCGCACGCAACTCAGCACGCTCGAAGACGCCGACGAAACTCAGGCCATCACCGATCTGACGCAGGCGCAAACACAGCAGCAGGCCGCGCTCACCTCCGAGGCGCAGTTGCCGCGGACGAACCTGTTCAGTTTCCTCGGCTGAAGCTGAATTTCACCTCGCCGGGGCGATTGGCCGCATCGACGACGGTCTCGATCGAAAAGCCGAACCGCATGTCCCTGACCGTGACTTTCGTGGCGCTCTCGGGCACGGTCAGCGGGATCGCGCTCCACAACGGGTATTTCGAAAAGCCCAGAAACGCGCGAAACTGCGCTGTGCGGGCGGCTGCGTCCAGCGCCGGGGAAGCTTCCGGCTTCTGAAAGATGGCGCCGGCGTCGGGGTCGAAGGCGCCAAGCAGATTGAAACGATAGCGGTGCACCGCCTGGCCGGTTTCCACCACGCCGATCCACTCGAATGGGTTCGCCGGGGTTGGGAAAGCCCCCGCCTTCAGCGGCGCGGTGCCATCGTAGTCCCGCGACTCCAGCGTGGTCACGGCCCGCTGGTGCAGCACGGCCCGGCCCGCATCGAACAGCGGTACGAACAGCAGCGCAAAGACCGCCCAGCCGCGGCCGGTTCCCGAGCGCGCCCCCAGTTCCGAACTTACCAGGCGGCCCACCAATGGCGCCACCGTCGCGAGGATCAGCGCGGTCCAGATCCAGACGTCGATAAGGGTCACCAGATCGAGACTGAACCATTGCGCGGAGAACGGCAGCAGGAAACGGACGCCGTAGGCGTTCGTCCAGTCCAAAAGCAGGTGGCTCCCCACACCGGCCAGCGCGAGCGCGAACGCGGCGGGCAGCTTCCGCAGCGACCGGTCAAGGGCGCAGAAGACCAGCGCCACAGCCAGAGCCAGCACCGGCGCGCCGGCGAGCGAGTGCGTGTAACCGCGGTGGCACGTGAAGTAGAAGAACCCGCCACGCACCGCGGTGACGACGTCGAAATCGGGAGCGTTGGCCGCCACCAGCAGCAATGATGTGGCGCGCGCGTAATAGCGGTTCAGGCCGGCGCGGCTTAGCGACAACCCGATGAGCGTGTGCGTCAGGTTGTCCATGGCGTCAGGCGGTGGCCGACGGAGTCCAGACCTGCTCGGCGGCAAAGACCTTCTGGAGGCGCTGGTACTTCGGCGGAACCAGCAGCGTGAGCGCTCGCGGGACGATGGACAGGGTAACCGGCAACGACGCCACCAGCTCTCCGTCCGCCTGCACGTAGACGGGCTCTTCGACATCCGGCGCGCTGAGGCGAACCGCGCGCGGGTGCAGAACGGTGACGCCCTTCACGTGCCGGAGGCGGTTGGTGACCACGCCGAGAAAGTAGCGGACATACGGCAGGGTGGAAGTACCCTCGAACAGCACCAGCTCGAAGTTGTGATCGAGCAGCGAGACGTTGCGGGCGATCTCCAGGTCTCCGCCGTAGTTGCAGACGCGGCTGGCCAGAGCGAAGCTGCAGCGATAACGGCGGTCGTCCACGTCCACGTTGAATTCCGGCAGGCGCGCGCCGATCTGCGAGAAACCGGCCACCCAATAGGCCAGCTTGCCCACTACCGTTTTCATCTTCTCGTCGATCTTGTGCACGATGAGTGCATCGAACCCCGCGCCGGCCATGAGCAGAAAGTGACGCGCTTCCCGGTCCACTTCGCTCATCAGCAGGCCGAGGGAGATGCGCGCGGGGACCAGACCGGAGAGGTTGGCGGCCACCTGATCGGGCCGTCCAAGCCCCACTTCGTTGGCCAGAACGTTCGCGGTGCCGCAGGGCAGGACGCCGAGTGGGACGGTGGAGTGCACCATTCCGTTAATCACTTCGTTGACCGTGCCATCGCCGCCGGCCACCAGAATCAGGTCGGCGCCGTCCTGCACGCATTGGCGGGCGATATCCCTGGCGCTGCCGCGGCCGTTGGTGGACAGGAGAGACACATCCACGCCGTCGCGGCGCAGAAGGTCCCGCACGTGGGGAATCAGACGTTCGTGAGTGCGGATGAGCTTGCCGGCGAAAGGGTTATAGATCAGGTATGGGCGTCGATATCGGGCGATGTTCCGCGTTCCTTTCGCGTACTCTTTACTATAGTAGACGTTCATGGTTCCGCACCGGACAGAGGTGAGCGCGCGCATCGAAAAGCTCCGCGAAGAGCTGCGCCGGCACGAGCTCCTTTATTACGTGCTCGACAAGCCGGAGATCACCGACGCCGAATACGACGCTATGATGCGCGAGCTCCAGCGGTTGGAGGCCGATCATCCGGAACTGATCGCGCCCGATTCGCCGACGCAGCGCGTGGGCGGCAAGCCGCGCGAGGGTTTCGTCAAGATAGCGCACAGCTCGCCGATGCTCAGTCTCGACAACGCGCTGAACGAAGCCGAAATGCGCGATTTCGACCGCCGGGTGCGCGAGCTGCTGGGCGGCGTGCCGTTCCGATACGTGGTCGAACTGAAGCTGGACGGCCTCTCCATGGCCGTGCGGTACCGCGACGGTCTGTTCCGGCAGGCCATCACGCGAGGGGACGGCCAGACTGGTGAAGACGTCACCGAAAACGCGAAGACCATCCGTTCGCTGCCGCTGCGGGTTCGGAGCGACCTGCCCGCATTCGAGGCGCGGGGCGAGGCGCTGATCGCACGGCGGTCGTTCGAACGGATGAACGCGGAGCGGACGGCGGCCGGGCTGGCGCTGTTCGCCAATCCCCGCAATGCCGCGGCAGGTGCTCTGCGCGCGCTGGAGCCGCAATTGACCGCCAAACGGCAGCTCGACTATTTCGCTTACTTTCTCCTGGTGGACGGCGAGCCGGCCATGGACAGCCACTGGGAATCGCTGGAAGCGCTGGCGGCGATGGGCTTCAACGTGAACAGGCACCGCAGGCTCTGCCGGGACCTCGACGAAGTGCTGGCGTACTTCCGCGAATGGAGCGGCGAGCGCGATAACCTGCCGTATGAGATCGACGGTTTGGTGATTAAGGTGGATTCCGTCGCGCAACAACGGGCCCTCGGCTGGACCGCGAAAGCGCCGCGCTGGGCCATCGCCTTCAAGTTCCCGGCGCGCCAGGAGCGCACCGTGGTGGAGAACATCGAAGTGCAGGTAGGCCGCACCGGGATTCTCACGCCCGTGGCGCACCTGCGGCCGGTGAATGTGAGCGGCGTCACGGTGACTCGCGCGACGCTGCACAACGAGGACGAGATCGAGCGGCTGGGCGTGGAGATCGGCGATACCGTGCTGGTGGAGCGCAGCGGCGACGTGATCCCGAAAGTGGTGCGCGTCATCGAGCCCGGCGCGGATCGCCGCCCATTCCGCGTGCCGAAACACTGCCCGGTGTGCGGCGGCGACGTGGTGCGCGAGGCGGGCGAAGTGGCCAGCCGCTGCATCAACACAAATTGCCCGGCGAAGCTGAAGCAATCGGTCCTTCATTTCGCGGCGCGCGGGGTGATGGATATCGACGGCATGGGCGACGCGCTGGTGGATCAGCTTGTGGACGGCGGCCTGGTGCGCAGCGTCGCGGACGTCTACAGCCTGACGATCGATCAGCTCGTCGGGCTCGAGCGCATGGGCCAGAAATCGGCGCAGAAGATTCTGGATAACATCGAGCGCTCGAAACAGCAGCCGCTCCCGCGGGTGCTGAACGCACTGGGCATTCCGTTTGTGGGGGAACGCACGGCGCAGATTCTGGCGGACACATTCGGCAGTCTCGATGCGATCGCCGGGGCGGATGAAGAGAAGCTGCAGGAAGCGGAAGAGGTGGGGCCGAAGGTAGCGCACAGCATCCGCGAGTTTTTCGCCGAGCCGCGGAACCGCAGTCTGGTGGAGCAGTTGCGCAGCGCGGGGTTGCAGTTCGAGCATGCCGTGCGGCGCAGGTCCGGTGGCCCACTGGAGGGAAAGATCTTCGTGCTGACGGGGACTTTGCCCAGCGTGACCAGAGAGGACGCAAAGGCGCGGATCGAAGGCGCTGGCGGGAAGGTGACGGGTTCGGTAAGTAAGAAGACGGACTATGTGGTGGCCGGCGAAGAAGCCGGATCGAAGCTCGACAAAGCCCGGGCGCTGGGCATCGCCATAATCGGCGAGCGCGAGCTGCTGGACATGATCGGGTGAAACAATTCGTCGCCACTCTGATTGCCTGGGGCCCCCTGGGGGTGCTGGTCCTGGCTATTCTCGATTCCACCGGGGTGCCGCTGGTGGGCGGCGTGGACGCGCTGGTGGTGGTGGTGGCGGCCGCGAATCACTCGGCTGCCTGGCCGGCGGCGGCCATGGCCACGCTGGGATCGCTGGGCGGCAGTCTCGCCCTGTTCTATCTGGCGCGAAAGGGCGGAGAAGCGTATCTTGCGAGGTATACGTCGCGCGGGCGCGGCGCGAGATTCCGGCGCTGGTTTGAGCGCTACGGCCTGACCACCGTATTCGTACCCGCGGCAGTGCCCATTCCCATGCCCATGAAGGTGTTTGTGTTGTCGGCGGGAGCCATGGGCGTGCGCACGTCGTGGTTTATAGCGGTGCTGCTGGCCGCGCGCATTCCGCGTTACTTCATGCTCGCCTGGCTGGGGACGCGGCTGGGCCCGCGGACCCTGCCGTTTCTGAGAGCGAATCTAGGCTGGCTTTTCGCCATCGCCGCCGCGTTGTTCGTGCTGCTTTACGCGGGCATTCGCTTTGCCGATCGCAATCGCGAGGCCGGCGCGCGATAAATGCGGCTGCGCTGGGTTGCCGTCACCGTCTTCGTTTTTTCCGCGGTACTCAATTATCTGGACCGGCAGGTTCTGGCCACCATGGTGGACATCTGGCGGACTTCGGGCCGGCTGTCTCCGGGATTTGCGTTCGACTACGCCGATTACGGCATGGTGCTGGCGGTGTTCTCCATCGCCTACGCGCTGAGTGCGCCGTTCATGGGCTGGTTCCTGGATCGCGTGGGGCTGAACACCGGCATGGCCGTGTCCGTTGCCGTGTGGGCCGTGGCCAGCTTCGGTACCGGCTCGGTGCATTCGTTCCACGAGCTGTTGTTCTGGCGAGCGTTGCTGGGCGTGGCCGAAGCGGCCGGCGTTTCGGCGCAGGCCAAAGTCAGCGGAATGTATCTGCTGCCCGAAGAACGAGCGCTCGGCGCGGCAACGCAGCAGCTCGGAATCAGCATTGGAGCCGGGCTTGCGCCCGCGTTCACCGTTTTCTTCGCGTACAACTATTCGTGGCGATGGACGTTCTTCGCGGCGGCGTGCGCGAGCGTGTTGTGGATTCCGCTGTGGCTGGGGACGGCGCGAGCGATCCCGCCCGCGGTCGATCGCGCAGCGCGGAACACACACGCCTTCGAGCTGGTTCGCGACGGGCGTCTGTGGGCGCTCGTGGCGGCGAACGCCCTGGGCATGACGCTCTACAGCCTGTGGACCAACTGGGCGCCAACGTATCTGGTGCGGGTGCACCATCTCACGCCCCCGCAGGCGGCTCGCTATACGTGGGCGGTGCCGGTAGCCGCGTACTTCGGCGCATTCGCCGGCGGGTCGCTTTCGTGGCGGTGGATTCGGAAAGGCGAGAGTGCGGTTGTCGCGCGTAAGCGGGCGTGTCTGGCTGGTTCTTCACTGGCTGTGATCACGGCCGCGGTTCCGCTGATGCCCACGCCGCTGCTGGCCACTGCCGGAATGGCGCTCAGTCTTTTTCTGGTGGCCTCGTGGAGCACGAATCTCTACACGCTTCCCATCGATCTCTACGGCGCCGGCCGGGCGGCGTTCGGCGTTTCCGCGCTGGTGTGCTCCTATGGGCTGATGCAGGCGCTGGTGTCGAGGCCGCTGGGGCAGGCGATTGAGGGATACGGGTTCGCGCCAGTCTGCCTGATTCTCGCGGCGCTGCCGCTCGCGGGAACTTTGCTGGTGCAATGGCGAGTGAAAGACTCTTGAGCCGAGCGTCGAGATGAGTCTCGACGCGGCACGCTGAGAGCGTGCGCTACTCGCGCATCCCTTTGAAGGCGTCGAGGGCGAACTCGAGATCCTGGCGCGTGTGCGCCGCGGTGACGCAGAGGCGCAGACGCGCGGACCCCTGCGGAACGGCCGGAAACATCACCGGTGTTGCCAGAATACCCAGCTCGCGCAGGCGGCCGGAGAACAGCGCGGTCACCGCCTCATCGTGGAAGATCACCGGAACAATCGCCGTCTCAGAGGTCCCCGTGTCGTAGCCCAGTTCGTGAAGACCTTCGCGCAGGAACGCGGCGTTCTCGCGGATGCGATCCACGCGCTCCGGTTCGCGGCGCAGAATCGCGAGCGTTTCACGGACCGCCGCCACCGCCGCCGGGCACAGCGCGGCGGAGAAGATGAACGGCGCGGCCGCGTGCTGCAGGTAAATCGCCAGCTCCTGGGATACGCAGGCAAAACCGCCGTTGGAAGGAATCGCCTTGGCCAGCGAACCCGTCCAGATGTCCACGTCGGTTGCAGCGATG
>Ga0326727_10013847_pt1 | contig 17778 bp, 9 predicted proteins | sample MB2enrmetagenome_FD_207643 | JGI IMG/M metagenome (GOLD analysis project Ga0326727, IMG submission 207643) | Lab enriched peat soil microbial communities from McLean, Ithaca, NY, United States - MB29MY | ecosystem: Environmental > Terrestrial > Soil > Wetlands > Peat | place: USA: New York...
TCCAGGCCAGCCAGTTGGTCCAGCGCATGGTCAATCTGCATCTCGGCCAAACCGGCGAGCGCAATTTTCACAATCTCAACGACATCACCGCCGATTTGGTGGATTTGATCCGCAAGACTCTGCCCCGCCGCATCCAGGTAGATGCGGACCTGGCCCCGGTTTCCCTGCCCGTCCACCTGGATGTGGTGGAATTCCGCCAGGTCGCCATCAATTTGCTTTTGAACGCCGCCGATGCCATGCCCAAAGGCGGCCTCCTGACTGTTTCCACCTCCCGCCACGAAACTCTGCCGGAAATGGAGAACCTCAAAGGCGTCGCGCCCTCTTTGCCCTGCGTTTGTCTCACTATTGAAGACACCGGCTGCGGCATCAAGAATCGCCATCTCGCCTCCATCTTCGATCCCTTTTTCACGACCAAGGCCAAGGGATCGGGCCTGGGCCTCTACAATGCCCGTCTCGCCGTGGAAAAACAGCGGGGCGCTATCTCCGTCAAATCCACCGAAGGCGTCGGCGCCACCTTCCAAATCTGGCTCCCGGAAGCCGACTTGTCCGAGCCTCCGCCTCAATCCGCTCCGCAGCCGGGCCACACCCGTTGCAGCCTGCTCCTCCTCGGCCAGACGGGAGAAATGCGGGACAAGACCGCCGAGCTGCTCCGCTCCCACAATTTCCATATCGTCGCCGCCGAAGCCTCCGAAAGCCTGCGCGATTTGCTCCAATCCGGCGATTACCAATTCGCCGGCGTCCTCCTCCTGGCCGAACCCAACGATGCCGGACTCCGTTCCCTCCTGGACGAAGTGCGCCAGCAAGACAAAAGCATCAAGGTCGCCCTCAAACTGGCCGGCTGCAATCAGGACGACCTCCAAACCCAGTTCCTCAGCAACATGGACCTGGTCCTCGCCTCGGATTTGACCGAGGCCGATTTTCTCGCCCGCGTCACATCCTTCTTCAATGAGCGCCCTTGATTTTTGACTATGCCGCAGGACACGCCGCCCCTCAGCCAAACCGCCCACCCCATCCTCATCGTGGACGATGAAGAAATCGTCCTGGTCGCCTTGCGCGACACTTTGGCGCGCGAGGGCTATCATGTCGTCGCCTCCCCTCATGCCATCCACGCCTTGACCGTTCTCAAGGACCAGCAGTTCTCCGTCATTATCAGCGACCAGCAAATGCCGCTCATTTCCGGCCTGGAATTTCTCACCCAGGTGCGCGAAGTCCAGCCCAACGCCACGCGCATCCTTATCACCGCCGTCCTGAGCCTGAGCACTGTGATTGACGCCATCAACAAAGGCGAAATCTACCGCTTTGTCGTCAAACCCTGGCTCCGCGAAGAATTGCTCGTCACTGTCCGGGCGGCGGTGCAGCGCTTCGAGGTCATTTCCAACAACGCCCGCCTCCAGGCCGACACCCAGGCCATGAACGCCCGCCTGGCCGATCTGAACAAGGAATTGGAAACCCAGGTGGCCCAAGTCGCCCGGCAGAACACCCAGCTCCAGCAACTTCTCGCCGAGCAGGACGAAAACCTGCGCCAGTCTGTCGAGCTGTGTGTTCAAACCATGCAAACCTTCCACCCCACGCTCGGCAACCGCGCCCGGCGCGTCCAGGCCCTGTGCCGGTCCATGGGCCAGCGGGCCGAACTCTCCCCCGCCCAGCAGCAAATCCTGGAAATCAGCGCCGCCATCCACGACATCGGCCTCATTGGCCTTCCCCGCCAACTGATCAAACGCTGGGAGGATTCTCCGCAAAGCCTCAACGAGGCCGAGAGCGCCCTGGTGCGTCATCATCCCATTTTGGGCCAGGAACTCGCCGGCTTTGTCCATCGTCTCCAAAGCGTCGGTTCCATCATCCGTTCCCATCACGAGCGTTTTGACGGCGGCGGCTATCCCGACGGCTTGAAAGGCGCCGCCATCCCCTGGCTCTCCCGCCTGCTCGCCGTCGCGGTGGCCTATGCCGAGAGCCAGCTCGGCGCCAAGGAAGCCGCCGAAGTCATCTCCCAGGGCAGCGGATCGGCCTTCGATCCCGAGGCCGTGCGCCTATTTCAGCGCGCCGCCCCCAAAGCCGTCGTGCCCGGAAAACAGCGCGAAGTCATGCTCTCGGAATTGGCCCCCGGCATGGTTCTCGCCCAGGGAATCTACAGCGAGAACGGCGTCCTTCTCATCCCCGACGGCCAGCGCCTGACCAGCACCTACATTGACAAGCTTCTCAATTACAACCGCATCAACCCCATCTCCCAATCCCTGCTGGTTTATTGTTGACCTCGCGGGCCGGCGCGGTTCACCCGGCGAAGGCGCTGAACAAGGCGCGCATTTCTTCCTCCACCTGGGCCGGATCGGACAGGGTTTGGCCGATTTCCTCGCGCAATAGTTCCCGGTAACGGCGGCGCAGCCGGTGGACCGCCACCCGCGCCGCCCCTTCCGTCATGGCCAGCCCGGCGGCGGCCTGGGCGTAAGGAATGTCACTCCGGCCCAGCATCAAAAACGGCTTCAATCGCTCAAAAAGAACCGTCTTTCCATCGGCGGCGTTTTCCTCGCGCAGGCGGGTGATGACCCGTCCCAGCAGAGTCACGGCCCAGGCGCGGTCGTATATTTTGTCCGGGCTGAGGTGATCGGCGGGATCAATTCGATAGCGGGTGTCCGCGCCTTGCCAGTCGAGGGAAAGGGGCGGGACGCCGCCGCCGCGTTTTTGGCGGCGGGCGCGGTCCCATTCATTGGCCAGAAAATGTTTGAGCGAGGCGAGGAGGAAAGCGCGAAACCTGCCGTGCTCGGCCTGGAGTTTTTCGAGGTAATTCTTTTGCAGGAAGCGGGCGAAAAAAGACTGCGTGAGGTCTTCGGCGTCTTCGCGCGAATGGCCGTGGCGGCGGACGTAAGCGTAAAGGGGAAACCAGTAAATGCGGCACAATTCCTCCAGTGCCACGTCGGCGTTGGGCGTGGAGCGGCTGCCGGCGGCGAGCACGACCGTCCAGCGCGTCGTGGCGAAATAATCGCGCGGCGGGCCAGTGGCATGGGTGGAATCTTCCGGTGTCAAGTCATTGGTTGGTCTTGACGGTGAAATTTGTGCCGTTCTTCCTCCACTGGTAAGTGATCGGGGGCCCTGGAAATGGCGAGGCGATGGTGAGGGACCCGCTGCCGTTGGAATTGCCGGCTCGCGCCGCCGAGAGAGTTTGTTGGACTTGCGGATCCATTGTGTTGGAGAGCATTTCCAGGCGCGGCGCCCCCGATCCACCGGTTTGCACACTTGAACGCAGGAACATCGGCACAATCGCCAGAACCAGCAGGACGATCGTCACGATGACGATGACCCGTCCAAGCGGCTCGCGCCAACTGACGAGGCCGAAGACAACTGCCAGCACCAGACACAACCCGCTGAGAAGCAGCGACAAAGGCAACCCCAACAATCCCACGATGAAAAAGCCCAGGGACAACCACGCAAAAACCCGGCGGTTTGCGGCGGGAGCGGCGGGAGAAGGTGGCGGCTGCGGCCTGTCCTTGGCGGGTGGCTGGGCAAGCCACTGCCGCACGCCCAAAGCAAATACCACCACGAGGCCAGCCAGCAAACCCAACCCGGCTCCAACCGCCAGCTTTCCCAGGCGGCTTGGTGCAGGCTCATAATCCAGCTCTCCATCATCAAGAAGAGTTGTGCGAACTCCATCGTCCACCAGGCGGACAGCATAAGCAACTTGGGTGGCGATGATTCCCGCTTCATCATACGATTTGGCGAAAGCGCGGATCTCCAAGATGTCGGTTTTGGGCAAAACTCGTGCAGACAGAGCGCTCCGAAGACGGCGCGCGATTGCCTCATCCGTCAACTGCGGCACTCCCGCCTCCTCCGACAGTTGCTTCTTTATATAGGCCGGAAGGCCCGCCGCCACCCTGTACAGCACAGGGAAGGATGCAACAAGGGCGGCTTGTGATTGCAAGAAGTACGGGTCGCCGCCGTGGTTCGATTGGTCTATTATGATACGCATCCTCGCGACGCAGGTTCTTGGCGACAAAGCTGCGGTGACAGCGGCGATGAGGAATCCCGCAAAGACAAACGATACCAGCAGGCTTACAGCCCGGGCCAGTGAAAGCCTCTTTTGGCCGCAGGAATGGAGGGGACCAGCCGGCGAGGGCGCCGGCTGGGACATGCGGGGGCGCGCATGCTCCCCGGCAGGGTTTGCGCCCAGCGGCGTGGAGGTGATGGTGTCAATCTCGGTTTTGACTTCGGCGGCGCGCTGGTAACGCAGTTCCGGCTCGCGCTCCAGGGCGCGGAGAACGACCTCGTCCAGCCGCGCGTCAATCTGCACTTTTCTCGACGGCGGGGCGAATCTTCCCAGCGGCAACTGGCCGGTCAGCATTTCGTAAAACACCACGCCCAGGGAGAAAATGTCGGCGCGGTGGTCCACCGATTGCGGCTGCTCCAACTGCTCCGGCGCCATGTAGTGGGGCGTGCCGATGACGCCGGTAGGGCCGTGCCGCGGCGCGGCCCCAATTTCAGGGCTGACCGGCAGGTCAGCCCTACCCCCACCGGGTCCGAGGATCTTGGCGATGCCGAAATCGGCGATTTTCACGCGGCCCTTTTTGTCAATTAAAATGTTCTCCGGCTTGATGTCGCGGTGGACGATGCCCTCGTCGTGAGCGTACTGGAGCGCCTCGCAAATCTGCGGCACGATGCGCAGCGCCTCGTCCGGCGAAAGGCGTCCGGCCTGTTCCAACCGGCGCAGGGTCAGCCCGTCCACAAATTCCATGATGAAAAACGGCGAGCCGCCCGCCTGGCCGAACTCGTGGACGGCGACGATGTTGGGATGGTTCAAGCGGGCCAGGGCGCGGGCCTCGCGATTGAACCGTTCGGCAAAACCCGGCCCGCCCGCCGCCTGGGGCGGAAGGATTTTCAGCGCGACCAGCCGGTCCAGGGCGGGCTGGCGGGCCTGGTAAACCGCGCCCATGCCGCCCTTGCCGATGAAAGAAAGAATTTGCAATTGCGGAAACAGGCGCGCCACCTCCTCCAGGCCGGGAGGCTGGAAGGGCACGGACTGCGGCGGCGGCCCGGTTTCCGGCCCCTGTGCAAGCAGGCAGGCGGGGCAAAGCCCCTCCAGCGCGCCGGTCGGCAGCGCCGCGCCGCATTGCGGGCATTTGGCTGGCATCTGTTTGTCTGGTGCGGATTCATTCATATACCCGCTTCAGAAGCAATGCGCGGAAAATGTTACAGGAAAAGGAGATTAGGGGGGGCGGGAAGCAGGCTGGTTGCGCGAGGGGACGGGCCGGATAGGCCCGATACGACCGATACGACCGATGGGACTGATGGGACCAAAAAAGACCAACCCAGACGCGCGCCCCGAGGAACCGCATCGCTTTCACCGGCAATCGCGTAACCGCAATGAGCCGGTTTCCGTCCAGCAGGGTACTGGATGCCCGCTTCCCGCCATGATCGAGCTTGTTAAAAACGCCGCCGCCAGCCGGGAATTGGATTTGCTTCAGCCCGGATTGCTGCACGAGTTGTTCGAGCGCCAGGCGGATCTCCAGCCGGATGCCACCGCCCTGGAATGCGCCGGCGCGAACATGAGTTACGGCGAATTGGAGCGCCGCGCCAATCAGCTCGCGCGGCTGCTGCGCCAGCGCGGCGTGGGGCGCGGAGATTGCGTGGGATTATGGCTGCCGCGTTCGATGGAGGTCCTGGTGGCGCTGCTGGGCATTCTCAAAGCCGGGGCGGCCTACGTGCCGCTGGACCCGGAATTTCCCGAGGAACGGGTCGCGTTTGTGCTGGCGGATTGCCAGGCGCGCGCGGTGGTGACCACCAGCGCGTTCGCCGCCCGCCTGGGCGGAGGGAACACCGGCGTCCTCGTCGTCGCCCTGGACGAACACGCCCCGGAACTGGCAGCCCAGCCGGCGGCGCGTTTGGGCTCTGCGGACGTTGGGTTGTCGCCCCGGGACCTTTGCTACGTCATCTACACGTCGGGAACGACCGGCCGGCCCAAGGGGGTGGAAATTGAGCATCGCAGCGCCTGCCATTTGGTGCGAGCGGAAGGGCAACTTTTCCAAGTGCGGCCGGAAGACCGGGTCTTCCAGGGATTTTCCATCGCCTTCGACGCGTCGGTGGAAGAAATCTGGCTGGCGTTTTTCGCGGGGGCGGCGCTGGTGGTCGGCACGCCGGAAATGACGCGGGCCGGGGCGGGCCTGGCGCCGCTGCTCGCCGCCGCCGGGGTGACGGTGCTCTCCTGCGTGCCCACGCTGCTGGCCATCATGGAGGAGGACGTGCCGCCGTTGCGCCTTTTGATCCTGGGCGGCGAAGTTTGCCCGCCCGATCTGGTCCGGCGCTGGTGGAAGCCGGGACGCCGCGTGGTCAACACCTACGGCCCGACGGAAGCCACGGTCATCGCCACCTTCGCGGAATGCCATCCCGGCAAACCCGTCACCATCGGCCGTCCGCTGCCGAATTATTTTGCCCGCATTCTCGACGGCCGGCTCCGCCCCGCGGCGGCCGGGGCGGCGGGGGAATTGTGCCTGGGCGGCATCGGGCTGGCGCGCGGCTACCGGGGGCGGCCGGAATTGACGGCGAAAAAATTTATTGACTGGACGGAGGACGCGGAACCTCCCCGGCGGCTGTATCGCACCGGCGACCTGGCGCGCTGGACCGCCGGCGGCGAAATCGAATTTCTCGGACGCCTGGACGCGCAGGTGAAAATCCGCGGCTACCGTGTGGAGCTTTCCGAAATCGAGTCCGTGCTGCTGGAATGTCCCGGCGTCAAGGCGGCGGCGGCCGCTCTGCGGGAGGACGCGCCGGGCGCGCCGCAATTGACCGGCTACCTGGTGCCGGCGGGCGCCACCCCGCCCGGCCTGGACAAAATCCGGGCGGCCCTGCGGGCGCGCCTTCCGGCTTACATGATTCCCGCGCGGCTGGAAATTCTGGACGCTTTGCCCCTGCTGCCCAGCGGCAAAGTGGACCGCAAAAATCTGCCCGCGCCGCGCGCGCGGCCGGCCGAAAGCCGGCGCGGCCTGGTCCCGCCGCGCACGGCGCTGGAGCGGCAAATCGCGGCGGTGTGGGAAAAACTGTTCGCGCCCGCGCCCGTTTCAGTACGGGACGATTTTTTTCTGGAGCTGGGCGGCCATTCGCTGCTGGCGGCGCGCCTGGTTTCGGAACTGCGCCGGCAAGCGCCGCTGGAATCGCTTTCCATGCTGGACGTTTACCGGCATCCGACCATTGGGACGCTGGCGGAGGAATTCGAGAAACGGCGGCGCGCGCCGGGGCCGGCCCGGGCGGCGGAGGCCTTTCAGCCCATCCCCTTCTGGCGGCATTTTTTTTGCGGCGCGGCGCAGCTTGCCAGCCTGGTGTTCATCCTGAGTTTTTTCGCGCTGCAATGGCTCACGCCGTATCTGACCTACACGCTGATGATGGACTCGGAGGCGGACTACACCACCGCCGAGGCGATTGCCGGGGCGTTCGCCAGCCTGATCCTGCTGTATCCGGTGATGCTGCTGGTTGCAATTGCTGTCAAGTGGATTGTGATCGGCCGCTACCGGCCGGGCGCTTATCCGCTCTGGGGCTGGTTCTATTTCCGCTGGTGGCTGGCCACGACGGTGGAGGCGTGCGTGCCCGCGGGCTACCTGGCCGGAACGCCGCTTTACAACCTCTATCTGCGCCTGATGGGCGCAAAGATCGGGAGGAACGCGCATCTGGGGTGCGACGCCTTCGCCAGTTATGACCTGCTGTCCATCGGCGAGGACTCGAGCGTCAACGTGGATTCCAACCTGCCCGGCTACACGGTGGAAAACGGCTGGTTGAAAATCGGGCGCGTCACCGTGGGCCGGCGCTGCTTTGTCGGCGCGCGGGCGGTGATGGGGCTGGACACCGTTATGGAGGACGATTCCGCCCTGGAAGATCTTTCGCTGCTGCCGCGCGGGGGCGTGATCCCGCGCGGGCAGACGTGGCTGGGTTCTCCGGCGCGGCCCGCGGCGGCCCGCGCCCCTGCCGGCGGGCCCCGGCCCGGCGCGGGCCGCCGGTGCGCTTTTGGAATTTTGCATGGGTTGGGCGCGCTGATTTTTCCGGCGCTGGTGGTGGCGGCGCTTTTTCCCGGCATTGTGATGATGAATGAATTAAACTATATGGACCAATACTACTGGTATTTGTCCGTGGCCCCGTTGGCGGGCTTGTCCTTCATCGTCATTCTCTGCCTGGAAATCGTGGCGGTGAAATGGCTGCTGCTGGGCCGGGTGAAGGAAGGAACCCACCGCCTCCACACGCTGCAATACTTGCGCCAGTGGTTCTTCCGCCAAACGATGGACCTGAGCCTGGACATTCTTGGCCCCATTTACGCTTCGATTTTTCTCGCGCCCTGGTACAAGATGCTCGGAGCCAAACTGGGCGACGGCGCGGAAGTCTCCACCGCCTCCTTCATCTCGCCGGACCTTCTCTCCATTGACGAGGGCAGCTTCATCGCCGACAGCGTTTCGATGGGCGCGCCGCGTGTGCGCGACGGCGTGGTGGCCACCAGCAGGAACCACCTTGGCAAACGCTCCTTCATCGGCAACAGCGCCCTGTTGCCGCCCGGCGCGGTCATCGGCGACGACGTGCTCATCGGCTGTCTTTCCGTGCCGCCGGCCGATCCGGCGGACGCCTTGCGGCAGGACAGCGCGTGGCTGGGTTCGCCCGCCATTTTTCTGCCGCAACGGCAAAAGAGCGCCGTTTTTTCGGACGAAACCACCTTTCATCCCAATTGGAAACTGCGCGCGCAACGGGCGGCGATTGAGTTTTTCCGCGTGCTCACCCCGGCGACCAGCTTCATCATCCTCATCAGCCTGCTCTTTTCCTCGTTGCTGCTGCTCAAGGATTACTTCGGCGAGGCGGCGGACCAACCGCTGCTCAGTTGGTGTTTCAGCGAGGCTCAACTGGAGTATTTCGCCGGCCATGAAACGCTGATGTCGCTCCTGTGCTTTCCCATTCTTTACGCCGCCTGCGGATTGGCGGCGGCGCTCATCACCCTGGCGGCGAAGTGGACGCTGGTCTGGCGCTATCGTCCCGGCGAGAAGCCGCTTTGGAGCACCGCCGTCTGGCGCAACGAACTGATCACCGCCCTGCACGAACATCTGGCCGCGCCGTTCCTCCTGGACGCGCTGACCGGCACGCCGTTTATCTGCTGGCACCTGCGCCTGCTCGGCGCGAAAATCGGACGCCGCGTCTATGTGGAGACGGCTGACTTCACCGAATTCGACCTGGTCCGCATCGGCGACGAGGCGGCGTTGAACGCCGACTGCACCATTCAGACGCACCTGTTTGAAGACCGGATCATGAAGATGTCAACCATACAAATCGGCCGGCGCGCCCGCGTGGGCGCCGGTTCGCTCGTCCTTTACGACACGGTCATGGGAGAAGGCGCGGCGCTGGGAGACCTGTCGCTGCTGATGAAGGGCGAAACGCTGCCGGATCACAGCAGGTGGGAAGGAATCCCGGCGCAGCCGGGGCAGTGAGGCCGGTTGCTAATTCCCCGTGGTGGGCTTCCAGGCGGGGTCCGGATCGTAGGCGGTCATGGCCAGGGCGAGGCGGGCGGTTTTCGGCCCCAGATTTTTCTCATAGACCTTGCCATTCTGGTTGACGATAAAAGTCATCACGCCGGAGTTGCCCCATTCGGCCGGCCAGGCCACCAGCGCGAAACCGGCCAGCATGTGGCCGTTGATGATGTAGTCGTATTTGCCGGCGGGCGCATGAGGTCCCTGCCGGGTCAGAATCTTGAAGCAATAACCGCGGTAGGGAGCCAGATTTGCCGCCATGATTTTTGTCGCCTGACGATAACCTTCGTCGTGCGATTGCGCGATCAGCGGGCCGAATGGGCTTAACTCCTCGCCCGGTTCGGCGTGCCAGTAAAGGCCGTCGTGCGTGTTGGTGGTGCTGCGCAAATGCCGGGCGTATTCAAGCACTTCGTCCCCGTTGCGCGGCTGGCTGGCGTATTCGCGCTGGGCGTCCACATAAGCGCGGCAAACGCGGATGGCGGCCAGCTCGTTGGCGCCGATCCGGCGGTTGAGGATTTCCTCCCGCCCGGCCGCGGTGTCGAAAAACCATTGCCCGTTATCCTGCACCAACGGAATGGGAAACGGCCAGGCATCCGCGCCAATTTGCAGCGTCATTTTCGAGTCGGACTGGCTCACGAAGTCCGCCTTCTCGCTGAGGCGGCGCACGAAATTGGAAAACCCATTGGCGGCCTGCACCGCATCCGGGGAAACCAGTTCGTGAAGTTCGGGCCCAAAAATCGCGCGCAAGGCATTGGTGTCTCCGGCCTTGGCCGCCGCCGCCAGCGCGGACCCGGCCACCTGCGGCGAGGCAAAACGCAACGGGCCTGTTGACATGGACTGTTTCGGCACTGCCAGCGCGGCCGCAAACGCCTGTGGGTCATAAGCCGGCCCGCCCCCGCCGGCCCAGGCGGAAAGGGCTGAAAATGACAACCCGACCAGCGCCAACCCGGCCCGCCCAAAACGGCCCGCGAGTTTTGATTTCTCGAACATAACGTGTTTGTATTCTTTTCTGAATTCTGGTTGGGCGCGATTCCCATTCACCGCCCGCGGGATGAACCGGACGACTGGGACGGCCGGGAGGAGGACGCGGCGGACGGCGCAAAGGACCGCGAGGACGATGAAGACGCGGAGGACGGCGCGGACATCGTGCTGCGGCTTTCGAAACCGCGCGCGCTGGACTGGCGCGCCTCGGAGGAACTTTCCGAACCGCCGAACGCGCCGCCGCCGGCCGCGCTGCCACCGGATGAGGCGCTCGCCCCGGGAGCCGGACTCGAGACGGTTGGGGAAGAACTCATGCCCCTGGAGAGATTCTGCCATGTTGGTGAAGGCGCGCTAATAAGAATTCCACGCGAGGAATCCCGCGCCACCCCGGCGGGATTTTCTCGCTGCGCGGGCATGGGCTGGCTCACGCCCAGCGGCGGAGCGGCAGCCGCCGTCAACTGGGCGGGGCGAAACCGCAGACCGGCCTCCCGTCCGGAGTCTTGGGGAGCGGCAGGCGCCGTCAACTGGGCGGGACGAAACGTCTCTGCGGCGAATCCGCGATCCGGGCTGCGCGCCGCGCCGGCCGAGGCGCGGGCAGGCCCGTGCCAAAGGGCAACGCCGCGCGGCGCCACGCGATTACGCGGCGGCTGAGTCCACCAATTGACGGGCCGCGGATGTCCCGCTCCCCACTCGATCAGATGGTGATTGTGCCAGTCCCAGTCGTACGCCAACCAGAGGCCGATGGGGAAACCGACTCCGAAAGAGCAATAGACTCCGGGATTATAATAGATGGTGTTCCACGGATAGTTGGGCACGTAGATCAGATCCGGATTGGCCGGCTCAATCTCCACCGATTCACCGTCGCTGACGACATTTTCCTGGGGGGAGCTTTGCAAATTGCCCTGGCCCTGCGCCAGAAGGCGGAGGCGCTGGATGGAAGCCATGACGTCCTGCTGCTGGTTCAGAAAAGCCTCGCCGACCGCCGTGGTCCAGGCCAGATTATCGTCGAGCCATTTGAGCACGGTGGGATAATGGGCCAGGGCCTGGACGCTGGGATCCCAGGGCTGCGCGGCGATCTGGCTCGGATCCCCGCCGCTGTTGACGTAGCGGTCCGCCATGACAATTTGCGCCGGCACGGCGGCGGCGGCGAAGAGGTCGGCCAGCAACGGGTCGGGATAGAGCGCGATGGGCTGGAGCATTTGGTCCAGAGCCTCGGGGGTGAACGGCGCCGCCGCGGCCATATCCCCGGCCACGGCCTGGGCGCCTGCCGGAATTGAAGCGCAAAAAAGAATGACTGCCGCTGCCTGAAAAGTTGACATGAGCTTTGTCATAAAATCCATGGTTTCACACCGTCAACCATTGGACGGCGGGGCGGCGGGAAGTATTCAAGAAGTATTGAGAAAGTCACCGAATTGTTTCGGAAGCGCCCTTGACAATTATTGGGAATGGGCCATAATGTCCACAGTGAATGAATAAATCGTTTGCAGTTCAAACCAGTCAGCGCGCGCATTGCGCGGGCGGAGCCATTGCCCTGTGGCGCGCCTGCCTGGGCGCCGGCATCGTGGAGGCGGTTGTCTAAAAGAGACCAAAGCATTTTCCAGAACCCACGATTGCCAGTCAATCGTGGGTTTTTCGCTTTTGCGGAACGCAAACGGAAGATTTTTTGAAAGATTTATGAGAAGAAACAGAATGACGACCCGGTTTGAGCCGGAAACACGTTTCGAGGTGGCGCCTGTTCCCGCCGTGCCGTTTCGCGGCACGCAGGAAACGGAACTGGACCGCCTCAAGGCCCGGCTTTTGCAGGAATGGCTCCAGCAAACGCCTGACGAGCAACTTTACGCGCCTTTGCGCCGCGCCGCCAATGAAGCGGCTGCCCTGGCCTGGTTCACGCCGTTCCCGCTCCTGTTCTTCCCGGGCTTGCTGGAGGAAAAGGCGCGCGCGGCGCTGCAGCAGGGGGCCAGACAACGATACATCCGCAATCGCAGCGAGAGCCTGCTGGAGGAGGCCGCGGCGTGAAGGGGTGCGAGACAGAATTCTTCGCTTTCCCGGTAGGGCAGAGCTGCTGCTTTGCCCTGAAATCTTGGGCGGCGCGGCAGCGCCGCCCTACCAGGGCTGTGAAGATTTTTGTCATGCGCCCAACGTGAAGCCAAATGCTATTTGATGCGTGGGATACGAACCTAATCCATGGATGATTCTGCCCTTCGGGCTGCTCTTGGCCGCCCTGGCGCTGGGACCGCTGCTCTTCCGCCCTTGGTGGGAAAAGCATTACGGCAAAACTGCCGCGGCCCTGGGCGCGATCACGGCGGCCTATTATCTCCTGGTCCTGCCGGCCGCGGCGGCGCACACGGTCGCCCAGGCGGGCCGTGAGTACCTGGGATTCATCGCGCTGGTGGGTTCGTTGTTTGTCGTCTCCGGCGGCCTCCACATCCGCGTCCAGGGCGCAGGGACGCCGCCGGCCAACGTGGTGTTTCTGCTGGCGGGGGCGCTGCTGGCCAATGTTCTGGGAACGGTCGGGGCGTCGCTGCTGCTGATCCGGCCGTGGCTGCGCTTCAATGGCGGGCGGGTGGGCGGCCACCATGTCGTTTTTTTTATTTTCATCGTTTCCAACGCCGGCGGTTGTCTGGCGCCCGTCGGCAATCCCCCGCTTTTTCTGGGCTACCTGATGGGCGTTCCGTTTTGGTGGGTGGCGGAGCACTGCTGGCCGATGTGGCTCTGCGGGATGGGATTCCTGCTGGGGGCTTTTTATGTGGTGGATCGCCGCCATTGCCGGCGCACAGCCCCGAAGCTGCAAAGCCCGCCGGAAAAATGCCGCCCGGAGGGGCCTTTCCACCTTCAGCCTTCAGCCTTCAGCCTTCAGCCTTTGCCGGAAAGATGGCGCGTGGAGGGGCTTTGGAACCTCGTGTTCCTGGCGGTGATTCTGGGGTCTGTTGTTGTCTCGCAACCGCTCTTTCTGCGGGAAGGGCTGATGGCGGCGGCGGCGGCCGGCTCCTGGTTCACCACCCGCAAAGCGGTGCATGAGGCCAACCAGTTTGATTTCCATCCCCTGATCGAAGTGGCGGTCTTGTTCCTGGGCATATTTGCAACGATGATGCCGGCGCTGGACTGGCTGCAAAGCCACGCCCGCCCGGCGCTGGGCGCGAACCCCTCCCCGGCGCTTTTCTATTGGGGTTCCGGCACACTCTCCAGCGTGCTGGACAATGCGCCGGCCTACCTGAGTTTTTTCAGCGCCTGGCTTGGCGCCCAGGGGCAGCCGCTGGGCCGGCCGGACCAGGTGGCGCGGATTCTCGCCGGCGGACATTCGCAGTTGGCGTTGACGGCGTTGAGCGTGGCCTCGGTTTTTTTCGGCGGCTGCACTTACATTGGCAACGGGCCGAATTTCATGGTCAAAGCCATCGCGGAGCGGCAGGGAGTGCCTCTGCCGGGATTCCTGGGCTACATCATAAAATGGACTATGCCTGTCCTGCTGCCTTTGCTAATAATAATGTGGCTGATTTTCTTCCGGTAAGACATGCGAGCTGCCTACAACATATTGTTCGTGATTTTTTTCTGGGTGAGCGCGCCTTACTATTTCTGGAAGATGTGGCGGCGCGGGAATTGGCGGGCCGGATTGGGGGAGCGTTTCGGGCGGTACACCCCGGAATTCAAAGCCGCGCTGGCAGGCGGCCCGGTGCTCTGGATGCACGCGGTGAGCGTGGGCGAAGCGGGGGTTTGTTTGCAATTGCTCGGCGAACTGGAATCGCGCCTGCCGGGGTGGCGGTTCGCCGTTTCCACCACCACCTCCACCGGGATGGGCGAGTTGCAACGGCGGCTGCCCGCCCGCATCGCGCGCTTTTATTATCCCGCCAATTTGGCCGGCGCCGTCCGGCGCGCCCTGGATGCCGTGCAACCGCGCGCCCTGATTTTGGTGGAATCCGAACTGTGGCCCAATTTGCTTTGGCAGGCGCAGGACCGGGGGACGCCGGTCTTCCTGGTTAACGCCCGCGTCTCCGACCGCTCTTTCCGCGGCTACCGCCGCTTCGGATTTTTGTTCCGGCCCATTTTCGCCAGGTTCCGCGGCGTGGGCTGCCAGTCTCCCGGCGAGGCGGGCCGCCTGGCGCAACTGGGTTTCCCGGCGGGGGCGGTGCGGGTGACGGGAAATTTGAAGTTCGACGCCGCCCAGCCGGGCGGGCGTTCCGGCCTGGACGTGCCCGGATTGTTGCGCCAAATAGGTGTCAATAGCAACGCCCGCCTGCTGGTGGCCGGCAGCACCCACGCGGGGGAGGAGGCCGTCCTGGCGGAAATGTTGCCGCGCCTGCGGGAGCGGTTCCCGGATTTGTTTCTCATCCTGGTGCCGCGCCATTTTGAGCGCGCCGGGGCGGTGGGACAGGAACTGGAGGCGCGCGGCGTGAGATTTTTTCGCCGGTCCGACCTCACGCCGGAAACGCGGCTGCCAGCCGGCCAGGTGCAATGCCTCCTGGTCAACAGCACGGGAGAACTGAAGTTCTTCTATGAGCAGGCGGCGCTGGTTTTTGTGGGCAAAAGCCTGACCGCCCGGGGCGGACAAAACCCCATTGAACCGGCGGCGCTGGGCAAGGCGATGGTTTTCGGACCGAACATGCAAAATTTCGCCTCCGTCGCCCAGTCCTTCCTGGCCGGCCAGGGCGCGATCCAGGTGCGGACGGCGGCCGAACTGGAGCAGGCGTTTGCCGAATTGCTGGCCGACGACGCCCGGCGCGCCCGTCTGGGCGAGCGCGCCCGGCGCGTTTTTCAGGAGAACCTGGGCGCCACCCGCCGCACGGTGGAAATGATCCTGGAAACCGGCCGGGGCGTGTTCTGAAGCGGGCGGCTGTTTCCCCAGGGCCGCTCTAAAGTCTGGATAGCTGTGCCGCCACCGTCGCACACCGGCGGCATAAAAAGTCGGCGGCGGATTGCCATCCGCCGCTACACCAGCGCACCGTAGCGGCTTTCGGCAGAAAGCCGCTGAACTTCCCTGCCCCTGCTGGTTTGGAGGCAACATTAGAGCAACCTGTGTTTTCCCGGCTACGGGGGTTGCAACCTGGTGGTCATGCCGGCCAGAGTCAGGATCCGCTGCTCCGGCGTGGGGGGATTCACGCAGGAAATGGTCAGCAGGTTGCGCCCCGCTTTGAGAGGGCATTCCAGGACCATCTCCTCGGCGGTCGTGGGATAATCGCGGGTGAAATCGCCCGTCTGCATCCGGATGATGTTGTTGGTGACCGGCTGTCCGTTCTGATCCATGACATGGCACCGGATTTGAAGGCGCGCGGGCCGTTCGAGCATCAGACCCAGGGAAGCGTGGTTGGAGATCAATTTCATCCGGTTCTCCGGATTTCCCCGGTAGTGGATGTTCCAGGAATCATAACCAACCGACAGTCCAAAATCGGACTGAGGCGGGAGGTTGACGTCCTCGCTGACGATCGCCGTGCCCGGCAGATCAAAATTGGGGCCGGGCAGGCTGGCGGAAGGATTGTCGTCCACCAATACGTGATGAATGGTTCCTCCAAAGCCGCGGTCCTTGAGGAAGACCCAAAGCGGGTATTCCCAGGAATCAATGCCGGTTTTCAACAAGACATTGGTGATGCCGCTGTGGATGAGGTCCTGGGCCACCTCGACGGTGGAGGGGTACAGTTCCGGGCGAAAGCAAAAATATCGTTCCTCGCGGGACTTGGAAGGGAGGGGAAATTCGTCCTTGATGGGATCAAAATGATTGTAAGCGATGACGAGCGCCCCGTTCCAAACCAGCAGCATCGAAAACGCCAGCACCAGCCAGCGATTCCACACCCAGCCCAAAACCGCCCCCGCGAACGGGGCCGCCAGCAGCAGGAAAACCAGGTGCAGCCGCTGCTGCCACGGCTCCCATTTCAAATAGCCGCACATCATGGCAAATCCGAGCGTCAACAAGCCCAGATACACCATCAGCGGCGATTTCCACTTAAACGCCGCCAGAAAAGTGACCCCCGCAAAAAACAGCGGCAACACATCCACGATTTCCCCAAAGCCGTCGCCCGCCGCGATTTCCGAGTTGCCCCGGAAATAAAAAGTGACGGTGGAGTGGACGCAGTCGGGGTCCTGCAACGGTTCGCCAGTCAGCCGGATGGCGCCGTTCAACAGCTTGTCCAGCGCCGTGGTGGCGAACGTGAAGGGGGTGTTGGCATAGAGGGACAGATCGCGAAAGATGTTTGCCGCTATTTTCGCCGGGTTGCGATTTTGCATCTGGGTGATGCTCCAGGTCTCCGGGGAGGCGAGCCACCCGTGGAACAGGCGGTTATTGCGCAGCATCCACGGCCCGTTGAGGGCCAGCCCGATCACAACCGTGCCCGCGCCCAGCAGGAAAAGCGCCCGCAGCGACTTGCCAAAGAGAAAGAACACCAGCGCCAGGGCAAACGGCGCGGCATAAAGACACATCGTTGCCTTGTTGTTGACTCCCAGGGCAAAGGCCGCCGCCACACCCCCGGCATAAAGAAGCTGCTTTGGCGATTGAACCAGCAGCGCGCCAAACAACACCAGCAGGATCATCCACATCCCGGTGCGCAGATCATTCATCGCCGAGCTGGACTGGAGGATGGCATGGGGGCTGGTCATGGCTACCACGGCGGCAAAGAAGCCGCACCATTTCACCCGGCTCGGATCCAACGGCTTGTTGCCGAACTGCCATTGCAACAATCGCTCCGCCAAAAAGCTCGCCGCCAGGGCGCCGGTCAACATCGCCCACCATTGCGGCAGATTGACCGGCCAGTCATTCCCGGCCAGCAGCAACAGGGTTGCGATTTGTATTTCCCCGCCGGGCGCATAGTCCAGTTGCCGCCGGATATTGGTCGGGTAATGGTTCATGCTTTGCTGTTGCATCCAGTGCATCACGCGCGGCATGTGATACGTCAGCGTGTCCCAATTGGTCGTCGGCGAGAGCAACGCCACCGCGCCCAGGAACAACATCATGGCGGCGGCCAGGAAGAATAAAGTTTTGTTGACGGGAGAGGAAAAGGGCTTGGTTCGCAGGACGCTCCAAAACCGCCGCCATGTTTCCTTGAGGCCGGCGATGATTTCAGCCGGTTTCTGCAATCGGACAATGGCGGCCAGGAGCGCGGCATCCGCCAGGCCCCACAGAATCCACATCGCCACGGCCGTCAATTGGCGCGCGGCGCTGGCGCACTCCGCCGCCAGGACAAACACCATCCCCGCCGCCGCCGTGGCAAAGGCCCAGGAAACCCGGCGGTCTTTGTCAATAAGATTCTTCGCGGCCAATCCCCGGAAAAGCAGGTAGCTCAAGACAAAACAAATCCAGACCGGGCAGAGCCGCGCCAGAAGGAGAAAAAACAAAGGAATGGGC
>Ga0326727_10013848_pt1 | contig 17777 bp, 15 predicted proteins | sample MB2enrmetagenome_FD_207643 | JGI IMG/M metagenome (GOLD analysis project Ga0326727, IMG submission 207643) | Lab enriched peat soil microbial communities from McLean, Ithaca, NY, United States - MB29MY | ecosystem: Environmental > Terrestrial > Soil > Wetlands > Peat | place: USA: New York...
GGTCGCATCAACACCTACAGTTTCACCGCCGTTCCCATCACCAGCTCGACTGGCACGAACTATTACTATACTGACCAGTCCGGCGTGATTCGTCAGAATTCGACGGCGACTGCTCAAGCCACCGATTCACCGATCGCTGGCTAAGTTTTGCAGGAGCAGGGAAAGCGTTCCAAAAGGGGAGTCGCAAGACTCCCCTTTTTCTTGCTATCTCCATCCCCAGCTTCTTTCCCGATTCATTCGCGGTATGCTATGGCTTGACAGAGTGTGCAGTACGTGTTACCAGAATTGTCGGCGGGACAGAAGCGAGGAGCTCCCCTCTTCCCATCATCCGAGTTAAGGGATGTCGATGATCAGCTATGGGGATGGAAGTGAAATCCCGGCGCCAGCCGTAAACGGAGCAAACCTTCCCCGGCGCGCCACTCCTTTTCTTGCCGGGGCATGGCCACTCGTTGTTCTCCTGACGCTCGCCACCCTGCCTTATGTCGGCATCCTCCGCAATGATTTCGCATACGTTTATGACGATAAGGCCCAGATCATCGACAATCCCTATGTGCACAGCTTCGGGCACTTGCGGGAAACCCTGACCACTTCGGTTTGGTCGTATGCCGGCGCCGGGGGTGTTACCCACTATTACCGGCCGGCCATGACCATCGGCTTCCTTCTCTGCTATCAACTCTTCGGCCCGCTGGCGTATGGCTTTCATTTGACCAGCTTGCTCCTGCACGCGGCCGTCGTCGCCATGTTGTTTCTGTTTGCCGAGCGGCTTTTCCGCGATCGGGGTGCGGCGTTGGGCGCGGCAGGCTTGTTCGCCCTCCATCCGGTTCACGTTGAGTCGGTGGCGTGGATTTCCGCCGTGACCGACTTGGAGGTGACCTTCTTCTCGGTCCTCACTTTCTGGTGTTTCTTGCAGGTGGGCGAACAGCGCGGCCGACGACAGGTCTGGGCGCAATCCGCTCTGGCCGTGAGTTTTCTCATGGCCCTCCTCTCCAAAGAGCTGGCCTTGACGCTACCCCTCCTCGCTGTAATCTATGAGCATTTCTACCGCGACGACCGAGCGGAGACGACGTGCGCTCAGAAAGTTGGGCGCTATGGGGCGCTCTGGCTGCTCTCGATGGGGTACCTCCTCGTGCGCGTCCACCTTGTGGGATCGCTCGCCCACCCCATGGGCATGCACCCTCTCACCCTGATCGCGACGATATATTCTGCCTTGGCCCTGCTGGGCCAATATATCTTCAAACTTCTATGGCCCGCGCACCTTTCGGCATTCTACGTCTTCCAGGCAAGCACTAACCCCTTGGAAGCGCCCGTGCTGGAAGGCGTCGCCGCCCTGATCCTATGTCTGGTGGTTTTTGGCGTAATGGTGAGGAAGGCGCGGCCTGCCTCTTTTGGGTTGGTGTGGCTGCTCGGTACCCTCGCTCCCGTCCTGAATGCCCGCTGGATGGGCCCCTATGTGCTTGCCGATCGCTACTTTTATCTGCCTTCCGTGGGATTCTGCCTGGTCGCCGGTTGGGCGGGCGCAGCCTTGTGGCGAGCGGCATCCGAGCGGCAAGGCGCCTGGCGATGGGCGGTTGTGGCGGGCGCGAGCATCGTGGCGGCTCTTTGCGTGCTGCGCATCGTCACACGGATTCCCGACTGGCGAGACGACGTCACATTGTTTTCGCGCGCACTGGCAACTGAACCGGATGAGTTCGTCCTGCATGACGCTTTGGGAGATGCCTATTGGATACGAGGAGAGGAGGCGTTGGCTGAGCACGAATGGAAAGAAACACTGCGGATTAATCCCAGCTTCATTCGCCCGGTCAACGCGTTAGGGGCACTCTGTGGGAAACAGCGGCGCTATGGCGAAGCCGTGGCGTATCTCCAACGCGCCATTCTGCTGATCCCCGCTGACGCGGATGCGCATTTGAACCTGGGGGCGGTCTATGCGGAAATGGGCAGCCTGGATCGCGCCGAAGAACAATTCCGTACTGCCGTATCCCTCGCCCCCCTCAATTTTGCCGCCCATAACGTGTTGGGGAAACTCTATTTCGATTCCGGGCGCCTGAATGAGGCGGAGGAACAATTCCGCGAATCGGTGGCCAGTGATCGGAATCTCGCTGCTCTTGACTATCTGGGCTACATCTGCCAGCGGCGCGGTGACAGCGCCCGCGCCGAGGAAGCCTTTAAGGAGGCGCTGGCGCTCGATGGCACGGATAGCCATGCCCTCTTCAATCTGGGACTGGTTTATGCCGCCACCGGTCGAAACGCCCAAGCTCTGGAGGAGATGCAAGCCGCTTTGGCTGCTGATCCCGACAATCCGGAAATCCGTTCCGCCCTGGAGAAACTGCGGCGCTAGCCTGCCTCACCTCGCTGGGACGCTCTTGGGGGCCGGCCGAAGGCTGGGGCCGTTTGACGCACCGATTGGAAATTGAACTGCAGGGATGGGGCGGACACTAGATATACGGTCTCTGCCCAAGGTTGGGTATAATAGCCAAGCCGCTCGTAACGCAGGCTCCCGAGGTGTCGATAAGAGTGGGCAGTGTTCGGCCCGTCAGTGGTTCAGATCTATGCTTGCCATCGAGATTAAAGGACTTACAAAAGAATATCGCGTGGGCTTCTGGAAGACGCGGATTAAACGGGCTTTGAATTCCCTGAATCTGCAAGTGGAATCGGGCGAAGTCTTCGGCTTGCTGGGCCCCAATGGAGCAGGGAAGACAACGACGCTCAAAATTCTCTTTCGCCTGGTTTTTCCGACTTCCGGCACAGCGCGAATCCTGGGCAAGGAGCTGAATGATGCGACCATGCGCCAGCGCGTCGGCTACCTCCCCGAGCATCCGTATTTCTATGACCACCTGACGCCGGAAGAGCTGCTGGACTACACGGGCCGGCTCTTCGGATTGGGGAAAGACGATCTGCGGCACCGCGTCAATCAACTCCTTGAGCGGGTAGGGCTTACCGAGTCCCGAAATGTCCCGTTGCGGCGGTTTTCCAAGGGGATGGTGCAGAGAGCGGGCATCGCGCAGGCGCTTATCAATAATCCCGACGTGGTTTTCCTCGACGAACCGATGTCGGGGCTCGACTCCATTGGGCGGCGGGAAGCGCGCGACCTGATCCTGCAATTGCGGGAGGAAAAGAAAACGGTCTTTTTCTCCACGCACATTTTGTCTGATGCCGAAACCCTTTGCGATCGCGTTGCCATCGTGAATCGCGGCCACTTGCAAGGCTGCGGCGAACTCCGCCAAATCTTGCGTTTGGGAGCTTCCACCACCGAGTTGATCCTTGAGAACCCCTCCGAGGCGATTTTGGAGGACTTGCGCCCGCTCGTTATTTCCACGGTTCGCACTGGCGATCGCGTGCGCCTGCAAATCGGTGAGGAAAGCAACATCGAAAAGGCCTTGGCGCTGGCATTGCGCGACAAGGCCAAAGTAGTTTCTTTGAATCCGATCAAAATGTCGTTGGAAGACTACTTTATGGCCAAAGTGTCGCAGTCCGAGGCGGCCTCTCCAGCGTCGGAAAGCGCCCAAGAGGGGTAGGCGGGGATTTATGGGACGGATCGTAGCCATAGCGCTAGGGGCCTTCCGGGAGTCCGTGCGCGAACGTGTCCTCTACAACCTGATTGTCTTCGCCTTCCTGATGATCGGTGCGGCGATCCTTCTGGGCAGCATTTCGGTGGGTGTGGAGCAGATCATCCTGGTCAACCTGGGCCTGGGGGCAATATCCGTGTTCGGCCTGCTGATCGCCATCTTCATCGGTATCGGATTGGTTTCAAAGGAGATCGAACGCCGAACGATTTACAACATCCTCTCCAAACCGGTCACCCGCGCCGAATTCATCCTAGGTAAATATGCGGGCCTGCTGCTGACACTTTTCGTCAATACGGCCATAATGACCGCCGGTTTTTACCTTGCCCTAGCCATCCAGAAAAGGGGTCTGGCCCTGCAAGATCTTTCGCTTCTGATCGCGATATACTTCATTTTGCTCCAATTAGCCATGGTGGTGGGCGTCGCGATTTTCTTTTCCTGCATTTCCACGTCAATTCTTTCCGCGGTTTTCACTTTTTGTCTTTTCGTGATCGGCAATTTTTCCAGTGACATTCGCTGGTTCGGCCAGGAGAGCGGCAGCCCCTTACTCGAAAAGTCGACGGCGGTCCTTTACTACATTTTGCCCAATTTCGGCGATTTCAATATCATCAATCAAGCCGCACACGGGGTCAGAATTCCGGCCTTGCTTATCGCCGCAAACACCTGTTACGCCCTCCTTTACATCACCATCCTGGTTTCAGGGGCAATTCTGATCTTTGAAGAGCGGGAGTTTCGATGAAACCAGCCCCAGGCCCGGAGTCCGGAGTCCGAAGGACAGACATGGTCAGCGATGCACCCACTCTGGATACACCACCGCGCTTCAGACTCCGGACCCCGAACTCCGGACCCCGAACCCTCCTCATTCTGATCGTGGTGGGCGGCTTGCTCAGCGTTTATCCGCTCCAGCAGAGCATTGACAGGCAGATCAATGCGATTCAAAGCCAGCGCGAGGAGCTCATTTTTTTGCCTTCGGAGGCCCGGTTCTCGCGCATCAGCGGCGGATATTCGGGTTTATTGGCGGCCATTTACTGGACCCGCGCGGTGCAATACTATGGACGCCATCGCCTGGCCCACGCCAAGGAGTTTGCGTTGCTCGGGACTTTATTGGACATTACGACCAACCTTGACCCGCATTTGGTGATTGCCTACCGGTTTGGCTCCCTCTTTTTGGCGGGAAAGCCACCGGAAGGCGCCGGAGATCCAAAACGCGCCATCCACCTGCTGGAACGGGGAATCGTCAATAATCCCGAATATTGGCGGTTGTGGGAGGATTTGGGCTTCATTTACTATTGGGATATGAAGGACTACGCGCACGCGGCGAGAGCATTTCAGACGGGAAGCGAGCGGCCCGGGGCGCTGCCTTGGATGCGCGTGCTTGCCGCCTCGGTGGCCGCGGCAGGTGGCGAGTTCCAAACCTCGCGCATCCTTTGGACGGAGATTGCCCGCACCGCCGAAAACGATTCGATGCGCCGCAGTGCGCAAGTTCACCTCGCCGCCCTTGATACGCAAGAGGGTTTAAAACAGCTTGACGCTTTGCTTGCCGCTTACCAGCAGAGGGAGAAGCACGCCGCTCACTCCTTTCAGGATCTGGTGGCGGCAGGCTATTTGCGCGGTATCCCGCATGACCTCTCGGGCGAGCCTTTTGTCGTCAGCCCGGATGGCCATGCCGCGTTGGGTCCGAAGACCCGGATTGACTTGAGTTTGGGGCAATAAGGAGGGGTAAACCAGCGTGGAAGTCATACGATTTGTTTTCTGGGAAGCGGTCAAAGTTCTGGGACTGGTCTTTCTGGGACTGGTATCCAGCAAGGCGGTAGCCGCTCTGACCGTCCGTAAGAATTGGATAAAGCCCGCTCTCTATGCGCTGATCCTGGCCGTGGCAGGACTGGGGGCGTGGTTTGCCGGCAACGATGTGGCCGCTGAAGTTTATCTCTGGACGGCCAACAGCAACCTGGACCAGGGGGATCTGGTGAAGGCCTATTCCAACGCCCTCCGGGCCGTCAATTTGCGCCCCAACAACCTCAGTTACTGGCGCCCCCTGCGCGATAGCAAAATGCGTTTGCACTTTTTCCAGTCGGCGCTGGACGACCGGCCGGCCGAGCTGGCCCTAAGCGGCGGCGGCTTGGATGAGATTGACGAATACCAGTTCGCGCTTTGCTTGTACTTTCTGGGTCAGGAGGACAAAGTCGTGGCCACCACCCATCGCCTGATTGCCCAGAATCCCTATTATGCCGCGCCTTATGTTCTGCAGGGCCTTGCTCTAACGGCGGAGAAGAAGTACTCCGAGGCGCAGAAGAGTTTTCTCGACGTGCTACAGATTTTCCCCAGTAATCAAATGGCCGTGGAGGGTCTGGCGCGCGCCTATTTTCTGGGTGGCGATCGGCTGCGGGCGATGGAGGTGCTTAATCAAACGGGGAAATTCCCCTTCCCGGCGCCCGCGCGGGAGAGATTCGAGGCGCTGAAAGGGCTCTATGACCAGTAGCCAACGCCTGACCTTCCCCGTGCGGTTGGAGGATTTGGTCGCCCTCACTTTTTTCCTTATCACCCTCCTCCTCCGCATTGTTTTCCGTGGCCTGGAAGGCCAGAGCATCAATCCTGCCGACGCCCTCATCATCGTCCCGTCGGTGGCGCTGTTACTCGCCAAGGAAATGGTCCATTACTTTATGGCGGGGAAGGCCGGCGCCGCAGCTCCCACGGAGGGGGCGTGGGATTTTATCCGCCCATTTTGGGAAATCATCCGTGATTGGTTTCCTTTTCTCATCATTCTGCTCATGTACTACTCCCTCTGGGGTGACGCGACGCTTTTGGTGGTCACCCATGACCGCGACCAGGCCTTGATGGCCATCGACCAGCGCCTTTTTGGCTGTCAAGCCAGCCTGGTGTTGCAACGCATCGTTACCCCGTGGCTGACGGCGTGGATGGTCTGTGCCTATTGGTTTCATATCGTCAATATTCCCCTGGTTGCCTGCTTTCTCTACATCTGGCGTCCCCGCGAGCGTTTTCGCGAGATGATGAGCGGCCTCATGGTGGTTTCCTTCTTCGGCTTGCTCGGCTATCTCCTGGTTCCAGCCATCGGTCCCATGTTTACCATGCGCAATCAATACACGGTCCCCTTGTATCAATCGCTATCCATGTTTAATCGCGACTTTGATTTCACGGATTTCGCCCGCATTCGACGGGATGTTTTTCCCAGCCTGCACGTGGGGATTTCATTTGTGGTTTGGCTCTATGCCTACCGGAATTCTAAGAAGCTCTTTTGGTTTCTTGCGCCTCTCATCCTCAGCCTCTGGTTTTCCACTGTCTATCTTCGCTACCACTATATGATTGATGTGGTGGCGGGATTCATCCTGGCGCCCCTTTGCTTTTTGCTGGCCAATTGGCTCTTCCGCCGTTTCGGTGAAATCAAGGTTTCGTTGACCCTTCCCGCAACCTGGGCCAAACACCTGCCGGGAATTCCCCAGCCGCCCGAGGTGGACGGCGCGCAAAAAGTAGAGGACGGCCAATGAGCGCGCCGCAACAGGAGAGGTGGCATGGCCGTCCCGGCCGTAAATTGACACGGGCAGGACGCCCGTGCCACGTCGAGGAGCACCGCTGATGGAGGTAGACCCAATCGTCAATCAGCAATCAGCAATCGGCAATCCCCAATCCCGGACGCCGCCCTGGCTCCTCGCCGTCCTCCTCCTTCTTGCCATCCTCCCTTATGCCAACACGCTGCAAAATGGCTTCGTCTATGACGACAACAACGAGGTTTTGACCAATCCTTTCATCCGCAGCTTTGCCCACGTGGGAGATATTTTCAGCACGCGAATCCTGGCGCACCTCGGCGTGCGCGGCGCCACCAACTACTATCGCCCCATCAGCATTTTTGGCTTCTTGATCTGCTACAAGTTGTTTGGGCTGCTCCCCTACGGATTCCACCTGGCGAATTTGCTTCTGCACGCCCTCATCGTCTGCGTTATTTTCGGACTTACCAAGCGGCTTTTTCAGGATCAGTGGCTGGCCTTCGCCGCCGCGGCAATCTTTGCGCTGCACCCCATTCACACCGAATCCGTGGCGTGGGTTTCCGGGGTGACGGACCTCGACCTGGCGGTGTTTTACCTGGCCACTTTCTGGTTTTTCCTGGCCAGCGCCCGGCCCCAGGGGGGGCGCTCCGAGTGGATGCAGTTGGGTATGGTGGGGAGTTTCATTCTGGCGTTGCTTTCCAAAGAGCAGGCGGTGACGCTGCCGCTCACGGCCATGATTTTCGAGCACTTCTACCGTGGCGACCGCGCCGGCACCACGTGGCGGCAGAAAGCCGCGCGCTACGGCTCCCTCTGGCTGTTGGTGCCCGTCTACGTCTTGTTTCGGATCCGCTTTTTCGGCGCCTTCGCGCCCGTGCAGTTGACCCCCCACGTAAGCTGGTACGAGGCCGTCGTTTCCGCTTTCCCCCTGGCGGGCCTCTACGTGTGGAAGATGATCTGGCCGGTTCACCTTAGCGCCTATTATGCTTTCCACAAAAGCGTCACGCCGCTCGACCCTCGGGTATTGGCGGGAGGGGCGGCCCTGGGTTTGTGCGCGGTGGCTTTTGGGCTCCTCTGGAAGCGCCACCGCCGCGTTTCCTTCGGTTTCATCTGGTTCTTCATCAACATTGCTCCGGTGCTGAATTCCCGCTGGCTGGGCCCCAACGTTTTCACCGAGCGCTACCTCTACCTTCCTTCCGTGGGCCTTTGCTGGGTGGCCGCCTGGCTCGTAGCAGAAATCTGGACGTGGGACGGGCGTCCCGCCCGTGAGAAGTCATGGCCAGGATGGCCATGGCGCAACTCTTGGGGCGGGGCATTCGGAGTTCTCCTGGGCGTGCTCGCGGTGCTGGCGTTTGCGCGTATTTGGATCCGTAATCGCGATTGGCGGAATGATGAAACCTACTATCGCGTCGCGCTGGCGGCGGTGCCCGAGGCGGAAAGCCTGCGCCTGAATCTGGGCTCGGTATACTGGAACCATATGCGACCTGACGCCGCCGAACGCGAGTGGAAAAAGGCCCTCCAAGCCTCTCCCGATAGCGCCCTGCTTCTCAATAACCTGGGGCTCGTCTATGTGGGCAGGAAGCAGAATGACGAAGCGATTGCGTACTTTCAGCGGGCCATGCGGCTGCGCCCGAATTTGACGGACGCTCACCTGAACCTCGGGAATGTCTACGAAGCCATGGGAAAGAGCGGGGAGGCGGAGAGTCAGTTGCAAGCTGCCGTGGCCCTGGCGCCGTTGAGCGTGCAGACGCGGAATGACCTGGGGAAATTTTATCTCCGCGCCGGCCGCTGGCAGGAAGCGCTGATTCAGTTTCAAGCGTCGGAAGCGAGCATCCCCAACACCGAGGCAATGGATTCACTCGGAGATATCGCCCTGCGCCAGGGACGGCGCGACGCAGCCGAGCAGGACTATCGCCAGGCGATCGGGCTGGATGAATTCGACCCCCGCGGGCACTTTGGACTGGCGGGCATTCTGGAAGGGAAGGGCCGCTCCGCGGAGGCAGCGGAACAATATCACGCCGGCCTGAGCGTTGACCCGCTCAATTACGAGGCCCAAGCCGCCCTCCAGCGGCTCACCGCAAATTCACCCCATGCAAAAACACCGAATCCATAGGACGGGCACTCGTACGGGCACGCCACGGCGTGCCCCCAGGACAGGCCATGGCGTGTCCCTACTTCTCTTTTGTTGCCTCGCCGGCCCGTTGCGGGCGCAAACCCCCGCCCCCACAACCGCGGACGCCTACGTTCAGCAATTCGAGTCCAGCTATCGCGAGGTGCGCAGCTTGCGGGGCGACTTCACCCAGACTTACACCCTGGGCGGAAGGCCGCCGCGGATTGAGGCGGGGCGCGTCACCTTTGCCCGGGGAGGGCTGATGCGGTGGGACTATCAGCGCCCTACGGAAAAACTCTTTCTCTCCGACGGCAAGCACGTGTCGCTCTACATCCCGGAGGAACACCAACTCACGCTTGCTTCGGTGAAATCCAGTGAGGACTTCCGCGTGCCCTTTGAGTTGTTGCTAACGAGGTTGAATTTGCGGCGTGTCTTTGTGCGGGTGGAAATGGCCGACGCGGCGCTGGAGCATGACCCCGCCGACCACGTGCTGCGTGCCTTCCCGAAAAAGGAGTTTGCGGAGGATTACACCGACGTCCTGATCGAATTAGGCCCGCAATTCGATATGCGCAGGCTGGTGGTGAATTACCCGGACCATAGCCGCATGGATTTTCGCTTCGACCACCTGGAGCGCAACCCACCCCTGCCACGCTCGCTCTTCCAATTCACCCCGCCCGCCGGAACGGAAATTATCGACCAACACTGAGTTCTTACCACGCCGAATGTAGACCGGATTGCGCAGAGCGCAGCTCTGCGGTTCTCATCCATCTCCCGCACTGAACCGCAGAGCTGCGCTCTGCGCAATCCAAATTTCGCGAGGCGAATTAGCGGTGGTCGGTCTTGGAGATTTGCGGATATTGCCAGGTAAGCACCGCGGACCTCAAAGGCGGGGGGCGCGCTACCCCTTCAGTACATACTGCTCGATGGCGCTCGCCACGCCGCTATCGTCGCAGGCAGACGTCACCGCCCACCCCGGGCGATGCAGCCCCTCGATATGATTTCCCATCACCACCGGCAGGCCCGCGAACTCCAGCATTTCGAGGTCATTGAAGTTGTCGCCGAGGGCCATGACGTCGCTCGCGGGAATTCCGCATTGCGTGGCCCAGAATTTCAGCGCCCGTCCTTTGGTGCACCCCTGGTTCATGATGTCGAAGATGGCGATGTTGCGGTCCGGGTACTTTGTCCAGGTGAGATGGATGGACGGGCCGACGGCAGACTGGCGAAGCAGCGTTTCCGCGCCCTCAATGCGCGCCGGCGGGCCCCCAATCATGATCTGTACGGGGTCAGACTTTACCGCGGCCTTCAGCTCCGGAACCAACAGCAGGTGATCCAGACTGGTTCTGAGGTACCAACCGAGCGGGCCCTCGGGAATGGCGCAGTCTTCCATGGTCACCTGCCCGCGCCCCGGCAGATCGAAAATAACGACGGTGTAAGGCCGGTAGGCGTGGACGATATCCAGCACTTGGAGGGCAGCGGCGCGGGGCAGAAAGTTCTGGTAGGCAACCTCGCCCGCGGGCGTGCGCACCAGCGCGCCGTTGGAGGTGATGGTGGTGACCGGGAAGGGAATTTTCGCCACGTAGGGCGCGGCGGCGCGGGGACGTCGCCCCGTCACCACCACCACCTGAATTCCCCGTTCTGACGCGGCCGCCAGGGCTTCCAGGTCCTTCTCCGAAATTTCCCACCGACTGTTGACCAGCGTTCCGTCAAGGTCCAGGGCAATGAGGCGAATCGGCATCTAAGAGAAATGGTAAATGGTAAATGATAAATGGTAAAGGATGAAGTGTGAAGGATGAAGTATGAAGTATGAAGGATGAAGTATGAAAGCTGAAGTAGCGCCGGGCTTTAGCCCGGCATTTTACCCTCTGCAACCGTTGCCCCTGCCGGATTGCGCAGAGCGAAGCTCTGCGAATCGGTGGCCGCGAATCCACGGCGAAGCCAAGACCGCAGAGCTTTGCTCTGCGCAATCCGAAGTCAATCAGACAATCCAACGCCGCAGAGCTTCGCTCTGCGCAATCCGGTCAGGGGGAAACTCCTTAAGGGCTCGTTTGCTTGCGGCCACAGGCCGCGGTTCGGCGCTTTTACAATTTGCCATTTACCATTTATCATTCACTTTTCATCCTTCATACTTCATCCTTCATACTTCCTTCTCGCTTCTAACTTCTGCTATTCTCGAAAGCGATGTCCTTCATGACCCACCTGGAATGCGCGCGTTGCGCCCAAGAGTATCCTGCAGGACAAATCCACAACCTCTGCGCATGCGGTTCCACCCTCTTCGCGCGTTACGACTTGCGGCGGGTTTCCACCAAGCTCGAACCCCAGACGCTGAAATCCCGCGCCCGGGACTTGTGGCGATACCGCGAGGTTCTGCCGGTCGCCAATGAGTCGTCCATCATCTCCCTGGGCGAGGGCTTTACCCCGCTCCTGCGCGCGCGCCGCCTGGGCGATAAGCTTGGCCTCCCCAATCTCTATTTGAAGGACGAATCGCAAAATCCCACGGGATCGTTCAAGGCGCGCGGCATGGCCGTGGCGGTAAGCAAGGCTTACGAGCTGGGAATCCGCCGGCTGGCAGTTCCTTCCGCGGGAAATGCCGGCGGCGCGTTGGCGGCCTACGCTGCCAAGGCGGGGATGGAGGCCGCGATTTTCATGCCGGAAGGAACCCCCCTGGCCAACGTTCTGGAATGTCGACTGCACGGCGCCAAGACGACGCTGGTTTCCGGCAGCATCAAAGACTGCGGCCGCGTAATGCGCGAAAGCCTGCAAGGCGAAAACTGGTTTGACGCCTCGACGCTGCGCGAGCCTTACCGCGTCGAGGGCAAGAAGACCATGGCTTACGAGGTCTACGAGCAGATGGGTGGCCGCTTGCCGGACGCCATGATTTACCCCACCGGGGGCGGCACCGGCCTGATCGGAATGTGGAAGGCGTTCGATGAGATGCAGGAATTGGGATGGATTGCTGACCGCCGCCCGCGCATGTTCGCCGTCCAGGCGCAGGGCTGCGCGCCCATGGTGCGGGCTTATGCCGAGGGAACGGAACGGGCGGAAGAGTGGAAGGATCCGGAAACCCTGGCTTCCGGCTTGCGCGTCCCGGCGGGGATCGGTGATTTCCTGATTCTCGGCGCCGTGCGCAAAAGTCGCGGCGCCGCCCTGGCAGTTTCCGATGCTGACATGCTCACCGCCGTCCGCGAGATTGCCGAGACGGAAGGTTTGATCACTTCGCCGGAAGGCGGAGCCACCTTGGCGGGGCTGAAGAAACTGTTGTGGGATGGATTTCTGGGCGGGCATGAATCCATCGTCCTTTTCCTCACCGCCACCGGGTATAAGTATTTGGAGGCCCTGGAAAAACTGCTTTAGAATTTTGATGAACACGTAGCGCCGGGCTTTAGCCCGGCACTTTGGAACTCAGTTTAGCATCTCGATGAACAAGTCGTAGCGCCGGGCTTTAGCCCGGCACTTCCCGTATTCGGAAACCGAGATTGGAAAGGTGGAGGGCAATCTGAGGTGCCGGGCTAAAGCCCGGCGCTACGAAAGAATTCCCATGGCACATACCGAGAGACTCTATTACACCGACTGCTACTTAAAGGAATTCACCGCGCGCGTCGTTCGCACCAGCCCGGACCCGCGTGGGGCGCGTGTCTATTTCGACAGCACGGCATTCTATCCGGAGTCGGGCGGGCAGCCCTCTGACCGCGGCACGCTGTCGGGAATCCCGGTGCTGGACGTTATCGATGAGGGCGACGAGGTTGTCCATATCCTCGCGGCAAGTCCGGCGGCAGAAGCCGTCGAGGGCAGCATCGACTGGGAGCGCCGCTTCGACCACATGCAACAGCACACGGGGCAGCACCTTCTGTCGGCGGCGTTTGAACGCGTGGGTGGTTACAGGACGGTCGCGTTTCATCTGGGCACGGAGAGCTCCACCATCGATCTCGATTCCGACCGGGTCGGCGCCCATCAACTCGTAGAAGCTGAAGAGCTGGCGAATCGTGTGGTGTTTGATAACCGGGCCGTGAAGATCTCCTTCCGGCCCGCCGCGGAGGCGCAGCAACTCGAATTGCGAAAACCCACTTTTCGCGAAGGCGACATCCGGCTGGTGGAAGTTGAGGGATTTGATCTTTCCGCTTGCGGAGGGACCCACGTCAGCGGGACCGGCGGTGTGGGAATCATCAGCATCCGCAAGGTGGATCGCGCCAAAGGCCAGGCGCGTGTCGAGTTCGTGTGCGGAGGACGGGCGCTGCGCCGGGCTCGACAGGATTTTGTGATTTTGAGCGAGGCGGCGCGATTGTTTTCCACCGGCTTGGAAAACGTTCCCGAGCTGATTACCAAACAAACCCAGGAACTGCGCGACGCGGGCAAGTCGGTGCAAAAACTCGTGGCGGATCTGGCGGAGTTGGAAGCCGCCCAATTGTGGCAGCAAGCTCCGGAGAAAAACGGAGTGCGGGTGGTCCAACGCCTCTTTGAAGCCGCGGAAGGAAAGAAGGCCAAGCTGGTGGCGCACGCCGTGGGCAAGCAGGCCGGCGCCATTGCCCTCGTCGGCGTCAAGGGCGCGCCCTCCGCGCTGTTCTTTTCCCAGACGCCGGGCGGGAAAGCCAACCTGTCGGACGTGATGAAACAGACCGTGGCAAAATTCGGGGGCAAAGGCGGCGGGACCCGGGATTTCGCGCAGGGCGGCGGGCTGCCGGAGAATCAGCTTGCGGCCGCCTTGAGTTTCGCGGAGAGCCTGCTGCCAGGTAGTGGAGTAGTTTGATTCCGTAGCGGCGAGTTTGCCTCGCCAAATGGCGGCGTAAAGCCGCCCCTACTTGGCGCGCTTTGCCCGCTGTGCTATATTTCCAAAGGTCTCTGACCGTGGGGGCGCGTAGCTCAGTTGGGAGAGCGCGGCGTTCGCAACGCTGAGGTCGAGGGTTCGAATCCCTTCGCGTCCACCATTTGCCTTCGCCCTTTGGGCCACGACGAACAAGTTCATGCAATGTCCTAAATGCAAGACCGAAAATTCGGACACCCTCACTTACTGCGTTCGCTGCCACACGCCGTTGAAGTACACCTGCCCCTCCTGCAAGCACGTGCAATTACAGGGGGGGAAGTGCGAAAAATGTGGAGTGGATTTTGCCAAGTACGCGGCGATGCTGGTCTTTCAAACCCAAACGAATGTCAATGCGCAACGCGCCAAAGCCAAGGAGCGCGGCTCCGTCTGGAAGAAAATCCTGATGGCTCCCTTGGACGGTGGGATCTCACTGGTCGTACATTTCGTGAAAAAACTGCGGGGAAGGTAACCCCTTGGGCCGTGGCACGGGCATCCTGCCGGTGAAGGCATGGCCACGATGGCCATGCCACGTGCAATCCTACCTCTGCGTCTTTTCCGCCACATACCGCTTGGCCTTGGCCATCAGTTCCTTGGCCTGCGGTATGCTCTCCAACGATTTCAGCACCAGAGGATCGTTTTCGATACTGATCTTGTCGGCTTCATTGTCGCCGTAAATAAACTCCACCAACCGGATTCGGATCTGGTTCTTGACGAAGTCAAGATTGGCGGTCATTTCCACGTCAGAGAAGGGGATCTTCTCCTTCGCCAGGAACTGTTTGAATTCATCCAGGACGGCGGCATTCACTTCGAAGTCCATGGGAATGGTCTTGTGGATTCCCAGGTAGTATTTGCCGAAGTTGTAGAAGGCGCTGTGCTGGATCAGGGTTTCCTGCGCGGGATTCATCTTGGGATCGGTAAACTCGACGTCGGGGGTGATTCCGCCGCCGCCATAAACCTCGCGCCCGCCGTCGGTCAGCCGTACCTCCGTGTGATTGGGCTTGGTGAGCTCGGGGTGATAGTAGTAATCGTAAAGCGAAACGTTTTCATATTCGCGCTGGATCAAACGTCCACTGGGCGTGTAATAGTGCGCCGTGGTCAGGGCCAGGCCGGTGTGCTCGTCGAGTTGATACACCGTCTGCACCAGGCCTTTGCCGAAGCTGGGCTCACCCAGCACCAGAGCGCGGTCGTGATCCTGCAGGGCGCCGGTGACGATCTCCGCCGCACTCGCCGTCATGCGGTTGATGAGAATGACCATGGGATATTCATTGCCATCGTCACCGCGGGTGGCCCTATAACGCTTTTCCGGGGATGACCTGCCCGAGTGGTAAACAATAAGCTTGCCCTTTTCCAGGAAGTGGTCGGAAACGTCCACGGCTTCCTGCAGGAGCCCGCCGGGGTTATTACGGAGGTCGAGAACCAATCCCTGCAGGTTCTTTTCGCCCAGCTTGCGCAGCGCCTCGCTGAGCTCATCGTTGGTGTTCTCGTTGAATTTGGTGATGTGGATGTAGGCGACGCCCGGCCGGATCATGAAGGCGTCATCCACACTTTGCGTGGAAATTTCATCGCGCGTGATGTCGACCTCGAGCGGTTGATCGTATCCTTCCCGAACCACGGTGACGTGCACCTGCGTGCCCTTGGGGCCCTTCAGCATCTTGGCCACTTGATCGGTGTTCATTCCGTCGGTGGATTTGCCATCAACCTTCGCCACCACGTCGCCCGGGCGCAGGCCGGCACGGAAGGCGGGCGAACCCGGAATCGGCGCCACGACGACGGTCACAAGCTTGCCCATTTTCCCCGGGCGCGCCTGAATCTGCATGCCCACGCCGTAGTACTTGCCCTCCTGGTCTTCCCGCAGCAGGGCAAAAGCGCGCGGGTCGAAGAAATTGGAGTGCGGGTCGAGGGTGCGCAGCGCGCCGGGAATGGCGCCCGTGTTGCCATTGGGCGGACCATAAATGGTGGTGTCCGGATCGACGGGGTCGGCGTAATTCTCCTCGACGATATCATACACGCGCGTGAAGGCGTTCAAGCTGGACTTGACGTCCGAGTCATCGCTTCCGGTGGTGGCCTCCACCTGCCGTCCGTACGCCCCTCCCAGAAGCGCACACAGGAGCACCGTCGACAAGATAAACCATACCACCCGGCGTGCTTGTTTCATGAATTTGCAGCTCCTCACCCTGCTGATTAAGTATAACACAGGGCCGCCAGCTCAAAATACCGCCTTTAGCATGCCCGTTCATTGGATGCAGGCTGAAGGGCCAAGGTTCGATGGCCCGTCAATCGACAATTCCTTGACATCCGCCCGGGGTTTACCTATTATCCCAGTGGAGGCGCACATTGTTTGGCGGCGGGTTTCTTGAAATCGGGTTCTTCCTCTTTGTTGCCTACCTCCTATTCGGACCCAAGAAGGTCCCTGAAATCGCTCGCGTTTTGGGCAAGGGCTTGGGGGAATTGCGCCGCGCGTCAAATGAACTGAAGAATTCACTGGAAGAGGAAATCAAGAATTTGGACCGCTTACCCGAGAGCGGGCCTGACACGACCTCCACCTATGGGCATCACGATCCAGAACCCACCCCCGAAACCACCGAACCCCGACCCTGAGGAACTGGAACTGAGCGGCAAGCAAATGTCGTTCCTCGAGCACCTTGAGGAACTCAGGGTCAGGCTCCTGCGCAGCATCTACGCCATTATTATCGCCACCGGTGTCTGCTTTTGGAAACACCAGGCCATTTATGATTACATGGCAAAGCCTCTAACCGATACGCTGCATGCGCTGGGCTTGCCAGAGAAGCTCGTTTACACCAATCCCGTTGATCCCTTCAACCTTTATATCAAGCTCTCCATCATGGGCGGGATTTTTCTCGCTTCGCCCTACATCCTGTTTCAACTCTGGCTGTTCGTTTCCCCGGGTTTATACCGCAACGAGAAGAAATACATCTGGCCGTTTGTCCTGCTCACCAGCGGCCTGTTCATGTCCGGCGGCTTCTTCGCTTACAAGCTGGCTTTGCCCAAGGTGTTTCATTTCCTGTTGGATTTTGCCTCGCAGTTCCAGCCCATGGTGACCGTCAACGAATACTGGGACCTGGCGATTTCCCTCGTGGTTTCGGTGGGCGTGGTGTTTGAATTGCCCGTGGTGATTCTGCTGCTTTCCATCTTTGGCATCGTTACGCCCAAGTTCCTTCTGAAGAACTTTCGCTATGCGGTCCTGCTGACGGCAGTCATTGCCCTGGGCATTGTTCCCAGTAATGATATGGCGAGCATCTTCGTCGTTTGGATTCCGCTGGTCGGCCTTTATTTCCTGAGCATTGGGCTCTCCTGGCTCGTTTACCTGAAGAAAAACCGGAAAAAGAAAGATGCCGAAGCCTAAGCGTCAAAGAAATTGGATAAGGCTGGGGGCGTACAGCCTTCTGCTCCTTCTCGCCGTTCCGTTTGGGCTGAGCGCCGCGGGACCGGCTGATTCTTTTGATGGCACGCGGGCTTTTGCGGATCTGAAGCACCTGGTGAGTTACGGGCCGCGACCGGCGGGTTCACCGGCTCTGGCGGAGGCGCGGGGCTGGATGATTGCGCAACTCAAGGATGCGGGCGCACAGGTGGAAGAGGATTCGTTTACGGCCTCGACTCCGGCGGGCGAAATCCCCATGACCAACATCATCGCCAAGTTTCCCGGCGCTCAATCCAAGGTGTTAATGGTGGCGGGCCATTACGACACCAAGCGCTTTGACAACTTCCGCTTTGTCGGCGCCAATGACGGAGCCTCAAGCGCCGCGCTGCTGCTGGAACTGGCGCGCGCCTTGCGAGGCCGCAAGCACGCCTTGACC
>Ga0326727_10013849_pt1 | contig 17776 bp, 13 predicted proteins | sample MB2enrmetagenome_FD_207643 | JGI IMG/M metagenome (GOLD analysis project Ga0326727, IMG submission 207643) | Lab enriched peat soil microbial communities from McLean, Ithaca, NY, United States - MB29MY | ecosystem: Environmental > Terrestrial > Soil > Wetlands > Peat | place: USA: New York...
AGCGCGTCTGGGTTGGTGAAATGCAGCCTCGGTTAGCGAGACTGTCCACACGCGGTCGGATGCTTGTCTTACCGAACAGCGATCACGGCTCGATTCCGCCCGAGGCGATCATCGAAGCCATACGAGAGGTTGTTTCCGAGGTTCACCAGGGCCCTGATCTGTAAGATCGATGAGCGGTTGTCGGACCGACCTGTTCCGATAACGAATATTATGTCAAATGGACTGGGTAGTGGGTCAGTTTGAACTCTCCTTTGTCATGCTCCCTGCCTCGGGCGTATAATTCCCACGGTCCCGGCGCGGGGCATGTCATAGCCTTCCGAAGTTCGCTGAGGCCCGTCAGGAGGACGACTGCAACGAACGAAAACGGAGGTTCTTCATGTCTTTTGCCATGAACAGATCGTCGTTGATTGGCGCGGCCGTGGCGCTCCTGGTTGTCCAGACCGCAGCGCCGAATGCCTTGTCCGCTACCACGGACCCAGCCATCTCCAACATCAAAGTCGAGGTCTCCACCAACACACTGGTCATCGAAGGTCGCCGCCTGTACGACAGCGACCAGTGTGTTATTCGAAACCTCGGCAGCTCCTTCCCTTCTGCGACGATGGAGGGGAGCGGCCAGATCGCGATCCTCATTTCGCTGCACGTCTACTCCGCGACGGCCAACGAGATTCTCGCCACATTTCCCGACGGCCTTCCCGCTTCCAACCTCCCTGCGGGCGCGTACACCGTAACCCTGGCGTACAGCAACCTGAAGATCACCGGGACTGTGGAGGTTGGCCGGACTTACCTCCTCTTTCCGTTCGTTGTCTACACAGAGGGCCTTGACACTGGCATCGCAATCTCCAACGTCACTGCGGACCCGTTCGGGCACACGACGATGTCCGGAACTTGCACATTCACCTGGTACTCCTCCACGACGGCGCCGCCGGGTATCCTGGGCGGCGGAGGTTATGGCGATACCTCGCCCATAGCGGCCGGAAGGGTAAGCTCGTTCACCGCAAGTGTCAACCTTCCGTCTGGTTACGTCGGCTACGGAATCGCTGTTTGCCCGTTTAAAGCACAGGGCGCGGCATTTGTCTCGGATCTGGGAATGCGGAACCTGGCTTTTTCGGTGCCCGCCATCGCTGCGAGTTCTGCGAGCGACCTGCCCTGGCTCAGGTAGCAGACTACGGAACCGTGATCTCCTGCTGCAGCGGGACGCTGACCGAGGGGTCGCCGATGTACACCTGAGCGACTCGCCTGGGTTCGGAACCGCTGCTATGTCGTCCTCGAACCCAGCAGCCGAACCGGACGGAACTTGCCTGTCTCCGTAAACACCGGTTCGCCGAACTCGGCGCGAATCCCGTTCGAGTGCGACCACGACCTCACCGAGAGAGAGCCCCCGTACAACCGGCCGGTTTCAGCAAGAAAAGCCCTGAGCACTTCCCCGGGCGGCACAACCGTTGCGCCCAGCCGGATTCGCAGCACCACCTCGGTTTGCGTTGCTCCTTCCGTCTCGATGATCTGATAGTCTCCCAGCTGGCCGCCGAATCGCGCCGGCAGTACTTCCTCCAGCACAGTCGCCAGATCGTCCATCCCGATCAGCATCCCCTGGGCGGTCACTTTGCTGATCGCCGCCATGTCGCGAATCTGCTGATGGAGCCCCAGACTGCGCAGGCGGCAATCGCAGGTACATGGTTCGATCACGCCCGTATCGCCGATCTCCACATTGATTGCGGTGCGCGCCGCGAAGGGGAGAAGACTGGTTACGCAGAGCGAATCCACCCCCGACGCGCCCATGACTTCAGAGGGCCGCGTGGTCAGAGCCACTGCATCGAGCGAGATGTGCACGCAATTGCGCGACCGCATCGAATGGCATGCGGTGCCGAGGCTTCCGAACTCCGAGGTCCAGTACGTCGCGTAAGGCTCCATGCCGACGCATTCCATCGTCGCGAGCTTGGCCGGAGTGAGCGCCTCGCCAGCGCACAGAGCACGGCACCCGGTGAGGTCCAGTCCGTGATGGGCCGCTTCGGCCGCCACGCGAGTAAGCGAGCTGACGTACCCATTGACAATCGGTCGCGCGCCTTCACCACAGCGCTGCGCCAGATAACTGGCGACAGGCAGAAAATCGTTCTGGCCCAGATAAGCCGGATAGGGGGCCTGGGCGCCCATCCAGCGCATCTGTGTCACCAGACAACGCGTCACCGCACGGTAGGCCAGGTTGCGCCAGTTCCTGCCGCCGATCGCAAGCCAGCGTTCAAAACCGTGATTCACACGAGCGAAGACCAACAGCGACACAATGCCGTACCCAGGAAGAGTCGGCGCGAGGCTGACCATGGCCGGTTTGCCTGAATCCAGCTCACGAAGCAGAAGCAGCGTGTGGGCCTCCATGTGAGACGTCCGAGCGCTGCCGCCCGTTGTCGCAATTGGCCTCCCCGAACTGCCGCTGGTACTGCAACCAATCGCCCCTTTGTCCCGCCCGTTCAGCCAACTGGCTGCGGTCGATCGTATGTGCCTCCCTCCGCGAACGATTTCTTTCTTCCCTCGGAACTCGTCGTGGCTGACGTACACGCCTTCCCGCATCAGCGCCTGAAGGGTCGGTTCGACTCCGTCCGCGATCACCGCCTTCTCGAGGTCGGCATAGCTGCAGCCAGCGACTTTGAACAGTTGGGAGTAAGGGTGCTCTGGGTTCCCGAACAGATCCTTTGCCAGCCACAGAAAGTTCGTTCCCCGCTTCTCAATCAGGCGCCGTACCGTACCCTCCGGATCGCGATCGACTGGCGTTCGCAAGTGACGGCCCAAAGACAGGGCCATACGGGAGTACAGCATTACTTCCTGAATCAAGTTGCTCCTCTCAGGTCTGGCCTTACCGGACCGTGAATTCCTGCTGAAGCGGCAAGTTCACGGACGAGTCGCCCACATAGACTCTGAACTTCCCCGGATCGACCTTCCAGTCCTTCGTGGCGACGTCCCAGTAAGCGAATGCGCGCCGGTCAAGCGGAACCGACACGGGGCGCGATTCGCCGGGCTTCAGCTCCACGCGCGCGAAGCCTTTCAGCTCTTTCACCGGCCGCGGAACCGTGGCCGATGGGTCGCCCACGTACACCTGAGCCACCGCGGTGCCGGCCCGCTTCCCCGTGTTCTTCACGTCGAAACTCACCGTGTACGGCTCGCCCTCGCTCACTCGGAGGTTGCTGAACGCGAACGTAGTGTACGACATCCCGAAGCCGAACGGAAACAGCGGCTTGGTGGCATTGCCCGTGGGACCGCGCACAACGGACGCGGCGGACCCCCGTTCGGGATTCTTCAGTGTGGCCGCCGCCGCGTCCTGTGCGCTCATGTCGTAGTAGCGATAACCGACGAAGATCCCCTCGTTGTAGTGAATGTCCTTCGTGCCCGGCGCTTCGTAATAGTTCTTATATGTCGGGTTGTCCCCGATGTGCCGCTCGTAGCTGATGGGCAGCTTGCCGCCCGGGTTTACCTCCCCCAGCAGAATCTGCGCCACGGCGCGCCCGCCCTCCGAACCCGGATACCAGATCTGCAGGAACGCCGGCGTGCGGTCCAGCCACGCGTTGGTGTCCACCCCACCGCCCGATGTCATGACCACCACCGTGTGCGGATTTGCGTCGAGCACGGCTTTGATGAGGTCATCCTGGCCGGCCGGAAGCTGCCACGTCCGGTCCTGCCCTTCGGATTCGCTCGGCGGCGAAAAGCCGGCGCACAACACCACCGCGTTAGCGTTCCTGGCCATCTGCACGGCTTCGGGCTCCATCATGTCCTCTACGGTGGTAGCGGCAAACCCGAGGGTCATCCGCTCGGTCGCGGGATTGTATTCGATGCGGATGGAAACAGGCTGGGCAGCCGGAAAGCTGGCATCGTACATACGTGGCACCTGCCCTTCCGACGCATTTTGTTCAAGAACCAATTGATTGTTCAAGTACAACTTGTAATGGTCGCGGCCCGCCCCGGCGATGAGAAACCGCTGCGCACCAGACTTCGGAACATAGCTGCCAATCCACCGATAGCCCTTGATACGGGGAGGACCGCCGCGGAACCGGGGACCGCCGTAGCCGCTGATACGATCCACGTTGGACGTCGCCTCGGGCGCTCCGTTGAAATCGTCCGTGAGGAACTCCTCCTGCTTCAGCGAGAACGGCTGGCGGGCGCGGAAGATGTCTTCCAGCGGCTTCAGCCCACGGTTGTACATCACGTTGACCTTGCCGGCGAGCGCGTCGCTCAGACCGGTGAGAATGCTGACGGGCGCGAAAGCGGTGACGTCGGCGCTTCCCCCGGCAGTGACCACCGCCGGCCACGCATCGGGACCGATAACAGCGATGGTCTTCAGCTTGTTCGCGTCAAGCGGAAGCAGATCCCCCTCGTTCTTCAGCAACACCGCGCTCTTCTCGGCCGATTCCAGCGCGATGGCGCGGCTGGGCTGGTTGTAGCGCGGGATAGCGAACTCGGCGCCGGCGCGGTCGGGATCGAGGACCCGGAATTCCAGCAGGACGCGAAAGATGCGGCGCAGCTTGTCGTCGATCGTCGCCTCGGAGACCTTCCCTGCCCGGACGGCCGACAGCAGCGTCTCGCGGTTCATGAATTTGCCGCTGGGCATTTCCAGATCGAGGCCGTTGTTGGCCGCGGCGACGCCGTCGTAGGTGGCCGACCAGTCCGACATGAGGATGCCGCGGAAGCCCCACTCCTTCTTCAGCACTTCGTTATTGAGGAAGCCGTTCTGGGTGGCGTGCTCGCCGTTGATGAGGTTGTAGGAATCCATCACCGCGCCCACGTGCCCCTCTTTCACGGCGGCTTCGAAGGCCGGCAGATAGATCTCGCGGAGCGTGCGCTCATCCACGATGGAGTTCGAATTGTGGCGGTCGAACTCGGAGTTGTTGCAGGCGAAGTGTTTCACCGTGGCGACGACGCCCTGCGATTGCACGCCGCGGATGTAGGCCGTCGCGATGCGCCCGGCAAGATATGGGTCTTCGCCCAGGTATTCGAAGTTACGTCCGTTCATCGGCGCGCGATAGATGTTGACGCCAGGCGCGAGCAGGAAACTGACGCCACGGGAGCGCGCATCCTGACCGAGGCCCGTGCCCACGCGTTCGGCCAGTTCAGTGTCCCAGGAGGCGGCGAGCCCGATGCCGGCGGCGTAGGCGGTCGAGGGTCCCCAGGTGCGCACACCCATGGGACCGTCGGACATCCTGATCCGTGGCAGGTCGATGGCCGGCTGCGCCTTGATGTACATGTTGTCTTCGCCGCCGAGTAGTTCGATTTTCTGCTCGAGGGTGAGCTTCGCGATCATGGTATCCACGCGTTTTTCGATGCCGGGGTTGTCCTGAGCAGCGGCCTGGGGAACCAGAGCCAGGGCAACCGGCAGAAGCAGAGCGAGTGACGCAAAAGTACCGGGGAGTGACGCAATCATGGCGATGTTGTGAAGTCTACCAGACGGGCCGCGCGAGGGTTTTATTAGCGCCGAGGTGGGCGCGTTCTCAGATTCCGTCCAGCGGCACGCTGATTGAGCCGATGAGACCGGACCCCGCGTCGCGCGCGACAATCCGCAGCGTGGCCGCTTTCGGCGCCAGCGTGACCGTCTTGTGCACCGGCAGCCCTTCGGCCGTGAATTTCCGGTAGGTATCGGCGAGGAGTTTCAGATCGATGGTGTCGTGCGTATCGGCTGAACCTTCGATCATACGCCCGCGTTGGTCGAGCTGAATAACCGCCATATCGATGCGGCCGCTGTAGCGATCGCCGTCCTGCTTCAGGATCACGCGATCCGGCTGAATGGTTGTGGTCAGATCCACGGTACGGCCGCCGCCCGCCGGCGCTCCCGAAGACGCGGACGGCGCGACGTGCACGGTGAGCCCGAGCTCGGTGGCGTCGAGCGGGCTGAAAGCCGCGTCGTGCAGTTGCAGCAGCCGCTGAGTGTCGGTCTGTGGCGCGGGCGGAGCGTCGAGGTAGCCGCTGCGGTAATGCAGCGCCACGTGATGGCGCGACGTCTCGATTTTGATTTTGTGGAACTCCCGGTCGCCGTTCGTGTCGGCCGGATAGAAGCCGATGGTGTAGGTGAGAGCGGAATCGGCCACCGCCTCGTGAATGGCCCGCGCGAGGTCGTTGGTGTTGTAGTAAGCATGGCCGCCGGTGCGCTGGGCGATTTCATCCATGGTGGCGTGGGCGGCGATTTCCCTGCGGCCGGCGCCTCCGTTCGGGCGCGGCGCGGGGTTGGAGAGCGGGCGGCCTGCAGTGGGCGGCGGTGCGGCGGACGGGGGCCGGCTGGGATTGCGGGCGCTGGCGTCGAAGGCGTGCGGGGTGGTGAGGCCGCGCGCGTCAATCGGGTAGACGGAAATGTTGGCCTGGCTGAGCGCCCGCACCGTGGCGTCCACCTCTTCCGTGTAGTTCTCGGCCATTTCCTGCGCATTTTCGTACCCGAAGATCATGGGGAACGCGCCGGACACCCAGATCAGGTTTTTCCGTCCGGGCACGCGCTCCAGATGGCTGGCGATGAACTTGAAGACCGCCAGCGTACCCATCACCCGATTGCGCGTGAAAAACTCGCGCTCTTCGAGCGAGCCGCCGCGACCCATGAACGCCGCGTCAAACTGCGCCTGCTCGCGGTCCAGAGCGTCGGGAGTCTCCAGTTTGCTGATGGAGACGAGGCGATCCTGCGCGTCGGCAAGTTTCTTCTGGAAGGCGGACATATCCTCGGTGTAATCGTGCAGCACGCGCAGATGGCCGCCGAACACGTACACGCCAATGCGGTCCGTGGGCGGAATCTCCGCGAGGTACTTGATCACCTGCTGGCGCGCGAACATGCGATCCACGAGGCGAGTGTTCACCAGATCGAGCAGCACGATGGTGGTGCCGGTAACGGTCTGTCCGCGGGCGGTCAGAACGTTGGTAAAGGTGTTGGGCGGCAAAGGCGCGGGCGGTGTCGCAGAGACGCCGGTGGATTCCGCGGAGAAGAAGCTGATCTTCTGCGGATGTCCGTCCACCAAAACCTTGAAGTCGGTAGCTTGCAGGCCGGCCGCGGGCGCGCCGTTTTCTTTCGCGATCACGCTGACCTGAACCAGACGGGTGGTAGCGGTGATGATGGGCGGCGCGGGCTGTCCGGTGGCGGGCGAGGTTTGCGACTGGCGAGGAATGGCCAGGCCCGCAAGCGCGAAGACGAGGACGATGCCGGGCAAATGGATGGCGCGGATCATGACTCATCTATTCTGTCAGAGAAACGGCCGTTGATCTTTCTCTGCGATCGTGCAGAATGGTCTGTGCCGTGAAGCATCCGGCGACCCGGGGATTGCTGTTCCGGCCCGCTCTGTTACCTCTGAATCAGAGTTCCTTCAGGATCTCCGCTTTCTTCTTTTCGTAGTCCTGGCGATTAATGTAGCCCTTTTTCAGAAGTTCATCAAGGCGCTTCAAACGATCCTCGACCGAGGGCTTCGAGGCTCCCTCAGCCGCTGGGGCGGGAGGAGGGGTGATTGCGGCGGGCTTCGGAGGCTCCGTGACCGTGGCGACAACGGGTGCGGGCGGCGGAGCGGGGCCTTCGGCCGCGATCGCCGAGGGTGCGGGTATCTGAGCAATCCGGTCCAGATACGTCTTTAGTTGCACGCCCAGTTGCCGCGCCCGGTCGCAGTCGGCCGCCGCTCGGCCGGCCGTGTTGTCCGCGCCCTTCGACTGCATCGCCTGATGCAGGAACTGAGACGCCTTGTCGTAATCCCCGCGCAGGAAGTAGCCGATGCCCACGTTGTAAGCGGCGCGGGCCAGCGTCTTGTCTTTCTTGTGCGCGCTCTCGCACTGTTGAAGGTTGCTCTCGGAAAGCTTCAGAGCGCCGTCGCGATCTCCCCGATGGAGGAGCTCATAGGCGTCCTTGAGCCCGCAGTCCTTGTCGTCGTAGAAGACATAGCTGGCGCTCTCCACCCAAGGGAAGAACACATGGGTTATCTGATCGCCCGCCTCCTGCATGGCCGTGGTCTTGACCTGGTAATCGGGCGGAAACTCGGGCTGACCGGCGTCCGATGTGTTCTGCTGCTCGGGGTGGCTTTCGAACTCGCGAGAGCCCAGACTCCTCCCCGTGGTGAGATCGACGAGTTCGATGGAGCCCTTCAGGGATGCGGTCGTCTTCGAAATGAAGAACGTGTGAAGCGTCCCGTTCAGGTTTCTCTGGCTGTTGTCGACGAGGGGCTGCTTCTCGGTACTGCAGTCGTAAACCTTGACGATGATCAGAGCGCTGGGACCCAGGATTCGTCCCAGCCTTGCGGTGCTCTGGGGATCGGCGTAAATGGTCTGGCTGAAGTTGTGTTCCGCGAGAATCTGGTCCAGATTCTGACGGTCGATGACCTCGACCTGGTTTTTCGAAAACTCGGGTTTGATGACCGTATCCACCAGCTCCGGTGCACAGGTGCCGGAAGGCTGGCCGAAGGCAATACGTTTTACGGTCAGCCCCAGACTGGGAGGATGGGAGATTTGAATCGAAACGGTCTTGTCGGCGGAGAGCTTGAACAATTGGGCGGCGCAAGGCAACGAGACCAGCGCCATGAATGAAACCATCAACAACCGCAACAACCGCATTTTCCCCATGAATTGCTCCTTAATTGAGCATCGTTGTGCTTCTCGGCGCGTGAACACCCCGCCTGCGGCTCCGGAGCCGCACACGCACAGTCATATATGGCTCAGCTGAAGCGAGCATTACACGATGCTGCGACCTTAGATCAGGCAAGATGCCGCTGGGTCCGGCCCCAGCTCTTCGGAGTTCCATGAAACCGCCGTTGTGCGGAAAGCCAGGCGGGGTCGCTCGTTGCGGCTGCTGAATATGCCCCACCCGTTCGTGATCGCGGCCCGACCATCCCCTGCTCCGCAGTGCTGAATCAACAGGTTAGGTCCGCCACGGTCGGGCCATCGACGTGCAACTGGGTCTTTTCAGCCAATGGGGTCAAAGCAGATTCGATGGTTCGCCGCGGCAGGTGTGCTGCTCGCCGCGGCTGTTGTGGTCGAGCGGCTGGCGGCTGAGCGTCCCGCCGGACTGGTCGTCGATTATCCGCTGGAAGGCTCCATTTTCCCGCCCGACTTCTCTGCCCCGACCTTCCTTTGGCGCGACGACGACCCCGGTGCTCGCGAGTGGCGAATCGAAGTCCGGTTCGCCGACGGTTCCGCGCCCGTGCGCATCGCGTCTCCGGGTCCGCTCATGCGCGTTGGCGAGATCGACCCGCGCGCGGTCGCCGATACCAACAAGCTGCCCGAGCTGACGCCGCAACAAGCAGCCTCGCACACATGGAAGCCCGAGCCGGCGCTCTGGGAGACGATCAGGAAGCACTCGGTTGCCGGCGCAACGGTCACCATCTTCGGTCCCTCGTCTCATGCCGGCATCGCCATCCGCACTTCGAGGGACCCGGTGGGCGCGCCCATCTTCTATCGCGACGTCCCTCTGATGCCGTCGGAGACCGAGAAAGGCATCATCAAGCCGCTGGCCGCAACCGCTATCCCGCTCATCGCCTGGCGGCTGCGCAATCCCGCCGACACCGGCAGCCGTCTGCTGCTCACCGGCATGCGTACCTGCGCCAACTGTCATTCGTTTTCGGCCGACGGCAAAACGCTGGGCATGGATCTGGACGGCCCGGCGAACGACAAGGGTCTCTACGCGCTGGCGGAGGTGAAGCCGCGGATGTCCATCCGCACCGCGGACATGATCTCGTGGAAGCCAAAGTATGAAGAAGAGACCGCCAAAGACCGCGTGGGGTTCATGTCGCAGGTGTCGCCCAACGGGCGGTTCGTGCTCACGCGTCTGAGCGGGCCGAAGGCGACACTGAGCACAACATATTACGTGATGAATTTCAGGGATTACCGCTTCCTGCAGGTGTTCTATCCAACGCGCGGGATCATGGTGTCGTACAACCGGGCCACCCGCGAGGTGCAACCGCTGCGGGGCGCCGACGATCCGCGCTACGCGCAGGCCGATGGCGTGTGGAGTCCCGACGGGAAGTATGTGGTGTTCGCGCGCGGACCCGAAAAGGACCCGTATCCCGAGGGCTGGAAGCCGGCGCTGTTCGCGAACGACCCCGACGAAATCCAGATTCAGTACGACCTCTATCGCGTGCCTTTCAACGGCGGCCGCGGCGGCCTGGCGGGACGGATCGTCGGGGCCTCGGAGAACGGCATGAGCAATACCTTCCCGAAGGTCTCGCCCGATGGCCGGTGGATCGTCTTCGTGCAGTGCCGGAACGGCCAGCTCATGCGGCCGGACAGCCAGCTCTACATCGTGCCGGCGCGAGGCGGGACGGCGCGCAGGATGCGCTGCAACACGTCGCTGATGAACTCCTGGCACAGCTTCTCGCCGAACGGGCGCTGGATGGTGTTCTCGTCAAAGAGCCGGTCGCCGTACACGCAGATGTACCTGACGCATATCGACGAGAACGGCAATGACAGTCCGGCGATTCTGGTGGAGAACGCGACGGCGGCGAATCGCGCGGTCAACATCCCCGAGTTTGTGAACGTTCCACCGGACGGCCTCATGAACATTGAAGTGCCGGCGGTGGATTTCTATACGCAGTTCGACGTCGCTTTCAAACTCTCGCAGGAGCACAACTACGAGGCGGCGATTCCCGAGTGGAATAAAGCGCTGGAACTCGATCCCGAAGATGCGCGCTCGCAGGTGAATCTGGGCATCGCGCTGGCCGAGACCGGTCATCCGGAAGCCGCGCTGGCGCATTACCACAGGGCCGCGGAGATCGAGCCGGGAAATGCGGTGGTGATCGGCCGGTTTGCCGCCTTCCTGCTGCGCATGGGAAAAACCGATGAGGCGATCCCGTGGTTGGAGAAGACTCTCCGGCTGAATCCCCGGGATGTGGCAATGGAGGTAAACCTGGCAATGGCGCTCGCCAGCACCGGGAAGGTGGACGAGGCGATCGGGCATCTCGAAAAGGCCGCCCTGCTGGCGCCGGGAGACGCGGGCATTCAGACCAATCTCGGCGCCGCACTGGCCATGCGCGGGCGCGCCGGCGAGGCCATCCCGCATCTGGCGAAGGCGTTGCAGGCGGATCCCGGTTCGGCCGAGGCGCACTATCACATGGGTGTCGCGCTGGCGCAGCAGGGCAAGCCTGCGGACGCCGTGGCCGAGTGGCGGAAATCGCTGGCGATTCAGCCGGACAACGTGCTGGCGCTGAACCGGCTCGCTCAGGTGCTGGCGACGAGCGCCGACGCCGCGCTGCGGGATGGCGCGGAGGCGGTGCGCCTGGCCGAGCACGCGGCCGGCCTGACCGAGTCGCCGGACCCCGCGCTCCTCGATACGCTGGCGGCCGCCTACGCCGAAGCCGGCGAGTTCCCTCTGGCCGTCGACACGGCTCGCCGGGCTCTGCAACTTGCCGCGGACCGTCACGAGGATCGCCTGGCGGAAGGCGTGCGCGCGCGGCTCGCGCTCTACGAAGCGGGCAAGCCGTTCCGCGTGAACTAACGCCAATGCTGTTCACTTTGCGTGCAACGGACATGCGGCGTCAGCCCCGTCCCTGCGGTACCGGCCAACGACGCGGCTGATGCCGCATGTCCCACTGGCGGACGAAGTCCAAAGTGAACAGTGTTGGAAGTAACGCCTCCTGGCGACGGCACGCCGGCATCAGGCATCCTATAACCATGCCCGATCGAGTGAACAAAACCGACGCCGAGTGGCGCGCCGAGCTTTCGCCGGAAGAGTATGCGGTGGCGCGGAAGAAAGGCACCGAGCCCGCATTCACGGGCCGCTACTGGGACAATCACGAGCCCGGATTGTACCGGTGCGTGTGCTGCGGTACGCCCCTGTTTCGGTCCGATGCCAAGTATGAATCCGGTACCGGATGGCCCAGCTTCAGCGCTCCCGTGGCCAGCGAAAACGTCAAAACCGAGCGCGACCGCAGCCTGCTCATGGAACGGACCGAGGTCCTCTGCGCCGCCTGCGACGCGCATCTCGGCCACGTGTTTCCGGATGGTCCCAAACCCACCGGCCAGCGCTATTGCATGAATTCCGCCGCGCTGAAATTCGAAAAAGACAAGGAATAACCGGCGGCCCGGCTCCAAGCGAACAGGACGCGGCGGCGGGCGACATGAATCGCGCGGAACGGGCGCTGGCGCGTCCGTTGTGAGCGTTTACACGTAACGATACAATGGCAGCGCATGGTGGACATGCTCTCCACGTGGGTCGGCCTGCTGCCGGAGCTCACCGTCTCCTCGGTGGTGGACATTCTCGCCGTTGCCTTCCTTGTTTATCAGTTCATTCTGATTCTGCGCGGCAGACGTGGCGCCCCGGTGCTGGTCGGCGTGGCGATTCTGATTGTGGTTTATTTGATCGCGGCGGCGCTTCGGCTTGACCTTCTGCGCACCCTGCTGGCGGCGCTGGCGCCCTATACGATCTTCGCGCTCATCGTCGTGTTTCAGTCCGAGCTGCGGCGCATGCTGGCGCGTCTGGGACGGCGGCGGGCCTTCGGCTCGAATTCGGTGGAACGCCGCGAACTGAACGAAGAGATGGTGCTCGCGGTGACCCAGCTCTCCCTGCAGAAGACCGGCGCTCTGCTGGTAGTGGAGCGCAATATCGGGCTGCGAACGTTCATCGAAAGCGGCGTGGCGGTGGATGCGAGATTGTCGCGCGACCTGGTTGTGTGCATCTTTCACAAGGGTGGACTGCTGCACGATGGCGCGATCATCGTGCAGGGCGACCGCATCGCCGCCGCTTCCTGCTTTCTGCCCCTGACCACCAATCCGGCGCTGTCCGCGCAATTCGGCACGCGCCACCGCGCGGCCATCGGCATTACCGAAGAGGCCGACTGTCTTTCCATCGTCGTTTCCGAGGATGGGCCGATCTCGCTGGCCGCTTATGGCGAGATCGAGCAGAATGTCGATCCGGCCCGGGTGCGCGAGGTGCTCAACAGCCGCCATCCTTCTCGTGATCTGCGCGCTTCCGATGTCAGCACTCGCGCAAGCCGCCGCGAGACGGCGGAGGCGCCATGAAACGGCTGTTCACCGAGAATGTCGGCTGGAAGCTGCTGGCGCTGGCGGTGTCGTTTGCATTGTGGGTGGTGCTCGGCCACGATCAGGAAACGGCCGCGTCCGTTTCGGCGCAGGTGCGGTACAAAGGCCTGGCCGACGGTCTGGAAATCAGCTCCGGCATTCCGGAGACGGTGACCCTCGAGCTGCGCGGCCCGTCGCGGCGTTTGCAACACGACAGTCTCGCCGCGGTCAGCGTTTTTCTGGACTTTTCGCGCGTTCAGGGACCCGGCGAGCGCACGTTTGACATTACCGCCGGCAACGCAAATCTGCCGCTGGGCGTGACTTTCTCCCGCGCGATTCCCGCGCAGGTCCGTCTGCGGTTTGAACGTCTGGTTGCCCGCGAGATTCCGATTGAGGCGCGGTACACGGGCGCGCTGCCGCCCGGCTATCGGCTGGAACGCACCGAATTCCAGCCGCCCAACCTGCGCGTGAGCGGGCCGGAAAGCCACGTAGCGCTGGTCGGCAGCGTGCAGACCGATCCGATCGACCTCACCGGCATCGTCGGCCAGCGCGGCGGAGAGGTGCACGTCTTTGTCGGCGATCCTCAGGTGCAGCCGCAGGGCCCCGGCCGGGTGAATTATAAACTGATCGTGCAAAAGACTACATCAAAGGAAATCAAACAGTAAATGGCCCGTGTTCTGTTCGGGACCGATGGCATTCGCGGTGTCGCCGGCGAAAATCCCCTCGATGAGAAGACAGTTTATGCAACCGGTGTGGCTCTGGGCAGCTGGGTTGCCGCATCGGGTCGCCAGCGCAGTGTGCTTATCGGGATGGATACACGCGAATCCGGCCGCTGGATCGCGTCGCTGATCGCGGGCGGGCTGGCGCGGCACTCGATTCACGTGGAGTTCGCCGGCGTCACCACCACACCGGGCATCGCGTATCTGGCAAAGACCGGACCGTTCGCCGCGGGCGTCATGATCTCGGCGTCGCACAATCCGTACCGCGACAACGGCATCAAGGTGCTGGGCCATTCGGGATTCAAGCTGCCCGATGAAGTGGAAGAGCAGATCGAAGCCGGGATTTTTCAGGCGCTCGCCGGAGCTCCGGCCCCCATCTCCGCGGAGCTGACGGCCGACCCGAACCTCGATCACGCTTACTCGGATCATCTGGCTTCCACCGTGCCCGGCGGTCTGGCGGGATTTGATATCGTCGTCGATTGCGCCAACGGCGGGGCGTCGTTTCTCGCGCCGCAACTGTTCGAGCGGCTGGGTGCGCGGGTGCATGCGATCGGCGTTTCGCCCGATGGGCGCAATATCAACCTGAACTGTGGGTCGCTGCATCTGGAGGCGCTTCGGCGGACGGTGCTCGAACGGGGCGCTCAGCTCGGGGTGGCCTTCGATGGCGATGCGGACCGCGCGCTCTTCGTGGCGCGCTCCGGCAAGATGATCGACGGCGACGCAGTACTTTTGATGAACGGCCGTGATTTGCACCGTGCCGGCCGGCTGTCCGTCGTCGTGGCCACGGTGATGTCGAACCTCGGACTGGAAAAGGCGCTGGCGGCCGATGGAATCGCGCTGTTGCGGACGCCGGTGGGCGATAAATATGTCCTCGAGAAGATGATCGAGTGCGGGGCCATTCTGGGTGGCGAGCAATCCGGTCACGTGATTTTCCTCGACTACGCCACCACTGGCGACGGCATTCTCACCGCTCTGCGCGTGCTCGACGTCATGCGCCGATCCGGAAAGAACCTCGACGAACTCACCGGCGATCTGCAGGTGCTGCCCCAGCTTCTGGTGAACATTCGCGTGCGGGAGAAAAAGCCGCTGGAGCAGCTTGCGCCGGTGCAGGCGGCGATTGCGGATGTCGAGAATGAGTTCGCCGGCTGGGGACGCGTCAACGTGCGCTTCTCGGGAACCGAGCCGCTGGCGCGCGTCATGGTGGAAGGGCCCGACATGGAGCGCGTGAAAGCGGCCGCGGAGCGTATCGCCTCCGAGATTCGCAGCGCGCTTGGTTCCGAGTGAGCGCTTCCCCGCCGCGCGCTCTGGTGACTGGCGCCAGTGGTTTCCTGGGCGGCCGGCTGGCGCAGTTACTGGCGGCGCGCGGTATCCGAGTTCGCGCCTTGGTCCGCGATTCCAGCGATGTGCGTCACCTCGCCGATCCCCGGATTGAGCTGGTACGTGGGAGTCTCGCGGACCGCGAATCGCTGGCCGCCGCCGTTCGCGGCGCCACGCACGTCTACCACTGCGCGGCCTGCTCCACCGACTGGGCTCCCTGGCGTGTCTATTACGAAGCCAACGTCACGGGAGTGCGGAATCTGCTGGAAGCGGCGTCGCGGGAGCCGGGCCTGGAAAGACTTCTCCACGTGAGCACCACGGATGTCTACGGTTACCCGCTCGTTCCGTGCGCCGAATCGGGACTGCTGGTGGATGTTGGCCTGCCTTACAATCGGACGAAGCTGCTGGGCGATAACCTGGTTCGCGCGGCTTCCCTGCCCTGGACAATCGTGCGGCCGGCGACGATCTATGGCCCGCGCGGCAAGGCCTTCGCCATCGACATCGCCGCGCTGCTTCGCCAGGGTGTCATGGCCGTGATGGACGGCGGCCGTACGCCGGGGGGCTTCTCCTACGTCGATAATGCGGCGGAGGCGATTATCGCGGCGTCAACCGCGCGCGAAACCGTGGGCCGTGTCTACAACATGGCCGATGGCAGCGGCGCGACGTGGCGCACGTATGTCGATACGCTGGCGGATGGTCTCGGTCTCCGCCGACCCTGGTTGAGCATGCCATCTTCCGTCGCCTTCGCGCTGGCCCGCACCGTGGAAGCGCCACACCGCTTTTTGCGCTTACCCGGACGGCCGCTGCTCACCCGTCACGCCGTCTTTCTGCTCTCCCGCGATCAGGAATTCCCGACCGAGGCCGCGCGTCGCGACTTTGGATTCCGGCCCGAGGTCTCATTCGAAGAGGGCGTGCAACGCACAGTCGCGTGGCTCCAGGAGTAACCTCGCGGGAGTAATATGGTCGCGTGCTCGAATTCATCCTGCTTATGGCGACTCTGCTTGCTTCCGCCGCCGCGCCCGCGCCGCGCACCATGCGCGTCGACTACTATCACACCGGCAACGCCACCGAGGAGGTCTTCTCGCTCGATGCGGTCAAGATCGAAGGCGCCTGGCCCGGCCGCCTGGATCACCTCATCGACGACACCAATCTCGGCAAGTACTTCTTCGAGGTCCACGATCAGAAGACCGGCCGGCTATTGTATTCCCGCGGCTTCGCCAGTATCTATGGCGAGTGGGAAGAAACCGACGAGGCGAAGCAAATGCGCCGGACGTTTTCAGAATCGGTGCGCTTCCCCGCCCCCGACGCGCCGGTGCAACTGGTGCTGAAGAAGCGCGACGCAAACAACGCGTTTCGCGAGATTTGGTCGGTGGGAATCGATCCGGCCAGCCAGGCGGTGGACCGCAGTGCCGCGCCAATGGGGGTGAACGTCTGGGCGGTGATGAAGAACGGGCCGCCCACGGACAAGGTCGATCTGCTCCTGCTGGGCGATGGCTACACCAAAGCCGAAATGGACAAGTGGCACGCGGACGCCCGCCGGCTGACGGAGATTTTGTTTTCGCAACCGCCGTTCCGCGAGCACCGCAGCGCGTTTAATGTCTGGGCCATCGACACACCCGCCGATGAAAGCGGCGTGTCCATTCCTTCCGACGGCGTGTGGCGCAAATCGCCGCTGGGCGCGACGTACGATGCGTTCGGTTCCGAGCGCTACGTGCTGTCGTTCGACAACAAGCGTCTGCGCGACATCGCCGCGGCGGCGCCGTACGAGTTCATCGAGATCGTGGTGAACGACCGCAAGTACGGCGGCGGGGGCATCTTCAACCTCTACGCCACGGTGGCGGCCGACAATTCGTCCACGCCTTACGTTTTCGTGCACGAGTTCGGCCATCACTTTGCCGGGCTCGCCGACGAATACTACACCTCTGATGTCGCCTACAACAAGGACGAAGCGCACCCGGAGCCATGGGAGCCAAACGCCACCGTCGATCCGCAGGCCGGCAAGTGGAAGGATCTGATCGAGCCGGGAACGCCGTTGCCGACGCCGTGGGCGAAGGACGAGTTCGAGTCGCTGGAGAAAGGCATTCAGGCGAAGCGTCACGAGATTCGCGCGCAGCACCGGCCGGAAAGCGAGATGGAGGCGCTGTTCGCGTCCGAGCTGGCCCAGACCGCGCCGCTGCTCGCGCGTCCACCGTATGGCAACAAAGTCGGGGCATTCGAGGGCTCCGACTACCAGGCGCACGGCTACTACCGGCCCGAATCGGACTGCATGATGTTTACCCGGAACGCGAAGCGCGGATTCTGTGCGGTGTGCCGCCGTGCGATCGAGCGGATCATCGACATGTACGCGAGATAGGTGGTGTGGGGCAGCCATTCCTGGCTGCGGACCCGCTTTCCAGCGGGTCCAGCCGGCTCGAAAGCCGGCTGCGGGCAGGATTGCCCGCCCCACAAAGCTCAGTCGAAATCGAAGGGGCGCTTGGGCGGAGGCTCGTCGGGCTTGTCTTTCGCCTGCTTCAGCAGCTCGTCGAATTTGCGCGAGAGCACCTGCTGATGGCTCTTGTGCTCGGCGAAGGACTTCTCGAAAACTTCTGCGCGCCGCGCTTCCTCGCCCTTCAGTCGCTGCACCGCCGCGGCGATATCCTCCACCTCGCGCGGTTTCTCGGTCGCCTCATAACTGATGACGGCCTTCAGTTCGGGGTCGATCTTCAGCGTGGCCTCGCAACAGGGGCACTTCACCTCAATGAGCGCGGCTTTCTGCCTGGGCATACCGGAATCTTACCGCACGGATATAATCGAATGCATATGAA